>ERZ773164.2289-NODE-2289-length-16319-cov-4.254611_pt1 | contig 16319 bp, 13 predicted proteins | sample MGYA00511917_ERZ773164 | MGnify/ENA primary metagenome ERZ773164 (study PRJEB29015, sample SAMEA2737847) | human gut metagenome | biome: human gut; feature: human-associated habitat; material: faeces | place: China | collected 2012 ...
AGGGTATTTTTCGATTTTTACCCCAAAAACCCAAACTTCACTTTGACAATTTAGCAAATGACACCTCCGAATATGCAACAAGCCGAGGGTAATGAACAGGACAGTGAACATCATATTCAAATCAACGACGGTAATATTAAAATAGTTGCCGACGCAGACGGTATTGATTCAAACGGTTCATTGTTCATCAATGGCGGTACTGTTACGGTTGACGCACAGGCAACGGGTGCAGAAAGCGCTTTTGATACAGACGGTGCATTTATAGTAAACGGCGGTACAATTATAGGTGTAAGCGGCAGCGGTATGGACGAAAGTCCGAACAGTTACTCTGCTCAAAACGTAATTTTGGCATACACAACTTCACAGATTTCCGCGGGTGATGAAGTTAAGATAACTGATTCAAACGGTAAGACAATCGCTGAGTATACAGTCGTTAAAGGAGGAAGTAAGATTATGTACTCATCGGATAAACTTAAAACAGGTGAAACGTATACGGTTTACGCAAGCGGTGAAGAAGTCGGAAGTGCCGAAATTGAAAGCAGTATAACGAAGATAGGAACAAAGTCAAATTCGGGTTTCGGCGGCGGTCACAGACAAAAAACGACGGATAACACAACCGACACAGGTGCAACAAATTAATAAATAAGGCAAGCCATATCGGCTTGCCTTAACGTGTTGGAATATGGAAAAAGGACGTCGAATAACAGCCACCACTCCGACACTGCGTGCCACCTCTCCTCAAGGAGAGGCAAGTAAGGCTCCCATAGAGGGGAGCTGTCGACAGAGTCGACTGAGGGGTGGTGATAGGGGAACAGAAAAAGGGCGACCAATGATCGCCCCTCCGCAAAATAAAACATCATTCCACAAATTTAAAATTAATAACATCGAAAAGTCCCGAATCGGTAATACGAACTTCGGGGATTACAGGTAGCGGCAAAAATGCAAGTGATAAAAACGGATCGATTTTATCTGTTATATTAAGCACTTTTGCGGCACTGTAAAGGTTATCGTGTTCTCTTGTAACTTCATCGGCTGATTTTACGGACATAAGTCCCGCAATATCAAGAGTCATTGACGCGATAACTTTACCCTCTGAACAAACTGCAATACCGCCGCTTGTACCTAGAGTATTTACGGCAAGTGCCATATCGCTGTCGTTATCGCCGATAACGATTACGTTATGGCTGTCGTGACCGATAGAAGTGGCGATAGCACCGTTTGTAATTCCGTAATTGGTTACAAATCCGATACCCTTTGTACCTAAATTATGATGACGTTCGATAACGCATACTTTAGAAAGGCTGTCAGAATACGATACAGTAACCTTTTTTGTGATAATACTTTCGGGTATAAGTTCAATAGCATCAAATTTGTCTTTAACATCAGTCTTGAAGAAGTCGTCTGATATTTTCGGCAGATGAACGGTATTTGTAACTTTTGAATTGTCAACTGTTTCGCATTCAAACAATGCTTTACCGTTTTCGCATACAAGTTTGCCGTTTTTATAGACTTGTGATATTGAACTTAAATTCAAATCATCGGCAACGACAATATCGGCAACGTATGACGGAGCGATTGCACCTTTATTCTTCATACCGTACATTTCACAAGCATTAAGCGTAGCCATAATGATTGCGTCAATATTGCTAAGACCGAGTGAAACGGCTTTTCTGATACAGTGGTCGATACTGCCGTCACGAATAATTTCGCCGACAAATCTGTCATCGGTACAAAACGCACAACGTCTTAACGTATAAGGGGTTACGCCCTTGATAAGCTTGGCAACGTCAAGCGAAAGGGTACCCTCACGAAGAAGAATATACATACCTTTGCTTATCTTTTCGGTCATTTCTTCAATGACACTGCATTCATGGTCAGTTTTTATACCGGCACTTGCATATGCGTCAAGCTCATGACCTGAAAGCAAAGGTGCGTGACCGTCAACGATGTCAAGACATAACTTACCGAGTGTTTCATCATCACCTGAAACAATACCGGGATAATTCATCATTTCACCGATACCGAAGAATTTAGGTGCAAGTTTTTGAGTCGTTTTTGCGTCAAGATTAGCACCTGTATGTTCAAAAGGCGTTGCAGGTACACATGACGGCAACATAAGATTTACGTCAAGCGGAATATTTTTCGCAGACTTTAACATAAATTCAAGACCGTCCTCACCGCATACGTTTGTTATTTCGTGAGGATCGGCAATAACGGTTGTAATACCGTGAGGCATAACTGCCTTTGCATATTCGGACGGCTGCGTCATAGATGATTCAATATGAACGTGCGAATCGATAAAACCCGGCATAATATATTTGCCGGAAACGTCTTGTTCGTTTTCACCGCTGTATGAACCGACACCGCAGATAATACCGTCTTTTATAATAACATCGGCTTTAATAACTTTGCCCGAAAAAACATCGACAACGTTTCCTCCTTTAAGTATTAAATCTGGTGCGATACGTTCCATAGCCGTATCAATATATGTTTTTTTCACTTAATATCACCTCGTATAATTATGATACAGTTATTATATACTAAAAGTTAATAATATTCAAATGAAATGTGAATAAAGTGTAAATTCATATTGTATCAAAAGTGTAAATATTGACTTTGAATAATTGTGGTGGTAAAATAGTTAAGTAAATTAACAAAATTTAATATTACGGTGTGTGGGGGGATACACGGTGAAAGAAGAAATGTTTCTTCAATGTTGGGAAATCGTAAGCAGGATAAAGCTGTGGTTTCTTTCAAAGTGTCCTTTTGAGGAAATGTCAAGGGGCGATTATATGATGTTGAATTTACTTACTCAGTCCGCAAATGACGGAAAAATGATGACGGTCACTATGATGAGTGACATTTTAAAAGTCAGTAAGGCGGCTATTTCTCAAAGCATAAAGGCTTTGAAGAAAAAAAACTTGGTTAAAAGTATATCGGATACAACCGATAAGCGTAAGAGTTATATAGTTCTTACTGACGAGGGCAGAAAAGCATATGAAAATCAAAGGAAAGTTATAATCAGAAACTTACAGGAATGTTTCAGAGATGTAGATGAAGCAGACCTTAAAATGTTTTGCGATAAATTAACTAAAGTAGCAGAGCAGATAAGTTAAAAATATAAAGGTGCAGGAGGCAAGAAATATGGGAGATTTTACTTCTGAAAAGGAGCAAAAGCTTTTGGAAAGTGAAGCAGAAGTATCTAACACAGAAGATACAAATGCAGACGAACTCACTTTTGAAGAAATATCTGGATTTTCAGATGATGATGACAACAGTGATGAAGAAAAGAAACCGAAAAAGAAATTCATTGGATATGACAAGCAAAACAAGAAGTTCTTTATCGGTAAGTTTAAGATAGGAAAGAAATTACTTATAATTATTCTTGTAATAGCAATACTTGCAGGCATATGTTCGGGACTTATTATAAAGTCCAAAAACAACAGTGCCGTAAAAGTTATGTATACCGATTCGCCGGTTGAACGTCGTACTATCACAAATACAATCACAGGTTCATCAGCTATCGAGCCGAATGATTCGTATAAAGTAACAACTATCAAGTCGGGCGATATAACAAGTGATTATTTCAAAGAGGGCGATATTGTAAAGAAAGGCGATAAGCTTTATCAATTTGAAGATAATGACGCTCAAAATTCTTTGAGTACGGCAAAAAATGCACTTGCAAAAGCACAACAGGCATATGTTGACGCAGTAAAGCAAAAGGCACAGACTGTTTCTTCAAACAATATCGGTACAAAGTCTGCACAAAATGCAGTAACAAAGGCATTAAATTCGCTTAATGATACTAAAAACAATCAGTACATACAGTCAAATTCAGCAGGTAAAGTTAAAGAATTATCCGTAAAAGAAGGTGACCATATCAATGCCGGTGCAACGGTTGCAACATTGTATGACGATTCTTATATGAAACTGAGAATACCGTTTAATGAAGTTGATGCCGAAAGTATTCAGACAGGCGCAGCCGCAACAGTATCTGTTATAGGTTCGGGCGATACGATTTACGGAACTGTTAAAGAAAAATCATCGTCAGCCGTTTCAACAGACGCACACGCTAAAGTTGTGTATGTAACGGTTGAAGTCACAAATCCGGGCGCACTTACAACAAATGATTACGGCAGTGCGGAAATAAACGGAGTTGCTTGTGCAAATACGGCACAATTTGAATATGTAAGCGAGGGAACAATAACATCAACGGCATCAGGCACACTTGAAAATCTTAATATTGCGGTAGGAGATTCTGTTTACAGCGGTCAAAAAGTCGGATATGTTAAGTATGATAATCAAAACTCGACAATGAGCAATGCACAGCTTTCATATAATGATGCGGTTTTGGCACTTGAAAAGCAAGTATTGCAAAACGATACTTTCTCACAGGATTCAAGCATAAAGAACGCACAGCTTGCACTTGACGATGCCGAACTTGGTATTGAAAAAGCACAGGATGCAGTTGACGATTATGTTGTTGAGGCCCCGATTGAGGGTACAGTTGTTAAGAAAAACTCAAAAGCAGGCGATACGATAGATTCTTCAAATGCAACAGATCCGCTTTGTGTAATTTATGATTTGTCAAGCGTTAAATTCTCTATTGACGTTGACGAAACGGAAATAGCGCTTGTTAAGACAGGTCAAAAAGCTACTGTTACGGCAGACGCGGTAGAGGGTGAATTTGAAGGTGTGGTTACAAAAGTTCCTGTAGACGGTGTAAACGAAAACGGTGTAACAACATACACTATCGAAATTCAAATAGAAAATTACGGCGATTTGTTGCCGGGTATGAATGTAAACGCTGAAATCGTTGTCGAGGAGGCTGATGATGTAATTGCTGTACCTGTAAACAGTGTAAACAGAGGCAATATTGTATTTGTAAAGGACGACGGAACAACTCACGAAAATGATGTTACGGATATTATAAAGGGTAATAAAGATAAATCGGGTAAAACGGACGATAAGAAGAAAGCCGATGATAAGGATGATAAGCCACAGTCAAGCGGTATGCCGGTTGTAAGCGGCGATACACCGAACGGTGATAAATCGGATGAAAATTCGTCAGCTAAAGAAAGTGTACCTACTAATATAGATGTACCGGACGGTTACCGTGCAATTCAGGTTGAAACAGGAATTAACGATACAGACTATATCGAAATCAAGTCGGGTTTAACAGAAAAAGACCGGGTAAGAACGCTTGACACAGAATCGTCAAGTGCGAATGCGTCATTCGGTGTTCAAAATGCTCAAGAAATGTATGTAGTTCCTAATGGCAATATGGGCGGAATGCCCGGCGGAGGAATGTCAGGCGGCGGAATGTCAGGCGGCGGAATGTCCGGTGGCGGCGGAATGCCAGGCGGCGGCGGAATGTCCGGTGGTGGCGGAATGCCAGGCGGCGGAGGAATGTCCGGCGGCGGCGGAATGCCGGGCGGAAGATAAAGCGGAGGTGAAGTAAAATGCCTCCATTGGTAGAAATGAAAGATGTTTATAAGATTTATCATATGGGTGATACGGAAGTTCACGCACTTGACGGAATATCTCTTACTATAAACAAAGGCGAATTTGTTGCTATAGTAGGTCAGTCGGGTAGTGGTAAATCTACTTGTATGAATATTATAGGTTGCCTTGACGTGGCAACAAAGGGTGTTTACAGATTAAACGGACGAGAAATTAATCATTACAGTCAAGATGAATTGGCTGATGTAAGAAATAAAATGCTTGGATTTATATTTCAGCAATATAACTTACTGCCGAAATTAACAGTATTGGAAAACGTTGAACTGCCGCTTTTGTATGCGGGACTTAGCGACGCGGAACAAGAGAAAAGAGCACTTGCTTCACTTGACAGAGTAGGACTTAAATCAAAAGCGAAAAACCATCCGGCACAGCTTTCGGGCGGTCAGCAACAGAGAGTGTCAATAGCAAGAGCTTTGGCGGGTGATCCGTCGGTAATCCTTGCCGATGAGCCTACTGGTGCGCTTGACTCGCGTACAGGTCGTGAAGTAATGCTGTTTTTGCAGAAACTTAATGCGGAGGGTAATACGATTATTCTTATCACTCACGATAACTCGATAGCGGCGAAAGCAAAACGTATCATTCGTATAACAGACGGACGTATCGTTTATGACGGCCCGGCAGAGGGTGACATAACAGTAATGAACCAGCACGGTGCGGGCGAAGATGCTCCCGAAGATGAAAGAGCAAAGGGGGCGACTTGATTATGAGTATTTGGAAATGTTTTCAGATGGCAATGTCAAGTATTGTCGGCAACAAAATGCGTTCAATACTTACAATGCTCGGTATTATAATCGGTATTACGGCGGTTATTGCGCTTGTAAGTCTTATGTCGGGAATGACATCGGAAATAACGGACGCATTTGAAGAAATGGGTATTGAATCAATCAATGTTTCAATTCAAGACCGTTCCGCGACAAAGGAAGTAAAGCCTGAAGAAATGGAACAGCTTGCGGAAGAACATTCCGATATTATTGCAGGTCAGTCACCGACAGTTTCAATGCCTGCATTTATAAAAAACGGCAGTGATACAATTTCAACACAGGCAACGGGTGTAAACGAATACTATCTCGGAATGAAAAAGTATAATATTACATACGGACGTGAGCTTACATATGTTGACGTTGAGAGAAAGCAGAAAGTCTGCGTTATCGGTACTTATATAGCAAAAGAAGTTTTCGGCGGTGACGCACTCGGTAAGTCTATTCAAATAACGGGTACGCCGTATGAAGTTGTCGGAATACTTGAAGAACAGGACGACTCGACAGAAAATTCTTCGGATAACTGTGTGTATATACCGTACACTTTGGCGTCATACACAAACCGTACATCAACCGTAAGCAGCTATGTTGTCTATGCGGTTGACCAGGAAAAGGTTGAGGAGGCGGTTTCACTTTTGGAAGCACTTTGTGATAAAGATATAGGCGACAGTGATTACTATACTGTAACGTCAATGAAGTCCATGGCAGACAGTGTAACCGATATTCTTGATAAAATGGAACTTATGCTTATCGCAATCGCGGCTATATCGCTTGTTGTTGCCGGTATCGGTATTATGAATATTATGCTTGTGTCGGTTACGGAACGTACAAGGGAAATAGGTATCAGAAAATCGCTTGGTGCAAAGCAGAAAGATATACTTTCTCAATTCGTTATTGAGGCGGGTATGCTTAGTTGTTTGGGCGGTGTAATCGGTATTATTGTAGGCTCGCTTTTGGCAATACTGGCAGGTAAACTTTTGGGGATGGATATATTACCGACCTCGACATCTATTGTAGTATCGTTTACGGTTTCGGCGATGATAGGTGTGTTCTTCGGCTATATGCCTGCTAAAAAAGCTGCCAAATTAAATCCGATAGATGCGTTACGTTATGATTGATAACTCAGCAATGCGAATGATTTTCTCTCGGACTGAGATTTTCTCGGATTTATAACATATACGGAAAGGAAGTAAGTTATGAAGAAAATAATTTCTTTTGTTTTGGCGGCGGCTATGTCATTATCGACTTTGCCTGTATTGGCAGACTGGAATAATGACGAAGATATTATGTCGCTTTTGTCGGAACTTAATATAATGGTCGGCGATGATAACGGCAATTTAAGACTTGATGACAATGTATCAAGAGCGGAATTTGCAAAAATTGCAGTAGCGTCATCAAGCTACAAAGATACAGTAGCAACAGGTTTAAAAGTATCACCTTTTAAAGATGTTACATATACTCACTGGTCAGCACCTTACATAAAGGCCGCTGTATCAGCCGGAATTGCGGAGGGATATGTTGATTCAACATTCAGACCTGACAATACGGTATCATATGAAGAGGCACTTACAATGGTATTAAAGGTGCTTGGATACACAACACAGGATTTCGGCGATTCATGGCCTTACGGTCAAATGGGGCTTGCAAACAGTCTTGAAATTACAAAGAACGTAAATGCCGAGCAAGGCGAGGCACTTACAAGGCGTCAAGTTGCAAGACTTATTTACAACACACTTGACACAAAAATCAAAGATAATCAAAGCAAACTTATAACTTCAGTGTTTGACAGTAAAGTTATTGAGGGTGTTACGATTATTGCGTCACACAACGAGGACAGCTCACTTAGTACTGACAAAATCTATACAACAGCCGGAACATTTGAATTTGACGGTAATTTCAACAGCGATTATGTCGGCAGAAAAGGCGATATTGTCGTAAAGAACGATGAAGATTTTGTGTCATTTACACCGCGTGACCAGCGAGTTGAAGAATACACCGTTTCAAACGTAATCGGTTCAGATATAATTCTTGACGGCGATATGTATAACATCAATTCAAACACAACTACATATTACAAGTCACAGGCACTTACATACGAAAATGCCGCAATGCAAGCCGAAAAAGGCGATACATTCAAGCTGTTTAAAAATTCAAACGGTTCTGTTGACTATGCAATGCTTGTTGCAAAAGACAGCGAAACAGGTACGGACAGCTTTGATAAATATGTAATCTATTCACTTCTTTCAGATGCAGTTATATGTTATAAAAACGGCAGTTTTGAACAGATTGATATAACAGACGGCACAACTTGTTACAAAGATAAGAATAAGAGTACATACGGTGCTGTAAAGAATGAAATGGCAATGGGCGACATTCTTTATGTCAAGATGGACGGAAGTAATGTTGATTACGTAAGCTATGAAAAGGGTAATATGGAAGGACCGGTCAAGGTTACAAATTCAAATTGGATCGCGAACTTCGATACAAACGGTTCGACAACGGTAATGAGAAGCGGTAATAAAGTTGACGCGTCAGAAATTCAGCTTAACGATATTATTTACTATTGTAAAGATTTGAATATGGTGCTTGCTTACACGGATAAAGTTACAGGCGTGTACGAAAAGGCGTCACCGACAAAGGATTCGCCGACAAGCGTTACAATTTCGGGTAAAGAGTATTCTGTTGAAAGCGTAGACGCATTTAATGCACTTTCATCAAGCGGAACATTTAAGTATGGTGATACCGTAACACTTCTTCTTGGCAGAAACGGCGAGGTAGCCGGAGTTGTCGGCGGAAGTGAAAGCAAATCTTCACACACAACAGTAGGATTTGTTACGGAAACAGGCAAAAAAGATTTCACAAACCCTGATAATACGGTATATTCAAGTTACTATGCAAAGGTTGTTACACCTGACGGAACAGTAAATGAATATGCGACTTCATCAGATTGCAGTTCGCTTAAATGTGCTGTAGTAAATGTATCATTTACAAACGGTAAAGCAAGTCTTTCAAGAGCAAAGGGGTATGACAACGTAAGCGGTAAGTTTAATTCCGAAAAGAATAAATTTGGCGATTATACTCTTGCAGACGATGTGAAGATTCTTGACACTGCCGGAACTGCAAGCGACGACTTAGCAATGTACACAAGAATTTATCCGCAGCGTCTTGACGGTGTTACGATAAAATCTTCAAGCGTATTGTATTATTCAAAGAATAAAGCCGGTGAGATTGACGAGCTTATATTGAAAGATATAACGGGTGACGCTTATAAGTACGGTGTAATCACTGCTGCTGATTCGACAACTCATACATATACTATTGATATAGACGGTACACAAAACACATATGCGACTGCATTCTCAACAAATGTAAGAGGTCCGCACAGATTCAGTATGAATCAGACAGGTATTGAAAGTATGCGTCAGCTTTCATCGTATCCAAGCAATATAACTTCGCTTACACGTACAGAGGCGAAAATCAATAATCAAACATATTTGCTTAGCGATAAGGTGATTGTATATCATAAGACAGATGTTAATAAATATCTGAAGATAACACTTGATGATGCTATAAACGGAAATTATAAGCTTACTGCTTATTACGATAAGGCACAGACTTTGGGTGGCAGAATTCGTATAATAATAGCTCAATAAGATGAAAAACAAGCGATGAAAATCGCTTGTTTTTTGCGTAATATTAAAATTTTATAAATTTGACGGCAGATATATTGACATATTAAATGTCAGTGATTATAATAATAGGTAAAGAAGGCTATGTGTAAATTAAAAAAGGCGGTAGAATAAATGAATTCAGTTTTGTATTGTTTGCGTAATTTGTCACAAAAATCGCATTTAAGACGTATGGAAAAGTTTACTCAGCACGGTGACACTTCGTGCCTTTTGCATACGATTGCGGTTGCGTATTACAGTATTAAAATTGCCGAGTTTTTCGGTATAAAATACAAAAAGCGTGACCTTATAAGAGGCGCATTGCTGCACGATTATTTCTTATATGATTGGCATGACGGCGAAAAGGAGAGAAGAATACACGGTTTTACTCATCCTATGACGGCTCTTAGAAATGCTGACAGAGATTTTGATTTGACCGATACAGAACGCGATATTATAAAAAAGCATATGTTCCCGCTTACTGTAATTCCGCCGACTTGCCGAGAAGGGTGGATAGTATGTTTGGCGGATAAATATTGTTCTCTTTATGAAACATTTAAAAAAGAAGCGTACAGAAAGATAAATACAAAGATTACGGGGGACTATGCTGAATTGTATAAGGAAATACAAATGATTTAAATAAGGGGGGGTAAATGATGAGTTTTTGCCAATATTTCTTGTGCTTTGCGGTATTTAGCTTTATTGGCTGGGCTTATGAAACGGTATATTACAGCATACAACAAAGAAAATTTGTAAACAGCGGCTTTTTAAGCACTTGCTTTTGCCCTATATACGGTATGGGAGCAATGCTTGATTTGATATTGCTTGGATGGATTGAAAATCCTTTGATACTGTTTTTTGCGGGAATGGTGGTTACCTGCTCGCTTGAATATTTTGTATCGTGGCTTTTGGAAACGCTGTTTCATAAAAGATGGTGGGATTATACAGGTTGGCCCGGCAATATAAACGGACGTGTTTGCCTTATAGGCGGAATTGCGTTTGGTACATTTACCGTTGCACTTATTAAGCTTATTGCACCGGTGACGATTGATATGATTGACAGCGTGAGTTTGCCGGCGTTACATATTATGACGTGCGTAATTGCATTTGTGATGATTGCGGATACAGTTAAGACGGTTAAGTGTATGGATTCGTCAAAACTTTGGTATGTGGAAAAACAAGCCGAATTTATGGACGAGCTGCGTAACGGCAGATGTGTGGGATTGGTTAAAAAAATAAAAGATACATTTAGAAGATAAACGGAGCGTTTTTGCTCCGTTTTTTGTGTGCAAAAAAGAACCTTTGGCGCGGGCAGATGGTGATATTTCACCGTCAAAGTCCGTATATGCCTCCGGTTCTGTTAATAACAGTATCATATAAAAATAGGAATGTCAAGAATATTAAGTAGGTAAAATAAAACAGATAAGATACCGACAGAAAAAAAATTCACCGAAAGTGAGTCAAGGCTCGATAGTATCTTTATCTGTTAATAACATTATATGTGAAAGTAAGCCGATTGTCAAGTGGTTGTTTGGCAGTGACACAAATAAGATACGGCTAAAGTAACTGCTCAAATTAATGATGCATCAAAAAGAAGATGTAGATTATTGAGAAGCGACTGCTACAAACAGTGTAACCACGCCTGACACGTCCAAAACGTCCCACCCACTACATCTTCTATCGGCAGCAAATATTGTATTGATTGTCAACAGTGGATGTAGGGGCGATATATTGGACTATTTCGTTACCGTTTTTGAGTCGGTAATTGGAACAAGATTGTTTAGAGAATTCCACCACATAACTTTTACGGTATGAGTTTCAGAAAGTAGGGAAACACTTATATTCTCCTGTGGTGAATGGGTAGTACAACGTAATAATTTGCCGTCCGAATTAAATTCAGAAATTAAGATAATTCCGACTGAAGTGCTGTTTGTAAGTTTAACAGATATATTGTTGCCTTCAATGTTGCAGTTAATATCATGTGTAGGACACGTTGTAGCAGTTGGGCTTGTTGTAGGAGTTATTGTCGGATTTGTAGTCGCAGTCGGACGTGGTGTTGGTTTTGGGGTAGAAGTCGGAATTAGTGTCGTACTCGCTGTCGGAGTTGCAGTAGGATTTAATGTAGGTTTTGGAGTTGCAGTAGGCGTTGCTGTCGGAGTTATTGTCGGGGTCGGATGTGGAGTAGCCGTCGGACTCGCTGTCGGAGTTATTGTCGGGGTCGGATGTGGAGTAGCTGTCGGACTCGTGGTCGGAGTTATTGTCGGAGTTGCTGTCGGACTCGTTGTATGAGTAGGACGTGGAGTCGCAGTAGGAGTAGGACTCGGAATAGGACTCGGACTCACGGTTGGAGTGGGATTTATAGTAGGAGTCGGAGTAGGAATCGGAGTCAAAGTCGGAGTAGGGGTTGTTTCTGCAATTCCGCTAATTTCAAACTCTAATTTATCTGCTGACATATTTGTTACATAAACAAATATGTCGTTACCAATATAAAGTTCTTCGCCGTCACCGACTGCACAATCTGACATAGTTGAGTATTGACCGTTAGAAACAACCTGCATATTCCAGTTAACGCCTGTAGTGTTTATATTTGAGGGAAAACGTACACCTGTGTTAGCAAGATAGCAAATCAGTCCACTCTTAAGTGTTACACCTTTTATCAAGTCACCGGTATTGCACGAATAGAGTTTCTTGTTTTTTGTATCATATTTGTTACCATTGTCATCGAATTGACGATATTCCAAATAAAGAGTTTTTCCGTTCGGCAAATCTCGTTTATATGCAACAACTTCATTTTGAGCTGAGGCAGGGTAGAGTGTGTATGTACCGTTTTTATCAATGGTTTTAATTTGATTATTGTCAAGCCAACCGAGCGATTCGCGTTCTTTAACGGAAATATACTGTCCGATAGGGGTTAGATGTTTTGCCATCAGTGACATATAATACACCGCGCTTGTTTGGTTGGAGCGGTACAAGTCTTTCAAGCCAAGTGCGTGCATGGTTTCATGACATATTTTACCTGTCGGTAAAATAGGCAGATTATCCTCACTGCGATAAAGCACAAGTCCGTTTACGTTTTCGTAGTTGCACGTTAGCTGTAAATATTCTCCGCTCTGATAAGTATTAACTCCTTCTTGCACTGAAATCATATTTGAATATGAGTGATAGTCCCAAAGAGGTGAATTCCAACCAACCGAAATATTTTGCGTTGTATTTTTGTAAATCACAGTAATTAAATCAATTTTTCCGTCACGGTTTCGGTCAAGATCGGCAAAATTATATTGATTTTCTTCTATATCTTTTGGTTTGTTTCCGTTCGTGATTGCGTTTGAAATTGTATTCGCCCAATCAGTCTGTAGTTCATACATTCTGGAATTTTCTTCTCCACTCTCGTAACCGTAAGGGTTTTGGTCATCTTTTTCGGCATAATAACCGCGTGGCTTTGAAAGTGTGAGCGAATTGTTGTTGTCAAAAAGATAAAGCGTTTGCATATTCATTTTCCCGCCGCTTACTGTTTTGAAATAGTCAGCGACATTATATACACTTTTATTATATGTATTGTCTAAAATGTTGCGGACAGTTGTGTCGGCATAAGTGTTGTTGATAAATTCGTCCTCGTCAGAAAATTTCATAAATACAACAAGATTTGTGAAAGTTGGTGCGTTTGATTCGTCCGATAAAACCGCACCACAGGGAATAGTCCCGAAAATTAATATTAACGTGGTTATAATACATATTGCTGTTTTAAATAGTTTTGTTTTATTTTGCATTGTTTTCTCCTAATAGTCAGAGGAATAATCTCAGCTGACAAAGTAATTTAGATATTGTTCAACGTCAATCGGTTATAGCGTCAACAACGTCATTAAAGTTTTTCCTTAATAGCTATATTTTTGCAGTTAGGCGGGCATACCTTTCAAATTAAACTTACATTTCTCTAATCAACAATTTAGGAACACCCATTATTCGGCAGTGCTTTAATTCTTCACCCGCAATTAATATTGGCGGAACATTCGGATTGACAGGAACTAACCTCAACCAATCTTCATCTTCTACAAACTCGATTTTTTTTAATGTTGATATTTCGTCATTGTATATCACTGCTCCGACATCACCACTATAATTAACGGTGCTTTGACGTAAGATTAATACTTTATCGCCGTCTTGATATTGAGGATACATACTGTCACCCTTAATGCACAGTACAAAGAAATCTTTCGGAGTATGTCCTTTTAAATATGAATTAGGAATATCGACTTTATCTCCGTCCCATGATTCAATAGTGATATGATTATATCCTGTCGCTATGTTACCTATAACGGGGAATGTTGTGTAGTCCTCTGTTATATTCGGATTTGGAAATTTATCATCTGTATATATTTCCGTTTCGTGTTCGTCCAGTCCCATTAAGTAGCTTGGAGTTGTTTGAAGTGCATTGGCAAAAGCTATGATTTTTGATTGAGTTATATCATTTTTGCCCATTTCAATTTTATTTATAGTTGAACGGGATTTATACCCTAACTTAGTTGCAAGTCCTTCTTGTGACATTCCGAGTTCTTCTCTGCGTGCTTTTATTCTCTTATATAATTCCATAAAATATTACTTCCTGTCTAAACATTTATTGTCATTATTAACATATCATAATGTAGACTATTTGTCAACTTTGCTTTAGAATTATAAAAAAAGTTGATGAATAATCTACAAAATAAGGGCATTCCTGTTAAGTAACAAAAACGAGGTGAAATTCACGGCAAGATAGAGAAAGATTGCGAAAGTGACGAAATGGGAACAATCGCAAGGAAAAATTGTTGTGAAACTTATTGACAAAGGATATATAAATGAAACTATATATCATATCTGCGTGAAAAATGTAAAAAGAAACTTGACAGAGAAATTGAGAAAGGATATAATATCAATGTAAGCTCTTATGCGATAGAAACATTGGACGCTACTGAGTATGACGAAACATATACAGAGTATAGGGTGCAGAAATTGTTAGAAAGGGGAATAATGCGATGAGATTAATAAAGACGGAAGAAGAAAAAAATTTGGAAAAAATATATGCACCGTACTATGATTATACAAAAACACCGGCTTTAAGTCCTGATGCACCAGACGAGGCAGTTAAAGCATATCAAAAAAAACAAGAGTTGTTTAAAAGAAAATATGCAGAAGCACAAGCTTTGTTTTTTGAAACGGAAGTAATTGAAGATGAGAATTAAAGCACGTCAAGAGGCGTGCTTTTTTGATACCAAAAAGGAGAGTGAAACAAGTGAATATACGAGGTTTACCGCCTTAGCACCTATGAAACGGTGCTTTTTTGACCGTGATACGGTGAAGAATGCGATATATGAAAAGTGGCTTGACGGAAGATTACTTATAATGAACGCAGGTTGTTTCGGCGACTAAAAAATGTTGCAATGTTTTCCTTTTGTGATATAATAGAACAAAAGGGAGGTAATGGATATGAAGAAATATATAGCAGGTATTGCAACAGGTGTGATTTTATCATGCACGGTAGCTTTGGCGGTAAATTACACCGCAACGGAAAATACGTTTCCTATTCAGTTAAACGGTGAAAATGTTAATGTAGAGGGGTATAATATTGACGGCAGTACATATTTTAAGCTCCGTGATATAGCCGATACGGTTGGCGGATTTAATGTTGATTTTAACGATAATACAATTCAGCTTTCCAAAGACGGATATGTATACGAAACAAAACCGAGTACAAAGGCCTTTGTTTTAGACGATAATGCAAAATCGTTTCTTGCGGAGCAAGGTTATGTAATACCGTATTTTACACAGAACGATTTACAAAGTGAAGATTTTGTAAGAAGTTTTATCTTCTATTATTACACAGAAGGTTACGGTGCGGATATGTCTGCTCAATATAAAAACGGATATTTTGAATGGTCCGAAAATTCCGTAAGAGATACTTATAAATTGCTTTTCGGTGCAGATATGCCCGAATATCACCCAACCGATAACGGCAGTGTTTTATATGAAAACGGTAATTATAAAATCAGTGTTTCAAATCGCGGAGACGGCAGATATGAATTTATAAGTGCCGAAAATGTCGGTGACGGAATGGACGTAGTATTTAAAAATACCGATTCAACAGGAACTGATTTCGGAAATGTCACGTTCCGCCTTGTTCCGACAGATAACGCAAACGGATATATAATAACTCAAAAGACAAATTAAAAATTTCAAATAAGGCTTAAAAAGTACATCGAAATTCGATGTACTTTTTTGTATGTCGAAAAGGAGGTTTATATGGGTGTAATTGATAATGCAGTTCAATGGGCGACAGATAGTGCAAATGATGACAGTCACGGTTACAGTTAATCGGTGAGATGGAGACCGCATTATG
>ERZ773164.2322-NODE-2322-length-16048-cov-27.863565_pt1 | contig 16048 bp, 18 predicted proteins | sample MGYA00511917_ERZ773164 | MGnify/ENA primary metagenome ERZ773164 (study PRJEB29015, sample SAMEA2737847) | human gut metagenome | biome: human gut; feature: human-associated habitat; material: faeces | place: China | collected 2012 ...
TTGATAAACTATATGATAAGTTCACCGACCTGGAGAAGAAAGAATTTCTTAACAGTTTTGTAGAACAGGTGGACATTTATGAGCAGGAGCAGCCAGATGGCAGATTCCTGAAGCACATAAAGTTTCGTTTTCCGGTGTATTTTGGAGACAGGGAGACACAGGAACTTTGTTGGGACAACGAAAGTACCGTTGAAACAATTTGCAGTTTAACCCGCATAAAATAAGCATTTGCAAGGTTTTTGAAGTGTGGAAAAGGGCGGTTTGCCACCCATTTGCCACCCTAATTCTAAAAAACTTCACTGAACACAAGAAAAGCACTGAACCCGTTGAACTTTTGACGGATTCAGTGCTTTTTCAGGTCTATATGTAGTTATTATGATGTTTTTGCCTGTGTCACCTGTTCAAACAGATCAACAGAGCGTTCAACCATCTTTTCAGTATCATGCACATAGGTCTGCAAGGTGGTTTCAATGTTGGTGTGTCCCAACCGAGTCTGTACGTCCTTCACATCAGCACCGTTTTCAATCAGCAGTGTGGCGTGGGTGTGCCGTAATGAATGGTAATCAAAGGCAAGCAGCAGTTCTTTATGGATGACCCTTGAACAGAATTTGAAGGAATCAGTTGAAGTATATTGACCGTTTTCTGCAATGCAGACCATGCGAACCCGTGGCAAAGGCGAATTGATACACTTCTGAATTGGAACTATGCGCTTCATATCATTGCCTTTTTCATCCTTTTCAACCTTGATGACATGGATGGTGTAGTATTCACCATACTTCATTTCATTTTTTGCCTGTCTGACCTTTTCTGCTTTCAATGCCCGGTACAGGGTTTCACCAAACTTCACGGTTCTGTTTGATGTTACAGTTTTGGTTGTTCCAAAATACCATGATGACCGCAGTTCTTTCTTACCCTTCTTTTCAACAACCTTCCTTACATCTGCCCCAAAGTTACGCTTTACAATCTGTTTGTTTACGCTGATAGTGCGGTTGTCAAGGTCAATATCATCCCAAGTCAGGGCAAAGGTTTCTGATATACGCAACCCCGTATAAAATCCAATCATCAGGGGGATATGATAGCGGGAATCAGCCGGGAAACGGTCAATGATTTTCTGCCATTCATCCAAGGTTAAGATGATTCTTTCCCGTGGCTTTTTTTCAACCTTGGGAAACTTTACATACTGCATTGGGTTGGTTGTGATGTAGTGCATGGGTTCAACTGCATAGTTCAGTGCTGCACTGAATACGGATAAAATACCGATCATGTTACTTTTAGAATTGCCGTTCATTTTCAGTTCAACAGCATATTCCTGTAATATTGCCGGGGTAATTGCTTTCAGGCGGTAAAATCCAAACTTTGGAATTAAATGCCACTGAATGATTCGCAAATATCCGACTTGCGTGTTGTATTTCAAGTTGGTCTTGCAGTACAGGTCAAACCATTGGTTCAGGTAGTCCGCAACCGTGATTTCAGTAGGTTCAAAAACTGCTCCCGCATTGTTGTATTCATTCAGAGCCTTAGCAAGTGCTGCTTCTGCTTCCTTCTTAGTTTTTCCCCCAACTCTTTCCCTTTTGACACGTTTTCCATCTACTTTTCCAATATCAAAATAATAGTACCATTTTGAACCTTTTTTCCTTACTCCACCTTTCATAATATCATCCTTTCTGTAATTGAATTTATAGGTAATGGATGATATAATTGTTTTGCATAGCCTATATCATCCTATTCCTTGGTTGGTGTTTGGTTATCCCTGACCCCTGAACCGCTGCAACGGTTAGGGGTCAATTTTTATGCATTGATGGCGTAAATATCAGCCGCATCACTGTTATCATCCAGTATTGACAGCAGATCAGCCTTGAAAACAAACTTGTCATATTTCTTTGGAAGTTTGTGATTTCCTGAATAACTACTGTAAATGGTGTAAGGGTGACAGTTCACATTGTTGGAGCGTAACAACTGCTTGATGCGGTACAGCTTCATGAATGTGGCAATACTCATTTTCACCCATGATTTGTGATATGAACACATTTGAACTTCAATAAAAGCAGATTCATCACCAGAATATAACCCGGATGCATACAGGAAACTATAAAAACAATGGAAATCATAATCACTGTCAAGCGAAAATAAATAAGTTGTGTATCCGCTGACTAATTTAACAACATTCGTTCCATCAGTAGCCGGGACAACATCCATGTATTGAATACCATGTGCATTAATGTCATTCCATAAATCAGTTCCCTTTGTAACCATTCCAACATAATAATCTTCATTTGTGATTGTCTTGATATACTTGTAAATCATATAATTCACCTTTTCCTTTCATGTGCTTGATTATCCCTTGGTATATTCAAAGTGCTGCAACACCTATGACAGAAGGTTATTTTTTCCTTTCTTCCAATTCACTGATTCGTTCATCAAGTTTCCTGATCTGCTTAGCCATGTTGATTTCATTGTCAGCCATGTTGCCAAGTGGTGATTCATGGTGTTCACAGATATATGAAATGAAATATTCAATATCCATTAACAATGAATCATTCAGACTGTCACAGTAGTTTTCAGGGAATCCCCTTGAAATCATAAACTGCTTTATTGCACCTAATGAATCAAAATCATTCCTATGTTCGGCTAAATAATAAAGTGCAGTATCACTTTTACCTGTTAGATATTTTTCAGAAATGTCAAGATATTTTGCGATTGCAAAAAGCCAAGTTTTTGAGATTCTGCCCTTGGTAAGGCATCTTGTAAGATGTTCAGGTGTAATATCAAGTTCTTCTGCAAGTTGTTTTTGGGTTTTGCCGGATTCTTTCAGGATTTCTTTGAACCTTTCTTTTATTATTGGTAGAAAGGTTTCTTTGTTTCCCAATGGGTTCACCCCTTTCATAATATATTAAATTGATTTTAAATCAAAAAGTATCAATGGATAATTGATTTAAAATCAATTACAATATGAGTATAGCAACAACAACAAAAGTTGTCAATACAGAAATTGATTTTAAATCAATAAAATATCAATTATTTAAGAAAGGCGGTGCTATTATGGCAAATATTGAAATCAGAAATGCATTGAAGAAAAAAAGAATGTTCAACTATGAGTTGGCAGAACTGCTTGGTGTAACAGAATGGACGTTATCACGGAAGTTGAGAAAGGAACTCCCACCGGAAGAAAAGCAGAAGATTCTTGATATTATCGAAAAGGTGGGGTGAATATGTCAGGACTTTATAAAGGATTCATAGAAACCAAAGGCAAGGCAAGCATTGAAAAACTGAAAAACAGAACCACATGGAAAACCTATGATGAAGTGAAGAACCTGAACGGGTTCGGCGGGGTTTTGGCTGATGACACTATCCTTATCGACATTGATGATTCTGACCAATCTGAAATTCTGATGAACATTGTGGAAGAACTGCAACTTGACTGTAAAGTCCTTTGTACCAGTAGGGGCAAACACTTCTTGTTCAAGAATCACAGCATCACAAGGAACAGGACACATATTCAGTTGGCGGTTGGTCTTACTGCTGATATAAAAGTCGGCAGTAAGTTGTCTTATGAAGTCATCAAAATTGACGGTGAAGAACGCTTTTGTGAATGGGACATTGAAGAAGGTGAGCAATATCAGGAAGTACCTAAGTGGTTGTTCCCGGTCAAGGCAACCGCTGACTTCATTGATATGGATGCCGGGGACGGTAGGAATCAGGCGTTGTTCAATTATATTCTGACCCTGACTGCAAATGACTTTACGGTTGAAGAAACCCGTGAGTGCATCCGCATCTTGAACAAGTTTGTTCTGAAACAGTCGCTTGGTGATGATGAACTGGAAGTGATCTTGCGTGATGAAGCGTTTCAAAAGCCTGTTTTTTTCCTTGGCAGCACATTTTTATTTGATAAGTTTGCGGTCTATTTAAAAAATATGTATCACATAGTAATTATAAATAATCAGCTTCATGTTTACAAAGAGGGTGTTTATACAAGTGCGTACAAAGACATTGAAAAAGCAATGATAGATGTGATACCAAACTTGAAGGATGTGCAAAGAAAAGAAGTGTTCAAATATTTGATGCTGATTTGTGACGAAAAAGAACAGTCAGATGCAAATTTGATTGCTTTCAACAACGGTGTATATGACCTTGTGACCGGGGAACTGAAACCATTCAGCACAGACATTGTTATTACCAACAAGATTCCTTGGGACTACAAGCCGGATGCCTATTCTGAACTGGCAGACAGTACACTGAACAAGTTAGCGTGTGGTGATGCAGCAATCAGGGCGTTATTGGAAGAATGTATTGGTTACTGCTTTTACAGGCGTAATGAGTTAGGCAAGGCGTTCATACTGACTGGTGACAAGTCCAACGGAAAAAGTACATTTTTGGATTGTGTCAAAGCAATCCTTGGTGATCGGAACATATCAGCACTTGACCTGAAAGAACTGGGGGATAGATTCAACACTTCAATGATGTTCGGCAAATTGGCAAACATTGGTGATGATATTGGTGATGATTTCCTTCAAGGGTCACAGGTCAGTGTGTTCAAGAAGATCGTCACAGGTAACCGCATCAAGGCAGAACGCAAGGGACAAGACCCGTTTGAGTTCAACCCGTTCATCAAACTGTTATTCAGTGCCAATGATATTCCCCGCATGAAGGACAAGACTGGGGCAGTTCGTAGGCGTTTGGTTATTATTCCATTCAATGCCACTTTTACCCGTGCTGATCCTGATTATGATGTGAATATCAAATATAAACTAATTCAACAGGACAGCGTTGAATATTTGATACGTTTGGGAATTACCGGATTAGACAGAGTAAGGAAAAATCAAGGTTTTACATCTTCTGACAAGGTTCAGCATCAGTTGGACGAATACGAGGAAGAAAACAATCCTATCCTTGCATTTATTAGAAACACGGGAAAAGAAATGATAATAAATCAGCCGACTAATGAAGTTTACAAGCGGTATCAGGTGTTTATGGCAGATAATGGTTTCACATTACCTGTTAGTAATATAGTTTTTTCAAAGTGTATCAATAAATTATTAGGAACAGAAGTAAAACAGAAAAAGATAAACGGTAAAAAATTCAATTTATTTATGGAAGTACAAGGTTAGTACAATTAAGTAAAGGTTATGGGTACAAGTTAAAAGCCTTGAAAAATCAAGGCGGTACAGGTAGTACAAGTAAAAAAACAAATTCATTATATATTAAATAAATTCTATTCTTATCGTTTTTATAAAAGAAAGAATATAGAGAATAGAAAGAAAAACTTGTACCTTGTACCTTGTACTGAACAGAAAGGAAAAGAAAAAATGACAGGTGAACAGTTTATTGAAAAAGTAAGAGAAATCAAGGAAATATCAAGCGTTGAATGGGATGTAAAAGGGGGCTGCTTAAATGCTGATGAAGTCCGGGTGAAGGTGGTAGCAGATAATGATGAATATAATTTGCTGCTTGGAAGTCCGGCACTGCATGACAAGGTTGAAACATTGTTACAAGATTCTTGGGTGGAACGTGTTAGTTTCATTCTGTTGGTGAATAAACTGATGGAATTACAGGGAAGAAGTGAAAGATTTGATGTGAATTGTGATCTGAATATCACGGATGTTGTCAAGTTTGCTATCAGATGCACCCGGAAGTAACTGCATTATAAAATGGCGGTTTTTAGATACCAAAATGCAAGAAATGGCATTAAAACAAAGGCTTTTTATATACGGTTTTGTCGTGAAAAAGTCCCTGAAATACAGGAAAACAAAGGCTTTTAGATATATGTACCCCCCCCTATACTGGGGGATGAAGGAAGGTAAACGATACATGAACAGGGTAGAGAAATTATTGATAAAAGCGCAAGAAATCAGTGAGATCAAAAGAAAAGAACGACTTAGGAACATGACAGATGAAGAATTAGACAATCGAATTGAACAACTTAGAACAGAGTTAGGCATTAGTAAAGAACAGTATGAATCACCGGGATTTCATAGTTGGCTGATGAATAAGGTGCAGCAGTTAAGGGGTGAATTAGATGAAAAAAATTGATAGATTGCTTATGAAAGCAAGAAAGGTAACTAATAGAATTAAAGTATTTCTTCCGTTTGTTGTACCTGACAAAGAAATTGCTGATAGGGTTTCAATGGAATTAGATGAATTTTGTGGTGATAAACCATATCATGCAGTAATAATTTACGGTGAAAATGAATTATCTGATGATGCTGATGGTGTGGCATACGATCATGTAGGTGATGATCTGAAAGAAGGTGAATAGAATGGCTAAAAGAAATTTGAAACTTGATACCCCGGACAATATCAGAAAAGCACTGGCAAAGGTTGCCAATATGACCTATAAAGGGGAAATTGATACCAAGACCGCTAACAGCATCACGGCAACGTGCAATGTGATTTTAAGCGGTATCAGGGTAGACGATCAGGAAAAGAAGATTGCAGAATTAGAACGTATTTTGAATGAAGATGATTGATGCGTTGGTGGCATCAGGGTGGCAAATGCTTGTTTTTAGGTGCTGCCGGATGACAAGAAACATAGGAAAATAGCGGTTTTGAATGGTTGGGGTTTCCCAATGGTTACATTGTGGAAATCCTGACAGGAAGGACAAGGTGAATGAATAGAAATACAAGAAATTTGCAGATTCTACGGGACAAGATAGGCATTGAACAGTTTAGGGTTATTGCTGAACTTCTGAACCAAGAACACCTGACCTTTGGTGACTATACCCGGAACGGGTTTGTTTCCAAGGGAGAACAGCGTGATGCAATTATGAAAGACTTCTATCATGGGTATTCTTGGGAACAACTACAAGACAAATATGGTCTGACTGTAAGTGCATTATATAAGATTACAGAAAAGAAAGCATAAAAATTATCACAGACACAGAAACAACCGCTATATAACCATTATATGAGGTCATAGGCGGTTGTTTTTATGTGTGGAATGAACAGAGTATAGCAAAATCCCCGCATTGGACAAGATCAACACGGGGATTTGCTTTTTTGCTTTCAGCAGTAACTTTGAAACTAAGCATAAATAATATACCACATCAGGGTTTTGTTGTCTATGGAAATTTTTAATAAAAGTACTAAATGTGGTATATAGATATAGATTAAAATACAATATATGGTAGAATTGAAGAAAACGAAAATTCAAGAAAGGAAGGATGAAAACAATGAGTAATATTACAGAACAGGAAAAGAAATTTGCTGATGCGTTTGTATATTTATTTTTTCATGCACCCGCAGTCATGCCGGGTATGAAAGAAGATGCAGCAGCCTATGCGGGGTATGATCTGCCGACAGACAGAAATGCAGCAGATACATTTGCAACTGCATTGTACCAAAAGCCAAGCATCAGGAAGTACATTGATTCAGAAATTGAAAGATTCAGGGGAATCTTGTCTGACGATCAGAGCATGAATCTTTGGAAACATATTTCAGAGTTTAAGCCGGGAGAATTAACCAATGATTTACTGGGTGGCGGTTGTATTATCAGTCATTAAAAGAAAGAGGTGAAAAAAAAAACATGGCAGAAAAATTTTATGAAACTTGTGCCAAACAGGTGGTAACGATCATACATCAGCACAGAGAAGGAACAAAGGAAATTGCTGATGCAATTCAGAAATTAAATACAGATCGTAGATATTCAGAATACGGCAGAGAAGAACTGTTGAAGAAATTAAGAGAAGAACTAAATACGATCAATCAGGAAAAGACCAATGAACTGAAAGAGGTTGTGCAGCAGTTTGTGAATACCTATCAGATCAATATAACAGATGATGAAAAGGCAGACCCACAGGAAGTTGCCAATGTATTAAAGGTCATTGAAATGTGCGGTACTGGGTTGACTGCTGAAGTGTTGCGTACTGCATTAGAACCAATCAAGGGGTCACGTTCAACTTTGAAAATGATTGAAACCATGTTCAGAAGTAAAAATGACCGTGCCCTTGCATTAGAAGCATCATATAATCCTGAATGCATTGACCTGTTGGATGATTATATTGGTCGGACGGGTGCAATTATTGGCTATGAAGATACTTTTGCAGAAGTAAAAAGTGCGTTAAATGTTCCGCTACTTGTTAGTGCCGGACTGCATGGAGAGCCTGACTATAATGGTTCAGTTATCAACAGATTATCAGACACAACGCCATATATTACACTTTGCCTTAGTGACAGCATGATGAAGGTTGGAAAATTATATGAACAGGTGTCTTTGGAATATCCGGGATTTTTCAAATAATCAAAGACTTCAAGGGTGCGGTGTAATGCTGCACCCTTATTTGTCAGGAAGGTGGGAAAAAGGGAGTGACGAAAAAAGAAAAACACATGATTGCAAAGCAATATTTGCAACGTGGGCGTGATATACAAAGGCAGATCACACAGTTATATGAAAAACGGTCAGAATTTTTTGACCGGGCAACTTCAACAACTATGGCTATATCACCCGTTAAAGTTCAGACTTCACATTCCGGGCAAGGGTTGGAGAATGCAATCATTGGAATGGTTGACACAGAGGAAAAAATCAATAACAAGATTGCAGAATTGCAAATGCAACAATGGAATCTGCAAAGAGAAATTCAACAGGTGCGTGGTCTGCCATATAATCAAATGCTTTACAAGATATTTATTGAACGGAAGTCTTATGATGTGGCACGTAAAGAAGTCAATTTGAAACCGTTCAGAGGTCAGTATAACCGTAAGTTTTTGTTGCGGGATGCTATTGATGCATTTGCCGACTGCCACCCGGAAATATTTGATAATACAGACGATTCAGCACAGGACAACCAATAACTGCTATATGGCGGTTATATGAGGTCAGAAAGGGGCAAGAAATGATGAAAACAGTACGTCATAACAGGAAGGAACTGAAACATATTGAAAACAGTTTGAAAAGAAATTCAGTGAATAAACCCGTCAAGGTGAACAATTTCCTTTTCATGGATAATCAGGAACGATTTGAAAATGTTTGTCTTGGGTATTCAATTCAGGCTGAACGCCTGATGAACATTGTTCAGCAGAGTACAGCCGGGACAATTACAAAGGACTGGGTGACACCTGAAAGAAAAACAGCCATTGAACAAAGTTCAGTGCTTATGGAAATGATTCAGTTGCAGCTTTTGAAACTGAAAGAAGCAAATGGAAAGTATCAGAAGCACATCAAAAATTCTATTTACTGTCAGCAGTTGTTAAGATCATACATCAGCAAATTACAGAAGATCATTACAGAGGTTGATGCATTGGTTGGAACAGGGGGGGGGACACAGTATGAACGGGAACATTGAAGTTGTGAATGAAAATCTTTGGTGTGTCAATCAGCATTATGTTCATGCCGGGTATATCAAAGAACTGACCCTGTTACCGGGGACATCATTGGATAAAGAAATTTATCTGACTAATCAGGGTATTTTGGTTTTGAATACCGCTGCCCCGGCTTATGAAGTCACAAGAAATATGCTGTTGCGTGTTATGGGGCATACAGATGAACAACTGGAATATGCACGGCAGAAGATGCAGAAGGTGGAAACCCCTGATGCATATGTAAAAATGTATCTTAATGTGTTGGAGTGGGAAATAAAAAGACGGTGTGTAAAGGCTGAATATATTGCAAGCCTTCCCAAGCCTACACTTTTAGATAAAGTCAAAAATAAAGCAAAGAAATTTTTAGAAAGAAGGTGAATGAATGTCATCCATTCAAACAGGTATTGAACTACAAGACAATTTTTCAGGTGTTATGTATGGAATTATCAATTCCGTGAATACTGCTGTTTCAAGTCTGTACGATTTAGAACAGTCAATGAATGCTGATGTTGATACAGGCAACCTTGAAGTAGCACGGAATGAAATTGAACAGATGGCTGATGCTGTTGATGAATTAAATGCAGCATGCAATCAGAACGCACCTGATATTGCACCGCCTGTTGTGGATGGGGGAAACGGTCAGGTTATAAACGTGGATGTGAACCCAATACTTCCTGACCCGTTGGTTGAAAATCCTGAACCAATCAGACCTGAAATTCAACCAAACGCACCCCCTGACCCTATCAACGTACCGATTCAGTGGGAATCTGACAACTTGGATGTATTCACAGGAACAGGTGTTGAACGATTTCAGCAAGAAGTTCAGAGTGCAAACGATATGTTGAACACACTGAACACCACACAGGCAAGGATTTCACAGACCGCACAGGGGATGGATATACTGCCGGATGCAGCAGTTCAGGATATGAACACCATGCAACAGCGGTTATCTGCAATTCAACAGCGGATTCAGCAGATTGAGAACAACCCGGTAAATGTTGGGGCAGACAATGCAAATGCAGAACTGGAACAGTTGCGTATGCAGTTGAATCAGGCTATTCAGGAACAAAATTCACTGAATCAGGCAATGCAGAACATGGATGTTTCTGCTGCCAATGATGCCTATTTGCATTTGTCACAGACGGTTGGCAACACAGAAAGGTACATCCGTGACAATGTGGATGAACAGGGGCGTTTCAATCAGGAAATTTCAGCCGGAACACAACAGGCAAATGAACTGACCAACACCATCAAACGGGCAGTTGCAGCCTATGTCAGTATTCAGTCAGTTGGGAAAGCACTGAACATTTCAGACGAACTTGCAAGCACAACAGCAAGATTAAACCTGATGAATGATAATCTGCAATCAACGGAAGAATTGACTAACATGGTTTATGCTGCTGCACAAAATTCAAGGGGGTCATTTTCTGATATGGCTGCAAATGTTGCCAAAATCGGAAATCTTGCGGGTGATGCTTTCAGCAGTTCAGAACAGATTGTTGTTTTTGCTGAACAGTTGAACAAGCAGATGAAACTTTCAGGAGCATCTACACAGGAAGCAAGTGCAGCAATGTTACAGTTGACGCAATCGTTAGCCAAAGGTTGCCTGAATGGTGATGAACTTACTTCTGTTATGGAAAACGGTTCAGCGGTAACAAAAACGATTGCTGAGTATATGGGAATTACCCAAGGAGAACTTAAAGACCTTGCAGCAGAGGGACAAGTTACATCTGATATAATTATTGCAGCAATGCTTGGTGCAGCAGATCAGACAAACGCAGCCTTTGAAACATTACCTATGACGTGGGCAGATGTTTGGCAGAGCATGAAAAACAGTGCTTTGGTTGCGTTCCGTCCAGTATTGCAAAGAATCAACGATTTAGCGAACAGTCAGGCGGTTCAGACTTTTGTAAATGGTGCGATTGAAGCAATGGCAGTACTTGCAAATATCGTATTGAACATTTTTGACCTGATTGGAACAGTTGGCGGTTTTATTGCTGATAACTGGTCAGTGATTAGTCCTATCATTTATGGTGTTATTGGTGCGTTGGCGGTATATGCAGCCTACCTTGGTATTGTAAAAGCTATTGAGATAGCATCCGCAGCAGCAAGCATGATTCATTCATTGGCAATGTCGGCAAAGATTGCTGTTATGGCAGCAGTTACCGGGCAGACAATGGCAGCAACCGCTGCACAGATGGGTTACAACGGTGCTTTGTATGCGTGTCCTGTTGTTTGGATTATTATGTTGCTGATCGCACTTATTGCAATAATTTTTGCCGTATGTAATGCGATTGCAAAAATGACAGGTATTGCAAATTCAGGGTTCGGTGTGATTACTGGTGGTGTGAACGTGGTGATTCAGTTCTTCAAGAACTTGGGTCTAACTGTGGCAAACATTGCCTTGGGTATTGGAAACGCTATTGCAGCACTTGCATCCAATATGATGACGGCATTTCACAATGCAATCTGTTCTGTTCAGTCATGGTTTTACAACCTGTTAAGCACGGCACTTTCAGTCATTGAAGGTATTTGTTCAGCACTGAATAAGTTACCGTTTGTTGAATTTGACTATTCAGGCATTTCATCCGCAGCGGATGACTATGCAGCCAAAGCAAGTGAAGCAGCCGGAAACAAAGAAGATTACCAGTCAATCAGTGATGCGTTCAATGAAGGTTTCACAACCTTTGATGCATTTCAGGACGGTTGGGCATCAGATGCGTTCAATGCGGGTGCAGCATGGGGTGACGGTATTGCTGATAAAGTATCAAATTTCAGTTTGTCAGACTTGTTTGGTAAAACGGAAGTACCTGACCCGGCATCATATGCTGATGGTTTCAATGATGTAATAGCAAATTCCGGCATTGGTGACGGTGTTGGAAGTATTGACGATAACACAGGTAAAATCAAGGATTCTTTGGAAGTATCAGAGGAAGAATTGAAATATTTGCGTGACATTGCAGAACAGGAAGCCATTAACAGATTCACAACCGCAGAAATCAATGTTGATATGTCAGGTATGCAGAACACCGTGAACAGCGGTGATGACATTGACGGTTTTATGACCAAACTGACAGACAGCGTGAATGAAGCGGTAGACAATATGACGGAAGGGGTGCATGAATAACCCCAACAGTGCAAAAGTCCTTGGTGCAGATCAGGGACTTTTGTTTTGCCTTGAAAGATGATATTATTAAGGCAAATAAAAAAGGGGTGAAGTAATATGTCACAATCAATTCCTTCATTTTGGGACAGTCCTTATTTTGTCCCTGAACCTGACAACTGGCATCTGACAGAGGATGCCCCGGAAGAATTAAAGAAAGAATTTGCAGAGTATATGGAAAATGAAAAGGGCATAAAAGTCAGACAGTTGTTTTCAGAAGTTGATTTCCCACCTACAATGACACAATTTTTTGATTTAGACAGTGATGAACTACTGGATGAAAAGATTAGAGTGTTGACAGCGTTAAAAGATGGAAAACAGATTGCAGATATTCCAAACTTTTATGATATTTTGGAATTATACCCAAAAGACGGGGAACATTGGGACTAAAAAGCACGGTCAAATAGCCGTGCTTTTAGTTTATCAATCAATTAAACCAAGCGTTTATATAAGCGTTATATGAAACCCTGATATAATACTTTTACCCTTTTGCATGGGGAATATTATTTTGGAGGTTTCAGAAGATGAAGAAAAAGAAGATTGTGGTTAGTATGCTTGTGGTATGCCTGTTATGTGTGAATCTGTTAAGCATGGCAGTAAAAGCAGAAACAACACCAACTGTTCATGTAGTATCAGATTGGTATGATTTTAAGAATGCAGTGCAGTATTCACAGGATGGGGATGTAATTGCTGTTTACGGTGTAGTTGATTTGGGTGATGTTGTTAAGATCGGCAGCAGTTCCAAGCACTTGACGATTGAAAGAGGTTCAGCAGATGGTTATATCATTTTCGGCTATACGCATGAAGAAGTGATGAACACAACCTTTGACGGCGGTGGGATTGTATCATCATATTCTTGGATAACAAGCCAACATGAAACAACCTTTACAAATTGCACGTTCAAAAATTTTGGAAGCAAGGAAAATCTTTCAAGCAGTGGAAGTGTTGGCGGTGCGGTAAAAGTTCAATCAGGTTCATGTGTGTTCAATACCTGTACTTTTGAAAACTGTTATGCCCTTGAGGGTGGTGCTATTAACATAGATGGTGATGCACAGGTTGAAATCAATGACTGCATTATAAAAAATGGTGGTGCAGTAAGTTGTGGTGGTGCTGTCTATAACAGTTCGTATGCTGCAACCTGTACCATATCAGGCAGTGAGATTACCGGGAACACTGCACATGATTTTGGCGGTGGGGTCAGCAATGCTGGAAATATGACCATAATAGGCACAAAAATATATGCAAATAGTGCGGTGAATGGTGGTGCTGATGTCGCAACAAAGGTTTCAGGTGTGACAACTCTGAAAGATACTGTTGAACAACTCAATGAACTGTTCAGCGGTGACAATATTGAAGTGAATGGTTGGGTATGTGACTATGATTTTGATGAAAATATTTATATCCCGGATGTGACCCCAACAAATGAAAATGCACTGTTGAAATTGGACTATTCAGAAAAGCAGCCGGAAACACCTGACCCCACAGAACCAACAGACCCGGTTGAGCCGTCAGAGCCTTCCGAACCATCAACACCAACAGAGCCGGAAAAGCCGGATGAGACAGACCCCGGCACAGAACCAAGTGAAACCCCTGAACCGACAAAACCGGGAAAAGAAGAACCTGATGATAAAACCGAACCATCAAAATCTGACAGTGTGACAAATACAGATAATTCAAGCACCGTCAGCAGCGGTGACACGGTGAACAGCACCACAACCAACACAACAACGGACAATTCAAGCAGCCGGGTTGATAATTCAAAGGTGAACAGTACGGGTGACACCAATACCGCCACAACGACTAATACAACAAATAACTATTATCAGGTAGCAAACGGGGACACATCACAATCAGTTATTCAGGATAGAACCCCACAGCATGAAAGCAATACATATATTGTTTATCCAAATAATGGGGATGCGGTCACACAGACTGATGAAATATCAAAGGCGGTCAAGGATGCTGACCCGGTGCAGAATTTTAGTATTGATGCAAAAGGCGTTGACTGCAAGATTGAATTGGTGGATGGAAAATATAACATAACCATCAATGCAGATCAGCAGCAGACCGTGGTGGATGATTCAGCCAATGGCAGCAGCGTGGATTGGTTGCAGATTATTCAGGCGGTGTTGTTGGTTGCTATTCTTATATGCCTTGTCAGGAAGCCTAAAGACCGTCAATGATAAAATATAAGGGTATAGGGTAGAAATGCCCTATATAACGCTTATATGAGTTGTCAGCGGTGTTGTAGCATGGTAAAATACTGATGAAGCAGATGAAAACAATGGGCGGTGTGTTCAGTGGTGGCATTGCCACCCTCTTGCCACCGCCCCACAAGATATACAAGGAACTGCAAAGATATTGAAACACTGAACATTTGAAAAAAATCTGATTTTTCAAGGCTTGCAAGGTTTAACAAGAGCGTAAGAGATACGGAAAAACAGAAGTTTCAACAGACGGTGCATGTGGAGACAGTCTGCCTTCTGTCAAGAAAAGCCCAATAAATCAAAGGATTTCGCCATTTTGGGAATAAAATAGATGTGTGTTTCTGTTTCCGTAGAGTGATGATATAACTGGAGGTTTACCCCAGGGGATAGGCTTTGGGGAATAAGAAATACACATTTTGGCGAAAGGATACTTTTTCGCAAAAGAGAAGGAAGATGACGATATGAGAAGAAGAAAAGAAGAGTATAAGCAAAATAATTTCAATGGAAATGTGAATTTTACAGGAAAAACTCAAATTGCAGCAGGAGATATTATCAATAATATCTCGGAAGAGAAGCAAAAGACGGCAAATTATGATCCAGAACCAAAATGGCGTAGTCCATTTACTTTAGCTGTTTTAACATGGATTAGCACTATTATTGCAATTGTAGGAATATTTCCGTTTGCCAAAATAGTAAAAAGTATAGTTTGCTTTTTTAGAGGGATGAATGGAAATGCAATAAGTTTAGATATGCAGAAATATTCTATTATTTTTCTAATATTTTTATTTTTATTTTTAATCTTTTTTACACTTAGAAGAATTGCTAAAAAGCAAACGAGACATCCTTTGTTTTTCAATTTTGCAATTAGTGGTTATGGGAATAGATTGACCATAGAGAAAATACATATTGAAGGATGCCCTCAATGTGGGGGCAAAATGAAATATTATAATAAACCAGTGGAATGGAGAGAAATTCTTCGTAGTGATGGAAGCACGAAACGTGAAGTAACAAAAAGAATACCTGTGTTAGAATGTAGGCGAAATGCAGAACATTGGTATGCAGTTGATCCTGCCGAGGACAGGGTAAAGTAGTAACATTAAAAGGAATTTTCAAATGGTTAAGGTATTTACCCCACCCTTAAGTTAATAGTGTCACTTTCGCTATGCAGTATAAAATCAAAGTTCAGGGGAATATTGAAACGGTTTGTCTGCTTTCAAAGAAACCTTGATTTTCTGCGGTTTGTGGGATATTAAGGAGCAAAAATGGATGTGTATTTTGTAGCCTTATGAATGAACCATTTGAATATCATAGCAGAGGGGTGTTTTGAGACTTTGCTGAATAATAGGCTTTTGCTAAAAGGTATCACTTTTGTGAAAATGTATGATAC
>ERZ773164.2324-NODE-2324-length-16043-cov-3.201839_pt1 | contig 16043 bp, 20 predicted proteins | sample MGYA00511917_ERZ773164 | MGnify/ENA primary metagenome ERZ773164 (study PRJEB29015, sample SAMEA2737847) | human gut metagenome | biome: human gut; feature: human-associated habitat; material: faeces | place: China | collected 2012 ...
TTAAATCGGAACATTTACATCGCGGAATGTAAAATTTAAATAAAAAGGACTCTTCCATGAGCCAAAATTCCTGAAATCTTAAGGGTAAGATAAAAGGTCTTAATCAGAATGACACGTTTTATTAATAAATAAAGCTATTCTTTCATTGCTGTGTTTTTCTTTACAAAAGTAATCCTTGCTATGGGTGGTTAATCATGCGTTAATGGTGTTCTGGTTTGTTACAAATTTATCTGAAGCAGTCATTGTTATAATTTTATTATTTGTACCTCTTGAGATTTCCTTGTTGGTTTTTCTCTCTGATATTTTTTTTCGGACCATTCTGCCCAAGGGCTAATTTCTTCAAAAGGTAATAATTATGTCTAACAAAATGACTGGTTTAGTGAAATGGTTTAACCCTGAAAAAGGTTTTGGTTTCATCACGCCGAAAGATGGCAGCAAAGATGTGTTTGTCCATTTCTCAGCAATTCAGAGCAACGATTTCAAAACATTAACTGAGAATCAGGAAGTTGAATTTGGTATTGAGAACGGACCTAAAGGTCCTGCCGCTGTTCATGTAGTGGCGCTTTGAGGTAGACAATATTACAAACCATATTCACTTTAGATGCCCGTGTTGTCATGGTTCCCAGTATAGAACATCATCTTTTGATGTTTCTGACATGAATCCTTTCGGGGCAAAATGTATCTTTTGTAAATCAATGATGATTACATTTGATAATATTTCACAATACTTAAATGCCAGCCGTCTGTCGTTGGATTTAAAAAAGTGAAAATGAAGGCTCCTTCGGGAGCTTTTTTGCTTGGTGTCTATTCGATGGATACTCACATACTACGGTAACATCATGAAAAAAATCATAGTTTTTTTTAACTCTGAACCAGCAGTGGTAGTGCCAGCGATGACTGGAGTTAACACCATCATGCGTGAATATCCAAATGGCGAAAAAACACACCTTACTGTAATGGCCGCAGGGTTTCCATCTCTGACCGGAGATCATAAAGTCATTTATGTAGCCGCGGATCGACATGTTACTTCAGAAGAAATTCTGGAAGCAGCAATAAGGCTCTTGAGTTGATTTGATGCTATTGCATTGATAATTCAGGAAAATGCTCTTTGTCTGTTTGTGTAAAATTTAGACTATCGTATGTTGATTATTGCGATGTTTCATCTTATCTTTTACACGTTTGCACCATATAATCGACTTACTGTGTAACTGGAAAGTCATAACAGACTAAAAGAGGAAATGATGAATATTGAAGACTTAAAAACAAAAGCAGAAGCAGATATTTCTGAATATATAACAAAAAAAATTATTGAACTTAAGAAAAAGACCGGGAAAGAAGTTACCAGTATTCAGTTTACCGCACGGGAAAAAATGACGGGTCTTGAAAGCTATGATGTCAAGATTAATTTAATCTGATGTATTCAATAATAAAATTTATCCATAAACCTCGTTTTTACGGGGTTTTGTTATATTTGAATGGTTCCGAATATCTAAATCACAATTGTTGATGGTTTTTATTAAACCAATGCAGTCCGGCTCAGGAGTGAGAGAAGCCGGACGTTATGGTTTAGCGTGGTAAGATCTGTGTAGTTTTCTGGATGCTTTCAGTAAATAGTAATGAGTTATCAAAGGCATAGTAATATCTTTGGTGTTCCTGGATATTTGTAACCCATCGGAAAACTCCTGCTTTAGCAAGATTTTCCCTGTATTGTTGAAATGTGATTTCTTTTGATTTCAACTTATTATAGGAGGTCTCTATAAGATGTTTGTTTCTGGAGAGTTTAACATTTACAACCTTTTTGAGTCCTTTTACTAACACTATGTTGTCGTTTTCTAACACAATGTGAATATTATCTGTGGCTAAATAGTAAATATAAAGTGAGACATTGTGACGTTTTAGCTCAGAATAAAATAATTCACAGTTTAAATCTTTACGCACTTGATCGAATATTTCTTTAAAAATGGCAGCCTGAGCCATTGGTAAACCTTCCATGTGATACGATGGCGCGTAGTTTGCATTATCGTGTTTATTGTTTCAATCTGGTCTGACCTCTTTGTGTTTTGTTGATGATTTATGTCAAATATTAAGCCTGTTTTTAATGAATAGTGTTGATTGCGTAACAAAGTTGAGCCTTGCTGGCATCCAGGAGGGATATGCAACCGACAGATGTATGTAAGGTCGATGTACTCAAACTTTCATACTTTTCCTCTTTTATGCAGAAAGATTTGAAGTAATATTTTAACCGCTAGATGACGAGCAAACGCATGGAGCGACAAAATGAATAAAGAACAATCTGCTGATGAACTCTCGTTGGATCTGATTCGTGTAAAAAATATGCTTAATAGCACCATTTCTATGAGTTACCCGGATGTTGTAATCGCATGTATAGAACATCAGGTGTCTCTGGAAGCATTCAGGGCAATTGAGGCAGCGTTGGTGAAGCACGATAAGAATTCGAAGGATTATTCCCTGGTGGTTGACTGAGCACCATAACTGCTAATCATTCAAACTATTTCACCTGTGACAGAGTCAATGTCGCATTCTGTCACTGTCAGGCTAATACAGAGCTGCAATTCAACTACTGCAATGTCCTCGTAATTAGGTGAATTTACATATCGTCCTGTTCGGATGCCGGCTGCATTGCTGAAGATGAGGCATTTATGGTTCGCATGTTTTCCCCTCATGCTCGTCAGTCCTGTGCGTAGGAAGAAACAGGACACTCACACTAATTTGTGTGGGCATGCTGTGATGTCCTTCTGAATTATTCCTATGCCATTATGTAAAGCGCTGTATCAGATGCTCGTCACGGCTGTCAGGCTGTCGGGTCCTCCCGGTGGGGGCCCCTGCCACGGGGCGGGAGCGTCGCGGAAAAAGGCTAGTTTTTGCATTTCCATGGCGGCGGCAGCATGTTTGGTAATTTATTGATAATTAAAAGTTATTTCTCTTTTTACCTGTACAATATTTTTTTCTCCCTGTCATTAGACCAGTTTACAATTAATTGAAATATATAAATAAACATGATTTTCACCTGCCAGATGGAGTTGCTTATGTCAAATGTGAGCGGGATCGGTGATGCTTATTACTGGAGTGTTTTTAAAATCGCTGAGGCCTTTGGGCTTCACCGGGACACAGTAAAAAAACGGCTTCTCGCGGCCAACACTCCTGTGGCTGCGACTGTCAGGGGGACCCCCGTTTACGCCCTGCAGCATGTCGGGCCAGCCCTGTTTAGTGTGAAGCATGAGGCAGCAGACTCTGTTCATGATCCATCCCGTATGGAGCCGAAAGAGAGAAAGGACTGGTACCAGTCTGAAAATGAAAGGATCAAGCTGGAAAAGGAGCAGCGAAAACTCATCCCCGTTGATGAAGTAGTCATCGTCTATTCGTCCATGAGAAAGGCTGTCGTCCAGGTTCTGGAGACAATTCCGGATGTTCTTGAACGCGATTGCGCCCTGACTCCTCAGGCCGTCGGCGTTGTACAGCAGGCAATTGATGACCTGCGATACACTCTTCAGGAAAAATCCTACGAGGCTTGTGCTGCTGAATTAATTCCTGATGAGGAAGGAGAGAGTCTCTAGGAGGAATAATGGGTTTTTCATCAGCCCGAAATTTGGGAAGGGACATATCGGCAGGATTTTCCCCACCACGTCGCATGCCGATTTCGGAGGCTGTTAAAAAATTCATGCGTGTTCCCAAGGGGGCTGGTAACTCGGTGCCATGGGATCCTGAACTGACACCCTACATCATTGAGCCCATGAACTGCCTGGCATCGCGTGAATACGATGCGGTGATTTTTGTTGGTCCTGCGCGAACAGGGAAGACCATTGGTCTGATCGATGGATGGATTGTCTATACCATCGTTTGCGATCCTTCGGACATGCTCGTTGTGCAGATGACCGAAGATAAGGCCCGCGAGCATTCTAAAAAGCGCCTCGACAGAACGTTCAGAAGCAGTGCGGCGGTAAAGAAAAGAATGAGTCCACGTCGTAACGACAATAATGTCCATGATAAGACGTTCAGGGATGGCTCGTTCCTTAAAATTGGTTGGCCCTCGGTCAACATTATGTCGTCGTCGGATTACCGGTTTGTCGCCTTAACCGATTACGACCGTTTTCCGGAGAATATCGACAGCGAGGGTGATGGTTTCTCCCTGGCCTCAAAACGTACCACCACATTTATGTCCGCCGGGATGACTCTGGTGGAGAGCTCGCCGGGACGTGACATCTGCGATAGCAAATGGCGACGTAAGTCGCCTCATGAAGCGCCACCGACGACTGGTATTCTTTCCCTTTACAATCGTGGTGACCGCCGCCGCTGGTACTGGTCATGTCCGCACTGCGGTGAATATTTTCAGCCAGCCATGGATGCCATGACCGGCTACCGTAATGAACCGGATCCCTTTAAAGCCAGTGAGGCGGCGTATCTACTTTGCCCGCACTGCAGCGGCATTATCACTGCGGAGAAAAAGCGTGAGCTCAATAGTGCAGGAGTCTGGTTGCGTGAAGGTCAGGTCATTGATCGTAACGGCAACGTTTCCGGTGAACCGCGCCGCTCCCGTATCGCCAGTTTCTGGATGGAAGGGCCAGCTGCTGCGTATCAGACCTGGGCGCAACTGGTTTACAAATTACTGACTGCAGAACAGGAGTATGAAGCGACAGGAAGCGAAGAAACACTCAGGGCGGTTATCAACACCGACTGGGGATTGCCTTATCTTCCTCGTGCCAGCATGGAGCAACGAAAAAGTGAACTGCTTGAGCAGCGGGCAGAGCCAGTTCCTTCCCGCAGTGTGCCGGATGGCATTAATTTCCTTGTGGCGACAGTGGATGTGCAGGCGGGACGTCATCGCCGTTTTGTGGTTCAGGTAACGGGCTATGGCAGTCGTGGCGAACGCTGGATTATTGATCGTTACAACATCACGCAGTCATTGCGCAGTGACTGCGACGGGGAGAGCCAGCGAATTGATCCGGCCAGCTATCCGGAAGACTGGGATGTCCTGCTGACGGATGTTTTTCATAAAAGCTGGCCGCTGGCCTCCGATCCTTCTCAACAAATGCGACTGATGGCAATGGCGGTGGACTCCGGCGGTGAAGACGGGGTCACTGATAATGCCTATAAATTCTGGCGTCGTTGCCGTCGTGATGGCCTTGGTAAACGTATTTACCTGTTTAAGGGTGACAGCATCCGGCGCGCAAAACTGATCAGCCGTACATTCCCTGATAACACCGGACGAACGGGCCGCCGGGCGCAGGCCGCAGGTGATGTGCCGCTCTGGCTTCTTCAGACGGATGCCCTGAAAGACCGGGTGAATAACGCGTTATGGCGTGACTCGCCAGGTCCAGGCTATGTGCATTTCCCTGACTGGCTGGGGAGCTGGTTTTACGACGAACTGACGTATGAAGAGCGGAGCCGTGACGGGAAATGGAGTAAGCCGGGTCGCGGTGCCAACGAAGCTTTTGACCTGATGGTGTATGCTGAGGCTCTGGTCATTCTGCATGGATACGAAAAGATCCGCTGGCCGGATGCACCGGAGTGGGCGAGCCGGGAAACCTGGCTGGAGTGTGTCCAGGACAGTACCGAACCGTCATCCTCACCGGAACCGGTATCCACGCCTGTTAAAAAACAAAAACGGAAGAAAACAGTAACTGACGATGTTAACCCCTGGCTGACTTCCGGAGGATGGTTATGAACCAGAATGATATCGAAGCCATGATTCAGCGTTATACGGAAGCTGAAATGGCGGTGCTGGACGGAAAATCCGTCACTTTTAATGGTCAGCAGATGACCATGGAAAACTTATCTGAGATCCGGCAGGGGCGGCAGGAGTGGGAGCGCCGCCTTGCGGCTCTGATTACACGACGACGGGGGCATCCCGGGTACCGGCTGGCGAGGTTCTGATGGCAATTCTTGATGATGTGATTGGCGTTTTTTCACCAGGATGGAAAGCGGCAAGGCTGCGTTCCCGTGCGGTGATCCAGGCTTATGAGGCCGTAAAAACGACGCGGACACACAAAGCCCGACGGGAGAACCGAACTGCCGACCAGTTAAGCCAGTACGGGGCCGTGTCGTTACGTGAGCAGGCCCGTTACCTTGATAACAACCACGATCTGGTCATTGGTGTATTTGACAAGCTGGAAGAACGGGTGGTGGGGAAAAACGGGATTATTGTCGAGCCACATCCGGTATTACGCAATGGGGCCATTGCCCGTGATCTGGCAGCGGAGATACGCACCCGATGGAGTGAATGGTCTGTCAGTCCGGAAGTCACCGGGCAGTTTACCCGTCCGATGCTGGAACGTCTGATGCTGCGTACCTGGCTGCGCGATGGTGAGGTGTTTGCCCAGATGGTTTCCGGGCGCATAAACAGCCTGACGCCTTCTGCCGGTGTTCATTTCTGGCTGGAGGCGCTCGAGCCAGACTTTATTCCCATGACCAGTGATGAGAGCAACAGGCTGAATCAGGGCGTGTTTGTTGATGACTGGGGGCGTCCCGAAAAATATCTGGTGTATAAAAGTCGTCCTGTATCCGGACGGCAGATGGAAACCAAAGAAGTGGATGCAGAGCGAATGCTGCATCTTAAATTTGTTCGCCGTCTGCACCAGATGCGCGGGACGTCTTTGTTGTCCGGTGTGCTGATCCGCCTCAGTGCCCTGAAAGAGTATGAAGATTCTGAGCTGACTGCAGCAAGGATCGCCGCTGCTCTGGGGATGTACATCCGGAAAGGCGACGGGCAAAGCTATGAATCGGATGGTAATGGCAGCAAGGAGAATGAACGCGAGCTTACCATTCAGCTAGGCATTATTTACGACGATCTGAAACCCGGCGAAGAAATCGGAATGGTGAAGTCGGATCGTCCCAATCCTAACCTTGAAACTTTTCGTAATGGTCAGTTGCGTGCCGTGGCGGCGGGCAGTCGTCTGAGTTTTTCCAGTACGGCACGCAACTATAACGGCACTTACAGCGCCCAGCGTCAGGAACTGGTTGAGTCTACTGATGGCTACCTGATCCTGCAGGACTGGTTTATTGGTGCCGTCACCCGCCCGATGTACCGTGCTTGGCTGAAACAGGCTGTGGCATCCGGTGTTATCAGGCTACCCCGCGATCTGGACCGATCTTCACTGTATACCGCGGTGTATTCCGGACCGGTGATGCCGTGGATTGACCCTGTTAAGGAGGCTGAGGCCTGGAAAATTCAGATTCGTGGTGGAGCGGCGACAGAATCAGACTGGGTACGTGCAGGTGGTCGTAATCCAGATGATGTCAAACGTCGGCGCAAGGCCGAAATTGATGAAAACCGCAAGCTGGATCTGGTATTTGATACCGATCCGGCCAGTGATAAAGGAGGCAGCAGTGCCGCAACGAAACGACAGGAGCCGCAGCACACCGACGACCAGTCCGAAGAATAATTCCTGGTTCAGGATGCAGGCAGGTCACCAGAGTGACGCGGATATTTATATTTATGACGAGATTGGTTTCTGGGGTGTTACGGCGAAGCAGTTTATCAGTGATCTGAATGCACTGGGCGATATCACCCACATTAATCTCCATATTAATTCACCGGGTGGCGATGTCTTTGAAGGCATCGCCATTTTTAATGCACTGAAAACACATGGTGCGTCCATTACCGTTTATGTCGACGGTGTGGCGGCGTCAATGGCGTCGGTCATTGCGATGGTGGGAAACCCGGTCATTATGCCGGAAAACTCCTTCATGATGATTCATAAACCATTTGGATTTACGGGCGGTGATGCGGAGGACATGCGCACCTATGCCGACCTGCTCGATAAAGTTGAGGCGGTTCTGTTACCCGCTTATGCACAGAAAACCGGGAAAACCACCGATGAAATTGCTGCCATGCTGGCGGATGAGACCTGGATGTCCGGTGCCGAATGTCTGGCACAGGGATTTGCTGATCAGGTGACACCAGCCGTTAAGGCAATGGCATGTATTCAGTCAAAACGTACAGAGGAATTTAAAAAGATGCCGGAATCCATTCGAAACATGATTACTCCGCCACGCAACAGTGCTCCACGCGTACAGGATGATGAACCTGCAGCCTCCCGGACGCCAGTGCAGGCAGCAGCACCCGTGGTGGATGAAAACAGTATCCGTGCGCAGGTACTGGCAGAGCAAAAAGCGCGTGTAAACGGTATTAATGATCTGTTTGCCATGTTTGGCGGGCGTTATCAGACGCTGCAGGCCCAGTGTCTTGCCGATCCTGAATGTTCGCTGGAGCAGGCCCGTGAAAAGCTGTTGAACGAGATGGGGCGCGAGTCCACGCCATCCAATAAAAATACCCCGGCTCATATTTATGCCGGTAACGGTAATTTTGTGGGGGACGGGATTCGCCAGGCGCTGATGGCGCGTGCCGGATTTGAAAAAACCGAACGTGATAATGTCTACAACGGGATGACCCTGCGTGAATATGCCCGTATGTCACTAACTGAACGGGGTATTGGGGTTTCCGGTTATAACCCGATGCAGATGGTCGGTGCGGCGTTCACACACAGTACGTCTGACTTCGGTAATATTCTGCTGGATGTTGCGAACAAAGCCATTCTGCAGGGCTGGGAAGATGCCCCTGAAACCTATGAACAGTGGACGCGGAAAGGTCAGTTGTCTGATTTTAAAATTGCCCATCGTGTGGGTATGGGGGGCTTCAGTGCTCTGCGTCAGGTGCGTGAAGGGGCGGAATATAAATACGTCACCACCGGAGATAAACAGGCCACTATTGCACTGGCGACCTATGGCGAGCTGTTCAGTATCACCCGTCAGGCCATTATCAATGATGATCTGAATATGCTGACCGATATCCCGATGAAACTGGGTCGTGCGGCGAAATCCACTATTGCCGATCTGGTTTATGCCATTCTGACGTCTAACCCGAAAATCTCCACAGATAATGTAAGTCTGTTCGATAAAGCGAAACATGCAAACGTACTGGAGAGCGCTGCAATGGACGTGGCATCGCTGGATAAAGCCCGCCAGTTGATGCGCGTTCAGAAAGAGGGGGAGCGTCATCTGAATATTCGTCCTGCGTTCGTACTGGTACCGACGGCGATGGAGTCTGTTGCTAACCAGGTCATTCGCTCCTCAAGTGTCAAGGGGGCTGACATTAACGCCGGTATTATTAACCCGGTGAAAGATTTTGCGACCGTTATTGCAGAGCCTCGTCTTGATGATAACAGCCAGACCACCTTCTACCTGGCTGCGTCAAAAGGCTCCGATACGATTGAAGTGGCTTATCTCAACGGTGTGGATACGCCATATATTGATCAGATGGAGGGCTTCAGTGTGGATGGCGTGACAACGAAAGTGCGTATTGACGTTGGTGTTGCGCCAGTTGATCACCGCGGCCTGGTGAAATGTACGGCGTAAACGTCGCAGACAACAACTCTGATGGCCCGTAAGGGCTTTTTTTGTACCTGAAATCAGCCCCTGAACGGGGCTGTGCGGAGACAGTTATGGCAAAGAATTTTGTAGAAGAAGGAAAAACGGTGGCGATTGTTGCCAGTGCAGCCATCAGCAGCGGAGATCTGGTGCAGGTGGGCGATGTTTTTGCGGTGGCGCTGACCGATATTCCACAGGGTGAAACAGGCGACGGCATGACCGAAGGTGTGTTTATGCTGCCTAAGCTGAAAACGGATGACATGAAAACGGGTAAGAAGGTTTATCTGAAGTCCGGAAAAGTTCAGCTGACTAACAGCGGCTCTGATCCGCTGGTCGGGGTTGTCTGGGCAGATGCCGGAACCAGTGCAGAAGAAGTGCCGGTAAAACTCAATGTCTGATCCCTTTTCCCGGCTGGCAGCGCGTATGGATGCTATCACGGTTAGAAAGATGGGAAAGACAGCCTCGATTAATGATGTCGATATGACTGTGATCCCGGGAGAAACACTGGCAGAGCTGAATGCTCTGTCCGGACCTGCGGTCTCTCTGGTGGTGTTTTCTTCGGGATACCGCCCACGGCGCGGGGATCGCGTTGTTTATGACGGACAACAATGGACGGTCACACGGCATGAACGCTTTAACGGTAAGCTAATGATCTTTATTGAGTAAAGAGGTGTGGGATGAAGGGGCTTGAGAATGCCATCCGCAATCTGAACAGCCTTGATACCCGTATGGTGCCACAGGCTAGCGCATGGGCGATAAACCGTGTGGCACAGAAAGCGGTCTCGGTTGCCACCCGGCAGGTTGCCGGGAATACCGTTGCGGGAGATAACCAGGTGAAAGGGATCCCCCTGAAACTGGTACGTCAGCGTGTCTGGGTGTTTAAAGCCAGTCCGTCAGGAAAAATGACGGCCAGGATCCGCGTTAACCGGGGCAATCTGCCCGCCATTAAGCTGGGGACAGCCCGGGTCAGAATGGCCCGGCGTGGTGGAAAACTGCAGTACCGTGGCAGTGTGCTGAAGGTGGGTAAATATCTTTTCCGGGATGCGTTTATTCAGCAACTGGCGAATGGTCGCTGGCATGTGATGCGACGTATTGATGGCAAAAATCGTTACCCCATTGATGTGGTGAAAATCCCGCTGTCCGGACCGCTGACACAGGCATTTGAAGATGCCCGCGACCACATCATTGCTGCGGAAATGCCGAAACAGCTGGGGTATGCACTGAAACAACAACTGAGGTTATGGCTGACCCGATGAACCGACATACACAAATCCGCCAGGCCGTACTGGCACGCCTTCGGGAACAGTGTGGAGACAGCGCCACGTTTTTTGACGGGCTTCCGGCATTTATTGATGCGCAGGAACTGCCTGCCGTGGCGGTGTGGCTGAGTGATGCTCAGTACACCGGAAAAATGACGGATGAAGATGACTGGCAGGCTGTTCTGCATATTGCCGTCTTCATCCGGGCACAGGCACCGGATTCAGAGCTGGATATGTGGATGGAGAGCACCATTTTCCCTGCCCTGAATGATATACCGGCACTTTCCGGACTCATCGACACCCTGATCCCACTCGGTTTTAACTATCAACGTGATAATGAGATGGCCACCTGGGCGATGGCGGAAATCACGTACCAGATCACGTACACGAATTAAGGAGGTGGTAATGACCACACCAAATCTACTGGCAAAGACGAAAGGTGCGGGGACGACGTTCTGGATGTATACCGGCAACGGCGATGCGTTTGCGAACCCTTTGTCGGACACTGACTGGCTGCGTCTTGCGATGGTGAAGGATCTGCAACCTGGCGAAATGACCGCTGATGCAGAAGATGACACTTATCTCGATGATGAAGATGCAGACTGGAAAACGACAACCCAGGGGCAGAAATCCGTTGGTGATACTTCGGCGACGCTGGCCTGGCGTCCGGGTGACAGCGGGCAGAAAAAACTGGTTCAGTTGTTCGACTCCGGTGAAGTCTGCGCGTTTCGTATCAAATATCCCAACGGCACTGTTGATGTTTTCCGTGGCTGGCTGAGCTCACTGGGTAAAACCATTGCCTCAAAAGACGTGATGACCCGCACTGTGAAAATCAGCGGTGTGGGGCGTCCGTATCTGGCAGAGGAAGGCACTGAAACCGTGAGCGTTACCGGGCTGACAGTATCACCGGCGTCTGCCAGTGTAAAAGTGGGAGCAACCACCACGCTGACCTTTACAGTAAAACCTGACGGAGCCAGTGACAAAGCGATCAGTGTGCATTCGTCAGATCCACAGACTGCCACGGTTACCCTGAACGGACTTGTGGCCACGGTAAAAGGCGTGAAGCAGGGCAGTGTCAGCATTGTGGGCATGACCGCTGACGGGAATTTTGTGGCTGTGACTGCGGTGACTGTCAGCGCAGCAGGTTAACAGGACGATACTCATCATTTGCCCCGGTTATTCGGGGCTTTTTTGCAGGTGGAGAACATGATGTTTCTGAAACAGGACACGTTTAATTATGAAAAACAGTCCGTGGTGCTCAGTGAGCTGTCCGGGCTGCAGAGAATTGAATATCTGACGTTTGTTCAGCAGCGAACGGCAAAGTTTGATGCCGGGGAGGGAGAACTGCCGGAGGCTGAACGACAGATTGCTTTTCTGCGGATGGGGATGGATATCAATGCCTGGCTGGTTTCCCGCTCACTGTGGAATGCGGATCAGTCTAAGGATGTAGAGACGCTTTGCGCATCCGTTATTACAACATGGTCGTATGATGCCCTGGGTGCGGGGGCGGAGATGGTTCTGTCGCTGAGCGGTATGGGGGCCATTGAGAATGCCGGGGATTTGGAGCATGAGGTGCTGACGCCGGAAAAGTCCTGACGCGGGAAATGCAGTTTGTCATGCGGCTTGCCCGGGAGTTCCGGCGGGCAGACTGGCGGCGGATGCTGTCGGAAATGTCGGCCACTGAGCTTGGTGAGTGGGGCGATTATTTCCGGATGCAGAGCTTCAGTGATGTGTGGATGGATGCGCAGTTTGCCTCGCTGAAGGCATTGATCGTGAGAATGGTGTCCGGCAGCAGTGATGCTGCGGTGGCTGATTTCAGCCTTTTACCGGAAGAGAACGGGATACCGGAGCGAACGGACGAAGAACTGATGCATCTTGGGGAAGGTATTTCCGGAGGTGTGCGTTATGGACCAGATAGCCAACCTGGTCATTGATTTGGGGATTGATGCGGCAGAGTTTAAAAATGAAATTCCCCGTATCAAAAACCTTCTGAATGGTGCAGCCAGCGATGCAGAACGGTCTTCTGCCCGTATGCAGCGTTTTATGGAGCGTCAGACTCAGGCCGCCCGGCAGACAACGCAGGCAGCTTCTTCGGCTGCAACAGCCGCATCCGTCCATGCGCAGACGGTGGAGAAGAACGCACAGGCTCATGAACGTATGGCCCGCGAGGTGGAGAAAACCCGCCAGCGCATGGAGGCACTGAGCCAGAAAATGCGCGAGGAACAGGCGCAGGCCATGGCTCTGGCGGAGGCTCAGGATAAAGCGGCTGCTGCGTTTTATCGTCAGATTGACAGTGTGAAACAGGCCAGTGCGGGGCTGCAGGAATTACAGCGTATTCAGCAGCAGATCCGACAGGCCAGAAACAGTGGCGGGATTGGTCAGCAGGATTATCTGGCGCTGATTTCTGAGGTTACTGCGAAAACTCGTGTTCTTACACAGGCTGAGGAAGAGGCTACCCGACAGAAAGTGGCGTTTATCCGTCAGCTTAAAGAGCAGGCAACCCGCCTGAATCTTTCATCTTCTGAGTTGCTTCGTGCTAAGGCAGCCCAGCTGGGGGTAAGCAGTGCTGCAGAAGTGTATATCCGCAAAATGGAGCAGGCAGGAAAAGCCACGCATTCGCTGGGTCTGAAAAGTGCAGCAGCCCGCCAGGAGATAGGCGTTCTGATAGGTGAACTGGCCCGCGGCAATTTAGGGGCGCTGAGGGGATCCGGGATAACGCTGGCTAACCGTGCCGGATGGATAGACACACTGATGTCACCGAAAGGCATGATGCTTGGCGGGGTTATTGGCGGTATTGCCGCGGCCGTCTATGGTCTGGGTAAAGCCTGGTATGACGGTCAGAAGGAGGGGGAAGAATTTAACCGCCAGTTGTCGCTGACGGGGCATTATGCCGGAGTCACTGCCGGGCAGCTGTGGACGCTCAGTCGTGCTATTTCCGGGAATGGTATCACGCAACATGCTGCAGCCGGTGCGCTGGCTCAGGTGGTGGGGAGTGGTGCATTTCGTGGAAACGATATCGGTATGGTGGCGAGAGCTGCCGCACAGATGGAGCGATCGGTTGGCCAGTCGGTCAGCGATACCATAAATCAGTTTAAGCGGCTGAAGGATGATCCTGTAAATGCCGCGAAGGCTCTGGACAATGAGCTGCATTTTCTTACTGCCACTCAGCTTGAGCAGATACGTGTCCTTGGGGATCAGGGACGGTCCAGTGATGCTGCACGGATAGCCATGTCTGCACTGGCAGAGGAAACCGGTCGGCGTACTGCGGATATTGATAATAACCTCAATGCGCTTGGCAGTACGCTGAAGTATCTGTCTGATTTGTGGAGTCGTTTCTGGGATGCGGCCATGAATATTGGTCGTGAAGACTCGCTGGATGAACAGATTGCCGCTTTACAGGAGAAAGTGTCGCGGGCGAAAAGACTCCCCTGGACGGCATCATCTTCTCAGGTTGAATACGATCAGCAGCGTCTTAACGATCTTCAGGAGAAAAAACGCCAGAAGGATTTGCAGGATGCAAAAGAGCAGGCAGAGCGGAATTATCAGGAGCAACAGAAACGACGTAATGCTGAAAATGCTGCACTGAACCGGATGAATGAAACGGAAGCAGCACGACATCAGCGTGAAATTGCGCGTATTAATTCCATGCAGTACGCCGATCAGGCTGTCAGGGATGCAGCGATACAACGTGAAAATGAACGTTACGAGAAAGCCCTGGCATCCGGTAAGAAAAAAACACGCGAAACCCGTAATGATGAGGCCACCCGGTTATTGCTGCAGTACAGTCAGCAACAGGCACAGGTGGAAGGACAGATTGCTGCTGCAAGACAGTCAGCAGGCATTGCCACTGAAAAGATGACAGAAGCGCATAAACAGCTTCTGGCTCTGCAGCAGCGCATCAGCGATCTGGACGGGAAAAAACTGACGGCAGATGAAAAGAGTGTGCTGGCCCGTAAAGATGAACTGATTCAGGCACTGACGCTGCTGGATGTAAAACAGCAGGAGCTTCAGAAACAGACGGCACTCAACGATCTGAAGAAAAAAACAATTCAGCTGACCAGTCAACTGGCTGAAGAAGAGCGCGCTCAGCGTCAGCAACATGACCTGGATATCGCCACGGTGGGTATGGGTGATCAGCAGCGGCAGCGATATCAGGTACAACTGAGTCTTCGCCAGAAATACCAGCAACAGCTGGAGCAGTTGAGGCGGGATAGTGAGCAGAAAGGGACATATAACACGGATGACTACAGAAAGGCCGAGCAGGCGCTGACGGAGAGCCTGAACCGACAACTGAATGAGAATCGCCGTTACTGGCAACAGCTTGAAGTTGTGCAGGGTAACTGGAAAAACGGAGTCCTGCGTGCATTTCAGGATTTTACCGTGGATGCAGACAATACGGCAGGAACAGCAGAACAGGTGTTCTCGTCAGCCTTCAGCAACATGGGAAATGGCCTGGCAACTTTTGTCACTACCGGCAAACTCAACTTCAAATCCTTCACCTCTTCGGTGCTGTCAGATATGGCGAAAATCCTGGCGCAGGCAACCATGATGAAATCGATAAAAGGGATTGGCAGTGTACTGGGATTTGATCTCAGCAGCCTTTCCCTGAATGCCAATGGGGGGATTTATCAGTCTGCTGATTTGAGTCGTTACAGTGGCACGGTGGTTAACCGTCCGACGTTTTTTGCTTTTGCAAAAGGCGCGGGTGTGATGGGGGAAGCTGGACCTGAAGCCATTCTGCCACTGCGTCGTGGTGCTGACGGTAAGCTGGGGGTTGTGGCGGATATTGGTGGTTCAGGTATGGCGATGTTTGCCCCGCAGTACAACATCGAGATCAATAACGATGGCACGAACGGGCAGATAGGTCCGGCTGCCCTGAAGGTGGTTTATGACCTTGGGAAAAAAGCAGCAGCGGACTTTATGCAACAGCAGGCCCGTGATGGTGGTCGGTTAAGTGGAGCATATCGGTAATGGAGACGTTTCACTGGAAAGTGCGCCCGGATATGAATGTGGTATCAGAGCCGAAAGTGGTGACAGTGAAGCTGGGCGATGGTTATGAACAGCGTCGTGCGGCGGGACTGAATAACCAGTTGTCGACTTACAGCGTGACAATACGTGTTCGTAAATGTGAACACCCATCTTTAAAAGCCTTTCTGGAACGGCACGGTGGCGTCCGCGCATTTCAGTGGACGCCACCTTATGACTGGAAACCGATTAGGGTGGTTTGTCGTAAATGGTCGGCAAGCGTGGGGGCGCTGTGGGTAACCATAACGGCAGATTTTGATCAGGTCGTGGCATAGGAGGCTCTGATGCAGGATATTCCACAGGAAACACATCATGAGACGACACGCCTCACTCAGTCAGCCCAGGTGGTGCTCTGGGAAATCGATCTGACAGAGG
>ERZ773164.2336-NODE-2336-length-15964-cov-3.770256_pt1 | contig 15964 bp, 10 predicted proteins | sample MGYA00511917_ERZ773164 | MGnify/ENA primary metagenome ERZ773164 (study PRJEB29015, sample SAMEA2737847) | human gut metagenome | biome: human gut; feature: human-associated habitat; material: faeces | place: China | collected 2012 ...
GGCTGTACTTGTAAGAAGTGCCAAGATGCATGACATGGAGCTGCCGGAGAGTGTTGCTGTGATCGCACGTGCCGGAGCCGGAGTCAATAACATTCCGGTGAAAGAGTGTGCAGAGAAAGGCATCGTCGTATTTAATACTCCTGGAGCCAATGCAAATGGTGTAAAGGAGCTTGTTCTTGCCGGTATGCTTCTTGCTTCCCGTGACATTGTGGGAGGTATTGAGTGGGTACAGAGAGAAAAAGACCAGGAAGATATTGATAAGCTTGCTGAGAAGCAGAAGAAGCAGTTTGCCGGCTGTGAGATCATGGGCAAAAAGCTTGGTATCATCGGTCTTGGTGCTATCGGAAGCATGGTGGCAAATGCAGCAGCTTCCCTTGGCATGGAGGTTTATGGATATGATCCATACATTTCCATCGATGCAGCATGGAACCTTTCCCGTACTATTAAGCACAGCAAGAGCTTAGATGAGATTTACAGCAAGTGCGATTATATCACTGTACATGTACCGCTTCTGGATTCCACAAAGAAGATGATCAACAAAGAGGCTTTTGATAAGATGAAAGACGGTGTTGTACTTCTGAACTTTGCCCGTGACCTTCTGGTTGATGAGGATGCACTGATTGAGGCACTGAACAGCGGCAAGGTGAAAAAGTATGTAACAGACTTTGCCAACCATACAGTTGCAGGTCATGAGGGCATTCTGGTGACTCCTCATCTTGGAGCCTCCACAGAGGAATCTGAGGAGAACTGTGCAGTTATGGCTGTGAAGGAGGTTCGTGATTTCCTTGAGAATGGTAATATCAAAAACTCCGTAAACTTCCCGAACTGTGATATGGGTACCTGTGTAGCAGTTGGACGTATTGCCATTACACATAAGAACATTCCAAACATGATCAGCCAGCTGACCAAGATTCTTGGTGCTGAGGGCCTGAACATTGCAGATATGACCAACAAGAGTAAAGGTGAGTATGCGTATACTCTGATCGACCTGGAGAGTGCAGCTTCCGCAGAGGCACTGGATGCGCTAAAGGCTATTGAAGGTGTTTCCAAGGTTCGCGTGGTGAAATAAATTCGAATACAGATAATTGACATTAAGACAACAGAATGTTAATATAAGTATAGAAAAAGAGTGTTGCCGATAGACGGTTAGTCCATATTTATTGGTTTATGTAAAAATAGTCGCCAAAGTTTGCAGGACTGGGCGGCTATTTTTGTGATTTCGCAGTATCTTTGCCGAAGTTGTATCCAAGGCTAAAGCAGGTTAAGCCGAAACTTACAACTGCTATGAAGTCGATAATACTCATGGCTTAGCCCTCCTTTCCAAGGAATTCCCATATAAAGGGTTTCTATGTAATCGGAGAGTCACAGTCCCTCCGTAGAAGGACTAACCGCCTACCGTTATGGCAGCACCCGTATATTGAGTATAACAGTTTCTTGTAGTCCATTCAACAAAAATATGATTGAAATGCAGAATAAAAATATACGGATTTTAGATATACAAAATAAATAGAGGATTTGAAGGGAGGAATAACTAATTGACGTTGGCGGAATTTATGGTAAGATAGAGGGGCAGAATAAGAGTGCGGGAAATATTCTGCGGGTTCAGACGAAGGTCTGTGAGTTGAAAAACATTTTTGAATAACTGTTATGTAAAAAGCATTGGAAAATAATCTGATGCTTTTTATATTTTAGACTATTTAAGAATTATTCAATAATATAAACTTTACATTATTGAAAACTTATAAAAATATAATTTGTATTGCATGTTAGTAGAAAAGGTGATATAGTGAAAATATAAAAGAAGAAGCTATCAGATATTGGCAGTATCGGATAACTTCTTCAGGTAGAAAACTGATTCAATTTAGAAATAAGATCTAAAAAGAATAGTAAACTACGAACATATACTATTCTATACGTTATTTTCTAATTTGTAAAGTCTTCTATAATTTTAGAGTAAAAAATACTCTAACACACAAAGGAAGAATTACAAAATCTAAAAATCTTTGTAAATTCCCAATGTGAAAATAAAAATCAAATTGATACTAAGGCAGAAATGCGATTTAAGAGGAGAGGTGGTAAAAAGGATTTTGAATAGAATTATTTGACATGTCAAAGTAGAAAACGATGAGGTATAAACTAAATATATGATCGAACAAAAGTTTGAAAATATATTGCGTTACAGGTCGGAGTCTGCTATAATATGGTAAAAGTGAATAAAAAATCAGAACTTGACTCCGAAAAATAAACAAAATAGACAAAAGGAAAAAGTGATGAATAATACAAACGAAAATAAAACAAGTGACATCTATCTTGCACATGTGGATTTTGAAACAGGCCGTACCCAGAGCTTTCAGGAACATACAGATAATGTAACATCATATGCAAAAAGCATTTGTCCTATGGAAGAGATTCAGAAACTTGTCGAGGCGGCCGCACTTTTTCATGATGCGGGGAAACTCTCTGATGATGTGCAGAAAGATTTTCAAGATATCTTGAAAAAGGGGGATCAGGCACACCGAAACGATTTGGATCACTCAACCGCAGGTGGACGGATGCTATGGAAAATGATGCGGCAGAAAACAGCAGCAGAGCTGTTAAGTACAGTTGTGTACTCACATCATGGAATCAGCGACTGTATTGATTTTGAAAGCGGGTGTACCTTACAGGAACGCAGAGCGGAAAAAGAGTGTCAGGAAGACATTGTGAAGGAAAGATTTTTTCAGATCTTTGATAAAGAGAAAATCCAAAAAGTGTGCGAAGCAGCAGATGCACAATATGTTCAGATTAATAAAAAAATAGGAATGTTTGTGCGAAAAAGCACAAAACAAAATCGTCATTGTGGAAATGGATATTTTTATATTGGAATGTATTTCAGAGTATTGCTTTCTATGCTGCTTGACAGTGATTGGACAGATACGGAAAAATTTTTTCAGAATGAAGAATTGAAACAACGTATTTCAAAGAAAGAAATACAGAAAATATGGCAACAGAGTATACAATGTTTTGAGAACTATCTTAATCATGAAATTCGAAACAAGGCAGAAAATGGCCAGAGTCTTCAGGCAGTCCGGCAGGAGATTTCTGAGAGGTGCTATGAAGAGGCAGAAAAAGAAACGAGACTGTATCGTCTGACAGTACCAACGGGAGCTGGAAAGACATTAAGTAGTTTGCGCTTTGCACTGTATCGTGCCGAGCGGACCCAAAAACAGCATATTATTTATGTTGCCCCATTTAACAGTATTTTAAGTCAGAATGCCGATGAGATCCGGAGAGCAGTTGACGATCCGGATATCGTACTGGAACATCATTGCAATGTGATTCTTTCGGAGAAAAAGCAGGAGAAAGACTATAAAAAACTGACAGAAACATGGGATGTACCAATTATTATGACATCAGCTGTACAGGTATTGAATGTACTTTTTTCGGGACAGAAAAGAGATATCCGCAGAATGCATACCTTATGTAACAGCGTGATCATTTTTGATGAGGTACAGGCCATTCCGAAGAAGTGTATGGAACTTTTTAACTTAGCAGTAAATTTTCTTACCAATTTTGCGGAATCGGATGTTGTATTATGTTCAGCTACCCAGCCATCCATTAAAGATTTGAAAGAGAATAATTTAAGTGAATGCATGGAGATGACGGAAATCATAGAAAAGTATGAAGAAGCCTTTCGAAGAACGGATATCGTAGATTTGACAGAAACAGAAGCGTATCCGGGCGGAATGGAAATTGAGGATCTCTGTGATTTTACGTTGCAGCAAGCTGAGACATTTCGAAATGTGCTGGTCATAGTAAATACAACCGAATGTGCAAAACAAGTATATGAAAAGATAAAAAGCAGCTGTTCAGACGAAGATCAAGTTTTTCACCTGAGCAATAAACTTTGCCCGCAAAATAAAGAGGACACGTTGGAAACGGTCCATGCGGCATTACGAAAAAATAGAGAATCCGGATATACAGGCAGAGTGATCTGCATCAGTACACCGGTTGTAGAAGCGGGTGTAAATTTTTCTTTTGGCTGTGTCATTCGATCAAAAGCGGGATTGGATCATGTGATCCAGGCCGCTGGAAGAGGAAATCGCCACAAGGAGTATCCCTGGTTTGGAAAGATTTACATTGTACAATTGACAAACGAGGCCGAAAGTCTGGAAAAGCTGCCAGAGATACAAGAAGAACAAAGAGCAGTACAAAAATTATTAGAACAATTTCGAAGTAAGCCTGAAATTTTTGAAAAAAGATTAGATTCGTCGAAAGCGATAGCGATTTATTATCAGTATTACTATCAGGTGCTGCAGGCTGATATCACGAAATTTCCGGCGAAAAATTATAAAACGACCTTGCTAGAAATGCTGGGAAAAAATTGTCCGGGAAGAAAACAATATTGGCATAAGTTTGAACAAGAGTATAAGGGGGGAATGGCACAGGCATTTGCAACGGCAGGAAAAGAATTTGAAGTTATTTCTAATGATTATAAGATTCCAGTTGTGGTTCCCTATAATGATGAGGCCAAAAAACTGATTGCAGCATTTGTCGGAGCAGATGGTGAGTATTTACCTTGGGAGGAAAAGCAGAGGATGCTGCGGGAACTGCAAAAATATACGGTTGGAATTTCAGAAGTGCAGAAGGAACGTCTTAATAATGCAATATATCAAATTAGTGATGAAGAAATACTCGCGTTGAGCGAAGGGTATTACAGCAATGAAGTTGGTGTGCTGGAAGAACCGCAGATGAACTTTGAGAACTATTAAACATATTGGAGGTGGTACAATGGAAAAACATGCGAATACCATAGAGTACGAGGTGTATGGGAACTATGCATTGTTTTCTGATCCGGTGGTGCGTGTTGGAGGCGAAAAAACAAGTTATTCAATTCCAACTTACGAGGCATTGCGAGGTATTACGGAAAGCATATTTTGGAAACCCACGATCTTTTGGGTAATTGATGAAATTCGCGTTATGAACCGGATTCAGACGGAAACAAAAGGTATTCGTCCTATTAAATACAATGGCGGAAACGAACTGGCATACTACACGTATTTAAAGGATGTGCGTTATCAGGTACGTGCTCATTTTGAATTTAATGAGCATCAGGTCAACATGGTACAGGATAGAAATGAGCGAAAATATCAGTGCATGTCAGAAAGAATGGTAAAGAGCGGAGGCCGGAGAGATATTTTTCTTGGAACAAGAGAATGTCAGGCATTTGTGGAACCGTGTGAATTTGGCAGTGGAGCAGGATATTATGATGATATGGAAAAAGATATAGATTTCGGTTTCTCTTATCATGGAATTACTTATGCGGAAGAAGCCGTTTTGTCGGAGGATCAGGGAAAAATGACGGTAAGATTCTGGGAGCATCCGACCATGACAAGGGGAGGCTACATCGTTTATCCCCGTCCGGAAGAGTGTACAATCAAACGTCATATACGAAAAATGCAGCCGAAAATATTTGAAAATATCGAGAAAGAAGAACATGAAAAAAGGGAGGTGAAAGATACGTGAACTGGGGAAGAGAAGCACTGGATTTGTACGAAAAAAATCTGAACAAGGTAGGAAAAATAGAATATCGTGGTGAATTTCCCTATACGCTGCTTCCAACATTCCACTCAACGGCAACGGCACAGATTACGGTAACCATTGATGAAGAAGGTAACTTTTTACATGGCGAACAGGTTCCTGCAAATGATAAATTTACCATTATTCCGGTTACAGAAAAATCAGGAAGCCGAACATCTGGAAAAGAAGCCCATCCCCTGTGTGATAATTTAAGATATCTGGCGGGCGATTATCCGCTTTATGTGGCGGACGATGGAAGCTGTTTTGAAATTTACATGGAACAATTAAAAAAATGGTATGAGTCAGAATTTTGCCATGATAAAGTAAGAGCAATTTATTATTATCTGCAGAAGAAAAGTTTGATGCATGATTTGATTGAACAGAAGGTATTGAAGCAAAATGAAGATGGAACGCTGGCAGAAAAGGAAACGATTCAGGGAATTGATCAAAGTAAAGCGTTTGTGCGATTTATTGTGCGCTCTTTAAGTAATCCACTGACAGAAACAGTTGATGAATGCTGGAAAGATAAGACCTTATGGGAAAAATATCAGCAGTATCAACGGTCTATGGAAGGGGAAAAGGGACTTTGCTATTTAAGTGGAAAAAGAGAAAGTATTTCCTATCTACAGCCAAAGAAAATCCGAAATGAAGGAGACGGCGCGAAACTGATTTCTTCAAATGATAAGGATAATTTTACGTATCGTGGTCGATTTGCAACGAAAGAAGAGGCATTTGCAATTGGAAATGAAACATCCCAGAAGGTTCACAACGCATTGAAATGGATTATCCGCAGACAGGGAGGCACATATGATACCATGGTGTTTGCTACATGGGAAACAGCGGAGGATTCAGCAGGAGAATTAGAAGTTCGATGGGACTCGGATACGGAGCATATTATATCTGAATTTGATGAATGGGATACCGGACTGGAAGATCCGGAGTTTGACACCAATGCGATCGGAGCGGAGCTGTTTCAGAAGGCGATGAGTGGGTATCGCACGCTGCAGAACGAGGAAAAATGTCCCACGACTATGAAATATATGGTGTTATTAGGAGTCGATGCAGCAACACCGGGGCGCCTGGCAGTCGTGGAAGCAAAAAAAATTGAAGAAACGCGGTATTTAGAGAATATCAGAAAATGGCACAAGGACTGCTGGTGGCGTCATGAAAAATGGAGAGACGGAAAAAGAATTGTTTATTATGGCATGGTTGGAGTAAAGGAGATAGCGGATCTTTTATTCGGAATAGAAAATAATGGAAGTATTACCATTGTAGATGGAAACAGCAAAAAACTTTATGCTGAGGTTGCAAAGCGTATCTTGCCATGTATTTGGGATGGGCAGAGAATACCAGCTGATTATGTGGAAAGGGCGATAAATAAGGCATCTAATCCATTGGCATATAAAGAACGGAGAAACTGGGAGCAGATTTTGCAGCTTGCGTGCTCCATGGTTAAAAAAAGAAGAAAAGAACTTTATAAGGAGGAATGGAAAATGGCGGTAGACAAAAATTGTACAGAAAGAGATTACCTGTATGGAAGATTGCTTGCTGTAGCAGATCGAATTGAATATCGGACTTTTGATGTGGATAAGGACAGAAGTAGAATTACAAATGCAAAGCGATACATGAATAATTTTTCGCAGAGACCGTTTGAAACCTGGAAAGTTATTGAAGAGAATATTCAGCCGTATTTGAGCAAATTGCCAGTGCCGGAACGAAGATTTTATGAAAATCTGCTGGACGAAATCGAGGACGCATTTGAAAGTGTAAACGATTATCAGGAGAATAAACGTTTGAGCGGCTTATATTTACTTGGATTTCACAGTCAGTCCTGTGGGCTGAGAACTTACAAAACAGAGAAAACAGAGGAGGAATAAAGAAATGAGCGAATTAAAAGGAAAAATTGATTTTACATTATTTGTGAGTGCAACGAATGCAAATCCCAATGGAGATCCACTGAACGGAAACCGTCCGAGAATTAATCTGGATGGATATGGGGAAATTTCAGATGTCTGCATTAAACGAAAAATCCGAAACCGCCTGCAGGATCTGGGACAGAAAATTTTCGTGCAGTCAGATGACAGAACGGACGACTCATTCAAGAGTCTGAAGGAGCGCGCAGATGGTTGCGAGGAGCTTAAAAAACAGATGGGAAATAAGAAAGATGCGAGCAGAGATCTCTGCGCACAGATTGCATGCAGGGAGTGGATCGATGTGAGAGCATTTGGACAGGTTTTTGCATTTAAAGGAATTCCAGTATCCTTTGGCGTACGCGGTCCGGTGTCGATTCATCAGGCAGTAAGTCTGTCTCCGATTGATATCATGAGTATGCAAATCACCAAGAGCGTAAACAGCGAGGCCGGAAAAGAAGGAAAGGCATCTGATACGATGGGAACGAAACATAGAGTTGGGTTTGCTGTATACAAGGTGATGGGAAGTGTCAATGTGCAGCTCGCGGAAAAGACGGGCTTTACCCAGGAGGATGCTGAGATACTGAAAGAAGCACTCATGACATTGTTTGAAAATGATGCATCGTCAGCACGTCCGGAAGGAAGTATGGAGGTATGCCGGATGTATTGGTGGCAGCACGAGGAAAAAACACCGGCTATTTCGAGTGGAAAGATCCAGAGAGGATTTGACTGGAATAAAGATTTAGATCATCCGAGAAGCTTTAAGGATTATGATATTACCTGGAATGTAGAAGGATGCAGAGAACCGGAGATTTTTGATTTTGTCTAAAGATACGGTCGTTTTCCGTGAGGGGTGAATTGGAATGTATGATGAGGATGATTATCTGCAGTTGTCAGGAATTCAACATTTTGCATTCTGCCGGCGCCAATGGGCACTTGCATATATCGAGATTCAGTGGCAGGAGAATGTCCGCACGGTAGAGGGAAAGATTCTTCATGAAAATGCACATGATCCGGGTCTCAAAGAAAAAAGAGGAGATCTGCTGATTGTGCGTGCGATGCCGGTTCACTCCTGCGAAATGGGAGTGAGCGGCGAGTGCGATGTGGTGGAATTTCATCGGGTGAAAGAGGGGATTTCACTGCATGGAAAAGAAGGATTTTATCGTGTAGTGCCAATAGAATATAAGCGGGGAAAACCAAAAGAAGGAGAAGAGGATATCCTGCAGTTGGCAGCGCAGGCGTTTTGTCTGGAAGAAATGCTGTGTTGTGAAATCGAGTATGGATATCTTTATTACGGTGAAGTCCGCAGACGCCATAAGGTAGAATTTGATAATGCAATCCGGGAAAAAGTGAAGCAGATATTTGCAGAAATGCATAAGTATTATGAACAACAGTATACACCGAAAGTAAAAATAAGCAGGAAATGTAATGCATGTTCCTTGAAAGATATTTGTCTGCCGGTTTTAAATAAGAATAAATTGGTTGCGGAATACATTACCAAGAGAATGCAGGAAGAGGAAAATCTATGAAAAGATTGCTGAATACCTTGTATATTACTTCTGGAAATCGTTATCTTTCACTTGATGGGGAAAATGTCGTAGTAATGGAGGATAAAAAGGAAATAGGAAGAATCCCTTTACATAATTTACAGGCGATCGTGACCTTTGGCTATACAGGAGCGAGTCCGGCATTAATGGGGGCGTGCGCGCAAAGAGACATTGAATTATCCTTTATGTCCGGAAATGGCCGTTTTCTGGCGAGAGTCAGCGGAGAAGAAAAGGGAAATGTGACACTGCGAAAAACACAATACCGCATCAGTGAGAAAAAAGAAGAAAGCGTCAAAATAGCAAAGAATTTTATTCTTGGCAAGGTCTATAATGCCAGGTGGGTGCTCGAGAGAGCCGCCAGAGATTACAGTATGCGGCTGGATGCAGAATTGCTTAAGAAAAAATCAGCTTTTCTGGGGCAGAGTATGAATAAAATCAGAGAATGTGAAGATGCGGGAACACTTTTAGGACTGGAAGGAGAAGCTGCATCGGTATATTTTTCCGCTTTTGATGAACTTATTCTGCAGCAGAAAGAGGATTTTTATTTTCATGGAAGAAATAAGAGACCACCGTTAGATAATGTGAATGCGATGCTTTCGTTTGGATATTCTTTACTGGCAGGAATGTGCGGCGGGACGCTGGAAGCAGTGGGCCTGGATCCATATGTTGGATTTTTCCACACAGATCGTCCGGGACGAATGTCATTGGCGCTGGATCTGATGGAAGAATTTCGTAGCGTTATGGTAGATCGGTTTGTTCTGACACTTATCAACAAGAGGATTATGAAGCCAGAATATTTTTTAACTAAGGAAAACGGTGCCGTTATTATGACGGAGGAGGGACGAAAAGCCTTTCTTAGTGCATGGCAGGGAAAAAAACAGGAGATGATTACGCATCCATTTTTAGGCGAAAAGATCGAGTGGGGAATGGTTCCATATGCACAGAGCATGCTGCTGGCACGTTTCCTGCGAGGGGATTTGGATGAATATCCGCCATTTTTGTGGAAGTAGGTGATTTTTAATGCTGGTGCTGATCACATATGATGTAAATACACAAACCGTAGCAGGCAGAACGCGATTGCGCAAGGTAGCAAAAGAATGTACCAATTACGGCCAGCGAGTCCAAAATTCTGTCTTCGAGTGCCAGATGGATGCGGCTAAGTGCCGACAGGTAAAAGATATACTAGAAAAAATCATAGATAAAGAGACCGATAGTTTGCGGTTTTACTATTTGGGTGAAAAGTACAAAAACAAAGTAGAACATGTTGGTGCAAAAGCGGTATTTGACGTGATGGACACACTGATTCTGTAGTGCGAATGCCAAGTGCACAGAAAAAAGCAGGAAGATTCGCACTTGAAATTTAAAGGATTTTTGCTGAAAAGATAGAATTTGGGGGAGGAGGGAGATGAAATGAGGAAGAAAATATAGAGATATTGAATAAGCATAGCCGCGATTTAGAAGAAAAATTTGTCTAAATTTGCCGTCGCCCTCCGTGAGGGCGTGAGTTGAAATCTTTTGCCGGTGTTGCACCGGTGCAGGTCTGGCGTCGCCCTCCGTGAGGGCGTGAGTTGAAATTGACTTCTGGATATAGAATTTATCTTCATGACGTCGCCCTCCGTGAGGGCGTGAGTTGAAATAGATTCCTACCGCATCCATCGCCAGAATCCCGTGTCGCCCTCCGTGAGGGCGTGAGTTGAAATGCTGTAAATATGCCCGATGCAACGCAGACGGAGGTCGCCCTCCGTGAGGGCGTGAGTTGAAATGGTTGTACCGGCGGGAAGCAAACAAGTTATTAAAAGTCGCCCTCCGTGAGGGCGTGAGTTGAAATCCAGACAGGCTTACTTATCTGCTGTCTGTTCAGGTCGCCCTCCGTGAGGGCGTGAGTTGAAATTCCTTTCGGTACGTTCGCATCCGGAATCTTTTCGTCGCCCTCCGTGAGGGCGTGAGTTGAAATTCGTTCCATTTGTGTAATGTACCGAATCTGCCAGTCGCCCTCCGTGAGGGCGTGAGTTGAAATTTCTATGAGGATGATACATACCTGATCCGGCCGGCAAGTCGCCCTCCGTGAGGGCGTGAGTTGAAATCGGCCAGCACTTGTCCACTGGCACAGGCCATAGCCGTCGCCCTCCGTGAGGGCGTGAGTTGAAATTTGAATCGCATACCCATAACGATTCCCCCTCTCGTCGCCCTCCGTGAGGGCGTGAGTTGAAATTTGAAGAAGCCGTTGCAGAGCAGGACGCGCGCGGTCGCCCTCCGTGAGGGCGTGAGTTGAAATTGAAGAAGCCGTTGCAGAGCAGGACGCGCGCGGATTGTCGCCCTCCGTGAGGGCGTGAGTTGAAATACTGGAGAAATGCTGAAAGGAAGAAAAGCAACGCGTCGCCCTCCGTGAGGGCGTGAGTTGAAATAACCTCGCCAGAAAACGCATCTGGAATAATTTTCGTCGCCCTCCGTGAGGGCGTGAGTTGAAATATTCTGGCAATGCAGATGATTCAAGTTGCAATGAGGTCGCCCTCCGTGAGGGCGTGAGTTGAAATCCTCTGGACAAATTGCGATGAATTCCGGGAAGGGTCGCCCTCCGTGAGGGCGTGAGTTGAAATGGTCCGTTTCTCCCTGTGCTTTTGCCCGTGGGTACGTCGCCCTCCGTGAGGGCGTGAGTTGAAATGTGCTTCCACGCAATGACCGGCATGGCTTCTTCTACGGTCGCCCTCCGTGAGGGCGTGAGTTGAAATAAGCCCGAAATAGTTGTTGTGCATTTTGGCCAGCTGTCGCCCTCCGTGAGGGCGTGAGTTGAAATGTTTTCACGAATGCCTTGACATAGTTCCATCCACTGTCGCCCTCCGTGAGGGCGTGAGTTGAAATCGATCTCTATATGGACGACGTGATCGAGAAGGAGGAGTCGCCCTCCGTGAGGGCGTGAGTTGAAATCATCTTAAGCCCGCGCGGGAACGTTCCGGTGTAAGTCGCCCTCCGTGAGGGCGTGAGTTGAAATGGAATATTGCATTCCGGAGCTGCATATGCTATAATGTCGCCCTCCGTGAGGGCGTGAGTTGAAATGACTGTTACCGAGCTTGACGCGCTGCATGTGATGCGTCGCCCTCCGTGAGGGCGTGAGTTGAAATAAACAATGCGATTGACAGCGGGGAGCCGTGCTCAGATGTCGCCCTCCGTGAGGGCGTGAGTTGAAATGTTTTCAAAATGTTATAGTGTATCATGGAGAGAACGTCGCCCTCCGTGAGGGCGTGAGTTGAAATCGAAGACCTACGTGACGCAGGCGATCTACGAAAGTCGCCCTCCGTGAGGGCGTGAGTTGAAATAAGATCCTTGTTTGAAGGACTTCTTGAAGGAACGCGTCGCCCTCCGTGAGGGCGTGAGTTGAAATAATAACAGTGACAAACTTTTTGTTTGTTTGAAGGTCGCCCTCCGTGAGGGCGTGAGTTGAAATTATCCGGCCTTATCTTCTTAATGCTGGCGGCCATCGTCGCCCTCCGTGAGGGCGTGAGTTGAAATAAAATCTGCGCAGACCAATTTGAACAGCTTGGAACGTCGCCCTCCGTGAGGGCGTGAGTTGAAATCACAGTAGTCTGCTATCTGGTAGGCATGATGATGGTCGCCCTCCGTGAGGGCGTGAGTTGAAATGAGAAGCCCGCCTTATAGCCGATTTGAGATAATAGTCGCCCTCCGTGAGGGCGTGAGTTGAAATATCTGAAATGAAATTATCATGTACGCCAGTTTCGTCGCCCTCCGTGAGGGCGTGAGTTGAAATAAAAGTTACCCGGTCGCGAAACAGGTGGCGCGGATGTCGCCCTCCGTGAGGGCGTGAGTTGAAATAAGTTCACTTGAAAAAAGTGTCGGCGGAGTTAATGTCGCCCTCCGTGAGGGCGTGAGTTGAAATGGCTATGCAGGGCGGCAAAATGGTGTCTAAATCCTCGTCGCCCTCCGTGAGGGCGTGAGTTGAAATGACGCGGATATTCTTTGAAACGTCCACAATGTTTTGTCGCCCTCCGTGAGGGCGTGAGTTGAAATTTTAAACATTCGTAGCTTACAGTATATGATGTGCGTCGCCCTCCGTGAGGGCGTGAGTTGAAATATATAAATTGATGAATAACTATGTGTATGAGATGTCGCCCTCCGTGAGGGCGTGAGTTGAAATGGCTAACCTATGCTTGATATAAATTTGAAACCACGTCGCCCTCCGTGAGGGCGTGAGTTGAAATACACTGCATATAGCGATACAAATAATCCATAATGTCGCCCTCCGTGAGGGCGTGAGTTGAAATCAGGGCATCCGCCGCTACGGCGACAGAATCCTTGTCGCCCTCCGTGAGGGCGTGAGTTGAAGTACGTAAAAAGGTGGGATAACGCAACCACCAGTTTTGTCGCCCTCCGTGAGTTGAATCTTCAAACATTGGCGGAATTATTTAGGGTATGATGTATCACACTTCGTGAGTTGAAATAACAGCAGTTATTCTGCAAGCAGAGGAGCGTTCTCTCAGGAGTGAAATGTGTTTGACACGAAAGGCAAACAATGTTAATCTATAACTAGCGTAAGTGATAACTAACCGCTCATGTATTCGCCAAGAACCATGGGCGGCTATTTTTCTATTTATTATTCGATAAGAAAGGAGGAAAATTATGAAGAGTCCATTTAAAATATTTTGGATCGTACTCAGCTTTCTGTGCCTGGGATTTGGCACCATCGGCATTGTGCTTCCGATTCTGCCGACAGTTCCATTCTATATGGCGACCCTGTTCTGCTTTGCGAAAAGTTCGGAGCGGCTGCACAGCTGGTTTATTGGAACTCAATTATATAAGAAGCATCTCGACAGCTTCGTACAGCATCGGGCGATGACGGTAGGAACGAAATGTAAAATTATCGGGATGGTAACGGTTGTGATGGCGATCGGCTTTTTTGCTATGAAGAATGTGCCGATCGGAAGAATCTGTATTGCTGTGGTATGGATGTGCCATATTTTGTATTTCTTCCTGCGGGTCAAAACCGTAAAAACAGAAGATCATATCCTAGGAGAAACAAAATGAACAAAGTAGAAAAAAAGCGGCAGAAAGAACAGTACGTCGTGGAAGAGATGATCCGCCTGTACTGCCGGAAGAACCATGGAAAAGAGGGGCATGCATCCGGCGGAATGTGTCCGGAATGTCAGAAATTAGCGGACTATGCAAAACAGCGGAGCCAGAAATGTCCCTTCATGGAACAGAAAACATTCTGCGCAAACTGCAAAGTACACTGCTACAAGCCGGAAATGCGGGAAAAGATCCGCGCCGTTATGCGGTTTTCGGGGCCGAGGATGCTGCTGTATCATCCGATTTTAGCTATCTGGCATTTGATTTGCAGCATGAGAGAGAAGCGAAAAGCAAAAGCATAAAAGAGAGGTACTTATGATTAAAACAAGACTGGTGGGGCTGCTGTCCCACGCGAAAAAGTATATCGTGTACACGATTCTGTGGCAGTGGGCGGCGCTTCTGTCGCAGGTGATCGCGGTATTTACGGTCGCCGATCTGCTGGAACGGGTCGTGTATGGTGCGGTAACGGCAGCGGCTGTGAAACGGACGATTTTTACACTGGCAATTGTTGTTGTGATCCGCTTTTTCTGCGAGCGGATGGGCGCGCGGTCGTCGTATCTTGCGTATGTGGATGTGAAACGGATTCTGCGTGAGAAAATTTATGAGAAAATGCTGAAACTGGGGGCATCCTACAGCGAACAGGTATCATCCTCGGAGGTCGTACAGGTATCCACGGAAGGCGTGGAGCAGCTCGAAACCTATTTTGGAAAGTATCTTCCGCAGCTGTTCTACAGCCTGATTGCGCCGCTCACCTTGTTTGTGATCCTCTGCCGGGTGAGCATGAAAGCGAGCGTGATTCTTCTGATCTGTGTGCCGCTGATCCCGATTTCGATTGTGGTTGTGCAGAAGATTGCGAAGAAGCTGCTGAACAAATACTGGAGCATTTACACCGGCCTTGGCGATTCCTTCCTTGAAAATCTGCAGGGTCTGACGACATTAAAAATTTATCAGGCCGACCAGCAGAAAGCCGACGAGATGGATGTGGAATCCCAGAACTTCCGCCGGATCACGATGAAAGTTCTGACGATGCAGCTCAACTCAACGAGCGTGATGGACATCGTAGCATACGGCGGCGCGGCGGTTGGCATGGCGGTGGCGGTATCGGAATTTCTGAAAGGAAACCTCACCGTGTCCGGCACGCTCTGCATTGTGCTGCTGGCGAGTGAGTTTTTCCTGCCGCTGCGTCTGCTCGGATCGTTCTTCCACATTGCGATGAACGGCATGGCGGCGAGTGACAAGATTTTCAAAATCCTTGATCTGCCGGAGCCGCAGGCGGGAGAACGGACGCTGCCGGACGGACCGCTGGATGTTGTGTTGGAGGATGTGCATTTTTCCTATGAAGAAGACCGGGAAATCTTAAAAGGCATTGACCTTACACTCCCGGCGGGCAGTTTTGTATCGCTGGTCGGCGAATCCGGCTGCGGAAAGAGTACGATTGCGGGTATCCTTGCGGCAAAGAACCGTGGATATACAGGGCGCATCACCCTGGGCGGTGTGCCGCTCTCGGAAGTCGCTGAGACGGATCTGATGAAGCACGTTGTTCTGGTCCGCCACAACAGTTACTTATTTAAAGGAACCGTAGAAGAGAACCTGCGCATGGCGAAACCGGATGCGACGAAGGAGGAGATGGAGGCGGTTCTGCAGAAAGTCAATCTGCTGGGATTCTTACAGACACAGAACGGACTGCAGACAGGGCTTCTCGAAAAAGCAGGAAACCTCTCCGGCGGCCAGTGCCAGCGTGTGGCCATTGCACGGGCCATGGTGGGCGGCCCCAAGCTGCTGTTCATCACCCTCCTGCTGGGTATGCTCGCCTATCTGGCCAGCCGGAATGCGGTGCTCTGTGTGCTTTTGAACTTCACGGTTCCCTTT
>ERZ773164.2339-NODE-2339-length-15955-cov-22.379434_pt1 | contig 15955 bp, 20 predicted proteins | sample MGYA00511917_ERZ773164 | MGnify/ENA primary metagenome ERZ773164 (study PRJEB29015, sample SAMEA2737847) | human gut metagenome | biome: human gut; feature: human-associated habitat; material: faeces | place: China | collected 2012 ...
AAGCGCCTGAAATGAAGTATGTCTTTATTGAAAAACATCAGGCTGAGTTCAGCATTAAAGCCATGTGTCGGGTGCTTAAGATTGCCCGAAGTGGCTGGTATGCCTGGCTTAAACGTCGTCATCAGTCAGGCCCGCGCCGACAGTTCCGGCTCATCTGTGATACTGCTGTCCGTCAGGCATTTACTGAGGCAAAACAGCGTTATGGTGCGCCCCGTCTCGCCGGAGTACTGCCTGAATACAATATCAAAACTATCGCGGACAGCCTGCGTCGTCAGGGGTTGCGGGCAAAAGCCAGTCGCAGGTTCACCCCGGTCAGCTACCGTGCGCATGGTCTGCCGGTATCAGAGAATCTGCTGAAGCAGGATTTTTATGCCAGTGGTCCGAACCGGAAGTGGGTCGGAGATATCACGTGTCTTCGTACGGATGAGGGCTGGTTGTATCTGGCGGTGGTGATTGATCTGTGGTCCCGTGCTGTCATTGGTTGGTCGATGTCCCCGCGAATGACAGCAAAACTGGTCTGTGATGCGTTACAGATGGCGCTTTGGCGGCGTAGACATCCGGAAAATGTTATTGTTCACACGGATCGTGGCGGGCAGTATTGCTCAGCAGATTATCAGGCATTACTGCAGCGGCATAATCTTCGCGGCAGCATGAGTGCAAAGGGCTGCTGTTACGATAATGCCTGTGCGGAAAGCTTCTTTCATTCACTGAAAGTCGAATGCATCCACGGTGAACGTTTTATCAGTCGGGAAAAGATGCGGAGGGCGGTATTTAATTATATCGAGTGCGATTACAATAGATGGCGCCGTCACAGTGCCTGTGGAGGTCTCAGCCCGGCACAGTTTGAAAATCAGAACCTCGCTTAGGGCCGTGTCCACATTACGCGGGTAGGATCATTATTATTCCAAGATGAAAATATTAGTTACTGGTGGTGCAGGCTTTATTGGTTCTGCGGTTGTTCGTCATATTATTAATAATACCAATGACGCTATTATTAATGTCGACAAACTAACTTATGCAGGAAATTTAGAGTCGCTTAACTCTGTTTGTGAAAATAATCGCTATACATTTATTCAAGCAGATATTTGTGATGCAAAATTAATTACGGATATATTTAAGCAACATCAACCCGATGCGATAATGCACTTAGCAGCTGAATCACATGTTGACCGTTCTATTGATGGCCCAAGTGAGTTTATCCAAACCAATATCATTGGTACTTACACATTATTAGAAGCCGCGCGCCAATATTGGAATCAACTCCCAACAGATAAAAAAGCCGCCTTCCGCTTTCATCATATATCCACTGATGAAGTCTATGGCGACCTTGAATCAACAACAGATCTTTTCACTGAAATAACACCATATGCGCCAAGTAGCCCTTACTCTGCGTCAAAAGCGTCTAGTGATCATTTAGTCAGAGCCTGGCAACGTACCTATGGTTTACCAACCATCGTAACAAACTGCTCTAATAACTATGGTCCATTCCACTACCCTGAAAAACTGATCCCTTTAATCATCTTAAATGCATTAGAAGGAAAAGCTCTGCCTGTTTACGGTAACGGACAACAGATCAGAGATTGGTTATATGTAGAAGACCATGCACGAGCACTCTATAAAGTCGTTACTGAAGGTAAGATTGGTGAAACCTACAATATTGGCGGTCACAATGAAAAAGCCAACATTGATGTGGTAAAAACAATTTGTAGCATCCTTGAAGAACTCGTACCAAACAAACCGAATAATATTGAGAATTATAGTGACCTGATTACTTATGTGACTGATAGGCCAGGCCACGACTTACGTTATGCCATTGATGCTACAAAAATTAAAAATGAACTGAACTGGGTACCGGATGAGACATTTGAAACGGGTCTACGTAAAACGGTTGAATGGTATTTAAAGAACTCAGAATGGTGTGAATCAGTTCAAAATAATAAATATAATAGAGAAAGACTAGGGGCTTAAAAGTGAAAGGTATTATTTTAGCGGGTGGTTCTGGTACAAGGTTATATCCAATAACCATGGGAGTATCTAAACAGTTACTTCCTATTTACGATAAACCTATGATTTATTATCCGCTGTCAGTACTTATGTTAGCGGGGATCCACGAAATACTTATTATTACAACACCTGAAGATCAAAGCAGCTTCGAACGTTTATTAGGTGACGGTTCTCAGTTTGGTATTTCATTACAATATGCAATACAACCAAAACCGGAAGGTTTAGCACAAGCTTTTATTATCGGCGAAGAGTTTATTGGTTCGGATAGTGTATGTTTGGTGCTGGGGGATAATATTTTCTGGGGTCAGGGTTTCTCGCCAAAACTACTAAAAGCAGCGAGCACACAAACAGGCGCTACCGTTTTCGGTTATGAAGTACAAGACCCTGAAAGATTTGGTGTTGTAGAATTTGATGCAGACTATAACGCTGTATCTATAGAAGAAAAGCCTCTAAAACCAAAATCAAAATATGCAGTCACTGGCTTATATTTCTATGATAACGATGTTATTGAGATAGCAAAAAATATCCAGCCATCAGATCGTGGCGAACTTGAAATCACCACAGTAAACCAAATTTACCTAAAAAATAAGAACCTCAAAGTTGAACTGTTAGGTCGAGGTTTTGCTTGGTTAGATACAGGAACTCACGATAGCTTGCTTGAAGCCTCTAGCTTTGTTGAAACCATAGAAAAACGCCAAGGTTTTAAAATTGCTTGTTTAGAAGAAATAGCTTATCGCCAGCAATGGTTAACAGCAGAACAAGTGTTAGAAACAGCAAACAAATGTAGAAAAAATAGTTACGGCGAGTATTTGATTAATCTTATAGGGAAATAATAATGAAACTAGTGAATACAATTGAATTTAAGAAACTTGGTGATGATAGAGGTTCGCTGGTTTCATTAGAACAAAATAAAAATATTCCATTTGAAATTAAACGTATTTATTACATCTTTGGCACTAAAGATGGGGTTTCACGTGGGTTTCATGCACATAAAGAGTTAAGACAGCTCGCTATATGTGTCCGTGGAAGCTGCCGTTTTGTTATGGATGATGGCAAAAATAAAGAAGAAATTATTTTAAATTGTCCGCATACAGGTTTATTGATTGAGCCTATGCAATGGCACGAAATGTATGATTTTTCAGAGGACTGTATTGTCGTAGTTCTAGCAAACGACCACTATAATGAAAGTGATTATATCCGTAATTATAGTGATTTTCTTACTTATAATAATTCTCTAGCTTAAATATGATATTACAATCTAAAACAGTAAAACTTCGTTTAGTTAATGAGAGTGATGCATCTTTCATATTATCACTTAGATTAAATGAAAACTATAATAAATTCTTATCTTCTGTGAATAACGATATTGAAAAACAAAAAGTTTGGATCAGAAATTATAAACAGAAAGAAAATAATAATGAAGAATTCTACTTCATCATCGAAACTCTAGATGGCATTCCTTGTGGAACTGTCAGAATTTACGACATTCACAATAACTCATTTTCTTGGGGGAGCTGGATACTGAATGAATCAAAAACAAGAACTGCCGCTATAGAAAGTGCATTATTAGTATATATTTTCGGCTTTGATATTAAAGGTTATTCACGTTGTCACTTTGAAGTTATGAAAGGAAATGAAAAGGTAATTTCATTTCATGAAAAATTCAATGCCAAAAGGACTCATGAAGACGACATTCATTATTTTTATGAAGTATTTCCTAGTGATATTTTAGATATTAAAAATAAATTTCAAAATTTTATCAAGTAGGTATAAAGATGATTCCTTTTCTAGATTTAAAATCTATAAATGATCAGTATCAAAATGAATTAAAAGAAGCATGTGATAGAGTTATAGACTCAGGCTGGTATATAATGGGCAATGAGTTAAAAAATTTTGAAAAGAATTTTTCAATTTATTGTAATGTGAAACACACTATAGGTGTTGCCAATGGTTTAGATGCCTTAACTTTAGTACTACGTGCATGGAAAGAACTTGGGAAAATAAAGGCTGGTGATGAAGTCATTGTGCAAGCTAATACTTATATAGCTTCGATACTGGCAATTACTGAAAATGATTTAGTGCCAGTATTTGTAGAGCCTGATGCAAATACCTACAATTTATCTATCGAAGGTATTAAATCGGCAATTACTGATAAAACAAAAGTCATTTTACCAGTACACCTTTATGGTCAAATCTCTCCTATGCCTGAAATTATGGCAATTGCACAACAACACGGTCTATTAGTTTTAGAAGATTGTGCGCAATCACATGGGGCTAGTATTGAAGGTAAAAAAGCAGGTAACTGGGGAGATGCAGCCGGTTTTAGTTTTTATCCTGGAAAAAATCTCGGAGCATTAGGTGATGCAGGTGCTATCACAACTAATGATGATGAATTAGCGAAAACACTGCAAGCACTGCGTAACTATGGCTCACATCAGAAATACTTGAATTTATATCAAGGTGTTAATAGCCGACTGGATGAAATTCAAGCAGCAATGCTAAATGTAAAATTAAAATATCTTGATAATGAAACTCTAATTCGTCAAAAAGTAGCATTAACTTATTTAGAAAATATTAATAACCCACTAATTAAGCTTCCTTTGACTGCTCATGAGTATAGAAATAATCAACAAAGCCATGTATGGCATCTATTTGTGATTGCAACAAAGCATAGAGATTTACTACAAAAACATTTGACTGAAAATGGTATTCAAACATTGATCCATTACCCTATTCCTCCTCATAAACAACAGGCATACAGCCAATATAAACAACTTTCATTGCCAATTACTGAAAAAATCCACAACGAAGTTCTAAGTATCCCAATCGGACCAACAATGACTAATGAAGAAATATCTAAAGTCATTGAAGCATGTAATTCATTTGTGAAAAAATAATGACATTAGTTAAAACATCACTACTAAGCCTGATAGCTACATTTTTTAAAATGCTATCAGGATTAGTGATTAATAAGGCAGTCTCTGTCTATATCGGTCCTGTTGGGCTTGCAGTCATCGGTCAATTTCAAAACTTTAGCCAACTTGTATTGATTGCTGCGCAAGGAGCTATAAATAATGGTGTAGTAAAATACACGGCTGAATATGGTAAAGAAAGTGAAAAGCTTCCTTCACTATTTAGTACTAGTATTCGTATTAGTTTTACTACATCCATTGTTGTCGGTTGTATATTAGCAATATTTTCTAACTTCTTTTCTCTTAAAATATTAGATGATGTCCAGTATCAATTTATTTTTATAATATTTGGTTTTACAATTATTTTATTTGTTTTAAATGGCTTGTTTTTATCTATCATTAATGGCCTTAAAGAAATAAGAAGTTATATAAAGATAAATATAATACAAAGTATATATTCATTAATTTTCACTAGCTTACTGATTTATTTCTTTGGACTAAATGGTGCTTTAATTGCGTTAGCGACTAACCAGTCTATAATATTTTTTATTACATTATTCATGCTAAGAAAACATGAAGTAATAACATGGAAAAAGTTTACTTCATCTTTTGACAGAAAAATATCTAAAAACCTTTTTTCTTACTCAGCAATGGCTATCACCTCTGCGATTATGGTTCCTACCTCACAGTTTATCATTCGTGATTATATTGGAACGACTCAAGGATTCGATCAAGCTGGTTATTGGCAAGGTGTTTGGTATATATCTACAACCTATCTGATGATAGTTACTACAGCCTTAAGTACCTATTACTTACCAAGGCTGTCAGAAATCACTAGTAAGCAAGAATTAAGAAAAGAGATTCTACAAGGCTATAAAATACTACTTCCAATAGTTATTGTATGTGGATTGATAATCTACCTATTACGTGATTTTATTATTTATTTACTTTTCTCTGATAGTTTCACACCAATGAAACCATTGTTTACATGGCAAATTATAGGAGATGTATTTAAAATTGCATCATGGTTATTAGCATATGTAATGCTAGCAAAGGCTATGACGAGAATTTTTATCATTAGTGAAATATTTTTCTCTGTAACCTTTGTGCTGCTTTCCTATTTTTTTATAAAATCCGAAGGTACTATAGGCGTAACATATGCTTATTGTTTGAATTATTTCTTATATATGATTGTTTTCATATTTGTCATTAATAAATATTCTAGTGAAAATTTAAAATGAAAAAAAAATCAGTTTTAATATACGGTGAGTATAGTGGCTATGGGAAATCTTTAGTAAAAGGGTTTAGGGAATTAGGATATAGTGCGGAAGTTCTCAGTTTTTTTGGTGATGGTTTCAAGCAACTAAAGAGCGGGTTAATATTACACGGCAATAATAAATTAACAAAATTGCTATCTTTAATAAAATTATTACCAAAAATATTAAAATATAAGAATATATTGGTTATGAACCCGGAGTTTTTTAATTTTAAATTGTTAGGGCCATTAATCCTATTGTTATTTAAAGTAACAAATAAGAACATTATATTACTTTGTTGTGGCGATGATGTAGAGTTTATAAAAAGAGGTAAAAGTGGTGAAGTACCAAACTGGCCATACATAGATATACCATTACCTAAAAAAAAGTACTATAGCCGGAAAGTTGATCTTTTTATTAACTATATTGTTGCGTCCTCCGCTAATAAAATAATTCCTGTCATGTATGATTATAGTAAAGCATGGAGATTATCACGATTTTCACATAAAGTAACAGAAACCATACCATTAGCATGTGATGGTAATCTACAAACCATTCCTTTAAAAAACTTTAGCAATGAAAAAATAGTCATTATGCACGGCATTAATCGTGAAGGATTCAAAGGAACTAAAATAATAAAAAAGGCATTATCTGAAATAGAGAGAAAATATGGTGATAGGGTTCAAATTATATTACCAGAAAAATTACCTTTTGCTGAATATCTTAAAGTCATGGAGTCTGCTGATATCGCTATTGACCAAACCAAAGGCAACTCATATGGAATGAATGCAATATATAGTATGTTTGCAGGGCATATTGTTTTAGCTCCTGCTAATGATATGTTTAAACGCGACTTATCAGTTAAAAACTGCCCTATTATCACAATAAATAATAGTGAGGATTCTATTTATCAACAATTATCGTTATTGATTAATAACTATGGTTTAATTAATAAACTAAAGAATGAAACTCAATCATATGCGCTTACCACACACGCGCCTAAATTAATTGCAGAAAAAATATCAAAGTACTTAAACTGATAACATTAACTATATGATACTAGTCTCTATTTTTATCTAAGAACCTATCCCAAAAGGAATTATCGTATAATATAATGAATTACGATAATTTCTGAGGGCAACGTATGGCAGGTAACAAGTGGCAAATCAGTGATGAACTCTGGGAGAAAATGGCTCCTCTCATCCCGGAGCATAGAACTCAACACCCGCTGGGTACGCACCGCAAGCGGGTTGATAATCGCGCTGCAATGAACGCCATTTTCTTCGTACTCAGGACGGGTTGCCAGTGGAATGCGCTAAATGCCACCGGTATATGCTCGTCAAGCTCTGCTCATCGCCGATTTCAGGAGTGGCGGGATGCTGGAGTATTTGAACGCTTCTGGCAAAACGGGTTGCTTGTTTGCGAACAGTTGGACGCTATTGACTGGTCGTGGCTGTCGATGGATGGTTGTATGACCAAATCACCGCTGGCAGGCTCAAAAAAACAGGCAAGAACCCAACAGACCGAGGGAAACGGGGCGTAAAGCGCAGTCTGATGACTGACGGGAACGGGCTTCCGCTTGCACTGGCTGTCGCTGGAGCAAATACGCACGACATAAAGCTGGTTGCGGATACGCTCGATGCCCTCCAGACGGGCAGACCGGACAAGAGGCTCCGGTTGTGCATGGACAAAGGGTATGAAGCGGAATGGTTGGGATCGTATCTGAGAAGTCGTCGCTATGAACCTCATATCCAGTCACGGAAGGATGAATCAGAAGCCATCAAAAACACGGATTTTAAGGCCCACCGCTGGGTTGTAGAGAGAACACACAGTTGGATGAATCGCTACCGTCGTGTCCTGACTCGTTGGGAGAAGAAAGTCGAGAATTATGAGGCGATGCTGCATTTTGCCTGTGGTGTCATTGTCTGGAATAAAAACCTATTGGGATAGGCTCTAAATATATACCCTACTAATTATTTTTATCCTTATAATCCATTTAAAAGTGATATCAAACAGCTCCTATATCAAGATATCACCTCTAATACTTACTCTATTCATCACTGGAGTTTTTCTTGGAAACCTTCACTATATGAAAGAATATTCAATAGATTAAAACGTATTATTTCAAATTAAAATTTTAGACCAATCTCATTATGAAAGATATTATATACTGTATTCCTAGTTTACATTCCGCTGGCGGAATGGAACGAGTTCTAACATTAAAAGCTAATTATCTGGTAGAATGTTACAATTACAATATAACAATCATTACCTATCAGAATAAAGTTAATCTCCCACCTTTTTTCCCTTTACATGAAAAAATTAAAATTATTCATTTAATGAAAGATAGAAAGGAAAATATTTTTCATACCTTATATCGGATTGTTAATGAATTGACGCCTGATTATTTTATTTCCCTCGGTGGAACTGAAATAATGTATATTTCATTATTATCCTCTAATATAACTAGTATTCTAGAGTGGCATTTTTGTTATAATCAGCCTATTTTAGAGACAAAACACTCTTTTAATCCCCTAACTAGAATTCTTTCATACATACGAAGAGAAAAGAATGTCTATTTTGCTAAGAAGTTTTCAAAATTGGTCGTTCTTACACAAAGAGACTATTTATTATGGAAAAAAAGAAAAATTGAATCTATAGAAGTTATTAATAACCCTGTAAATTCCATTATACCGTGTTCACCATTTATACCTGAGCAAAAAAATATTAATAAAATAAAATTTATTAGTGCAGGTAGACTCACAACACAAAAAGCATTCTCTAGAATGATTGAAATTTTTAACAATACTAGTTTTAAATATAAGTGGGAGCTTAATATATATGGTTCAGGTGAACTAGAAGATAAACTTAAGAAAGAAATTAAAGAATACTCCTTGGATAATAATATTTTCATCCATCCTCCAGTTAAAAACTTACAAGATAAATTAAGAAATTCTGACTTTTTTATTATGACTTCTATTTACGAAGGATTGCCCATGGTTCTACTTGAATCAATAGAAGTAGGATTACCCATAATAGCTTTTAATTGTGATACAGGACCATCGGAAATTATAGAAAATAAAGTTAATGGTTATTTAATTCCCAACAATAATAATAAAGAATTTTCAGAGCGGTTATCTACTTTATCCCTTGACTCTGATTATTTTGAAATGTCAAAAAATGCTATCAAATCAGCCAGTAATTTTAATATAGAAAAAATAGGCGAGTTATGGAATACATTATTTACATCAAATAATAGCAATAAAAGATAGCCTAAATATTTTGGAGTTTTACGTTGAACACAATAAAAAAAAACACAGTGCTTTTGATAATCTTTTGTTTTATCTATGCCCTGTTAATGAGTTTATTATTTGATTCTGATTTATTTAGAGATAGACTATCGTATAGTGGCTACTATGCACTAGATAGCCAAGAAATCTTATTAAGCGCTTACAACCAATCTATTATTAAACTAATTATTGAAGAGCCTATTTTCCTCATAATAAACATTATTATTAAAAGTACTAGTTTAATAGATAGATTTTCGTTACCATACATATATGTTTTTATCATTTCCTTCTGCTTTTCTTATTTCACTTTAAAAAAGTCATATAATTTACTATTTTTTGCTATTTGTTTTTGCATGTTAATATTTGTTTCTGTATCGCTTCATGCACAACTTGTTGTACTTCGCCAATCTATAGCAACTTGCTTGTTTCTTTTTTTTGTAAGAAAGAATCATTATAATATTAATAAATTAATTGTAGCATCTATTATATGTGCACTTATTCATAATTCTTTTTTTATACTCACTTTATTTTTTATAACTTTAAGAATACTCAATAAGAATTCATTAAAAAATCGCACAATTTTATTATCTATACTAATTAGTATATTTATATCATTCTCATTCTATTTTTTAGGAAAGTACTTTTCTTTCAGACAAATAGATTATATGGATAGTGAATTAAATGTTAGCGGTGGTGGGTTCATTTTATGGTTAAGTTGTTTACTAATAATAATTATAAAAAACATTAACAGTAAGCAATTGTCAAATATAGATACTTTATCTATATTTGGACTAATATTTTATATCATAAACTATTATTTTCTTCCCATAGGAGGTCGACTTCTAGTTACTTTCATTCCATTTATATTTATCTCTTTAACATCAAACATTAATAATAGAAATAAATATTTTTATTTTATACTTATACTTTATGACATCTTTTTTATTATAGTAAATATATATAAACTAAACGAAAACTTAACAAATAATAGTCTTAATAATGGGTATTCTTTATTAAGTATGATAGGATTTTAATTATTCAGAAACATTAATCATGATAAAATATAGCGTAATAATACCTGGTTTAAATATTGAAAAGCATGAACCAAATCTAAGTGGGTTTGTTAAAAAAACCTTAGCTTTGAGAAATGATATTGAATTTATTCTTATTGATGATGGTTCAACTGATGATACTTATAAAAAATATAGTGAGCTAAATATTTTCAATATATATAGACAATCGAATCATGGTGTATCCCATGCACGGAATAAAGGTATGAGTCTAGCAAAAGGAAAATATATTTTATTTCTTGATGCGGATGACAGCTACGATATTTCAATTTTTGAACATTTAGATAATGAATTAGACAATGAGGCTGAGTTATTAATATTTAATTATTCAATTACAAATATTGTTTTTGATAATCCCACCATAAAAAAATACTATAACAACCAAGAAATATTAAGTCTTTTTTTCTCCCGGAAAATAAAAATACATATCTGTTCAATTTGCTTCAATTCGTCTTTTCTTAAAAATAATGGGGTATATTTTCCTGAAGGGTATTCTTTCGGTGAAGATATATACTTTATAATCAAGGCAATATCTTTCGCAACCAAAAAAATTACTTATATACCTAACAAACTATTTCATTATCACCTAGAGAATAGTAACACAGTTAAAACAACTATTAATGAAAACAAAATAAAAGTTTTAGAATTATATACATCTCTTTACAATGAAAAAATACTCAAAGATAATAATCAATATTTTTCCTATTTTTTGCAACGAACTTTAATTTATTTAATAAAATTAAGCTTTAAAAATGGGATATCAAACAAAAATGTAATTGATGCATTAAAACTCCAAAAAAGGCTCTTAAATGAGCCATTAGAAATAAAAACACCCATTTCATTCAAAATGGCGAAAATTGTAATTAATAATTTCAATACCCTTATTTTTCACCTACTTCGATTAAAGATCACTCACACATGATTAAATTTTTTAGAAGAAATACGCCATGAAAATTAATGACATCGCTGTTATAATGAGTATTTATAAAAATGACAAGTTAGAACATATAAATTCTGCTATCTTAAGTATCCTTCAGCAAACTGATATATCACCTTTATTATATATATATATTGATGGTACTGTATCTCTTGACGTCTATAATTATTTAGACTCTCTTAATGAAAATACAAATATTCATGTAACTAAGGTGAATGAAAATAAAGGTCTAGCTTATGCATTAAATTACTTGATTGATAAAATTCTTCTAGATAAGAATATTAAGTATATTGCTAGAATGGATAGCGATGATATTTCAATGCCATCTAGGCTGAATACTCAAAGAAATTTTTTAGAGAATAACTTAAGTATTGATATTCTTGGAACTGGGTGCGAAGAATTCGGAACTCCATATGCATTGAAAAAAAAAATACTTCCCATATCACATGATGAACTAGCTAATTTTAGTATAACTAGATGTCCATTTATTCATCCCTCCGTCATGTTTAGAAGACGTGTATTTGAACAAGGAAACCGGTATCCAACTCACACTTGCTTTACAGAAGATATGGCTTTTTGGTTAGAACTACTTTATAAAAACTATAAATTCCATAATTTACCTGATGTTTTACTACGATATAGACTGGAAGAAAATACTATGGCTCGTCGAGCTGGGCTTTCAAAGGCTAAAAGCGAAGTATCCTTAAGATTAGGCTATATGTTTTTGCTCGATAAGTTTAGCTTAAAAAATATGCTGTTAATATACAGTCGCTATTGTTTTCATTTGTTACCCCCTAAGATAATGAGCTTAGCTTATAAATACTTAAGATAATTTTGCAAAAGGATTCTTAGCTCTTATGAAACGCCTTTCTATTGTTGCACTAATGCTTACAGCATTAACTGGCTGTACTGTTACCCCGGGCGTCTATATGTCTACCTCGGGCAAAAATGTCGTCGACACTGGCGATCGTGATATTTCTAAATTTGTCGATATCTACCCGATCTCACCAAAACTGTTAGATGAGATGTACGTGGCTCCAGTGATCGCCAAACCAAACCCTACCCTTGAAAAGCAACTTTCAACCTATGAATACCGTGTGGGAGTGGGTGACGTATTAACCATCACTGTGTGGGATCACCCTGAATTAACTATTCCAGCGGGTTCTTATCGTAGCGCTGCCGACTCAGGTAACTGGGTTCATTCCAATGGCACCATTTACTACCTTATATCGGTAACGTGAAAGTTGTCGGCAAAACACTGTCTGAAATCCGTAATTTAGTCAGCAGTAAACTGGCTACCTATATTGAATCCCCACAAGTGGATGTCAGTATTGCGGCATTCCGCTCACAAAAAATGTATGTTTCTGGTGAAGTCGCTAAACCAGGTACATTGCCAATTACCAATATCCCTCTGACCGTTCTGGAAGCCTTTAATAACGCGGGTGGCCTCACCGAAAAAGCCGATTGGGATAACGTCGTGTTGACCCGTAATGGCAAAGAAATTAAACTCTCATTGCAATCATTGGTACAGTATGGCGATATGACCCAAAACTATCTAATGATCCCAGGTGATACACTTTATGTACCACGCAACGACGGGCAAAAAGTATTCGTGATGGGTGAAGTTGGTCAGCCAAATACCCTAACTATTGACCGTGCAGGTATGAGTATCACTGAAGCACTGAGTAAAGCAGGGGGGACCGATCAAACAACCGCTAATGCAACCGGTGTGTTTGTTATCCGTCCAATTAAAAACCAAACCTCTGGTGATAAAGAACTTGATGCGTTGCTACCGAAAAAAATGGCAGCAGTGTATCAGTTAGACTTATCTGATGCGACCGCAATGGTGATGGGAACTGAGTTTAAGCTACAACCATACGATCTGGTTTATGTTACCGCCGCTCCGGTTGTGCGTTGGAACCGTCTGATCACTCAGTTATTACCAACTATCGCGACCTATAATCAGTTAACTGAAGGTACAAAACGTATTCACGACTGGTAATCGTCATGTTTAACAATATCCTAGTTGTTTGTATGGGTAATATCTGTCGCTCCCCCACTGGGGAGCGTTTATTACAGGCCCATTTCCCCAATAAAAAAGTACACTCTGCTGGCATTATTGCCAAAGATGATCGCCCCGCCTATGAGAGCGCTATTCGTATCGCTCAGCAGCACAATCTCTGTTTAAACAATCATCAATCACGACGTTTAACCAGTGAATTATGTAAAGAAGCAGACTTAATCCTAGTGATGGAAAACGATCATATTGATAGGATCCATCAACAGTTTCCCGAAACTCGTGGCAAAGTCATGTTATTCGGCCAGTGGCTTAATAAAACCGAGATCCCAGATCCGCATAAACGCAGTGATGAAATGTTTGAACATGTTTATCAGCTGATGGAAAAAGCCGTTATACAGTGGCAAGGGAAAATTTAATTTTACTATTTGAAGGCTTAACGTTAATTGATTATGAACACGACAAAAACCAGCTCCGCTGCCTCGGACGAAATCGATCTGCTGGCGCTCTTTAAGATACTCAAATCCAGCTACCTTAAAATCGGCTTTTTTACCCTCTTTTTTATTGTTATTGGTGCCGCTTATAGTTTTCTAGCGACACCAATCTATCAAGCCAATGCGACACTGCAATACGATAAAATGGGCGATGTGATGCCATTTGCTAACAATATCGAGGCCATTAAGTCTCAGATGGTGCTCGGTAAAACGGTTGCAGACCTTAATTTAGATACCCACACCGCACCTGCTGGTTTTTTCGATAGGCTTTGGGGAGACAAAGCTTCTGTCACTATTTCCCTCTATTCTTTACCTGAACATCTTATTGGTGAACCCGCTATCCTGACCTATTTAGGCGAAAACCGTTATGCTCTTCATATTGATAACCAAACCTTTGAAGGCAAAGTGGGCGAACTCCTAAAACAAGATGAAATCAGCTTGCTGGTATCCTCAATCAATGCTGAAGTCGGACAAGAATTTACCTTATCTAAAAATGCCCGTTATTCAACCATTGAAAACCTACGTAATACCTTAACGATTGCAGAAGTCGGTAAAGGTACGGGTATTATTAATCTTGCTATTAAAGGTGCCGATAAAGCGGAAAATGTGCAAATTCTGAATAGTATTATTCAAAATTATGTGGACCAAAATACCGAGCGCAAAAAAGGGTCACGTATCCAAAGGGTTGATGGCATTTCAAACGTAATACTCTCGCTCAATGAAAGTCCCAATGATCTTGTCATGCATGCCGGATGATTTTGAATACCCTAACGTCTTGCGATTAAGTCGTTTCAATCGGTTACGCAACGTCAGATTTTCACGCTCAATTCGCTGTGTGTATAGCTTTCCTAAAATATGTTTTTCGCTAGGAAGTGTCTCTTTGTACGCCCTGTAACCATCCGTACACCAAAAAGCGATACGGAACCCAGACAGCAGTTTTAACAATTTCCCCAGTGTTTTCTTGCTTCGGGAACCAAATACATGAGCGATAATCCGCTTTAAGCGAGGCTCCCATGCATACCACAACCAACGCTGACGTTTTTTGTTACCGATAAATGACCACATCTCATCGACCTCACAAATGAGCTGAATTTGTAGGTTATCTAGGGGCAGTGTTGTTACATTCCGTGGCGAGAGTTTTTTAAAGTGCGGACGACGGCATTGATACTGATATGTAATGCCCTAGCGGTGTCACGAATACCCGCATTATTCATGGCAAGCTCAACCACTTGCTCTTTGATGCCGGGCTGACAAGCGTTGTAGGTATAATCGACTTGAAAAGTGCGGCAACAGGCCTGACAGCGATAACGGGGATGACCTCCATTGCCGGTGCCATGTTTTTTAACAGGGTCGGTTAATCCACAAAATCGGCATTTTACTGAAATGGTAGCCATACTAAGCCTCAACAGAAAAGCTCAGTTTACCCCATTATCAACTCATTGAATACTCGACCTATTTGTGTATAATAGCCAAAATTAGTTGAGTAAATTAAGAATTATCAGTGAACAGGTAGCTGTAAGCCCGGGGCGGTAGCGTGCCAAAATCATGAGATAACTACTTTTAGCACTCTGTTTTTCACAATCAAAATACGACTTATGATCTTACCCGCCAATAGTGGACACGTGACTAAGTGAGTAAACTCTCATCCAGAGGTGATTACTCATGACAAAATCAGTATCAACCAGCAAAATGCTCCGTAAACAATACACTTCCGAATTCCGCGATGAAGCACTGAAACTCGCTGAACGCATCGGTGTTGCCGCCGCAGCACGTGAACTCAGTCTCTATGAGTCACAGCTTTATACCTGGCGCAGCAAGCTTAAAAATGCCCTTTCTTCTTCCGTACGTGAGCAGGAAATGGCTACTGAAATCACCCGCCTTAAGCGACAACTGGCTGAACGGGATGAAGAACTGGCTATTCTCCAAAAGGCCGCGACATACTTCGCGAAGCGCCTGAAATGAAGTATGTCTTTAT
>ERZ773164.2342-NODE-2342-length-15941-cov-6.910235_pt1 | contig 15941 bp, 10 predicted proteins | sample MGYA00511917_ERZ773164 | MGnify/ENA primary metagenome ERZ773164 (study PRJEB29015, sample SAMEA2737847) | human gut metagenome | biome: human gut; feature: human-associated habitat; material: faeces | place: China | collected 2012 ...
TGATTCATCATAATCATAGCATTCTTTTCTTGTTCCAGGGAAATAATCTATCAGTGCTTTAAGAATTTCCGGTTCTTCCGAAAAAGCTGTCATCCAGACCGAAACGAAACCATCCTCCGCAGCAGTCATTAAGATTTGTTTTTTCATATCCTCTTTAAACAAGTCCGGAGCATCTTTAATATGCTGCCAATGAGTGAGGGACTGCAGCGCCCTATGATAAGAAGCATTTCGATTCAAAAATCTTCTGTCTTTCTCACCATTTTCCCGGGCAGGCTTATTGCCTAAGCCAACGGCCTCATATGTATTAACCGCCCTTTGATAAATAGTTCCAGTTGGATCAAGATCTTTCAGTTCTGTTTCATTGACCATAGGATATCCATTTTTATAAGTATAGGCAATGGCTGTATTGTCTTCATCCGGCCATAAATACCATTTTTTATCCTGTGGCGCTACCTTGTCCTTCTTTCTGGTATTGCAATACTTGCAACTCAGAAGAAGATTTTCCCATTCCGTCAATTCTCCTCCGAGGCCTTTTGAAACCTTATGTTCTACCTCCGGCACATGTTTAATTGACATTTCACAATATGAACAATATAAACCTATTCGTTCCCGCTGAAACGGGATCGCGTCCTGATACCTGTTTATATTTTCATAAGGTGAATCCCCTTTATCTACTGCTCGCATTTCTTTGCTTTCCACGCTTTCTCAATATACTGCTGATGCACCCATGCCATATAGGCAGGGTTTTCACTGTATTCTGCTTCTAATCTGGCCAGTTCTTTTCCAAGCTCGTCAATTTCTTCCTGTGTCCGGGCTTCTTCCAGAGCGGCAAAATACTTTCGGGCCGCTTCATAAATTTTCCGCTTCTTTTCACTATACTGCGGCAGAACAACTCCCATAATCTCCTCAGCTATATCTTCCAATCCTTCGCCGGAATACTCGCTGTCTAATGGCTGATCCAGCGTGATCAGTTCTCCTTCTTCCAGAGACTGAATGATAAACGGAGAATGGGTCGCGCAGATAAACTGTATCTTTGGAAACTGTTCCTTTAAAATTCTGATAATCCGTTTCTGCCAGGTTGGATGCAGGCTCAAATCTACTTCATCAATCAGGACGATTCCCGGTGTTTCTTTCAAAGCCCTTTCTTTTAAATAAGGATTCAGAATGCACATTCTTGTGGCAATATCCAGCATAATCTTGATAACATTCCGGTATCCATCACTCAGCATCTGAAATGGAAGAACCGTTCCTTCTTCAGTTTTCAGCGCAATGATGTCCTCCTCAAACTTCGTCGAAAATATAATTTCTTCTCCTGGCTTCAGTTCCTCCCGGAATGCTTCATTAACGGCCTGCTGAATAGCCTCATATGCCGGAAACAGCTTTCCGTCATTTTCTTCCATGGCAACCGTCTTTAATGTCTGAATATAGCGGAATGCAAGATCCAGTCCATGCTGCACATCCAGACAATGGCTATACGCATCAGTCCTACTGAAAACACCTTTTTTCACAGATGTTTTATTTCCGTCTTTCCATAATCGTGCACTGCTCAGGTACAATACCAGTGGGAGAACCACATCTTCATCAGAATGGTCTGCCTCTGAAATTTTTCGTTCCCACTCTACTACAGTCGGCTGCATGGGATTGGAGCCACCAAATTTCGTACGGGCATCTTCCTTCAACACCACTCTCTGAAATTTGATAGGCTCTTCTGATTTATCCCATTGCGCCGTACAGGAAACTCCGCTTGGATACTGCGGAACCATTCCAGTTGTAAGAATAGTATTATCATCTGAAATCTGTGCTTTCCACCGTACATCTCCGGTCTTGATGTTAAAAACAAACCGGGACGGCACATAAGTTTTAAAAGCTGCAAGATACGCTCCCAGCATTACATTCGCGGCCTCTAATACAGTGGTTTTTCCAGAGCCGTTTTTCCCTGCAAATACATTCATTCTTGGATTTAACGTAAACGTCTCGTTCTCAAATCTTCTGTAATTGGCAAGATTTAATTCCTGGATGTTAAATTCACACATATTTCTGCCGCCTTTCAACTGGTGTCTTTTTGATCTTAACTATAGCATTTTCATGGGGCGATTGTCAATTTTGCGGTTTGTGCAGAGCCGTCAGTTTGTACATAAAACTCTTTAAATATTAAGTTCCTCATCTTTAATTCTTTCTATAATTTCATCTATACATTTGCAAATTAATAACAAATGAAAGAAAGACAATTTTACCTCCAAACTTTTTTTCTCTTGTAAATGCATTTCATAAACTAACTCGCACGATTGCTTCTCCACAATTTGATTTTTTAAGTTCTCATAATCCTCTTTCGATTTTCTATTGTTTTCTAATGTTTTATTTTTTTTATCTAATACATTATTCAACCAAACTCTTTTCGCATATTTCACTGCGTTATAACAATTTTCGCACATAAAAAATGGAACGCTATAGCCTTTTTTTATTTGAATATTCCTGATTTTTATGTTGGATTTTTCTGCTATCATGATTCCTTTGCATACAGGACATCGCTTATCTTTAAATTTCTCAGCTCCATATCCCATATATTCATGATTATTAAACGAAAATGGCCTTATGAATAAATCCTTTAACAGCTCATTATTACTTCTTAACTCTTGAATTTTTTCTGTTAAAATAGGATCTTCATTAATGATTTTAATTAGTTCAACAAGATCTTTTTTCAAAGTTTCTGTTTTCACTGCACTCCCCTTAAATACATCAGCTGGAGTACAATCCATATTCTTCATAACCTGAGGCGTAACATAATCATTGCAATTAAAACACTTTGACAATATAGAACCTATTGCATCTTCTCTAGACACAACAAAACACCATTTTCCCTTATAATCACCAACAACCATATTGGCCCCTTTAGGGCTAAATCTAATGTACTCTTTGAAAAAAGTATCAAGAGTTATCATTTCACACCTATTATCAACTATGATAGTCTCTTCTTTATCACGGACTTTTTCATCAACACGATCCTCAAATTGTTCTATCAAACTGGCATCTAACTCACTTAAATCATCAAACTCATATTTGGGATACACGTTTAGCTGGTCCCCTTTTTTATCATAATATTTTATGTTTTTCGATGCCAATACCTTCTTATAAATTTTTTTCCACTTAATTCGTCCTTGGACAGACTTTTCCAAATATTTCTCAAGCAGGCGTTGTTGATTTTCATTAAGTTCCCCACTATCCGCTAATTCATTTAAATAATGTTGTACTGTTGTCCAAATACTTATAAATTCTTTTTCAAGATATTTTTCAATAACAGAGACCCTGCTTTCTGTACTTTCCACAATTTTTTTCAAAAACTCTTTGTCCGAAAAAATTTTATCCAAATTATTTTCCTGTGGAATATATTCAGGAACACCTTCCCCTATAGTTACTACATTCGGATGATCCAAGTCGCTTCGAGAAAAATATAAATTTTCATTTGATGAAATATACCTATCACCTTTTCGATATCTTAAACACCCGCCATTGAATAAATTCAAAACTTCTTTCCCTTTACCGCTTAATTTTTGGGTCTCACCTCCCAAAAACGCTTCGTAGGCTTTGGATTTAAGAAGTTCCTTTAAAATAAGATCTTCTTCATCCACAATCTCATTCTGATAAGTATAAAGTTCTGTTCTAATAGTTTTTGTAAAAACTTCTTCACACTGCTCTAAAATTACATCAATACCACTTACTTCTTTAATTTTCTTCTGACACTGTTGAAATGACATCCAACCGGGAATTGTAAGATTTGGAAAATTTATGTTAGAAAATGAAAAAATTTTAGTATTTTCGCAAATATTTTTACCTAATATCCACTTTGATAAGCAAAGCAATTTATCATTCTCACTCCATCCACTCCAATTCCAAATGTCCCGTGCTTGATTTTTATCGGTTAATTCTCTTCCCTCTTCATAATCAGTATTATATGCTTTTATAAGAATATCTTTGCATATTTTATTTAGAGATTCTTTTCCTGCTCCTTCAATACTATAGCGATACAATTTTTTAGGTATTTTTTTCCCTATTTTTTTATATGCTGCTTCTAACGCTGGAATATGTACCTGGGTCCAAATATACCTATTATATTCATTGTAAACTAAATTGTTTTCGTTCTCTCCATTAAAACAAATCCCACTTCTTTTATCATCCAAGTCATACCATGGATTATTTATATAAATATTTTCTTTGTAAGTGGATTCGTTTTTTGCTGTCTCCCACGGAAGCGTTGTATATTGATATGCCATTCCCTTTGCAACACTCTCATTAACTGAATCTTGAAATATCACTTGTACTTTACGCTGACCATTTTCAACCCAATCCGGTACTTTTTCAACCCTGCCCGCGCCAGGCAACGATGAATACTGTTGCAATTCACTCTCATATATATGACCAGAAAAAACAAGTTTTTCCCCTTGAATATCTCTTATTTCTATTCTGTCATCTTTTATTTCTTTTGTGAATTCAATTACAGATCCCTTATTCTCAATCTGAAAATCGGATATATTATTAAGGAAAAGTAATCTTTTTACAAAACTATTCGAATCCACTTTTGATAAAAAATCCCTGGCTCCATCTTTTTCTTGGCTTAATTTTATAACTGTAGTATGCTCTTTACATCCTTCATATACTTCAAATTTAGGAATAGGATAGCATTTTTTCGCTCTGTCTTTTCTGTCCTCATCTTCTAAGTCTTCAATATTTTTAAATTCGGCACAGTTTTTTTCTTCATTAACTTCTGCTGTCTGATTTCGATCCAATCTGCATTTAATACGTATTCCTGATTTCTCCAGTCCAATTTTTACTGCACTGTCAATTTCGACTACATCAAAATACCTGTAAATACTTTTAAAACCTGTTCCTTTTTTTCCTTCCGTTGATAATCTATCTGGATTTCCTAAATTGCCTGAATTTCCTGATGTTGAAATTGCATAATAATCCTTTACTGTAAATCCACTTTTTTCTTCATAAGAAAAGGTAACCGAATTTTTTTCATCTATTTTAACATATAATTTACCATCGTTTATCTTATCGTTTGCGTTTTGTAATAATTCATTCCATACATCGTTTTCTGCAAATCCTACCTTTTCGTCATTTTCATTAAAAACGTTTTGCAATGTTATTTTTAAAGATAGCGTATTACATATATTTCTTATATTATCCACATTGCCTTGGAATTTCATCTCTTCTATTTTTTTACCATATACATACTCTTGGAAAATGCTAAGTCCTTTTTGTATCGATTCTGCTGCTTCTATGGCATAATCTTTGTTTTCTTCCCCCAAAATTACCGTTTTATTAAATCGTACATACTTACCCGGTAAAGCGCCATACACATACACTTTGTCTACTTTCACCAGGCTTGGTAATTTCTCATATATTTTTTTTATGCTTTCATCAGTTATTTCTTTTAAATTATCTTTTTTATTTAAAATTATATGTCCAGTTTTATTATAATCTATAGCATTCAATGCATCACAAATATAACTTCCCCAATATGTGAGCTCTGGCAATTCTATCTCTTGTTTTCCTTGTATTTGAATTAATATCGAGCCAAATTTATCTATTTCTTTTTTATAATATTCAATCATACTCACCACACTCCAACCTCCCTATTTTTTCTTGAAGGATTTTAATAAAAGTTTGATAAATATCTATACTATTTTTTTTAGTTTCCTTCTTCTCGTTTGGCAATATATTCTCAATATAATAGCGAACCCATTTATCGTTTTCATCATCCTTCTCTTCATAATCCGGGTCGTTTCTTCTTCTAAAATTGACTGCCTCTTTAAACATCTCTTCATCCAATAATTCTACTTCATTATCTTTCTGTTTTTTCCTGATTATTTCCAAAATCTCATCAAATATTTCTTCTGCTAAGTTCTCAAATGACTTCTTACAGATTAAAATACCCAACTTTTCAATCTTATTATTTGCCTTGATTTTTGCTAATTTTTCCTTATCATAAGCCAGTATATTTATTTGATTAGTTTTATCACAATTCAATTTTCTATCAGATAATGTATCCAAATACCACCATCTTCCCTCCGTCAAACTCTTATACTCAAATTCATCATTCTTTCCCCGAGAGGCTTTAAAAATCTTTAAGTATTTAATATTACAATTGCATAATTTCAGAAATAATTTCGGTTCAGCGCCTTCTTTTTCATCCAATATATAGTCCAAAACTACATCTTGTAGTTTAAATCTTTCAATATTTTTGTTAAGCCAATCACACCAATCACTCCCATCACAGGCAGTATTTTTTAAATCTGGCATTACATACTTTGGCTGAAAGACCTTTATCTTATCATAAATCTCTGAATTATAGCGTAATTTCATCAAATCTCTTGTACGTGCAATACGATCCTCGTATTCTATTGTGAAATTATCTACGAAATCCGGTTCCCGATCACAAACAAATTTTTCAAACATTAATACATGATCACAATCATACCATTGAGACTCAGCCTTTTCATCTCTCCAATACTTCATTTCCTTAAATCGTTCAAACAAATCACATAATTTATTCAAAATTTCATTTAATTTTTCAATATTCTTATCATACCTTTCTTTACCATTTGTATAACTAGCCTTAGCCAATTCGAAAATGTCTTTATCAGTAAAATTCGGAATATATTTATATCCTTCATTGTCAGCAATGACTTTATAAAATTCCTGCATTAATGATTCGCCAATTTCATTGTCACTCTTAGAGCCAAACATTTCTTTTAAAAGCAGCTTGTTCCAATCCAATGTGTCATCTTTTTCTTTATTGACAGAATTAACATCTATATCCGTATCCTGATCTCCATAAAACCACATACAACTACGATCTAAATTTAACTTAAATGGTAATTGGAGAGAAAATGGCGCTTTAATTTGGGTCGAAGTCGGAAAGTAACTATATAAATTTCCCTTAGTTATTTTAGAACAGTCTTTCGGCGCAACAACCGCTATTTTATATATAAGATTAGGGTTTCCATTCTTCAGCTCTGCTTCATATTCACTTTCTGAATATTGATTTTTATAACGTTCATTATAGACTTTATAATCAAACCTGACAGGTCGTTCTACCCTGTATAACGGAATTTCCGTTACATTAGTACCATCCTCTGCAAATGAATATTTTATTACATCACCAGATTGAGCATCCTTTCCTAATTCAATACTAACTAAAAATTTTTCATTTTCTTTTAATGTTATCTTTTTAATCTGATTCGTAAAAAGGATTGGACAATTTGAAAAAGCATGTTCTTGATTCACTTCTTTTTTTTCAAAATCAATTCCCCATTTACTGCATATTTCAGTTATCCATTCTCTATTTTGAGTCTGATGCGACATTGTGAGTAACGTCCGTGTTCCTGGTTCCTCTTCACCATCTATAAGCTCAGGAATAAACCCACTTCCCTCGTTTACATTACCATTTAATTTAAAATGATAATTTCTACTATGAATTTCTACTGATTCGCAGGCAGAAAAAATCGTTCTAAATCCGATTCCTTTTTCGCCAATCATTTTTCCTTTTTTTCGATTTCGCTTATTGCTGTCCCCCACTGTAGTAATTGCAATGATATCCTTAGATGTCATTCCTACCTCTGAATATGAAAATTGTAATACTTCTTTATCATTTTCCTTATTCCTCGAAATTGTAACTTCTGGCGTTGACTCTGGATCATACTTACAATCGTCTGCATTTTGAATCAACTCGTACACGAAACGAAGTTCATCATCATTTATAGCTGAAGAGAAATTTTTTAAATGTTCCAATTTTTTCGGATCATCTGTATAACGATAATCACTTAATAATTTTATAAAATCTGCTTCATGTCCCCTCCACGGGTCCGAATCTATTTCGACATTCGAATGGCCTTGTTTTTCCAACCACTCTGGAAAATCATGCTGCAGTGTATTTAATTCTGCAGTGTCAAATTTAGGGTCCTTGTTCTCATATTTTTCTATGAGATAATTTCTTAATACTTCTTCTGCTTTATCAGCATCAAAATTATATTCTAATTTACACTGTTGCAAAAGTGATATGTAACGTTTCTCTTCTTTTGATCCCTTCTCAGCATTTTCGAAGTGGCGCATTAATTCAGTCTCATTCATAACTGGCCTCCTTTTTCATTTGTAAAGGTATAAACTGTTCTTGATAATTAATATAACTAGTATGACTTTCCCGCATCAAGTCCTGACAATATAACGATGTTTTAGGAGCAACTTCCCTGTCACATAACTCGACAAATTTTTCTTTCACATTATCTGTTCTCACATCCTGTTCTGGCCAGAATTTTTTTATACATTCTGCTAATTGCTTCTTATAATTTTCCTGATAGGTTTCAAATAAATCTTTGTAATCCTCTTCTTTCCACTTATTTTCTACAATATGTAAATAAGCAAATTTTACTTCATCATAACTTCCATATCTTTCTTTAATAGCTGTTTCTATACCATCCGGGGTAATATCTTTTTCAACAATATCAGGTAAACTTTGCGCACCTTCCAGTTTTCCCCTCTCTCCAATCATGCAAAATCTTTTCTTTAAATACATAGAAAAAATTTTCACACCTTGGTTGTAACGTTCCTTTTCTTTATCGAAACTCTCCAACTTTTCTGAATTTTCTCTTTTTATTCTATCTACTTGTTTAGCCACTTCACCTTCAAAATAAAATTCCAAACATTTATTCATATACTCTTTTGCATCGTCTGGCAAAACAATAATGTCCGCAACTTTTCTATCGTTTTTGTATTTTCGTATCACATTACATTTTTCACTAATAATACCACCCCAAAGACGACAATCATAAAAATCTTCATCTATCAAATAAAATGATTTTAAATCCTTAAAGGCAGCATTCTTTCGATATATCCTTCCATTCCGCTGAATCAATGTAGCTGGAGTATATGGTAAATCATAGTGAATAATGCGATCACAAAACTGAAGATTGAAGCCCTCTTTCATCACATCCGTGCATATTAATATTGCCTGATTCTCCGATTTTTCAAACTTATTTATCAATTCATTCACTTTCTTAGAACTCAATTTACCTGAAATAAAAAAAACATCCCTTGTTGAATCCCTTAATTTATTTTCTAAATATTCACCAGTCAATATAAAACACGAAAAGATTACTATTTTTCCGCTTTCCCCCATTTCACTTTTAATTAATTCCTTTAATTTTTCAAGTTTTCTATCTTCATAACCACTGCCTAAATTTTTCTCGCACAATTTTTTTAACGCTTCTCGCTCATTTGGCATCCATTCTTTGTCATCATCATCCAATTCATCGTCATCCAGTTCATCGTCATCTTCACATTCATTTGGATTTTCCAAATATTTTTTTAATGCCATCAAAGAACTCGCTGAAATTCTTTTTAACCATGGTGTAAGTTTTCCATATTTGGGTCTATAATTTTCTTCAAATCGAGTTTCTACCCATTTCTTATGATCATTTACCCGAAAGTATTTCCCGTCCTTTTCCAGTGTGTATATTTCCCTCAAGATTTCTTTCTCAGGCTCTAAATACGTTATTTTTTTACTGGATATTTTTAATATATAATCATAACAATTGGCTTCTCCCTGTGTTGTCGTGGTAAACTCATAATTATCCTTTCCAAGCAACTCTACGATATTCTCATAATCACTTTCTGAATTAGCAATGGGTGTTGCTGTCATAAATATAGACATTTTATCTTTATTCTCATCAATTAATTCTTTTACTTTATCATAAATTTTCCCACGATTTCGTATACGATGTATTTCATCTATAATCAACACATCATATTTCATCTTTTCAGTGTGATCCTTATCAAAATATGTAATGGGGAAAATACTAAGTTGCGTATTAATACAACCATTAAAGGTCCCCAAAAATTCCATTCGTTCCTTATCAATATCATATCGATCAAATGACAACTCAAACAAGGTTTTCATCTCCTGTTTCCAGTTTTCGCATAACTTTGGCGGACATATAATTAAAACCCTCAAATTCTCTTCTCTGATCAGCCTTTCTCTAATTATTATTCCTGCCTCAATTGTTTTTCCTACCCCAACTTCATCAGCTATAAGTAAATTTTTATGATTCCAGCAGTATCTTTCTTTATCATTGCAATATTCCATCACTTTAAAAAAAGGAACGTACTGGTATGGATTAAAGGATATTTTACTGTTAAATAATGCAAATGGTATTGTATTTGTCATCTAATTCTTAAGCCCCCATTTATCTCTATGTCTATGTCTATTTTTTTATTTTTATGTCATAAACAAAGCATACACCCATCACACAAAAACGTCAACACTTATATAAAACAAGGCAAATACTACTTATTTTTCGCATTTGCCTGACTAAAATTTATATGTCTAATCAGCACATCCCATACACACTCAAATACTGCTTCTCTGCCAGCTTCTCCAGCCAGCACATTAACATATACACTTCATCCCCCACAATCTGATAATCCCGGGTATAGTTGGTTCCTTCATCCTGGACATATATAACCTGGATATAACTCAAAAATCGCCAGTCTTCTACTCTGTAGTTGATCATGTCTACCAGCCGTATGCCAAGCCGCTGAATCTGGCCCAGTTCCAGACTTTTGTCAGCCAGTTTTCTGGCAAATTTGCTTTCCAGTTCTGTCTCTTCTTCCAGTTCTGGAATTTCCAGATATTTATCCCGGCTTTCCGGTTCCCACTGGTACTGTGAAATCCGATTGCAGACCTCTCCGTATTTTAAAGCCCGGTACTGCTCCAATGCATCCTTTTTTTCCTGATCTTTCCGCATTGCCAGAAAATAAGCTACGTCCATAATGACCTGCTCTTTCTCTGCCGGAATACGTCTAAAGTTATCTACCATCTCCATTTCATACATTTTCAGCTCTGCATACAAATCAAAAAAATCCAGCATGAACCTCTGCTTTTCTTCCGGCAGCAGGGCAAAGACGCGAACAGCCCATTTTTCTGCCTGTTCACGCCGTTCCTTGTAAGCCTCTCTGCGTGCGCTTCCGAGCGTTACCGTTTTCAGTTCCCAGACTCTTTTGATTTCCTTTCCTTCCGCAACAAGCTCTTCCGTAGAGTAACCGGCAATCTCCGAAACTGCCTGAAGCACCTGCTCCTGTATTTTTTTCTTCGGTACAACCTCGCCATTCGCATAGCGGCTCACGGTTTTCTGGGACTTGCCGATACGGTCCGCAATTTTCTGACCGGAAATCCGGTACTTTTTCATTAATGATTTTAACACGCTTGCAAAGCTCTGCTCTTCTACAATGATTCCACTCATAAGTTCATCCTTTTCAAAAGTTTAGTTTGGTTAAGTCATTTTTCAGGTTTATTTTGACTGTTTTATGATTTTATGGTACATTTTTGTTCCGAGTTTGTCAATCGCAAAGAGCAGAATTTTCTCACGCAAAAAATCCTGCTGCCATCCCGCATCATGCAGGCAGCAGCAGGATCGTCCTGTTCCTTCTATTGTAGTCCCCGCCGTTCCATCCGGCAATAAACCAGTGGTTTCATTTCCTACAGCTCCAGCCCCTCCGCAATCCCCTTCAGCGTCTCCGCCGACTGGATCAGCCGGGTCGTTTCGTCTTCGTTCAGGGAGATCGGCACATGGGTTTCCACGCCGTCCAGGCCCAGCACCGCAGGCATGCTCAGGGCGATGTCGCGGATGCCGTATTCTCCGTGCATCATGGAGGACACCGGCAGAATGGACCGCTCATTGCGGATGATGCAGGCGCAGATGCGCCGCACGGACATGGCAATGCCGTAGTAGGTGGCCTGCTTTTTGGCGATGATATCGTAGGCGCTGTTTTTCACGGACTCCGCAATCTCATCCAGCTTCATTTTCGGATTATCGTAGCCCCGCATCTCGCAGAAGGTGTCCAGCGGAATGCCGGAAATGTTGGTGCTGCTTAACACCGCGATCTCGCTGTCACCGTGCTCTCCCACAATGTAGGAATGCACGCTGCGGCTGTCCACCCGCAGCTGTTCCCCCAGGGCGTATTTCATCCGGGCCGTGTCCAGAACCGTGCCGGAGCCGATGACGCGGTTTTCCGGCAGTCCGCTTAAGCGCAATGCCACATACGTTAAAATGTCTACCGGATTGGACACGATCAGCAAAATGCCGCCAAAGTTCCGGCTGGCGATCTCCGGGATGATGCTCTTGTAGATTTCCACGTTCCGGTGCACCAGATCCAGTCTGGTCTCATCCGGCTTCTGGTTGGCCCCTGCCGTCACAATGATGATGGCTGCGTCTGCCACATCGTCGTAGTCTCCCGCGTATATCTTCATGGGTGCCGCAAAGGGAACGCCGTGGGAAATGTCTTTTGCTTCCCCGTCCGCCTTGCCGGTATTGACATCCAGCAGCACCAGTTCGGAAAACAGCTTGCTCTGCATCAGGGTAAACGCTGTCGCAGAACCAACAAAGCCGCAGCCAATGACTGCGGCTTTTCTGGATTTGATCACATTGCTCATAAGACCCTCTCTTTCTGTTCTGAAACATGGTTCACGCGCCACGCATAAACCTGTCTCTGTCATTTTTCTGTGTTTTCAAACGTTCCCCTGCAACTGTCTTTGCAGGAAAGCTTTCGATAACACATCTTAGTCTTTGTGAGAAATGGACTCTGTATACCAGACTTATGAAATTATATCTGAAACTCAATGCTCCTGTACCAGCTTTTCCGCGCCCCTCATCCAGTCCACGCGGAAGAAATAGATTGTCATGCCAAAGGCGCAGAGCACCCAGGTCAGCGGCCATCCCGCAATCACCACAAGAAGATTGTGCGTCATTGGTACGGTAATGGCCAGATAAATCTGCCGGATCACAACAAAGCAGCTAAGCATAAAGAACATGGGAATGCTGGATTTTCCGGCCCCACGCAGGGCACCGCTTAAGATCTGGACCACCGGAAGACTCCAGTACGCGTAAGAAAACAGCTTCAGCATTGCAGCGCCGTTGGCAACAACTGCCGCATCGTCAGTAAACAGACTCACAAGCAGTGCACCTTCCCGATTCATCCAGACGCTTCCGGCCACAATAATGACAGAGCACATGAGCCATGCAATAAAAATTCCCCGCTTTACCCGCTCAGTCTTTCGTGCGCCGATATTCTGCCCGACAAAGGTGGTGATCGTCATGTTAAAGCTCTGCAGTACAAGCTGTAAAAAACCATCGATCCGGATCGTAGTAGAGTAGCCTGCAATGGCTGCCGTTCCAAAGCTGTTGATATATGACTGCACCACAACGTTTGAAAAAGCCGTAATGCTCTGCTGCAGTGCCGCCGGAAGTCCGACCATAAGGATCTGTCTTATCATCTCCCGGTGAAACCGTATCTTCTTCAGCTCTACGCGATAAGCCTCGCTGGTCCGGATCAGCTGACGCATGACCAGATAAGCGCTGACCGCCTGCGCGATCATGGTTCCCAATGCAACTCCAGCTACGCCAAGACGGGCCACACATACCAGAAGCACATCCAGGATCACATTTAAAACACTGGCAACTGCCAGATAGATCAGCGGATCCCTGGAATTTCCGATTGCTCTGAGAATGCCGGAGCCCATGTTATAAAACAGAAGGAACGTAATGCCGGCAAAGTAAATGGTCAGATAGAGGGTAGAATGCGGCAGCACCTCCTGCGGTACACCAATGGCCCGCAGAAGCGGACGTGTCAACGCAATGCCGGCAACGGTAAACAGGACGCTCAGCAGCACGGTTAATGCCAATGCACTGTGCACAGCCTGACTCATCTTTTCTTTTTGGCCGGCGCCAAAATACTGGGCAATGACTACACCGGCACCAACCGACAGTCCCATGAAAAAGCCTACCAGCATCTGGATGACCGATGCCGATGCGCCGACTGCCGCCAGCGCATTCGTATCCACAAAGTTTCCGACCACATAAGAGTCTGCCGTATTATAAAGCTGCTGAAAAAGATTTCCGATCAGCAGCGGCACGGCGAAAACCAGAAGGGCCTTAGAGATATTCCCCTCAATCAGATCTGTCTGTTTCCCCAACACGTTTATACCCCTTATTTATCCGCCTGATGTTCTTTTAAGTATTCCTCGGTCAGTGCCACTGCATCCATAATACACTGCGGACAGCTGCAGAGTACCTTGCCGGTCTCAACACCCTTTAACTCGCGGCACAGGTAGGAACCGTTTTTTTCTTTGAATTTCTGTACCTGCTCCTTCACCTGCTTGTAGGTGCTTCCCTTCGTCGGCATGCCTTTCTTTAAATCTCCTACACTGCCCGCAAGTCCGATCACCATCATCATGCCGGACAGGGCGCCGCACATCTCCATCATGCCCATGCCAAGGCCAAAGCCTTCGGCAATCCGAAACATCTCCTGCTCGTCTACCCCAAATTCTTTACAGAAGGTACAGGCCACTGCCTGGGCGCAGTTATACCCCTTGTCATGTAATGAAATTGCGTATTCTGCTTTTGTACTCATGATATTCTTCCTCCGTCTGATATTCATTTCAGTCTGTAACTGCATGTTTTTTCTCAGTTATGAACTGTTCTGATATTCAGTATACTCCGAATCCGGCAGACTGTCCACAGGGCAATTGCCTCACTGTTTTAGAACGTCAGACGCATCTGATGCCAAACCAGCGTTTAGTGATTTTCTGTTACAGGTTATCCAGAATCGCCTGCACGCCGGAAAACTCCGAAAACCAGACCGGTGCCTGCATCTCATCTTTATGCTCCCCGATGACCTTTTCCATCCAGACCATATTATACCAGCGTCCGAATTTGTAACCGCACTGATAAAATTCACCGACCAGACGATACCCGATATGTGCATGGTAATTTTCGCTGTTGCGGGTCAAATATTCATCCTCTACCTGCGGCACACCGATGCATGCCTCCATATTCAGGATTCCCATAGCCCCGCACACAGCCTCCAGCGCGCGGTTCAGCTTTCCTCCCACACCACAGCGGCGCAGATTTTCCTCTACATAAATGGAAGTCTCCACGGCCCATTCGTAGGCTGCGCGGTCATGAAATGGACCAACATATGCATAGCCGAGGATTTTCCCGTTCTGTTCTGCCACCAGATACGGATATTTCTGTAAGGTATGGCGGATCCGTCCGCGGAATTCTTTCAGTGTCGGTACCTCATATTCAAAGGTGATGGCCGTTTTGATCACATACGGCGCATAAATAGCTAAAATTTCTTCTGCATCGTCCTCCGATGCAACACGGATATGGATATCGTTGTTTTCCATAAAAGATGTCTCGCTTTCTGTCTGATTTCCATGGCAGCTGCATGAAATATCATCTCCTGTAACACCAAAAATTCCTGCTGAACGCACAATGAGGAAATCCGAAATTTTCACTCATTATACATCAACAGGAATCTATTGTCTATCTTACAAGCAATCTTATTTTTTATATGGAAATAATTCTTCCCAGTTCCACCATCGTTCTATGCGATATGGAGATCACCATGCGGTCCGCGGATACCCGTTTCAGTGCCTTCAAGACGGCCTGCTCGGTTTCCACATCCAGGTTCGCGGTGATCTCATCCAGAAGAAGAAGTTCCGGGTCCGCTGCTGCCGCCCGGGCGATGGAGAGCAGCTGCCATTGTCCCTGGGAGAACAGCTCCGGCGTGCACTCCGTATCGTAGCCGTGCTCCATCTGCATAATGTTCTCGTCCAAGCCGGTCAGAACCGCGGCCCACTTCACCGCTTCCATGGAAATGTTTTTATCAAACAGCGTGATCTGTTCTTTGACTGTGCCCGGCACCCGGTGGAAGGACTGCTCCACATAGCCGAACAGCTTTACAAAAAATCTTTGCAAATCCTTATTTTATGCGGGTCAGAAGCGCAATAGTTTCGACTGTTGTTTCAGTTTCCAAGGGAAGTTCTTTTACTTCCTCACCATCAACAGGCACAGGAAAATTGAATACGATCTTCTTTATCCAGC
>ERZ773164.2355-NODE-2355-length-15836-cov-59.971802_pt1 | contig 15836 bp, 10 predicted proteins | sample MGYA00511917_ERZ773164 | MGnify/ENA primary metagenome ERZ773164 (study PRJEB29015, sample SAMEA2737847) | human gut metagenome | biome: human gut; feature: human-associated habitat; material: faeces | place: China | collected 2012 ...
CTCTCCGTCACGCCTGCGGCGTGCCACCTCCCCTATCGAGGGGAGGCCTTGGCATTCCGCAAAGCTTACTCTCTTCGCCAGAGGCTCCCCTCGGTAGGGGAGCTGTCTGCGAAGCAGACTGAGAGGTTGAGCTATTTACACGACTAAAATTATTTTCAAGAAGTGTTTACTGCGCACTTGCAGCCTCCTGCTCCCCTTCTGCGCCTGCCTCGGAGGAAGTCTCTGCCTCCCCTGCGGCCTCGCTGGAAGCGGTGCTCTCGGCTGCGGCCTCCGAAGAGGCTGCGGCGGAGTCGGCGGCGATGTCAGCGTCGTTCACGCCGCCCACGGTGGTGACGCCGGTGAGCTGCTGTGCGGTGCTGACGGCGCGCTGTATCTGCGGGTCCGTGTCGAGGGTGTAGTCATAGTAGCTGGCCTGCTCGTCGGCAGTCAGCGGGCGCTCCACGTCCACGGTCAGGCCGGTGCCGTCGAAGCAGGAGCCGTCGCCGCAGATGAGCTTTGCCACCGTGACCACGACGGCGCTGCCGTCCGAGAGGCGCTGGGGGCTGCTCTGGATGGTGCCTTTGCCCATCGTGGTGCTGCCCACGAGGCGGGTGCCGCACAGGGTGCGCAGGCTGGACGCAAAGAGTTCTGCCGCACTGGCGGTGTTCTCGTTCACGAGGCAGACGGTGGGCTGGCTGATGACTGAGTCGCCGGTGCTGCTGCCCAGCAGAGTGCGGTTGCCTGCCTTATCCTCCGCGTAGGCCAGCACGCCTTCCGGCGCGACGAGCTCGATGCAGCTGATGGCGTCGTCAAGGATGCCACCGCCGTTGTCGCGCAGGTCGAAGATGAAGCTCTGGGCGCCGCTGGCGGTCAGGCTGCGGAGCGCAAAGTCCAGCTCACTGGGGGTGGAGTTGTCGAACTGCCAGATCTTGATATAGCCCACATTGCCCTGCACCAGCACGGAATCGACGCTGTTGGCCGTAAAGCCGGAGTGGGTCAGATCGGCGGTGTGCTGGGCGTTCTCGCTGTCCAGCCAGCTTACATTGACGCTCGTGCCGCTCTCGCCCCGGAGTTTGTTCTGGACAGTCTCCACGCTGCCCAGACTTTTGATGTCTGCGCCGTCGATGGTGGTGATGTAATCGCCCCGCTGGAGGCCGGCCTCCTTGGCAGGAGACTCGTCATACACTTTGATGACCTTGGCGTAGCCGGACTGGTCGATGGCCAGCTCCACGCCAATGCCCATCAGCTTGCCGCTCTGGGCGTTGAGCAGGTCGGTGTAGGCCGAGGCGGTGTAGTAGCGGGCGTACTTGTCGCCGGTACCCAGCAGATAACCGGCAGTCAGACGGTCGTACAGCATGGTCTCGTCGATGTCGTAGTAGTCGTTGGCGCGCACATAGCGGTCTACCTCGGCCACCTTGTTGTACATGCTCTCCTTTTCCTTCACGCTGGTGACGGTGTGGTCAAACAGCCGCATCGCCATCAACATCGTGATGGAAAAAGTGACCGTCATTGCCAGAATGACGATGGTCACGGTCATCCCTACGGAAATTTTGCGGTTCATTCAGTGTCCTCCCCCAGTTCAGACCAAAAGCATCAGGATGACACTGCCCAGTACCGACAGCAGGAACACTCCTGCCAGAATCAGACAGCCCACCCGAAGGATACGCTTGCGTTTTTGCTCGTTCATTTCGCCTTGTGGCCTCCTTTGACCCCTCGACTTCAATTACAGTTGTATTATCTTATCGGAATATAACCGCGGGGGTTGACCGCATTGGCCTTGGAGCCGCCCTTCCACACCTCGAGATGGAGGTGGTTGCCGGTAGAGTTGCCGGTGGAGCCCACATAGCCGATGAGGTCGCCCTGGTTGACATACTTGCCCGCCGACGTTGCCACCGAGCGCATATGGCCGTAGAGGGTGGAGTAGGCGTTGCCGTCTGTCATTTTGCCGTGATAGATGACGACATAGTTGCCGTAGCCGCCGCTGGACCAGCCGGCCACCTGCACATAGCCGCTGGCGGCTGCGTAGATGGGAGTGCCTGCGGGGGCGGCAAAGTCGATGCCGGCGTGGAGCTTGTTGACGCCGGAGACCGGGTTCTTGCGCCAGCCGTACTCGCTGGAGATGCGGGTATAGCTCTTGAGCGGGCAGATAAAGCCGCTGAAGCTCAGCTGGGGCTTGCTGGCCGCTGCCGCTGCGATGAGCTTCTGGATCTCCTTCTTGACGGCCTCGTAGTTCATCTCGTCCGACTCGATGGCCGCCTGGGCGTTCTTCTGGGCCTGCTGGGCCTCAGCAGCGCTCAGACGGGCCTCCTTGACGCTGTTGTTGAGCTCGCTCTGCTTGGACTGCATCTGCTTGTTCTGGGCGTCCAGCTCAGCCTTTTTGTTCTGCAGCTGGGTGCGCTCCTCCACGAGCTGGGTGCGGTCGGCCACAAGGGCTTCCTTTGCAGCCTTCATGTTGTCGAGTATCTCGGTGTCCTTCACCGAGATGTCCTGCATGACCTCATTGAAGGTCAGAAGCTCGTACAGATCGTTCACAGACTGGAGCATGGCGACGCTGCCGCCGTCCCGCAGCTCCTGCATCGCGGCCATGTGGCTCTTGAAATCGTCCCACTGGTCGGCGATCTCCTGCTCTTTCCGGGCGATCTCATTCTGCTTGGCGGTGATCTCCTGCTCTTTGACGCCGATGCTGTTCTGCACCTCGGAGATCTGGCTCTTGAGGACGCTGATCTGGCTCTGGAGCACCGAGACTTTTTCTTTCAGCTCAGACTCGAGGGCCTTGGCAGCAGCTTCCTTCTTTTTGGCGTCGCTCAGCTCCGTCTTATGCTGCTTGATGGACGCAGAGATCTTGTCCAGCTTGTTCTGCAGCGAGCTCATACTGGTGGCCGCACTGGCCGGGTAGACCGTCACGCTCAGCACGAGGCATGCGGCGGCCAGAAAGGCGCAGGCGGCGCGCATCATGGCCGAATGGCCCGACGGCTTTGCGTGGCGGGGCGGATGGTGCAGGACAAAGCCTGCGGAATGCTTGTCGTGGTACACAGTAGGCCCTCCTTACACGTTCAGGTGCTTTCGGATGGAGAACATACTGCCCAGACCGCCCACCAGAGCGCCGCCCGCGAGGCTGTAGGTCAGGATGGTGGGCCAGACATTTTCCAGCGGCACCAGAGCCGTACCCATGAGCATCTGCCACAGGCCGCCCAGCGTGGGCGACAGCTGAACGATGTAGGCATAGCCTCCGATGGTGGCAGCTGCCGTCAGGATGCCGGAGAGCAGGCCCATAGTCAGGCCCTCGATGACGAAAGGCAGGGTGACGAGGGCGTTGGTAGCGCCGACATACTTCATGATCTCGATCTCACGGCGGCGGGCAAAGACGCTCAGCCGGATGGTGGTACCCACCGTGATGATGCTGACAGCCATCAGCACCAGCACCAGACCGCGCCCGACCTTGGTGACAGCCTGCTGGACCTCCACAAAGGTCCTGGTCATCTCGATGGGAGCCGTGACGCTGTAGACGCCGCTGATGTTCTCGAACTGCTTGCTGATGGTCTCCATCTGGCTCAGATCAGACAGGGAGACGCGGTAATTGGCCTTAAAGGGGTTGTCGTTCTCGAACTCGTTCAGCAGGGCGGCATAGTCGGACATATAGCCCTTGTACTGGTTGAGGACGTCTTCTTTGGACATATACTGCACCCGGCTCACACCTGCGGTGCCGCTGAGGGCATTGCCCACAGACTGGATGGTGGCGTCATCGGCCTCGGGGTCCACGTAGACCACCATCTCGTTCTGGCTGCCCAGATAACTCACCATGCTGTCCACATTGACTTCAATGAGGCTGGCGAAGATGTTCAGGGTCATGCAGACGCTGAGGGAGGCGATGCAGGCGATGGTCATGGCCCAGTGCTTGCCGAGGTTGCGCACGCCGCGCCGGGTGAGGAACCGAAACGTAGAGATTTTCATACGTGCACCTCCTCGCCGAAGCTGGCCGGAACATCGGAGATGATGCGGCCCTGCTTCAGGGTGATGGTGCGGCGGTTGAAGCGGCGCACCAGTTCATGCTCGTGGGTGACGACAAGCACCGTGATGCCCATCTCGCTGACGCGTTCCAGCAGTTCCATCATCTCAAGGCTCATCTCGGGGTCGATGTTGCCGGTGGGCTCGTCCGCAATGACGAGGCGGGGGCTGTGGGCCAGAGCGCGGGCCACGGCCACGCGCTGCTGCTCACCACCGGAGAGGAACTCGGGGTAGACCTTTGCCTTATCTTCCAGATGCACCAGCTCCAGCATGTAGTTGACGCGCTCTTTGATGTCTTTTTTGCCGATGTTGGTGACATGCATGGCAAACGCCACATTCTCGTAGACCGTCATGGTGGGGATGAGGCGGAAATCCTGGAAGATGATGCCCATCTGGCGGCGAAGGAAAGGCACTTTGCCCCGGCGCAGCCGGGCGACGTCCTTGCCGTCCACCATGACGCGGCCCTCGGTGGGCAGCTCTTCGCGGAGGATGAGCTTGAGCAGAGTGGACTTGCCGGCGCCGGAGTGGCCCACCAGAAAGACGAACTCGCCGTCGTCTACGTGGAAGTCGATGTCCTCCAGAGCGGGCGTATCGCTCCGTTTGTATATCTTGGTGACATGTTCAAAATCTATCATGAGTATCTTGCTCCTGAAAAATTTATTTGGCACAGAAGTTCCAGACCATTACAAAAGAAACCGGCCAGCATCGGGGTCGAGCGGCCGGTTTCGGCGTCCGCAGCCGGAGCGGCTGAGACGAAATATCAATATTTGGCCGGGTTGTTGGACAGGTACTTCTTGACCATGAGCGCTACCTTGAACACGATAGCGTCGTCGAACTCACGCAGATCCAGACCGGTCAGCTTTTTGATCTTTTCCAGACGATACACCAGCGTGTTGCGGTGGACGAACAGGCCGCGGCTGGTCTCGGAGACGTTCAGGTTGTTCTCGAAGAAGCGCTGGATGGTGAACAGGGTCTCCTGGTCCAGGCTCTCGATGCTGCCCTGCTTGAACACTTCGCGCAGGAACATCTCGCAGACCGTGGTGGGCAGCTGGTAGATCAGACGTGCGATGCCCAGATTGTCGTAGCGGATGATCTGCTTCTCGGTGTCGAACACCTTGCTGACCTCCATGGCGATCTGTGCTTCCTTAAAGGAAGTAGCCAGGTCCTTCACGTTGGCGATGGGGGTGCCGATGCCCACGACAGCCTTGATGTAATGCTCGCCGGAGAGGGTGTCCACGATGCTGGCGGCCAGCTTCTCCATATCGGTGCGGTCGATGCCCTTACGGATCTCCTTGACCAGAACGGTGTCCGTCTCGCTGATGTTGAAGACGAAGTCCTTCTGCTTGTCGGGGAACAGGCTGCTCACCACGTCGTAAGCGGAGATGTCGCCGCCGCTGGTGACGCGGACGATGAACACCACGCGGGAGACGTCGGTGGCAAAGTGGAGCTCACGGGCCTTGGCGTAGATGTCGCCGGGCAGGATGTTGTCCAGCACCACGTTCTTGATAAAGTTGGCTTTGTCGAACTTCTCGTCGTGATACTGCTTGATGCTCTGCAGGCTGATGGACAGCACAGCGGCAAACTGGCCAGCAGTCTCGTCCGCACCTTCCACAAAAACGGCATAATCGTTATGCTTTGCGCTGGAGAACTGCTGGTAGGTGTAGCCATCCCGCACGAAGCGGTCACCGGCCGTCAGACGCTCTGCCATAAAGCCCTCGCGCACCTCGCCGATCAGATTCAGCTCCGAGCAGGAGATGACAGCGCCGGTCTCATCCACCACGCCGACCACGCGGTCGATCGCGTCCTTCATCTGGTAGATCACGCTCTGAAATACTCTATTGGCCATAAATGGATACCCCTTTTCCTCTCTTGTGCAAACCGCAGGTGGGCGGGATTGTGATTTTTAACAATTTCGCCGCATTACATTTTATATTTTACACAAAAGAATTTACTTTTGCAACATATTTCACCAAAAAAAATTCTTCTTTCTTGGTGAAATTATCTTTCGGGGTCATTTTCGGGCCAAAAAGGGCCTTTCTGCGTGGTTCTGAGGGCTATTTTACCGGTAAAATGTGATACTTTTTTGAAAACCGGGTGAAAAGCAGTCCTTTACCCCGTGGTAATTTTCGCCACCTCGTCGGCTGTCAGCTCCCGCCACTGGCCCGGGACAAGGCTCTCGTCCAGCGCAAGCCCGCCGATGGCGTCCCGGTGCAGGGCGTTGACGCCCGCACCGTAGACGCCGAACATCCGCTTGATCTGATGATACACGCCCTGCCTGAGCAGAACGCGGACCGTCAGACCGTCGGGGGTGAGGGCGGACACTTCCGCCGGCGAAAGGGCCGTGCCGTCGGCAAGGGTGACACCTGCGGCAAAGCCGGCCTTCATCTCTTCCGTCAGCGGGGTGTCGATGACGACGGTGTAGGTCTTGGAGACATGGCGTTTAGGCGCGAGGATGTCGTGGGCAAAGCCGCCGTCGTCCGTCAGCAGGACGAAACCGGTGCTGGTCTTGTCCAGCCGCCCCGCCGGGAACAGCTCCCGCCGGGGATAGGCATCCCCCACCAGATCCACGACCGTCGTGTCCCGCTTGTCGGTGGAGGCGCTGACGACGCCCTCGGGCTTGTTGAGCATGAGGTAGACGAACTGCCGGTAGGCCAGCGCTTTGCCGTCCACAGCCACGGCGTCAGCCTCTTTCAGCTGGGTGTCCCCTTTCCTGCAGACCGCGCCGTTGACCGTGACGCGGCCTTTCGCCAGCAGTGCCTTCGCCTCGCTCCGGGTGCATTGGGCCGTCTCGGCTAAATATTTATCGAGTCGCATGAAAACTCCTTCTGTGTGCAGAAAAGAGGCCGTTGCCTGCGGCAACAGCCTCTTTTCCTGTAAAATCACGTTTAGACGCTCAGGTTTGCGTGCTGTTCCACAGCATCCGGGTTGGCGTCAAAGATGGGCTTGAGGATGTGAGCGATGAACTCCTCCACCTGCTGGGGAGCGCGGCCCACAAAGTTCTCCGGCACAAGGCCCGCCACGATCTCTTCCTTGGTCAGACCAAAGGCCGGGTCGGCGGCGATGCGGTCCACCATGTCGTTGGGCAGACCCTCTTCCTTGACCTGCTTGCCGGCGGCGATGGCGTGCTGGCGCAGACGCTCGTGGAGCTCCTGACGGTTGCCGCCCTTCTCCACGGCCTGCATCATGATGTTCTCGCTGGCCATGAAGGGCAGCTCAGCCATCAGGCGGCTGCGCACGACCTTCGGGTAGACCACGAGGCCGTCGGTGACGTTGAGCATGATGTTCAGGATGGCGTCGGTGGCGAGGAAGCCCTCAGCCATGGCAACGCGCTTGTTGGCGCTGTCGTCCAGCGTACGCTCGAACCACTGCGTGCCGGTGGTGAAGCTGGGGTTGAGCACATCCACCATCAGGTAGCGGCTCAAAGCGCAGATGCGCTCGCAGCGCATAGGATTGCGCTTGTAAGGCATGGCGGAGGAACCGATCTGGTTCTTCTCAAACGGCTCTTCCATCTCCTTGAAGTTGGCCAGCAGGCGCAGATCGGTGGCGAACTTCATGCAGCTCTGGCCGATGCCGGCCAGTGCGTTGAGGATGAAGGCATCCACCTTGCGGCTGTAGGTCTGGCCGGACACCGGGATGACGGCCTCGCTGTCGAAGCCCATCTCCTCAGCGATGGAAGCATCCACGGCGCGGATCTTATCGGCATCGCCCTTGAACAGCTCCATAAAGGAAGCCTGGGTGCCGGTGGTACCCTTGACGCCGCGCAGCTGCAGAGTTGCCAGACGGTGGTCGATCTCGCTGAGGTCCATCACCAGCTCGTTGGCCCACAGGGTAGCGCGCTTGCCCACGGTGGTGGGTTGGGCGGGCTGGCAGTGGGTGTAGGCCATGCAGGGCATATCCTTATACTCCTCGGCGAACTTTGCCAGCTTTGCCAGCACGCCGATGAGCTTCTTGCGCACCAGCTCGAGGCCCTGACGCATCACGATGATGTCGGTGTTGTCGCCGACATAGCAGCTGGTGGCACCCAGATGGATGATGCCTGCCGCCTTGGGACACTGCTGACCGTAGGCGTAGACATGGCTCATGACGTCGTGGCGCACCAGCTTCTCCCGCTCGATGGCGACTTCATAGTTGATGTCGTCCACATGAGCTTCCAGCTCGGCCACCATCTCGGGGGTGATATTGGTCAGGCCCTGCTTCATCTCGGCCCGGGCCAGGGCCACCCACAGGCGGCGCCAGGTGCGGAACTTGTTGTCGTCCGAGAAGATGTACTGCATCTCATCGGAGGCATAACGGGTGGAAAAAGGGCTGATATAACGGTCATGCTGAGACATGAAGATGTCCTCCTTGGGTAGATGTTTCTTTTATGATACCATCAAATCTTGAAATAGTCCACGCCGCCCTCGAAAATAGGCTGATACTTGTCGCCGGTGACGTTCTTGTACAGGTACTCGCCGCTGCGCTCCGAATGGCCCATCTTGCCGAAGACACGGCCATCCGGGCTGGTGATGCCCTCGATGGCGAGGACGGAGCCATTGGGGTTGTACTTCATGTCCATGCTGGGGCTGCCGTCCTGATCGACGTACTGGGTCGCGATCTGGCCGTTGGCGATGAGGGTGTCCAGCACGCTCTGAGGTGCCACGAAGCGGCCCTCACCGTGGCTGATGGCCACGGTGTGCTGGTCGCCCACGCTGCACTTGGACAGCCAGGGGCTGCCGGTGGAGGCGATGCGGGTGCGCACCAGCATACTCTGGTGGCGGCCGATGGTGTTGAAGGTCAGGGTCGGGTCGCAGGCCGTGATGGGGCGGATGTCGCCGTAAGCGGCCAGACCCAGCTTGATGAGGGCCTGGAAGCCGTTGCAGATGCCCAGCATCAGACCATCACGGTGCTGCAGCAGGTCGCGGACTGCCTCAGTGACCGCAGGATTGCGGAAGAAGGAGGCGATGAACTTTGCGCTGCCATCCGGCTCGTCGCCGCCGGAGAAGCCGCCGGGCAGCATGACGATCTGGCTCTCGTTGATGGCCTTGACCAGTGCCTCGCAGCTGGCGGTGACGTCAGCGGGGGTCAGGTTGCGGATGACCAGCACCTCGGGGTCTGCACCGGCGCGGGCAAAGGCGTGGGCGGTGTCGTACTCGCAGTTGGTTCCCGGGAAGACCGGGATGATGACCTTCGGCTTTGCCACGCCGATCTTGGGCGCAGCGGGGGCGGTCAGGCTGCCGTTGATCTTCTCGACGGCGGGGCCGGCCTTGCGGTAGGGATAGACGGGCTCGAGCTTGCTCTCCCAGATCTCCTGCAGCTGAGCCATATCCAGCTTGTCGCCGCAGCACTCGAAGGTGTAGTCTGCGGTGGTCTCGCCCAGCAGCTCACCAGCCGGGGCGTCAGAGACCATCTCCAGCACGATGGAGCCGTACATGGGCTTAAACATATCGTGGGTGGTCATGTTGTTCATCATCTTGAAGCCGATGCGGTTGCCCAGACCCATCTTGAAGAGAGCCTCGGCCAGACCGCCATAGCCCACAGAGGAAGCAGCGGCCACCATGCCATCTTCCATCATCTGCTCAACTTTCTTGTAGTTGGCCTTCAGGGAGAAGAAGTTGGGACAGCCGGTCTCGGGGTCCAGGATGGGCCGGATGAGGACGACGGTACTCTCAGGCTTCTTGAACTCAGTGGAGACGACGCGGCCGGCCTTGCCGATGGCGGTAGCGAAGGACACCAGCGTGGGAGGCACATCCAGCTGCTCGAAGGAGCCGGACATGCTGTCCTTACCGCCGATGGAGGCGATGCCGAGGCCGATCTGTGCGTCCAGTGCGCCCAGCAGAGCGGCCAGCGGCTTGCCCCAGCGCTCCGGGGAAGTGCCAAGGCGCTCGAAGTACTCCTGGAAGGTCAGGTAGGCGTCCTCATAGCGGAAGCCGGAGGCCACCAGCTTGGTCACACTCTCGACGACGGCCATCCGTGCGCCCACATACTGGTTGGCGCTCATGAGGTAGGGGTTGTAGCCCCATGCCATGCCGGAGCAGGTGTTGGTCTCGCCGTCCACGGGCAGCTTTGCGACCATGGCGTTCTGCGGGGTCAGCTGGCATGCGCCGCCGAAGGGCATCAGCACGGTGGCCGCGCCGATGGTGGAGTCGAACCGCTCAGAAAGGCCCTTCTTGCTGCAGACGTTCAAATCGCCCACCATGTTCTTCATCTTCTGTTCGAAGGTCACGCCGGCCCACTGGGGCTGCCAGACAGTCCCCTTCTCAATGTGGACGTTCTGGTGCTTCTCAGCGCCGTTGGAGTTCAGGAACTCGCGGCTGATGTTGACGATGGACTTGCCGTTCCACACCATGTTCAGGCGCTTTTCCTCGGTGACCTTTGCCACGGGGGTGGCCTCAAGGTTCTCCTCGGTGGCGATGGCGATGAACTTGTCCACGTCCTCAGGGGCCAGAGCCACGGCCATACGCTCCTGGCTCTCGCTGATGGCCAGCTCGGTGCCGTCGAGGCCGTCATACTTCTTGGTGACCTTGTTCAGGTCGATATACAGGCCGTCGGCCAGCTCGCCGATGGCGACAGAGACGCCGCCGGCGCCGAAGTCGTTGCAGCGCTTGATCATCTTGCAGGCGTCCTCGCGGCGGAACAGGCGCTGCAGCTTGCGCTCGATGGGGGCGTTGCCCTTCTGGACCTCAGCACCGCAGTGCTCGAGGCTGTCCAGCTTGTGGGCCTTGGAGGAACCGGTGGCGCCGCCGATGCCGTCGCGGCCGGTGCGGCCGCCCAGCAGAACGATGACGTCGCCGGGAGCGGGGCATTCGCGGCGGACGTGGGAAGCGGGCGTTGCGCCCACAACAGCGCCGATCTCCATCCGCTTTGCCACATAGCCGGGGTGATAGATCTCATCCACCTGACCGGTAGCAAGGCCGATCTGGTTGCCGTAGGAGGAATAACCGGCGGCAGCGGTGGTCACCAGCTTGCGCTGGGGCAGCTTGCCGGGCAGGGTCTCACTGACGGGCTTGAGGGGATCGCCTGCGCCGGTGACGCGCATGGCCTGATAGACGTAGCTGCGGCCGGACAGCGGGTCACGGATCGCGCCGCCGATGCAGGTGGCAGCGCCGCCGAAAGGCTCGATCTCCGTCGGGTGGTTGTGGGTCTCGTTCTTGAAGAGGAACAGCCAGTCCTCGTCCTTGCCGTTGACGTCGCACTTGATCTTCACGGTGCAGGCGTTGATCTCCTCAGACTCGTCGAGGTTCTTCAGGATGCCCTGCTTTTTCAGTTCCTTGGCACCGATGGTGGCCAGATCCATCATGCAGCGGGGCTTGTTCTCCCGGCCAAGGTCGGCGCGCATGGCCATGTAGCGGTCGAAGGCTTCCTGCACCACGGCATCGTCGATCCGGACGTCATCCAGAATGGTTCCGAAGGTGGTGTGGCGGCAGTGGTCCGACCAGTAGGTGTCGATCATCTTGATCTCGGTGATGGTCGGGTCGCGCTTCTCCGAGCGGAAATACTCCTGGCAGAACTTGATGTCGCCCAGGTCCATGGCGAGGCCCTTCTCGTCGATGAACTTTTTCAGACCCGCCTCATCCAGCTCGTTGAAGCCGTCCAGCACCTCCACTTCGGTGGGGATGGGATACTCCATCTTCAGGGTAGCCCTGGTGTCCAGCGAAGCCTCGCGGGCCTCCACCGGGTTGATGACGTATTTCTTGATCTCAGCCACCTGCTCATCGGTCAGGGTGCCTTCCAGCAGGTAGACGCGGGCAGAGCGCACCAGCGGGCGGTCGCCCTGGCTGATGAGCTGGATGCACTCGGCGGCAGAGTCGGCGCGCTGGTCGAACTGGCCGGGCAGATACTCCACGGCGAAAGACACGCCGTCGGAGACGGGCAGCTCTGCATAGGTGTTATCCACCGGCGGCTCACTGAACACGGTGGGGACGCACTGCTCAAACAGAGCCTCGTCGATGCCCTCCACGTCGTAGCGGTTGAGCAGACGCAGACCGTTCAGCTCCTTGATGCCCAGCAGAGAGACGAGCTCATTGCGCAGGCTCTGGGCCTCGCCGTCGAAGCCGGGTTTCTTTTCAACATAGATACGATATACCATTGGGAAATCCCCCTTGTTATTTCGTTGTTTCAATCTTTTATAGGTATCCGCGCCAAAGCCTCTCCCCTTGGGAGAGGTGGCATTGCGAAGCAATGACGGAGAGGGCAGGCCCGGTGCGGCAAAGCCGCCGCACAGCGATAAGCAGGCCCTTCGTCAGCGCGATGCTATCGCCGTGCCTGCACATCTTTGTCAGCATCCTTGCCCTCTCAGTCACCTTCGGTGACAGCTCTCCCAAAGGGAGAGCCTTCAGAGCTTCATTACTGCTTCTCTGCCAGCGCTTTCAGCGCCCGCATCCCGATGTCGGTGCGCTTGTGCAGCTTGTCGAAGTGGATGTGCTCCGCCGCCTCGTAGGCGATGGAGATGGCGCGGGGCAGGCCGGGCGCGGTGGCCGTCACACCCAGCACACGGCCGCCGTTGGTGACGAGCTGGCCGTCCTCGGTGATGGCCGTGCCGGAGTGGTAGACCGTGACGTCCGGCTCATCGGGCAGCTGACCGTCCACCAGACCAGTGATGGGCTTGCCCTTCTCGTAGGCCACCGGGTAGCCGCCGGAAGCGAGGATGACGCAGGCAGCAGCGCCGTCGGAGAACCTGACCTCGGTGTCGGCCAGCGTCCCCTCGGTGCAGGCGGTCATGACCTTGAGCAGGTCGCTTTCCAGCAGGGGCAGCACCACCTGGGTCTCAGGGTCGCCGAAGCGGCAGTTGTACTCGATGACCTTCGGGCCGTCCGGGGTGAGCATCAGGCCGAAGTAGAGGCAGCCCTTGAAGGGGCAGCCCTCGGCGTTCATGGCCTTGATGGTGGGCAGGAAAATTTTCTCCATGCACTCGGCAGCGATGGCCGGAGTGTAATAGGGGTTCGGCGCGACGGTACCCATGCCGCCGGTGTTCAGGCCGGTGTCGTGGTCGTTGGCGCGCTTGTGGTCCATGGAGGACACCATAGGCTTGACCACCTTGCCGTCGGTGAAGCTCAGCACACTGACCTCGGGGCCAGTGAGGAACTCTTCCACCACGACATGGTTGCCGGAAGCGCCGAACTTTTTGTCCAGCATGATCTCCTTGACGCCCTCGGCGGCCTGCTCTTCGTTCTCGCAGATGAGTACGCCCTTGCCCAGTGCAAGGCCGTCGGCCTTGATGACTACCGGGTATTTGCCCTCAGCCTTGATGTACTCCATGACCTTGGCGGGGTCGTCGAAGGTCTCATACTTTGCGGTGGGGATGCCGTACTTCTTCATGAGGTCTTTCGAAAAGACCTTGGATGCCTCGATGCGGGCAGCGGCCTTGTCCGGGCCGAAGGCCGGGATGCCGACTGCCGCCAGCGCATCCACCATGCCCAGTGCCAGCGGGTCGTCCTGAGCCACCACGACGTAGTCGAACTTTTCCGTCTCCGCAAAGCCGACCATCGTTTCCACGTCGGTGGCCTTGATGTTGACGCAGTGGGCGTCATAGCCGATGCCGCCGTTGCCGGGCGCACACCAGACTTCGCCGCAGTCGGGGCTCTTCTTCAATGCCTTGATGATGGCGTGCTCGCGTCCGCCGCCGCCAACGACCAGAATTTTCTTTTTCATAGATCCACCTTCTTTATAAAAGTTCTTCTGCCAAGGGAACTCCCCCAGTCTGCTCCGCAGACAGCCCCCTCAAGGAGGGGGCCTTTTGGCATAGCCGAAAACTTTATCTCCTGCTCAAAGGCTCCCTCTCAGAGGGAGCTGGCACGGCGCAAGCCGTGTCTGAAGGAGTTTTAGTGATGGAACAGCCGGATGCCGCAGAATGCCATTGCGATGCCGTACTTGTTGCAGGTGTCGATGACCTGCTGGTCGCGGATGGAGCCGCCGGGCTGGACGATGGCCGTCACGCCGGAACGGCGTGCGCGCTCGATGTTGTCGCCGAAGGGGAAGAATGCATCCGAGCCGAGGCAGACGCCGGTGACATGGCTCAGGTACTCTTTCTTTTCCTCAGCGGTCAGCGGCTCGGGCTGACGGGCAAAGGTCTCGGCCCAGACGTCGTCGCCGATGACATCCTCGGGGGTGTCGCCAATGTAAACATCAATGGCGTTGTCGCGGTTGGGCTTTGCCACATCGTCGCGGAAGGGCAGGTTGAGTACCTTGTCCATGTGGCGCAGCTGCCAGTTGTCGGCCTTCTGGCCTGCCAGACGGGTGCAGTGGATGCGGCTCTGCTGGCCGGCGCCCACGCCGATGGTCTGGCCGCCTGCGGTGTAGCAGACACTGTTGGACTGGGTATATTTCAGGGTGATGAGGGCAATGATGAGGTCGCGCTTCTGCTCCTCGGTCACGGTCTTGTTCTCGGTGACCCAGTTGGTCAGCATGGTGTCGGCGTTGATGGCCAGCTCGTTGCGGCCCTGCTCGAAGGTGATGCCGTAGACCTGCTTGTGCTCCACGGGGTTCGGCTTATAGGCCGGGTCGATGGCGACCACGTTGTAATTGCCCTTCTTCTTTCCGGCGAGGATGGTCAGTGCCTCCGGCTCATAGCCCGGGGCGATGATGCCGTCAGACACTTCGTGCTGGATGAGCTTTGCAGTCGGCACATCGCAGACGTCGGAGAGGGCGATCCAGTCGCCGAAGGAGGACATCCGGTCCGCACCGCGGGCGCGGGCATAAGCGCAGGCCAGCGGCGAAAGCTCCATGTCCGGGGCGATGTGGTACATCTTCCGCTCCACATCGGTCAGGGGCAGGCCCAGGGCGGCACCCGCCGGGGAGACGTGCTTGAAGGAGGCGGCAGCGGGCAGGCCGCAGGCCTCCTTCAGCTCCTTCACCAGCTGGATGGAGTTCAGGGCATCCAGAAAATTGATGTAGCCGGGCTTGCCGTTCAGGACGGTGACGGGCAGGTCAGAGCCATCCTCCATATAGATGCGGCTGGGCTTCTGGTTGGGGTTGCAGCCGTACTTCAGTGCGAGTTCATTCATTGGTGCATCCTCCTTGTGTCTTAGGTTATTCTTCCTCGGCGTCGAGCTTTTTGAGCAGTTCCAGCTCTTCGGGCAGCAGCTCCGGCTCCTCGGGGTCGTCGAGGTCGCTGCACACAGCGTCGTATTTGTTGAAGATCATGTCGCCGCTCTCGCCGGTCTCCAGGTCGATGACCCGGGCGAAGAGGCTGACTTTGTTGTCGGGGTTCAGGTTCTGCCACAGGCCGTGGGCGAAGTCGCCGATGGTGCGGGGGCAGGCGAAGCGGAGCGGCTCTCCCTCAAAGCTGGGGATGGGGCTGCCGTTGTGCTTGTAGGTGCTGATGAAGTGTCCCTCACCGGCCACGGGCTGGGGATAGTCGAAGAAATAGCGCTGGACGCTCTCACCGTTGCCGTCGGCAGACTTGAGGATGCTCATCTGGTAGCTGCCGTCGGCGTACACCACAGCGGAGATGCGGGGGGTGTAGTTGGGCTCGTCCGGCTCAAAGGTGCGGGTGCGCAGGGCGTCGGCAAAGCTCTTGCCCCGGCTCATCTCGTCAAAGATGGTGTCGGTCTGGTCGCCGTTGGTGACGATATGGGTCTTGCCGAGGGTCAGCACGGGATTATAGATGATGAGGCTGGGGTCCTCGAGCTTGGCCGGGTCGGCAGCCATGGTGCAGATGCCGCCGCGCTCCGGCACCGGGTCGAAGACACGGTTGCGGCTGTTCTCGCTGCGGCCCATGATGAAATAGCCGATGAACATCTGACGGCCATCCGGGGCCTTTGCCACGGCGATGCCGCGGCCGGGGTACTCGTTCGCGGCCAGATATTCGTTCAGGTTGATTTTTTCCATGTCAAATTCTCCTATTACGGAACTCCCCCAGTCGCCTGCGGCGACAG
>ERZ773164.2375-NODE-2375-length-15700-cov-3.453052_pt1 | contig 15700 bp, 14 predicted proteins | sample MGYA00511917_ERZ773164 | MGnify/ENA primary metagenome ERZ773164 (study PRJEB29015, sample SAMEA2737847) | human gut metagenome | biome: human gut; feature: human-associated habitat; material: faeces | place: China | collected 2012 ...
GGTTATCAAAATATTCAACGCCGTGACCTAGTAGGTTCTATTACCACAGTAAAAGAAAAAGATATTTTAATAAAACGCTATGGTCTAAATTCATCTAAAAAAATGACCCAAAAAGAAATTGCTAAAGAGTATCACATTTCACGTTCTTATATTTCTCGAATAGAAAAAAGAGCATTAATTAAATTATTAAAATGTTATTTACAAGAAAAAGAAGGATAATCAATCATCCTTCTTTTAAAATTCATCATCATTTAAAATATCTTCTAACGTAATCTTTTCATATTTAATTGTATTTTTCTTTTTTGAATTAGATGTTTCTTTTTTAATAGGGACTTCTTGAATATCAAAATCATCTAACAAAGTTTTTTCTTTACTTTCTTTTAATTCAATAACACCACTTTGTAAATTTTGATTTTCTTGTTTTACATCGTAATCATTTGTTGTGATTACTCGATTTATTTGACTCCATAAAATAGTTTCGTCTTTTTCTAACTTAATAAACGATGAAAATCTTGATTCTAATGAAGCGTTATTGAAATCTGTTGGCTTAAATGTATACTCTTTAGATTTTGAAGTATAGACAGAAGCACTTTCTTTAGATGAAAGTACAAATGCATTCTTTACATAAATTGTTTTCGTTTTTAAATTTTTATACAATGTTATTCCTTTAGTTGTACGTTTACATGCTGGTATATCATTCAATTTTAAACGTTTCATTTGACCGTCTTCACTAAGAATCAATACTGAATAATTTTCTAAAGGATCAAACACATCAACCGCTGCTATTGAATCATTTTTTAAATTAAGAGCTTTTATACCTGCAGCTTTTAAACCAACAATCGATACTTCTTGTTCACTATATAATCCACCATAGCCAGCTTTAGAAACAATAAATATTCCTTGTTGGTTATCAGTAAGTAAAGCACAAATCATAGTATCTTGTTCTTTTACTTTCATGCATGTGATTGCTTTTGAATATCTAGAAACTTCAAAATCTTTTATAAGCGTTCTTTTGATTTGACCATTTTTTGTTGCCATTAAAACATAAAGAGGTAAATTAAAATCTTGAACAAGAATTGAAGAAATAATTTTTTCATCTGCACCTACTTTTACAAGATAACTTACATGTTTACCTAAATCTTTCCATTTAAATTCTTCTATTTTATGAACTGGTACAAATAAATAATTTCCTTTATTAGTAAATAATAATACATGATTTAAAGTATTTGCATGATGTAAAGAAATAAGAATATCATCTTCTTTTTTACCAAATGGAATATTCGTACTTGCTTTCATTGATCTTTGTGAAATACGTTTAATATAACCATCTCTAGTAACAGATACATAAATATCTTCAGAAATAATCATAGCTTTTTCATCAATTTTAATTTCACTAACTTCTTCTTTAATTTGTGTTAAACGAGGCATAGGATATTTTTGTTTGATTTCTTTAAGACGTTTAATGATGACTTGTCGTAAAACATCATCACTTTCTAATATTTCATTCAATCTTTGAACACGTTTTTCAAGTTCTGCTTTTTCTTCTTGTAAAGAAACAATATCAGTATTAGTCAATCGATAAAGTTGTAGCATCACAATTGCTTCTGCTTGCTTTTCAGAAAATGCATATTGTTTTATTAAATTGTTTTTTGCATCGCTTTTATCTTTTGATGCACGAATTGTTTTGACAACATCATCTAAAATAGAAATTGCTTTAATTAACCCATCAACAATATGCAAACGTTCATTTGCTTTATTTAAATCATATAAACTTGCTCGTGTTACAACATCAATTTGGTGATCAATATAACCATCTAGAATTTCTTCAATTCCCATTAAAACAGGTCTTTTATCCTTAATGGCTACCATATTATAGTTATAGTTTTTTTGTAAATCGGTATTTTTATAAAAATAATTGAGAGTATTTTGAACATTTACAGTCTTTTTCAAATCAATAACAATTCTCAAACCTTCTCTGTCTGATTCATCTCTTACTTCTAAAATACCATCAATATTCTTATTAAAACGAATCTCATCAATTTTTCTTACTAATTCAGCTTTATTGACTTCATAAGGAATTTCAGTAACCACAATTTGATTCATGTTTTTTTCTTCAATAATTTCAGTTTTTGCTCGAACAATAACTTTTCCTTTTCCTTTTTCAAATGCCTTTTTAATACCATCTAATCCTTCAACAATAGCGCCTGTAGGAAAATCAGGCCCTTTGATAAATTCCATTAATTTATCTAAATGACAATGAGGATATTTAATTCGATGAATTGTTGCATCAATAACTTCTTGTAAATTATGTGGTGGAATATCTGTTGCATATCCAGCTGATATTCCAGTAGATCCATTGACTAAAAGATTAGGATATGCAGCTGGTAAAACCGTTGGTTCATACTCTGTATCATCAAAGTTTAAAGACATTAATACAGTATCTTTATCTAAGTCTCTTAATAATTCACTTGCAATTGGTGAAAGTCTAGCCTCTGTATAACGCATAGCTGCAGCAGGATCATTATCAATTGATCCATTATTTCCTTGCATATCAATTAATGGTGCTCTGATTTTCCATTCTTGCGAAAGACGAACCATTGCATCATAAACTGACGTATCACCATGAGGATGATAATTACCAATAACATTCCCTACCGTTTTTGCCGACTTACGATAAGGTTTACTAGCCGTATTTCCTTCTTTATTCATTGAATAAAGAATTCTACGTTGAACAGGTTTTAATCCATCACGTACATCAGGAAGTGCACGTTCTTGAATAATATATTTTGAATATTTTCCAAAGCGATCACCCATGATTGCTTCTAAATTCATTACAATTTTTTTATCAGACATAAAAACCTCCTAAATTTGATAATTATCTTCTAATGTAAATTGTACATTTTGTTCAATCCATTCACGTCTTGGCTCAACTTTATCACCCATTAAAACAGTCACATTACGTTCAACCACAGCAGCATCATCAATTGAAACTTGAATCAAGGTTCTTGTTTCGGGATCCATGGTCGTTTCCCATAATTGAGAAGCATTCATTTCCCCTAAACCTTTATAACGTTGAACATTGTATCCTCTGCCAATTTTCTTTTTAGCATCTTCAAGTTCATAATCTTCCCAACAATAAATAACCTCTTCTTTTTTTCCACTTTTTTTAGATACTTTATAAAGAGGTGGAAGAGCAATATAAACTTTCCCTGCTGTGATCAAATCTTTCATATAGCGATAGAAGAAAGTTAATAATAATATTTGGATATGGGCCCCATCCGTATCTGCATCGGTCATAATAATAACTTTATCATAATGACTATCTTCAACTTTAAAATCTGCACCAAATCCAGCACCAATAGTATTGATTAATGTCGCAAGTTCTTCATTTTTCAAAATATCTTGTAAGGATACTTTTTCACTATTTAAAACTTTTCCTCTTAAAGGTAAAATTGCTTGATATTTTCTATCTCGTCCTTGTTTAGCACTACCTCCGGCAGAATTTCCTTCGACTAAATAAAGTTCATTTTTCTTTTTATTTTTAGTTTGAGCAGGAGCTAATTTCCCACTTAATATTCTTTCTTGTCTTGCACCTTTTCCTTTTCTTGCTGCTTCTCTTGCTTTTCTTGCTGCATCCCTTACTTGAGCAGCTTTAATCATTTTTTTAACAAGATTATCTGCAATTTCTTTATTTTCTTCTAAGAAATAAGATAATTTTTCATATACGATACTATCTACAATATTTCTAGCTTCTGGTGTTCCTAATTTTGATTTTGTTTGCCCTTCAAATTGTAAATAATGTTCAGGAACTTTAATGGAAATAATCGCTGAAAGCCCTTCTCGTACATCATTTCCTTCTAAATTTTTATCTTTTTCTTTTAATAGACCATATTTTCTCGCATAATCATTGAATGTTTTTGTAAGTCCAGATTTAAAACCTGTTTCATGTGTTCCACCATCACCCGTTCTTACAAGGTTAACAAATGATAATGTCGTTTCTTGATATCCAGAAGTAAATTGTAAAGCAATATCTACTTCCATCCCATTTTGTTCACCTTCAATAGAAATTGTTGGATGAAGTACATCTTTATTAGTATTTAAATAATCAATAAATGCTTCTAATCCATTTTCAAAATGGAATTCATCCATTTTTCCAGTTCTTTCATCTTTTAAAACAATTTTGATGCCTTTTAATAAAAAAGCACTTTCCATTAGTCTTTCACTAATTGTTTTATAATTAAATTCTATTGTTGAAAAAATTTGATCATTTGGTAAAAAATGAATCAATGTTCCCGTTTCTTTTGTTTTTCCAATAACTGTTAATTTTCCTATTGTTTCTCCGCCATCTTCAAAACGTTGCTTAAAAATCTTTCCATCTCTACAAACAGTCACTTCTAACCAATGAGAAAGTGCATTAACAACAGAAGCACCTACTCCATGAAGTCCTCCCGAAGTCTTATAACCACCATCTTCAGAGAATTTACCCCCTGCATGAAGAATTGTCAAAATAACTTCTGTTGTTGGCCTTCCTGAAGCATGCATACCTGTTGGCATTCCACGTCCATGATCTTGTACCATAATACTATTATCTTTACAAATAGTAACTTCTATTAAATTACCATATCCAGAAAGAGCTTCATCTATTGCATTATCAACAATTTCCCAAACTAAATGATGTAATCCTCTACTGTCTGTAGATCCAATATACATACCAGGTCTTTTTCTAACTGCTTCTAATCCTTCTAGAATCTGTATATTTGACTCATCATATGTATTCTTTTTTGCCATATAATCACTCCTTTTGTTATACTTGAACTATTATATCAATACTCTTGTTTTTTTTCAAAGTTTAATTGCATTTTTATAGGATAACTGTATAATTTAGCTTGGTGATAAAAATGTATGAAATATTATTGATTCTATTAGGTTATTTATACGGTTCTATCCCCTTTGCCCTTGTTATTGGAAAAGTATTTTATAATACGGATGTTAGAGAAAGTGGCTCGGGCAATTTAGGAGGAACAAATGCTGGCAGAGTCTTAGGAAAAAAAGCAGGTATTTCTGTAATTGTACTAGATGCTCTTAAAGCAGTTATTATATTTTATTTAAGTAGTTATTTATCTTTAAAATTCAATTTAAATCCTGATATTAAATATCTCGCTGGATTAGCATGTATTTTTGGACATTGTTATCCTATCTTTGCTGAATTTCGAGGAGGAAAAGCTGTTTCAACAAGTCTAGGTTATTTTTTATGTATTGAACCATTATATGCAGTTGTTGCTATTGTTGTATTTTTGACCCTTAGCAACAATTTTTTCAACTTTCTTAATATGCTTATCTGTCATTATTTTTACTTGTTTTAAAAATTTCAAAATATGTATCTTTATCTTCAATCTCTACTGCTTTGATTGTTTTATGTATTACACCGTTTCTAGCGGTGTCCATAACAGCAAAATTATGCATGCTTGTAGCTGTTATCTTATTAGTTTATAGACATAAAGATAATATCAAACGTATTAAAAATCAGACTGAATCAAAAATTCAATGGATGTAAAAAAGATTAGTTTATGATAGTTAAACTAATCTTTTTTATTTATAACTAATTTTTTCTTTTAAAGGTGTTAAAAAACAATCTTTCCCAATAAAATCTATTTTATGTTTTTTTCCATCAAATTCAAACAACGAAAGCGAACATCCTCTTACAATTTCTTGATTAACTTCATTTAATCGTTCAACAGGTAAATCTAAAAAAATTCCATGTAATATTGTAAATAACATACCATGAATTGTTATAAAAATTGTTTGTTGAGGATTTTCGTTATATTTTTCTAAAATAAAATCATTCAAACGAAAAACAACTTCTTCATATGTTTCTCCATTTGGCAAAGAAAATGACAATTGCGGTTGATGCCACAAACAAAAATAATCATGTTTCTTTTTTAAATCTTGAATATATTCTCCTTCATAATCACCAAAGTTCATTTCCTTTAAACGACTATCTTCAATAATATTTTCATTTTTAAAAATAAGTCTCGCTGTAGATTTTGCTCTTAATAAAGGCGAAGAATATACTTGATCAATATGTATTGTTTTCATATATTCACCTAATTTTAAAGCATCTTCTTTCCCTTGCTTAGTAAGCGGTGAGTCTTTCCATCCTTGTAGTCTTTTTTCTTCGTTCCATGCAGTTAAGGAATGTCTAGTAATATATATTTTCATATAAACAAAAATAAGGGTATCCCCTTATTTATATTGTGATTTAACTGAAGCCATGATTCTTTTAATTTGAGCCTCACTTGGTTTTCTTCCCATTTCCATATACATAGCACGAATCATTTTTTCATTGATAGGTGGATTTTTTTGTAATTGTTTTTTAAAGAAATAACGAGACGCAAAGAACCCAGCAATTAATCCAACGATTAATCCAAGAATTGCATATAACATTGATAATACCTCCCTTACAAATTCTCATCTATTATAACATAACTTTTTAAATTATGATAGAGAATATCAAAGAATATGTTTGTTTTATCTTTCGATTCAATAATAATTTTATAATTTTCAACATATAAACGACTTATTTCATGTGTAAGTTCATTTTCAAATATATGCATTTTCCCAACTCGATGATATTCTTTTCTATTGTGCAATTCTTTATAAATAAGTTCATTCATATAATCAACACTGTTATAGACGCAATTTATAAATTTATTCATAAAATCATTATCTAACGTAAGATTATCAAAATATTGTTTTAAATTTGGATACTTTTCAAATAATTGTTTTATACCTTCTTCGTATTCATATATAACATATTTCATCTCAATCACCTATTACTAAGGTATCATAACAATCAAGGGAAGAATGTAAAAAAAAGGGAGTACTCCCTTTATTTTAATAATTTTTCAATATTTTCTACGACTCCATCAACAGTAAATCCATAAGATTGGATAACATCTTGTGCTGGAGCACTTTTACCAAACTCATCAATAGACATTGTTATACCATCTAAACCAACATATTTATGCCATCCAAATGAACTAGCCATTTCTACTGATAAACGTTTACGCATTGCATTTGGTAAAACAGCTTCTTTGTATTGTTCATCTTGTTGGTCAAAGAATTCTTGACATGGCATAGATACAACACGTACATCAATACCTTTTTCAAGAAGTACTTTTTTAGCTTTCATAGCTAAGTTAACTTCTGATCCAGATGCAATAATGATAGCATCTAAATGATTTTCTTCTTTACCAATAACATAAGCACCCTTGCTTACACCTTCAACAGAACTATTTTCCATTGTTTCTACATTTTGTCTTGTAAGAATAAGTGCTGTAGGGTTTTCAGTTGATTCAATCGCTAATTTCCATGCTGCTGCCATTTCTACGGCATCTCCTGGACGAATAACATGCATATTTGGAATTGATCTTAACATAGCAAACTGTTCAATTGGTTGATGAGTTGGTCCATCTTCACCAACTGCAATAGAATCATGAGATAATGGTAAAATAATTGGTAATTTCATTAAACAAGCCATTCTTACTGCTGCTTTGAAATAATCAGAGAATACTAAGAAACCACCAGATGAAACTTTTACACCTTTATGCAATGTCATACCATTCATAATAGCAACCATTGCAAACTCACGAATTCCAAATACTAAATTACGTCCATTATAATTTTCAACACTAAAGTCATCTTCATCTTTAATTTTTGTTTTTGTTGAACTAGCTAAGTCTGCAGTTCCCGATAAGAAAGTTGGATTTTGTTTAGCAACTTCTTGAATAACTTCTAATGAAGTATTTCTTGTAGCATCATTATGTCCTACAGGATAATTCTTTAAAAGTTCATCAATGTTTAAAGAATATTTGCCAGCAATAGCATCTTCTAATTGTTTTGCTTCTGTTGGATATTGTTCTTTATACTCATTGAATAATTTATTCCATTTATTAAATTTAGATTTTCCTCTTTTAATTGTTTTCTTTTTAAAATCTTCATATACTTCTTCAGGTACATAGAATTCATCATGATCAAAACCATAAGATAATTTAGCGTTTTTACCATCTTCTTTACCTAATGGTGCACCATGAACTTTATTTGTTCCTTGATTTGCTGAACCAAATCCAATAACTGTATTTACAATAATTAAAGTTGGCTTGAATTGTTCTTTTTTACCTTTTTTAATAGCTTTATGAATTTCATTAATGTCATTTCCATCTTTAACTTCTAAAACTTGCCAATTACAAGCTTCATAACGTTTTTTTACATTTTCACTAAATGACATTGATAAAGGTCCATCCAAAGTAACCTTATTTGCATCATATAAAACAATTAATTTACCTAATGATAAATGACCTGCAAGAGATGCCGCTTCATAAGTAACCCCTTCTTGCATATCGCCATCACCACATAAAACATATGTATAATGATCAATAATATCAAAGTTTTCTTTGTTATATTGACTTGCTAAAAATTTTTCAGCCATTGCCATTCCAGCTGCCATTGGAATACCTTGTCCTAATGGTCCACTTGAAGCATCAACACCATGTGTCATTTCAATTTCTGGATGCCCAGGTGTATGAGAATTCAATTGTCTAAAATTCTTTAGATCATCGATTGTAACATCAAACCCTGTCAAATGTAACATGCTATATAAAAGTGCAGAAGCATGTCCACTTGCTAAAACGAAACGATCTCTATTAATCCATTCAGCTTCTTTGTTATAAATGTTTAGTTCTTTATTAAACAATGTATATAAAGCAGGTGCTGATCCAAGAACCATTCCTGGATGTCCAGAATTTGCTTTATTGATTGTATCGATTCCTAAACTTCTAATTGTTGCGATTGATAAATTTGAAATATCCATTTACATTTTCTCCTATTTTTAAATAAGTCAAGACATATTATACACATTTTCTATAAAAATTAAATATCTTCTACTAGAATTCCTTAATTTTTTAATTTTTCTTGTTTTAATTTAAGCGGTGTTATATCATTTTCTTTTTCATCTACAACTTTAATTGCTTTTAATTGAGATTTAAATCCTTCTCTAAAAAGCTTAATATATTCTTTTCTCAATTTATCCTGTTCTTTTAATTCTTCAGGAGTAATTGTACCTTCTTTTTTCTTTTTAGCTAAAACATTTATTCTATCTATAAGTTTTTGATCTATTGCTGCCATTTTGATTTCTCCTTTTAAATAAAAAACTAGAGAGCTTTTAGATTATCCCTGTTACGTACAGGTGGGCACCTTTAAATAATTTTAGGATTCCTATTCAAAGATAGGCTTTCAACACCATTATTTAGATCAGGTTCCCGTATCTAATGTGTAGGAAATTTATTTACACTCTCTAGTCGCATTACATTATACCATAAATTATTTTTAAATATACCCCTTTATTTATCTTTTTTAACAATATAGCTTGAAGCATATTCCTTACTAAAGTATCTTTTTACTTCATTTATATCTGCCAATGTCATTTTACTTACATAATCTACTAAATCAAATGAACAAATTCCTTCAAAATAATAACGGCTAAAAGTATTCGCAATACTTTCTGGACTATTGTAACTATTGATGAAGTTTCCAATTGTTTTCCTTTTAATTCTTTCAAAGTCATCTTCTGCTATTTCTAAATCTTGAACATGATCTATAAAATTAAAAATTGTCTTTTGCAATAATTCATAATCATCTTGATCTCCACCCATTAAAATAAAAGCATAATCTCTTTCTTGCGTAAAACTTGCACTAAATGTTTCATTAATATACCCTTTTTCTAACCATTCGTTATATAATGAAGAACTTTTAGAAAAACATAAATCAAATAATAAATTTAAAGCTAATTCTCTTTTAATTTTATCTTGAGGATCATCCAGAATTTCATTAATTTTAATAGAAACAATCAATTTATTCATTTCAACTTGCATTGTATCAATTTGTTCTTTAACAGCTACTGATGTTGGTTCTTCTATTTTTAATCTTTGAATTACATTTTCAGATAAGAAATGCTTTTTATTTTGATTTTCTTTAATGACACCTATTAATTCTTCAGGATTAATATTACCTACAACAAAAAGCATCATATTATGTGGATGATAAAAAGTTTGATAACAAAGTTCCAACATATCTTTATACGTATTATTAACAGTTTCACAAGTTCCAGCAATATCAATCTTAACAGGATGTTTATGATACAAGTTGGCAATAGCTCCAAAATAAACACGCCAATCTGGGTCATCATCATACATTTTTATTTCTTGACAAATAATTCCTTTTTCTTTTTCTACGCTTTCGTCTGTAATATTTAGACTTTGTACAAAATCTAGTAAAAGTTCAACACAATCATTTTCATTTGTTGTCGTTGAAAATAAATAGGCCGTACGACTTGATGATGTAAATGCATTTGAACTTGCCCCAAGTTTAGCAAACTCATCAGCAGCATCCCCATTTTCCATATCAAACATTTTATGTTCTAAAAAATGAGCAATTCCGTCTTCGACTTTTATCATTTCTTTTTGTCCTAAGGGTACAAAAGTTGTATCAATCGATCCAAATCTTGTTGAAAATAAACCATATGTTTTTTCAAAACCAATTTTAGGTAACAAATATACTTCTAAACCATTTTCCAATTTTTCATGGAATAACGTTTCTTTTAAAGTTTGATAATATATTTTTTCCATTACTCATTTCTCCCCTTCAACAAAAATATTGTATCAAGTTCAATATTTTGACAAACATCTACAATATCTTGATAAGTAACATTTTCAATTTTTTCTAAATATTGTTCATTTGTTTCTTTTTTTTCCGTAATATCTCTATTGTATTGAACGGCAACTTGACTTAATGGCTCATCGTTTGTTTTTTTCATAGAATTTTTAATCATTAATTTTGCAGTATCAATATCATCTTGATCAAAGCAACCATCTTGCATTTCTTTTAATTGTTCTTTAATTAATTGAACGGTTTGATGATAATCTTTTCCTTCTATGCCAGCTGTAATGACCATCACTCCATTAAAAGCATCATAACTTGAAGAAATATAATAACATAATGAATTTTTCTCTCTAACAACTTTAAATAATTTAGATTGACTCATTCCACCAAAAATCGCATTAAATACTACAAAAGCATAATGATTTTGGTGATTGTAATTTACTGATATACGATATCCCATATTAAGCTTAGCTTGTGTAACATCTTGCTTTTCTATGATTTCTAATAAATCTTTTCTATTTTTTTCAAATGAATATACACTTTCAAAAATTGAATTATTCTTTTCAAAAGATAAACAATTTTCAAAGACATGAACAATAGATTCATCTACATTTCCAACTACATAAATATGTTTTTGGTCATTTTTTATACATTCCTTAAAATACGAAAATAATTCTTCATTTTCAATTTTTTTTATATCTTCAATATTTCCATGAGAAGAAATTCCTAAATATGTCCCCTTTCCCATATATTCAAACATTTTTTCTAAACTATAATAAAATTTATCATCTTGATTATTAATAAGACGTTCAACCAATTCTTTTTTCTTTCTTTCAAACATTGTTTGATCAAAAGCCATTTTTGAGGCATTAGGTTTAAAGAAAATATCATTTAACAGTTGGATTTGCTGTTGAATAAGATCTTCTTTGTAAGGTAAATATTCTTGATTAATACAGATTGAATTAATATTAATAATATGACTCTTACCTTTAGTAACAACATTAGCTCCTAATTTCATGCCATACATGCTTTCTAAATATTTAGAAAGTTCTTGTGTTGAGGGATATTTTTCTGTACCCGTAGTCAACATAAAAGATAGTAATGTTCTTTTAGCAACCGTTTTTTCATCTAGTGTATTTTGTAATTTTAATGAAATTGTAATATTTTTAAATTTATTTGTAGGGAGCAAATGTAAATCATACCCTGGCATTTTATAAACTTTTTCCATAATCATTTCCTTTCATTCTCATCTATTATACACAAATAATCAAAAAAATAAAAAAGTATTATTTCTTAAGAAACAATACTTTCAAATATTTTAACGTTTTGATTTATCATAAGGAATCCCCGAAGCCTTAGGAGCAGCAGAATTTTTAGAAGTAAACGCTAATAAAATCAATGTTGCTACATAAGGAATAAGTTTATAAACAACACTTGGGAAACCTAATGCTGATAAAAATGGAATTGCTGTATAAGTATATGCTAATGTCTTCATAATTCCAAAGAATAATGATGCAGCAGCAATACGATATGGTTGCCAGTTACCAAAAATCAAGATTGCAAGAGCTAAGAATCCATAACCACCAACATCACTATTAAATACAGTTGAAATTGGGATGATATAAATAAGTCCACCTATACCACCTAGAAAACCAGATAATAGAACACCCGTATAACGATATTTATAAACACTTACACCTGCAGCATCAGCAGCTTGAGGATTTTCACCACAAGCACGTAATCTTAATCCTGCTTTTGTTTTATTTAAGAAAATAACCGATAAAATCAAAATAACAATTCCAAGATAAGTTGTAATATAAGCACCTTTAAATAAGATAGGTCCTAAAATTGGAATTTGTGATAAGACAGGAATTTCATGAATTCTAAATGTATTTGAAAAAGGTACACTTGAATTTCCATTGAAAATCAATTTAGCTAAGAATAAACCCAATCCAGGAGCTAACATATTAATTGCAGTTCCGGAAATTGTTTGATCGGCTTTTAAGTTAATTGCTGCAAAAGCATGAAGTAAACTTAATAGAGCCCCAAAAATACCAGCTACAATTAATGCTAAAATCAATAATAATTGCGGATTCATTGTTGGGTTTGCTGATTGCATTAAATAAATGAAATAAACCCCCACGAATGCTCCACCAATCATGATTCCTTCTAACGCGATATTAACAACACCACTTCGTTCACTAAACATCCCACCTAAAGCAACTACTAAAAGAGGCACTGTAAAGACTAATGTTTGATTTAAGACATTTAAAATAATATCCATTATTCTTGACCCCCTTCAACAGCAACTTCTTTTTTATGTTTTTTCTTTTCATGATTTTGTAAATATAAACGGATCATTAAAGCAAATGAACTAAAGTAAATAATAACCGCTGAAATGACATCAATAATTTCAACTGGAATATTACATGCTTGCATATAGTTTCCACCAACATTAATATATGAAACAAATAATGCTGCTAAAATACATCCAAGTGGACTGTTCATTCCTAACAATGCAACTGGAATTCCATTAAATCCTTCTGGAAGTGTGACTTCAGCAGTTGTAAAGGCTCTACCTGTTCCTCCGATATAAACAAGTCCACCACCAATACCTGAGAAAAATCCTGCAATAACCATTGATAAAATAACAATTTTCTTTTCAGACATTCCAGCATAACGACTTGCTTCTGGATTATAACCGCATGCTTTTAATTCGTAACCAAATGTTGTTTTATTTAAAATAATATAAGCAACGATGCATAATGCAATAGCAATAATAATACCACCATTAACATCTGAGCCTGGGAAAATATGATTTAATCCCATTTTAGGAACAGCAATCTTAGATGTTTGGGAACGAGCACCAGCTGAATCATAAATAAAAGCTTTAACACCCTCAATAACAAGATACATACCAATATAGTTAAACATGATACCCGAAATAACAATATTAACATTTCTATACGCTTTTAAAATTCCGGGAATCAATGCCCAAATTGCTCCAGCAAGTCCTGCAGCAATTAAACAAATGATCCATAATAATGAATCAGGTACAGTTTGATAAAGCGTATTGGCTAAAAATAATGCCACAAAGCCACCAACTGTATATTGACCAGTTGTCCCGATATTAAAGTTACCGCATTTAAATGCAAATGCAACAGATAACCCAGTCATCATAATTGGAATTGCAGAATAAAGAACTTGCCCTGTACTTCTTAATCCTTTATAAAATCCCCCAGACATCATAATACCCATTGCTCTAAAAGCTTGAGATGGATTTGCTATTAAAATAACGATAAATCCTATAAGCAATCCAATTAATATAGCAAGTAAAGAAGCTATCAGATTTTGTTTTGACTCACTATTTTTCATATCCTTCACCTCGTTTACTTCCTGACATATAAAGTCCTAATTCTTTTTCATCAATTTGTTTTGGATCTAAATTAGCAACGATTTCACCTTCATACATTACTAAAATACGATCTGAAACATTCATAACTTCATCTAATTCTAATGAAACAAGTAAGACAGCTTTATTTTCATCTCTTTGTTTAACAAGTTGTTTATGAATAAATTCAATAGCACCAACGTCTAATCCACGTGTTGGTTGTACAGCAATTAATAAGTCCGAATTAGATTCAACCTCTCTAGCAATGATTGCTTTTTGTTGATTTCCTCCTGACATTCCTCTCGTAATAGATTTTGCACCTTCACCAGAACGAACATCATATTGTTCAATTAACTTATTAGCTGTTTCATACATCTTATCAAATTTAATAAAACCTTTATTTTGATATTTTGGATCAAAATAACTTTTTAAGATAAAGTTTTCGGCTAGATTATAATCTAATACTAAACCATGTTTATGACGATCTTCTGGAATATGAGCCATCCCTTTTAAAGAACGTGAACGAATACTTTCATGAGATAAATCTTCTCCATTTAATAGAATTTGCCCACTGTTATGTTTAATAAGACCTGATAATGCATAAACAAGTTCTGTTTGTCCATTTCCATCAATTCCCGCAATACAAACGATTTCTCCTCGACGTACATTGAATGAAACGTTATTTAAAACATTCTTGGACGAATGAGCTGGTTTATAACATAGATCTTTTACCTCAAGAACTGTATCACCAATTTGAGGTTTATCTTTTTCTACAATAAAGTTAACTTTTCGGCCAACCATTAATTCTGATAATTTTTCAGCAGATGTTGAAGCTACATCAACTGTACCAATATATTTACCTTTTCTTAATATTGTACAACGATTAGCTACCGCTTTAATTTCATTTAATTTATGAGTAATAAAAATGATAGATTTACCTTCTTTTGCTAAATCTTTCATAATCATCATTAGTTCATCGATTTCTTGAGGTGTTAATACCGCAGTAGGTTCATCAAAAATCAAAACATTATTATCTCTAAATAACATTTTCAAAATTTCAACCCTTTGTTGCATTCCTACAGTAATATCCGAAATTAAAGCATCTGGATCAACATTTAATTTATACTTTTGAGATAATTCAATAACTTTTTTTCTTGCCGCACCTTTTTGAATAAAAGTATGCTTTGTTTCTTCAATACCCAAAATAATATTTTCAAGTACTGTAAAGTTATGTACAAGTTTGAAATGTTGATGAACCATACCAATGTTATATTTATTGGCATCGTTGGGATCATTAATTTCAACAGGTTCTCCATTAATTTTTATTTGTCCTTCATCTGGTTGATATAAACCAAACAAAATAGACATCAGCGTCGATTTTCCGGCACCATTTTCTCCTAACAATGCATGTATTTCACCTTGTTCAACTTGCAAGGTAACATTATCATTTGCTTTGATACCAGGAAACTCTTTCATTATGTTAAGCATTTCTATTGCATATGACATTAAGCTTCCCCCTTTTCGATACAATTATACATGAATTTATAAATATAGAAAAGAATTTTTGTTTTTTCATAACAAAAAAAGGGCTGT
>ERZ773164.2388-NODE-2388-length-15632-cov-14.904346_pt1 | contig 15632 bp, 10 predicted proteins | sample MGYA00511917_ERZ773164 | MGnify/ENA primary metagenome ERZ773164 (study PRJEB29015, sample SAMEA2737847) | human gut metagenome | biome: human gut; feature: human-associated habitat; material: faeces | place: China | collected 2012 ...
TTATGAACTTTCCACAGAATTTGAAGTACACGAACGAACACGAATGGATTCGCGTTGAAGGAGACATTGCATACGTAGGTATCACTGATTATGCTCAAGAACAATTGGGTGATATCGTGTTCGTAGACATACCGACTGTTGGTGAAACGTTGGAAGCCGGTGAGACATTCGGAACCATCGAAGTAGTGAAAACAATTTCCGATCTTTTCCTGCCTGTAGCAGGTGAAGTGATGGAACAAAATGAAGCATTGGAAGAAAATCCGGAACTGGTTAATAAAGATCCGTATGGCGAAGGTTGGTTGATTAAAGTGAAACCGACAGATATAAAAGCTGTGGAAGACCTGCTGGATGCCGAAGCATACAAAGCAGTGGTGAATGGATAAGGTTTTCTCCATTACATCAATCGAATAATGTAAAAGATACTATAATCCGAAGCCAGCCTTACCCTCTCTTTTGGGGAGAGGGTTGAGAAGTGGCTCTTTAATTTTTATCCTATGACTCCAATTGTAAGTATTATCATGGGTAGCACGTCCGACCTTCCTGTTATGGAGAAGGCTGCGCAATTGCTGAATGATATGCATGTACCGTTCGAAATGAACGCGCTTTCTGCTCACCGCACGCCTGAAGCTGTGGAAGAGTTTGCAAAGAATGCCCGCAACCGTGGCATTAAAGTTATTATCGCCGCTGCCGGAATGGCTGCCGCCCTTCCCGGTGTAATTGCAGCCAACACTACACTGCCGGTGATCGGAGTACCCGTAAAAGGTTCCGTGCTCGATGGTGTAGACGCACTTTATTCTATCATCCAGATGCCTCCGGGCATTCCTGTGGCAACGGTTGCTATAAACGGAGCGATGAATGCCGCTATCCTTGCCATTCAGATGTTGGCATTGAGTGACGAGAAATTGGCAGAAGCTTTTGCTGCTTACAAAGAAGGACTGAAAAAGAAAATCGTAAAAGCAAACGAAGAACTGAAAGAAGTCAAGTTTGAATATAAAACAAACTAATGGATCTATTCAATTATTTTCGGAGGGAAACTACCGAAGTGAATATTGGGGCCGTACCGTTGGGTGGCCCCAATTCTATTCGTATCCAGTCGATGACCAATACGTCTACGCAGGATACGCAGGCTTGTGTGGAACAGGCGAAACGTATTGTCGACGCGGGCGGTGAGTATGTCCGCCTGACGACGCAAGGTATCAAGGAAGCGGAGAACCTGAAAAATATTAATATCGGTTTGCGCAGTCAGGAATATATGGTTCCGTTGGTTGCCGATGTACACTTTAATCCGAAAGTTGCCGATGTGGCAGCCCGATATGCGGAAAAGGTACGCATCAATCCGGGGAATTATGTAGACGCTGCACGTACTTTTAAGAAGCTGGAATATACCGACGAAGAGTATGCGCAGGAAATACAGAAAATTCATGACCGCTTTGTGCCTTTTCTGAATATCTGTAAAGAGAATCACACGGCTATCCGTATCGGTGTGAACCACGGCTCTTTGTCCGACCGCATCATGTCCCGTTATGGTGATACGCCCGAAGGCATGGTAGAGTCTTGTATGGAGTTTCTTCGCATTTGTGTTGAAGAGAACTTTACCGATGTGGTTATTTCCATCAAAGCGTCCAATACGGTTGTCATGGTGAAAACCGTCCGTCTGTTGGTAGCTGTGATGGAGAAAGAAGGGATGGCTTTCCCGTTGCATCTCGGGGTGACAGAAGCCGGAGACGGTGAGGACGGACGTATCAAGTCCGCTCTCGGCATTGGTGCGCTGTTGGCCGACGGACTGGGGGATACTATACGGGTATCTTTGAGTGAAGCTCCCGAAGCGGAAATTCCTGTTGCCCGTAAGTTGGTTGACTATATACTGTTGAGACAGAATCATCCTTATATTCCCGGACTGGAAGCGCCTGGATTTAACTATTTGTCGCCCGAACGCCGTAAGACGCGGGCTGTCCGCAATATCGGAGGTGAACACGTGCCTGTGGTCATTGCCGACCGTATGGACGGGAAAAACGAAGTGAATCCGCAATTTACTCCGGACTATATTTATGCCGGACGTGCTTTGCCCGAACAACGGGAAGAAGGTGTGGACTATATTCTTGATGCGGACGTATGGACCGGAGAAGCCGGTACTTGGCCTGCTTATAATCATCAGCAACTGCCGTTGATGGGAGGATGTAATGCGGAACTCAAATTCCTGTTTATGCCTTATATGGCACAGACGGATGAAGTGATTGCCTGTCTGAAACAACATCCCGAAGTGGTTGTCGTTTCTCAAAGCAACCATCCGAACCGTTTGGGCGAACATCGTGCGTTGGTACATCAACTGATGACAGAAGGGCTGCAAAATCCGGTTGTTTTCTTCCAGCATTATGCGGAGGATGATGCGGAGGACTTGCAGATAAAAGCTGCGGCGGACATGGGGGCTCTGATCTTTGACGGGCTTTGTGACGGAATCTTTATATTCAATCAAGGCAACCTCAGTCATGCGGTAATTGATGCGACGGCTTTCGGAATCTTGCAGGCGGGACGTACCCGTACTTCAAAGACGGAGTATATCTCTTGTCCCGGTTGTGGACGTACACTCTACGACTTGGAAAAGACGATTGCCCGTATCAAGGCGGCTACTTCACACTTGACAGGACTGAAAATCGGCATTATGGGATGTATCGTAAATGGTCCCGGTGAGATGGCGGATGCGGACTACGGCTATGTCGGTGCGGGACGGGGTAAGATCAGCCTGTATAAAGGGAAAGTCTGTGTAGAAAAGAATATTCCGGAAGAAGAAGCGGTGGAAAGGCTGCTGGAGTTTATCCGGAATGACAGGAAAGAAAACTCCTGATAGCATTTTCTGTGGAGTATATCTGTGTGACTAATAAAAACGATAATGGAAGATAATTTTGACTATGGGGCAGTACCATACAATTTTGCCCACTGCTTTAATGACAGGTGTCCGAAAGGAGAAAAATGTTTGCGTCATTTGGTGGCGGTGCACAGTACCGATCTGCATTCCATCATTTCTGTGGTAAATCCGAAATGTGTTCCGGAAGAGGTGAATACCTGTCCGTTCTATAAGCCGGTTCGGAAGATACGGGTCGCTTGGGGAGTTACCCATTTGCTGGATACAGTTCCGCATCGGGATGCAGTGTCCTTGAAGAATATGTTGCTAGGGCATTTCGGTCGTGCCATGTATTATCGCTTTTATCGTAAGGAGAAATATATTGCTCCCGAACAACAAGAATACATTTGTCGGCTGTTCCGTCAGAAAGGTATTACGGAAGAACCCGTGTTCGACTCCTACACAGAAGAATTTGAATGGTAATCATCTGTCATCCTACACCGGATGGTATGTATCCTGTTGAATGACAATGAGTTGACAGGGTGTAAGATAGGGGTTGCAGATGGGTGTAGGATAAAGTATCCTACACCCATCTGTTCCTTTATTATGAAAGCCTTACTACATGATAAACACTCCCGTGTTTCGTGCGTTTTGAAGGAATCTCATGCTTGCGAAGCACCCGCCCGAACACACTTACCCGCTTGTTGGACAAAGGAATAGCACTGTTCCTGCCAACCTCATCCAGAATCTCTGCCGGGGAAAGCCATTCACCGACTTCCTCCTCTTTGGCGGCACGGAAATAACGGTAAAACAGTTGCTCCTCTAGTGAAACCTGTTCAAACTCACGGTTACTCTCGGTCATAATCCGCTCTTCGGCCGGATCAAACCAATAGCGTTCGCCATGATCCAACTCATACATGGCTTGTGCGTACAGTTGTTCATAGTCTACCGCCCGATTGGTATCTATTGTCCCCAACACTTCGATACAGATGAAACGACGGCTGCCCGTAGGGTCGGTCAAAAGATCTTTCTGATTGCTCGTGGCGATAAAAGAAGCATAACGGCGCAGCTCCAGCACGGCGGTAGCGTGAGGCTTGCGTATATTAACGATGGGCTTTTGCAGAATATGTTTCAGAAATCCCTGTTGCGTAGCGCTTATCTGATCGAACTCGTCAATGTTGATGAGCGCAAACCGGTTCAGATAAAGTTCGGCGTCTTTCTTTTGCGAGAAGTCAATGCTATCCGTATAGTAAACACGTATGGCAGGAGGGATGAGGCTGCGGCAGAATGTGGACTTACGCGTGCCTTGTGCGCCCACCAATAGCGGAGAAACGTTGTTCGCGTGCATTTTATCTGTACCTCTCCAATGAACGACCATGTTCAGAAACCACCGGTGAAACAGCTCCACCCAATGCGGATTTCCGCAAGGCACTGTTTGTGCCAGTTTGCGGATGTGGTCCTTTCCATCCCAGCCGGGGAGATGGTAAAGAAAATCTTCCAGCGGATTGAATACCGGCACACGATTCGAATAAATATACCGGTTGATATCCCGGTCCCACAACGGAATACCTTCCGCTTGCGCGTCCAGCGCGATACTGTTCAATATCCGCTTGTCGATCGGGTTGAAATAAAAGCGGAACGAGTTTCGTTCACGATATTCGACTTCCCCTATTTGAGTATTGTAACGGAATTCGTAACGTCTCTTCATAAACTCTTCAGTCTGCATGGCGAGCAGTTGCTCTTTGCCTAAGCTATTTTTCTTGCCGAAGCCTTCGCACTCTTCATATACATTCCTGATTAACTGCCGGATCAGTGTTTCCTGCCTTTGCAGATAAAAATGGTAGATCGTGCGTTTCAACGTCTCTTCTTCGGGAATGCCCGAATAGAAGCAGTTGGCGGCAAGTCGTGTCACTATGGCTTGAAAATCATTTTCTCTGGGACGTGCTCCGTCATTTTCCGCTTTATAAATTTCTTCGCGTGTCTTTTTCAGAGCGGCTTCGAAGAGCATGAATGCCGCCCGCTCCGTATCATATCCCGGAACGGCACGTGTCAAGGGTGATTTTTCCGAGCGTACTGCTTCCCGATAGGACAGCTCTTCGGGCATCCCGGCGGGTTGCGACAGATAGAACGGTACGGAGTCGGGGCGGTACTTCAGATCCGGATCGAACGACAACCGTGAAAACTGTTCCAGCGAAGGTGCTTTGAGTAAGATATTGAACTGCATCTGCGGCTGATAACATTTCACAGCCAACTGATAGGCGTGCGCATGGAACATTTCCGCCTCTTCTCTCTTTTGCGGGAGAGAACCGTCCGGGCGGGTAAACCGGACCCAGATTTTTACGGTTCGCCCGCTTGAGCCTGTAAAGGTGCAGAATGTCTGCGGTTGTTCCCAAGCCCGCTTTTTTACGAATGCGATCTCCGATTTCCCGGAAAGCGGACCGACGGTCAATTCTACTATTCCGTTATAGCTTTTCATTTGTTTTCCCCCTTCTGTCCGACGGAAATCGGCGGCGGGTAGAATCTTGGGTAACTTGTCTGCTCCGTAGCAGCGTTCATCGGGTAGGGTATACTTGAGCATTTCTCTGAAAACGGTAACCGGTCGTGCCTTGATTTCAGTTTTTGTTTTTTCTATCCATGTTTCTATGTCCATTGTGGTGAGGGCAGTAGTCTCTTCTTTGTCTCTTAACTGAGTAATTTTCATGAATTGTTTTTTGTTTGAAATATCCTATAAAGGTAGTATATTTCTTCTGTTCATGCAAGAAAACTCGTTGTTATATAGGTCCTTTGTAGAAATCTCCGGTCGAATGTTCCTGTTGCTCTTTATTCTTTTGTTTCATAGGCGTTTGAAACACTCTATTCCATGTGGTGAAACATTCTGTTTCACGGCTGTAAACACTTTGTTTCACGCTGGCGAACATATTGTTTCACGCTGATGAAACGCCACTCTATGCCGTATGTTTAGGGTGAAACGTATAGTCGTTTTAGCCGAATCGTGTAGTCGTATGGGGCGAATCGTATAGTCGTATTGGGTGACAGATACGTATATCCTACACCATCTGTCACCTGTATCCTACACCTGCTTAATTTGTTGCTGTTCAGTAGAATAGACTCTGATTGGTGTAGGGTGGCAGATGTTTTGCTGTCTATAGGAGTTGGTTAAGTTCGTTTTGGATATATAGACAAAAGAACGAATTAGACTTATTTTCTATAATAACTTTTTCAATTCATCAATATCCGGTAATGCCTTGCGAAGCCGTTCCGGCATTTCTTCGGAAGCTCGATAAGTGGCAACACCCATTGGCTTATTGTAATCACGCACCGCAAATTCTACAAAGGTTTGGTTCATTTCCCGGCAAAGGATGATTCCGATAGAGGGATTCTCGTGTGGCTTTCTCACGTATGAATCCAATGCGGAAAGGTAAGTGTTCAGTTGCCCTAAATAGGAGCTTCGGAATTTCCCGGACTTCAATTCTACAGCGACCAAAGAATTAAGTTCCCGATTAAAGAACAATAAATCAATGAACATTTCCTCTCCTGCCACCTCGATACGGTATTGATTGCCTATAAAACTGAAATCCTGCCCAAAGGTCATAATGAACTTCTTTACATTGGCAACGATAGCCTTTTCTACTATTTTTTCATCTAAATCTTCTTCCTGCTCGTTCAGTTCCTCCACATTGATGAAATCCAGCAAATATTCATCTTTGAATGAGCGGATAGCTTTGATTGCCTGCTTTGTATCGGGTAATGTTTGGGCAAAATTATTGGGCAATGCTCCCTGGTGATGATATAGGTCGGCTTTCAGATAATCCCTTAAAGTATATTTGCTCCAATATCGAATGGCACATTCATGTATATAGAATAATCGTGCTTCCAATGTTTTAGTTTTAGCAATAATTTCTATATGATGACTGAACCCGATTGAAAGAAAATCAGCCCAGTTAAATTCGGCAGCCAACGGCTGCCGAATTTCCACAAGGAGTAGTTTTTCATCCAACCTCAAATCGGCAGCCATTGGCTGCTGATTTAAAACGACTTTCCATTCCTCATAAAACTGCCGCATATTTTTAATACTTCGAGTTGAAAATCCTCTTAATCCCGGCAGTTCTTTCTGTAACATCGAAGAAATCTGCTCTACCGCACCTTTACCCCAAAAACCTCTACGAGAGTTTTCCGAAACATACCTCCCAATACCATAATACAAAGAGAGTTGTTCTTTATTCACTGATGCAGCGGCACGATACTGGCTACGTAAGATAGCTTCCTTTATGGCTTTTACTGCTTCTATATAGTTCTGACTTATATCCATTGTATTCCTAATTTGGATGCAAAAATACGAAAATAAAGCAGAGATTCAATAATATTAGGAAGTAGGGCTTTTATTTATTGTACAGTTGATAAGCGGTGTGGACTGAATAACAAAGTTTTCCCTCTCTTCATCGGACTTTTCAGCATATAGGATAATTAATATTAAATGATGTAACGGAAAACTTGATTATTTTTGTATAATATGTATATTTGCTTGATTTATATATTCATTTCGGTAAGCAAATATGTAAATAAGGGTTTAAGTCTTTATATGTAATGTAATAGGATGATAATGAAAAAGCTTAGTTTTTATTTGTTAGTTGCGGGTGCTCTGTTAACAGGCAGCTGTTCTGATGATTCAATCGGCGAGCAAATCCCCGATGGTGGAACTTCTATTCCTACGGTATCAAAAATTACTTCAGTTTTCACCAATGGAACGAATCTGAGCATTGGACAGAAGCAAAGTGATACACGTGGTGGAGGAGCTCTTGTTGTAGGTGAAGAGGAAACTCTTTGTGCCAAATATGATGTGGCTGCCGGATTTCAGTCAAACGGCACAGTGCCCTACATAAAAGTATCAGTACACGTCTATCAAGAGTGCGCCAGTGAGTGTGAGAAATTACGTCTTACATTTAAAGATATCGAACATCTTGAATGCAAAGCCGATGACTTTGCTATCCGTTCTACAGATGGAACTTATCTTGATGGTTGCTATGGGGTTGATGCAGAGGGAAATAAAATCAACGAATATAAATACGGCAACTTGTCGGTTTCCGGTGATTTTGATATTATTATCGGTGGTCTTGACAATCTTTATGAAGGTAATAAGCAGGGCGGTGATGAAGAACCGGTGATTAATACTTTCGAAGTGTGGATTTGGCCGCAGAATACCGCAGGGCATACTTGGACGGAAGTAGAACTTGAAGCTTTGGCTGACAGTCACGATCCGTTAATGTGCGTAAAAAGCAGTACTCCTGAAGATCCTCATCCGGGCAAAGATATGGGTAAGATTATCTGGTCTGAAGAGAATATCGAAGGTTACTATGCATGGGGTGAGATTTTCACAGGGAAAACGATTGACCATCCCGGGGACAATGAGAATACCTCGTTTACGTATGGGGATGTAACTTATAAGAACGATGCATCTTATTATCCATATACCAACAAAGCCGGCAAGAACTACTATAATTACAATAATTACCGTTATTTTGACGGTACGACTAAATTGACCAAATATCAGTGGACGGAAAATAAAGTGTCACAGGACGGAAAGACGCGTCTTGATCCTACAGATGATGTAGCTGTGATGCGTTGGGGAAACGGATGGCGTATGCCGACCAGTGAAGAAATGAACGACTTGTTTAACGGTCCGAATACAATGTGCGTACAGGGTAAAACAAAAGTTAGTCGCTATAATCATGAAACGGGTGAATCTTATGAGGTAGAGGTAGATGCATGGATGGTTACATCAACAATCACCAACAATACTATCGTGCTTCCTAAAACCGGATATTACGGCAGTAATGAAAAAACTGATACGGATAAAAGTATTACTATAAAGGAACTGGATGATGCTTGGTGGCCTTATTCGGGATTGTATTATTGGACAAGTGATTTGTCTACGCAGATTTCTGCAAGTACTAAACGTCCTGGAGGTTACCTTTTTGGCGCCGGTCAAAAGTTAGGATGGTGTGATGAAAGCTTGGCGACAATGGGTTTCGACTACACTCAACTGAACGGTTATGACCGCTGTTTTGGAATGAAAGTCCGTCCGGTAAAGGATAAGTAAAATTTGATTGATAACACATATTAAAAGGTGTGCCTGTAAAAAACAAGGTACACCTTTTTTTATAACGAATCCGGAGAGTTGTCGTTCTAATTCAGAAAATGAGTTGGACATAGAAGTCGTATCTGTTTGGAAATGGTTGTTGCGGTAAGGTGAACTGCTGTTGTATGATAATTTGCAACTTTGTTGCACGAATCATTCGCTATCTTTGCAGCAACTAAAAGAGGAAAGATATGGGACATTGCAGTTGTTGTGCACACGGACACGGGTGTGCGTCTGAAAAGGAAAATGGAGTTAAGAGGTCTGTATTTCAAGAATATTGGAAAGTCGGACTTTCATTTATATTGCTGATAGCCGGTATCGCGATGAATGCTTTGGATGTGGCATTTTTCCAGAAGGAATATGTTGCTTTGGCCTGGTATGTCATAGCTTATCTCCCGGTAGGGATTCCTGTGATGAAAGAGGCTTGGGAAAGCATGAAGGAACGCGATTATTTCAGTGAGTTTACTTTAATGATTGTGGCTACAATCGGTGCGTTCTATATAGGCGAGTATCCGGAAGGGGTGGCTGTAATGCTGTTCTATACAGTCGGAGAGCTATTTCAGGAGAAAGCGGTTGATAAAGCGAAACGTAATATTGGCGCTCTCTTGGATGTGAGACCGGAAAAAGCTTTGGTGCTGAGAGATCATGAATTGATTGTAGAGAGCCCGAAGAATATCAAAGTCGGTGAGATAATTGAAGTAAAAGCAGGTGAGCGGGTACCTCTGGACGGAACGATGGAGAGTGAGGTCGCTGCATTCAATACAGCGGCTCTAACGGGTGAAAGTGTGCCGCGCAATATTCGGGAAGGAGAGGAAGTACTTGCCGGAATGATTGTGACGGATAAGGTTATTCGTATAAAGGTGACAAGACCTTTTGATAAAAGTGCGCTTGCCCGGATACTGGAACTGGTTCAGAACGCTTCCGAACGGAAAGCACCGGCAGAATTGTTTATTCGGAAGTTTGCGCGTGTCTACACCCCGATTGTAATAGGGATGGCAGTATTAATTGTTCTTCTGCCATTTGTCTATTCGTTGTTTGGCACGCACTTTGTATTTACATTTAATGATTGGTTGTACAGAGCTTTGGTTTTTCTCGTAATTTCGTGCCCATGCGCTTTGGTGGTGAGTATCCCGTTGGGATATTTTGGAGGTATCGGAGCCGCATCCCGGCTTGGCATCCTGTTTAAAGGCGGGAACTATCTGGATGCTATTACGAAAATCAATACAGTTGTATTCGATAAAACAGGGACTCTGACAAAAGGAACGTTTGAGGTGCAGGAATGTAAACCGGTGTCCGGTATTGCGAAAGAAGAGCTGATCCGATTGATAGCTTCGGTAGAACGAAATAGCACACATCCGATAGCTAAAGCCATTGTGGAATATGCGAAACAACAGAATGTAGAACTGGTGTCAACCTCTGATACGAGAGAGTTTGCCGGTTTTGGTCTGGAGGCGACGGTTGACGGAAACACTGTGTTGGTCGGAAACAGTCGGCTGTTGTCCAAATTTAATATTGCATATCCGGCAGAATTGTTGAAGATAACCGATACGGTTGTGGTCTGTGCCATCGGAACTAACTATGCCGGTTATTTGTTATTAGCTGATACGCTGAAAGACGATGCGAAAACAGCGATTGATAACCTAAAAGCGTTGAATATTGAAAACATTCAGATATTGTCCGGTGATAAACAAAGTATTGTTACTAACTTTGCTGAAAAGCTAGGTATATCGAAAGCGTATGGAGACTTGCTGCCGGAAGGGAAAGTGCGACATCTGGAAGAACTGCGGCAGGATGAGGCTAATCAGATAGCGTTTGTAGGCGATGGCATGAATGATGCGCCCGTATTGGCGTTGAGCCATGTCGGTATCGCTATGGGTGGCTTGGGCAGTGATGCGGCAATAGAAACCGCCGATGTGGTGATTCAGACGGACCAGCCGTCTAAGGTGGCGGAAGCTATAAAGGTAGGAAAACTGACGCACCGGATTATCTGGCAGAATATTACGCTTGCATTCGGAGTGAAACTGTTAGTGCTGATATTGGGAGCGGGTGGAATCGCTACTCTTTGGGAAGCCGTTTTTGCGGATGTCGGTGTGGCGTTGCTTGCTATTATGAATGCTGTAAGAATACAGAAAATGATAAAATAGGAGAGAATATGGAAGAGAATATTTATTTGGATAAGTTGGCGCGGAGAGATATCAAACCGACGGCGATAAGGCTTCTCATACTGAAGAATATGATGGAAGTCGGGCGTGCGGTATCATTGCTCGATTTGGAAACGTTATTGGATACGGTTGACAAGTCGACTATATCCCGGACAATCGCTCTCTTTTTATCGCATCACCTGATACATAGTATAGATGATGGAAGCGGGTCGTTGAAATATGCTGTTTGTGATAATTCCTGCAATTGTGTAGTTCAGGATTTACATTCGCATTTCTATTGCGAGAAATGTCACAGGACATTCTGCCTGGAAGGCACGCATATTCCGGTCATTGATCTGCCGAAAGGATTTGCACTGCATAATATAAACTATGTGTTGAAGGGCGTTTGCCCGGAATGTTCTTCCCAGCCTGCGTCGCACTCATAAACAAAATAAGCCGGAACTCCGATATAGAAAATATCGTTCAGTTCCGGCGTTATACTAATATTATCCGTTTAATGGATGTTTGGATTTAATGTATGCCAGTCTTTGATGGCTGGGATGATTCCCATTTCAATGACTTCGTCGCGGAGCTTGCACAGATGTTCGTAGCTCTTTTCCAATTCTTCCTGTTCGGCAGGTGTTCCCGCTACTTCCTTATAAGTAATGCCATCTTTGGTGATCGAAGTTTCCATTGCCATCATGATATGATCGAACTTCCCGTTTGAGACATAGGTTCCGGCAGGCCAGCGGAAAGGTTGTCCTCCCATAGCGGCGGCAATCATTTCGATGGAAAGATAGGCCGGACTCTGGAAAGAAGAACGTCCGCGCAGGTCGATGATATGTTTTCCACCTTGTATGACGCGTACTTTCAGTTCTTCCCATTCGTGCAATGGCAGGCGGGTGGTACCGATAAAGTCAGTCAGCGGTTCTCCCTTTATTTTTGTTGTAGAGGCAAATACTGCCATTTGCTCGCCATGACCGCCGTAAGTGCGGCAATTCTGAATGTCGGAAGCGGGGATATGGAAGTATTTCACCAATTCGTTTTGTAGGCGGGTGCTGTCCAATGCGGCGAGGGTGGAAACTTGTGAAGGTTTCAGACCTGAATATAATAAGGTAATCAGTCCGGTGATATCCGCAGGATTGAAAATGACTACGATGTGCTTTACATTCGGGCAATATTGGCGAACGTCTTTGCCGAACTGAGCGGCAATTTCTGCATTACCTTTCAGCAAATCTTCACGAGTCATGCCAGCCTTGCGGGCTGCTCCACCGGAAGATACGATATAAGAAGCTCCGGTCAACGCTTCCTTGATGTCGGAGGTATAAGTGAGGTTGACGCCTTCAAAGCCACAGTGATACAGTTCTTCCGCCACTCCCTCCAAAGCCGGGGCGAATGGATCGTACAGACAGATATTCGGAGTCAGTTTCATCATCATGGCTGTTTGCGCCATATTAGAGCCGATCATTCCGGCAGCTCCCACAATTGTAAGTTTCTCGTTAGTCAAAAATTCCATAAAGCTTAATATATTTAAAGGTGAATAACTTTTTCATTTCTTTTTGCCGTTACAAAGTTAACATATTGCGAGCCTGATTGTTCATTGTAAATAGTTTTACCCGATAACGAAAAGTTATAGTGCCTGAAAGGGTAGTTCTGTTCAAAATAGATTATCTTTGCGATGGATATAAATAAGATAGTATATAAATAGGAAAAATATGAATATCGAATTAGGAAAGTTCAATCAGCTTGAAGTTGTGAAGGAGGTAGACTTCGGCGTATATCTTGATGGAGGGGAAGAAGGTGAGATTTTATTGCCTACCCGCTATGTGCCCGAAGATTGTAAGATAGGGGATATCTTGAATGTGTTTCTCTATCTGGATATGGATGAAAGGCTGATTGCTACTACGCTGACTCCGTTTGTGCAGGTAGGACAGTTTGCTTGTCTGGAAGTGTCTTGGGTGAATCAGTACGGGGCTTTTCTGAATTGGGGACTGATGAAGGATTTGTTCGTACCGTTCAGGGAACAGAAGATGAAGATGCAGGTTGGACGGAAGTATGTGGTTCATGCGCATCTTGATGAAGAAAGTTACCGTATTGTGGCCTCGGCAAAGGTAGAACGTTATCTGTCGAAGGAGAAACCGGAGTACGCTGCGGGGGAAGAGGTAAATATTCTTATCTGGCAGAAAACAGACTTGGGCTTTAAGGCAATTATAGATAATAAATATAGCGGCTTACTGTATGAGAATGAAATATTCAGTTCGATAGAGACCGGAATGGAGATGAAGGCTTTTGTGAAACAGGTGCGTGAGGATGGAAAGGTGGATTTGATTCTTCAGAAACCGGGCTTTGAAAAGGTCGATGATTTTGCGAAGACATTGCTTGATTATATCAAAGAGCAGGGAGGACGGATTCATCTGAACGACAAGAGTCCTGCGGAAGATATTTATGATACGTTCGGTGTGAGTAAGAAAACCTTTAAGAAAGGAGTAGGCGATTTGTATAAGAAACGTCTGATTGCCTTGCATGAGGATGGCATTGCTTTGGTGGAATCCTAAATAGAATAGGGAAATCCCTATGCACGAATAGAGGGAATCATTGGGGTGGGGAGTTTTCTCACCCTATTTTTGTACTATCAGATTAGAGATATTAATAATAAAAACTGGATAAGTATGCGTAAGATTGTAATAAGTTTCTGTATCCTACTCGCTGCTCTCTCTTTAAAGGCTCAGACTGTAAGTGGAATCCGTATTGATGGCGGAGATACCCCGATTCTTGTATATTTTGGAGGAAACCAGATGTGTCTGCCGACTACAACATGTTTTGTCGCTAACTTGAAATCAGGATATTACACCGTTGAAGTGTATGCTACACGCTCTGCCCGTCCGGGAGAGAGGGTATGGAAAGGGAGGCGGTTATATAATGAACGTATTTATTTTGATGGGAATAGCGTGAAAGAGATTTACGTGGATGGACGTGGAGAGATTCGTCCCAGTAGGCCTGGCCGCCCCGGACAAGAGGGATATTGTCCAGATAATGGTCAATATGACAGAGTGATGAGTGAGAGACTTTTTAAGAAGTTTCTCAGTGAGGTGAAGAAAGAACCTTTTAAGGATGACCGCATGGAGATGATTAAGACGGCGTTGGCCGGTTCGGATTTTACTTCCGGACAATGTCTTGAATTGACGCGACTTTATACTTTTGATGATGACCGGATGGAGATTATGAAGATGATGTATCCGCGTATCGTTGATAAAGGGGCTTTCTTTACAGTCATTGCTACGCTGACATTTTCGTCTAACAAGGATGAGATGAATAAGTTTGTGCAAAGCTACGGCAGACGTCGATAGTGATAAATGATTAAGTGTGGGTGTTTATTGAAATAATAAATGATAGGAGGTTGAATTATGAAGCGGATATTATTTTTACTTTTTGCTATCGGTTTGGGTGCAGGTATGACTGTGATGGCAGGAATGAGTACTAGCAAGATACGTAAGGAAACGCGTTTTCTTACAGATAAGATGGCGTATGAACTGAATCTGACCACTCAGCAATATAATGATGCGTATGAGATTAATTACGACTTTATTTATTCGGTCCGTAATATCATGGATTACGTGGCACGTGGTTATGAATGGGCGATGGATGACTATTATGAAGCGTTGGACATCCGTAATGACGATCTTCGTTGGGTATTGAGTGATGGGCAATATCGCCGGTTCATGGGAGCCGATTATTTTTATCGGCCGATTTATGTGACCGGAGGAAGATGGAGTTTACGGGTTTATATCAATTATCCGAATCGCGGCTTGTTCTATTTCGGTGTGCCTTATCATTATCATACCTATTGTGGAGCGCACTATCGTCCGCATATTCATCATGCCAGCTATTATCGGGGTAGATACAATAATTTTCACCATTATTCTACGCCTCATCGGGTAAGGGATCAAAGAGTGTATCACTCTTACCGCCGTTCGGATTTTGGCTCGGTTCGGATTCGTCCGAATTCTTCGGTACGTCCGCATAATGCACCGACACGTCCGGGTAATTCTTACCGTCCGGGAACGACAACAAGACCTGGTAGCAATGTTGCTCCTGATAAAAATAGGAATAGGAATACGAATAGAGTAGGAAGTGATCGTAATTCCGGTCGTCGTCCGGAAACAGGTCCCGGTTCTTCAAGCTCTAATCGCAGACCAACAAGCGGAAGTTCAACTGGCTTCAGTTCCTCCAATCGTGAAAGTGGAAAAACAAGTAGTAGTTCGAGAGGAAGTTCAAGTAGACGAAACGATAGTAGTTCCTATAATAGAAATAACAGTTCTGAGAGAAATAACAGCTCTTCCAGTTCCAGACGCGGTAGTTCCAGTCGTAGTAGCTCCAGTCGCAGTGATTCTGGGCGCACTAGATCTACCCGGAGCAATGTCTCTAGTGGACAAACAGAAAGACGCTCTTCTTCCGGAAGTGCGAGAAGCAATAGCACTCAAAGTTCTTCCCGTTCCTCTGAAAGAAACAGCAGCAG
>ERZ773164.2416-NODE-2416-length-15494-cov-15.045340_pt1 | contig 15494 bp, 10 predicted proteins | sample MGYA00511917_ERZ773164 | MGnify/ENA primary metagenome ERZ773164 (study PRJEB29015, sample SAMEA2737847) | human gut metagenome | biome: human gut; feature: human-associated habitat; material: faeces | place: China | collected 2012 ...
GCGAGTAGTTGGTTCCGATGTTGAAACCGCTTGTGAGGTCGTCCATTGTCACGGGACTTACGCCGGTAATGAAACAACGTTCGATGCTGGAATAGGTTCCGGCTTTAATTTTATTGAAGAAGGCACGCAGATAACCTTCGCCATGTGCTTCGTCCGTATAACGGTGCAGGCTTTCTATATCCGAGAGAATGGCATTGGTGAAATGATCGTATTCGTCAATAAAGAGGTAAATACGTTGGTTGGTCTTATTGCATTCTGTAAACAGGTATTCAAATTGCTCCACGGCTCCTTCTTTTTTGTCGAGTTCTTCTTTGATGCCTTTGGGGAGATAGTCGGCATAAATATCGCAGAAGTAGTCGAACATTGTTTGGCAATGCGCGTCCAGCCCTTTGCGATAGTTGTGCAGTTCGCCTACTATTCCGGAGAAGTTGAGGTATAGTACCAGATAGCTGTTCCGGTCGCGCGTAGGGTGCTTTCCGATGTAAAGGTCGCCAAACAGCGCTTCGAATTTATCCTTGGCAAGTATATCATAATAGTGCTGCAACATACTTACTGTGAGACTTTTGCCGAAACGGCGCGGGCGAATAAAGAAGAAAAACTTGTCCGCCTCTTCTATCATGGGTATAAACCGGGTTTTGTCTACATAATAACAGTCGTCGCGGCGGATTACTGCAAAGTTCATCATGCCGTATGGGATACGTTTCCTGTCCGGTGCTATATATTTTTCCATAACTTATACCTTATTTTAGGAACTTTCTTTGAACATAAACAAAGGTACGGGCTTTTTGTTACTTCTCCAAACAAACATTCCATAACTTCTCGCTATCTTTGCACTCTATTAAAAAACATTACCATCACTATGGAATTGAAGCATGGATATTATCATTTGATTGCAATATTGACTGTATCAATTTGGGGATTGACTTTTATAGCGACCAAAGTATTGATTGGTTATGGGCTGACTCCGCAGGAAATCTTTTTCTATCGCTTTTTGATTGCTTACGCAGGTATTTGGATAATTTCTCCCAAGCGTTTGTTTGCCAATCGTTGGAAAGATGAATTTTGGCTGATGGCAGGTGGTATTTTTGGCGGGTCACTTTATTTCTTTACTGAAAATACGGCGTTAGGAATCACGCAGGCTTCCAATGTGTCTTTCCTTATCTGCACGGCTCCTTTGTTGACGACTATTCTTTCTTTACTCTTTTATAAAAGTGAAAAAGCTACGAAAGGGCTGATTGGCGGCTCACTATTAGCTTTGGCAGGAGTAGGATTAGTGGTCTTTAATGGGAGTGTAATACTGAAAATCTCTCCTGTAGGTGATTTGCTTACTTTACTTGCCGCTCTTTCGTGGGCATTTTATAGCTTGATTATACGGAAAATGACGGGGCGTTACCCCACTGTATTTATCACCCGCAAGATATTTTTTTATGGAGTATTGACCATACTTCCCGCCTTTCTTCTTCATCCGTTACAACCGGATCTTGATATACTTTTACAACCGATTGTATTATCCAATCTTTTGTTTCTAGCTGTTCTGGCTTCCTTGATATGTTATGTCCTCTGGAATGTGGTCTTAAAACAGTTGGGAACTGTTAGAGCTTCCAGTTATATCTATCTCAATCCGTTGGTGACAATGGTGGCATCCGTAATCATTCTTCACGAACAAATCACGTGGATTACATTATTGGGAGCAGGTTGCATTATATTTGGAGTCTATCAGGCAGAAAAGAAATAAATAGGTAAAACCACACAAGAAATAACAAATATAAGAGTGACAAAAAGGAAAAAGAAACGCATTAGTGAAAAGATGCGGAGATACAATCTCAGTTTACAGCGTCCCCAAGAGGAATTCCGTCGGCGTGTGATAGAGTCGGAGAGAATGAGGAAGGAAAGGGAACTGGAAGAAAGGAGGAGAGAACGGTGGAGAAAATGGAAGAAATGGCTTGGATTAGCCGATTTTACTGAATATGACGGTCCGTTTCCCATTTTTATATCTGCAGTGTTCTTTTTAGTGATTTTTTTAGGTGGGATAAGTTTATGCGTTTTAGGATTGTTCAAGGACCCATATAAGATTCAAATAATGCCAATCTTATATGGTATACTTTTAACCATTTGGAGTGCGAAAGCCTTGATAATCTTTTATCCTGTTCTAAAAGCAGTCATAATCGCTTTATTTGAAGACAGAAAAAAGTAGATTTTATTGGAGATAATTCTTTATAATTCTTAGATTTGTATTCTATTACTAGAGTATGAATTAACACTATTATCAAAATGAAAAGAATTTGGGTGGCTCTTTTAGTATTTTCTATGTTGGGAGGAGCTGTATCAGCAAATGCTATTTCTTTTAAACGTAAAAAGACAAAAAAGAAAGAATCTGTTGAGAAAGAAAAAACTGCTTATGATAAACTGTTCTCATCTAATCATTCGAAAGCAGAAGGTTTCATCACTGTACACAAAGTGAAAGAAAAAGTTTATTTTGAACTTCCATTATCGTTGTTGAAACGTGATATGTTGTTGGGCTCTGCAGTTACAGAAATCAGTGATAATAGAAATGCCATTATAGGATCAAAACCTACCGAACCTATTCATTTTCGTTTTGAAAAACTGAATAACAAAATCTGTCTGTCTGCTATTCAAACAGATAATGTGAGTGGTGATAATGACAATCGATTGAAGACGGCTATTGCATTAAGTAACATGGATGCCATATTGCAAGCTTTTGATATTTCTGCTTATAATAATGATAGTACGGCTGTTGTGTTTGATGTTACCGGTTTTTTTGTGGGTGACAATAAGCTAATGGATCCTTTTGATAAATATAGTGCAAATATGTCGAGAGGACGTAAGCGTTCCACTTCTTTCCAAAGTAGCAAGTCGTTTGTTGATGGTTTTAAGGCTTTTAAGGACAATATATCTGTCCGGAGTTGCCTAAGTTATACTTATTCGTTGACCGGAGGTAGTGGAAAAGACATTAAGGACGAACCTCTGACTGCAAAGGTGACACGTTCTATCCTGTTATTGGATTCTGTTCCTTACCGTCCCCGATTGATGGATAGCCGGATTGGTATTTTCCCGACTATAAAAAAAGAATATTCGGCAACCAAACAGACGATGCGGGCAATCTATTATGCAAATCGCTGGCGTTTGGAGCCTTCTGATTTAAAAAGTTATGTAGAGGGTAAAAAGGTGACACCTGTGAAGCCGATTGTTTTTTATGTAGATAGTTGTTTCCCTGATAGTTGGAAAGCATCTATATTTGAAGCTGTCAACCAATGGAATGAACCATTTGAAAAAATAGGTTTTATACAAGCTATCCAGGCTAAAGAATTTCCGAAAGATGATCCGGAATTTGATGCGGATAATTTGAAATACTCTTGTATTCGTTATGCACCGATTGCTATTGAAAATGCAATGGGTCCCTCTTGGGTAGATCCGCGCAGTGGAGAAATACTGAATGCTTCTGTATATCTGTATCATGATGTTATAAAGTTGTTGAATAACTGGATTTTTATTCAGACTGCTCAAGCTGACAAACGTGTCCGTCATAAAATTATTCCAAGGGAAGTGATGGATGATGCTTTACGTTATGTCGTTTCACACGAAGTAGGACATTGTCTCGGATTTATGCACAATATGAGTGCTTCTTCCGTCATTCCGGTCGACTCTCTGCGTTCTCCTTCGTTTACACAGAAACATGGCACCACTACCTCTATAATGGATTATGCACGTTTTAATTATGTGGCACAACCCGGTGATATGGAGCGTGGAGTTCGTATGATGCCTCCTCGCTTTGGGCTGTATGATGATTATTTGATTCGTTGGAATTATACACCGGTACCGGAAGCTAAAACAGAGGAAGAAGAGTATGCGATTACTTCAAAGTGGATTACGGATTTATCCGGTGATCCTGTATATCGGTATGGAAAACAACAGTCGGATATACTTGACCCTCGTTCTCAAACGGAAGATCTGGGAGATGATGCGGTAAAAGCAACTCAATATGGTGTGAAAAACCTGAAGTATATTCTGGCTAATCTGAACCAATGGCTGGATAAGGAAGATAATGATTATAAACACCGATCTGCTATTTATGATGGTATTATAATGCAGTATTTGACTTATATGTTGCATGTTTATCATAATATCGGTGGCATTTATCTGCATGAAAAACTGGTCGGTGATAAAGTGGAAGCTCTGGAAAGTGAACCGAAGGAGAAGCAAAAAGAGGCAATGAGTTATTTTCTGGAACAGCTGGAAACGATGGATTGGTTAGATAACAGCGATGTATTGGATAAGTTGCCTATGGTTGGTAAACCTTCTGATGCTTTGCGTAATGTGCTGATGAAATTATTGATGGCGGCTCCTGCCCGTGTGGAATTCTCGGCACTGAAAGCTGAAGGCGATAAATATGATGTTGACGAATGTATGAATGACATTTATGAATACATCTGGAGTCCTACTTTGAAAGGGCGTAAACTAACCTCTACTCAAATGAAGTTGCAGAATTTATTTATTAAACAGTTAGCTTCAACGGCAAAGATTAATTGGAATAAAGATTCGAAATCATTGGCAGACGAGGATGTTTGGGAATCGTTAACCACACTTCATCATAAAATAGAGGAAGGACACAAAGGATGTTGTGTGTCGGACTTGGAACGTATGTTTAATCCTGTAGCCGGATTTGAAGAACCAATGGCCGAGTACTTTGTCCCCAGAAATCAGGAGAGTATGTGTTATGGTTATTTCTTGCGGGTGCGCGACTTATTGAATAATCAAAAGCAACATGTCGATAAAGATACTCGACTTCACTATCAATTATTGCTTCATCAAATGAATAATGCGTTAAACAGATGATTATGAAGAATAAATATATCCTTTTACTTTTTTTGTCGGTCTTTGGTCTGTCCGTTTCTTATCCTTTGGAAGGGGCAGCTAAGAAAAAGAAAAAAACAGAGCAGGTAAAATCGAAGAGTGATTATGAAAAGCTATTGAAAGGTAAATCCAATTGCATGGAGTCCAAGGGATTAATGAATCTTTATTGGATTGAGAATAAGATATATATGGAAATACCTAAGGCTGTTTTAGGTAAACGTCTGTTGATGGGAGGGGTGGTTGATAAAGTCAGTAATCCGCAGGAATCGTCTGTGGGATTTCGCCCTGCCACTTCTTTGCAGGTAAGATTTTGCCAATCTGATTCGTTGGTCAGACTTTATCGGGTTGCCAATCGTCCGATTACCGGTGATGACTCTCGTATCGGCGATGCATTGAAAAAGAGCTTTAGTGATATTGTTCTGGAGCAGTTTCCAATCAAGGCTTATTCTCCTGATAGTGCTTTGGTGATTGATGTCACTTCTTATGTGTTTAAAGATGACGAATACATGAATCCGATAGATCCGAAAGCATATAATACAATGGATGGCTGGGTGAAAAGGAAGGCTACTTTTAAACAAGACCGGTCGATGATATCCGGGATTGCCTCTTACTCGGATAATGTATCTATTTCATGCAATATGAGTTATAGTCTTTCCATGTCGTTGTTCGGGCTTTTCCCGATAGCAGACGATATTCCTTTCAGTGCGGTTGTGAAGCGTACATTTATGTTATTACCGGAGGATGAAGATTATCTTCCCCGTTTGGCAGATCCTCGTGTTGGTACTCTATGGAGTGACAAGGTTAGCTTTTCGGATGAAGCGCAAGGAAGTGAAGTGCAGTATTGGGTGAATCGTTGGAATTTGACAGAGGAAAAACCTATTGTTTTTTATGTAGATACTCTGTTGCCCGAAAGCTGGCAGCGCTGTGTGTATCGTAGTGCTGATATATGGAACAAGTCTTTTCAGAAGATTGGTTTTCCCAATGCGCTGGTAGTGAAGCCTTATCCTAAAGATGGTACGGTGTTTGATGCCAATAATATTACTAAATCCTGTATTCGTTATGTCATTTCACCGTCTAACCAGATTACAGACAACTGTTGGAGTGATCCGTTGACAGGAGAGATTATAAGTGCCAATATTTACATTCCGCACAACTTGGCATCGAAAATACAGTTGGATTATTTCCTGCAAACATCTTCTTTTAATGAGAAGGCTCGTACGTTGCTGCCCGATGAGGGCTTGGTAGAGGAAGCATTAACGTCTTTATTATTGAGGCATTGGGGACATTGTTTGGGGTTGAGTGATAATATGGCAGGATCTATTGCTTATCCTGTTGATTCGCTTCGGTCGAAGGAGTTTGTTAAGCAGCATGGGTTATCTGCTTCCGTTATGGATAAGCTCCCCATGAACTATTTGCTTTCTGATGATAGTTATAGTGAAGGGATGCCTTTGGTGCAATCGGTGTTAGGGGTATATGATGATTGGGTAATTCGTTATTTGTATCAACCTATGAAAAAGACTACGCCGCAGGAGGAATTACCCGGTTTGCAATCGTTGATATCTGAACGTAACCACAATCCGTTATTGTTGTTTAAAGGGCCGCAGAACAGGAAAGCGTATTATGACCCTCGTGGAATGGAAAGGGATTTAGGGAATGATGCTATCCGTTCGGCAACAATAGCTTGTGAGAATATAGCGAAAGTAATAAAGAATGCCAACCAGTGGTTGGACAACGAGGATGTGGACTATGAGCTGCGTGCTGTTTTATATGGTCATATCATCAAGCAGGTGAATGAATATATGAAGCATGTACTGCAACAAGTGGGTGGTATTTATTTGAATGATAGTTACTATGGAGATGTTTATCCTTCTTTTCAATCAGTGCCAAAAGAGGTTCAGCGCCAATCTTTTTTGTGGATGCTGGATGCGATTGAAAAGATGACATGGATGGATGATAAGGAATTGCTGAATCATTGTGCCTTAACAGGGAGTGTTGCCGATTATTCTCAAAAATTCCTGGGAAACTTGGTATTAGTGCAGTTGAGTAATATTTGGCTTAGTGAAAGTAAATCGAATGATCCTTACACGCAACAGCAGGCTATTTCAGATTTGATAAGCTTCTTGTTCAAAGAAGCCAGAATGGGTAAGAGTTCTGCTGAATTTAAGCGTTTTATGCAAGGACAATTCTTGAATGCTGTTATTTCATGGTCGGATGTAAGCCCGGTGAAAGAAAAAGGTTCATCATCCGGTTCTTCTAGCTTTGCGATTGGAGAAACTAATTCTCATTGGGGAATGGAGCCAATTGAAAGCATTTCATATCTGTCTGTTCCGGCAAGAGCTCATTTTTGGTATGGATGTCTGATGGATTTGAAACAGGAATATACAAAAGCTAAAGCAATAGCACCGACGAAAAAATTGAGAACGGATTATGATTATCGGTTGTTTATGATTGAGAAGGCGTTGAAGAAATAAAAAGTCCTGTAAAATTTGTTTTATATGTATTAATTCACTAGTTTTAGAATTTAATTTTGTTTTACTTAAAATATTTGTTAATCTAAAATGATGAATTATGAAAATCAAATTATTTAAAATCTCAGTTATTCTATCTTTCTTTTTGGCAGTATTATCTTCTTGTTCGAATGAAGATTTTATTGATAATTATGATAGGAGTTCTATTGAGAATAGTAAAGAGTCTTTAGATAAGACTATAGATCCCTATTTAATGATAGTAGTTCTTAGATCACCAGGTCCTTATAAATTGAGTGTAATAAAGTTAGTGAGAGAATTAACAATTTATACAGGTTTAAAAGAAGCAAAAGCTTTGGTAGATAGTGCTCCATCAACTTTGGCTATAACACCTATACATAATGCTTATCAAATGAAATGGGAATTTGAACAGGTAGGAGCGGAAATTGAATTAAAGTAGTATAAGTAATATGAGATAATATTTTGGACAATTTCATTATGTAGGGATATTTAATATCCCTGCTTAAAGATACAAAAAAGGCAACTAATTCATTGCGAGTTAGTTGCTCTATATTTTTTATTTTATGAATATCTCTTGTTACTGTGAAAGAAAACTTATAAGCAACTGATTCATTGTGAAATGCTTATATCTTTTGATTAAAGGACATCTATATATACAATAGGATGTTCTTCACTATAACATCCTATTGTATATAATGGAGCTGTTTTATTCGACTATACGAGTGAAAGTATAGTTAATACCAACTATTTCTGCATCAAATCCCCAAAGATCATAGGTATCTATAAAGAAATCAGTAGGAATATATTCATGGAAATAAATAATGATGTTATTATCATCTATTTTATCAATTCCCATCATTACGTCTCCTATTTTGGTTTGGCTGGATGAGAATAATGTATTCACTCCGAATATCTTATAATAAGGGGCATCATATTCTACGCCTTCTCCCCAATCTATGAGTCCTTTTTTTATGTGATCGAATACAACTTTATGTCCATTCGAATTTGAAAAGAAATTTTTTAGATCACCATTGAGATGTGGTATAATTATATCATTTCCCTCTATATGAACAAATTCGAGATAATCATTTTCACCATTATTCTTTGGTAAGTTTATCATGTCTTCATCTGGTACTTCATAGGCTATATAATTATCTTCACTAACTATTTTTACAGGTTTCCATTTACCTAACATATCTATAAACCTCACTTGGTCAAGTTTTAAAGAGTAAGTAATGAAGGAACCTGCATAGTAAAGGTCGGGGTCATCTCCAGTAGGCACTTTTAAGTTAACAATAGCCGTCTTACCTGCATAATCTTCTGCGTCTTCTTGGATTGCTAGAGTGATATATGCTTGACGTCCACCTTTCGGTATGGTTATGGAAGTTGGCATTGTAAAGTCAGTACCTAATTCTGCTGTACTTGATGAGCTTACTTCTAGAGGCAGCACAATATCGTAAGGAGCTTTAAAGCTTTTTCCACTAATTTCACCTTGAAGTTCTACCCATATTTCAACGTTACTTAATACCCTGGAGTAGGACGATATAAATGAATACATAATACGTTCCTTAGTTTCTATAGGAATGATTGCTATTTTTTTATCTCCTAGTCCATAGCCACTCACCGGATTAATAGAAAGGCGGATTTCACGTCCACTGATCAAATTATTTTTAGGTGTTAATGTTAATGTCCCACTTGTTTCACCAGCTTTTATGATGAATTCTTTAGCAGAGATCTCATAATCTTCATTTAGTTCGGCAGTTCCTTCGATGTTGACAGGGACTATTAGATCTATTTCCGGTGCTACGGATGCTCTAAGTTCTACTTCCAAGCTTCCTGTAGAAGGGAGAATGTAAATAGATCGACTGAACGAAAGATTGGCAGCCGAAGAATCATCATCACTGCATGAAATGGTTATTATGGGAATTACCATTGCCAATATCAGCAGAATATTTATGTTTCTAATCGTTATTTTCATCTTATTCAATCTGTTTTATTGGTTAATTGCTTCGTTGTACTCATCCCACCGTGCTTGTACTTCTGCGCGGTCCTCTGCAGTTAGAATCGTTCCTGTAGGAATAAGGAAACTTGTTGTCACAGTTGCTGTTTTTGGGGTTAATTCCTCAGGTTTGTCACAGGATAAACATAATATGGAACTAACGATAATTACAATATATATAATGTATTTCATATTTCTTCTCTGTTTAATTCAGGTTAATGTACTAATTGGTATATCCGGGATTTTGTATGATAAGACCAGGAAATAAATCGATATCGACTTTTGGAATCGGATATGTATAGAGATATTTCTCTGTAACATATTTTTTCCCCATAGCGGCAATCCAGAACTCCGGACGTCCGTTGCGCTTTAGTTCAAACCAGCGATCACCTTCGAGAAAAAGTTCTTTTCTACGTTCGCAAAGAATTGCGGAAATCAACTTACTGAGAGGAGCACCTGTGGCATCTGTCGTGATAGTTTGTTTAAATACTTCGGGCAGATTATCCATAGTATAAGCTATATAATTTTGTGTAATTCTTTTGGAGCGAAGTAAATTAAGGTACTTCAAAGCCTCTGTTGTATTATTCAGATGTGCGTATGATTCAGCAATGATGAGGCACAACTCTTCACTTCGGAATTTGGTCGTGACTTTCTTGGTTGGTATTCGTTGTGCATTAAATGCATTCGTCTTACGTACATCGTTTGGTGTATTGTTTAATAATTCCACTAAATTCTTGCATACAGGACGTTTACTAACAGTACTTTGGGCGGAAGTATAATTTAGAACTCCCATATCATCTTCAGTGGTGTAAGAGGCCATGATAATATTTTTTCCTTTAGAAAATTTCTGATTTATACTTTCGGAATATTCTTCAGCTTCCAACATAGGATATTGTTCAAGCACCTCTTTTGCATAAGTGATGGCACTTTCCCAGTCTTGTGTCCAAAACAAGAAGCGAGCCATATAAGCTTTGGTCACTTGAGCCGTGAAAAGGTAATCTTTGTTGGTTACATTGTAGGAAAGTGCATTACGAAATCCTTTTTGTATAAATTCTATAGTTTCTTTTTGGTTGGAACGTCCAGGCTTTGCTTCCATATCAAATTCATCTACAAGGGGTAAGCCTAAAGTCTCAGTAGCAGTTTCCGACTGATATGGCTCACAAAAACTTTGTAATAGATTGTAATAGCAGATGGAACGGAGGCTCCATGCAGTTCCTAATACTGTTTTTGCAGTTTCTGATTCATCATCTTCCATGTCACCAATAATGACATTGCAATCTTTAATGACAGAATATAGCTCCAAATAACGCTTTTGATTAATGTTGATAAAACTTCCGGCGTATAGCTGTGTATTAAGAAAAAAGGTTGATAATGTTCCATCCAGATCTTCTGCAGATAATTCAAGAAAGCTAGTATGCTCGGGATCGGGTACAATTGTGCTATTGACTCCTTTTTCTATCTCGTCCAGCCAATAGTGGAGAAGAGTAGAATATTCTTCTGCTGTCTTCGGGATGATTTTCCCTTTCGGTTTTACATCCAGATAATTGTTACATGAGGTTAGTAGTAAAACTAGACTGCAACATACGAATATAAGTTGTTTTATTTTCATTGTTTTTACATTTTTAGAATCCTACATTTACGCTGAACATCACTGATCTGCTAACGGGATAAGTTGCCCCCGGAGTTTCCGGGTCCATGCCCTCATAGCTTGTAAAGGTTATGAAATTATTGAGCGCCATTGAGAAATCTACGTTTGAAAGTGCCGTCCGATTTAACAGCTTTTTGGGCAGTGTATAGCCTAAGATAATACTTTTAATGCGTACATATGATAAATTGGTGAGGTATGCTCCATATGTGATCTCTTTTTCCATTGGATTGTAATAACTGAAGTTATATGTATCTTTGAACACATTCCAAACGCGCGGATAAGTACCATCTATGTTATTGGGTGTCCAGCGGTCAGCTGCTATTTTGGGAACATTTAGATGATGAGCATACAAATCGTTTTCAAACACTTGCGTTGTTTCTTGATAAGTTCCATAATCAGTATTTTGGTAAGAAGCAGGAGGAACAATACGCTCAAATGCTTTGGCACCAGTTGCAAAAGTTCCGTTAATGCTTAGTCTGATACCTTTATAGTCAGCTGTAACATTAAAACCTCCCGTAATAGGGGCTTCTTTAGTTCCTAGATAGTATTGATAATTATTCAGATTATTTAAATCGGTAGCCGTATGTATCTCTGCATCCGGACGTAATTGAAAAGTATAAAGGCCTGTATCTGGATCAATCCCTGTGTATATACCACTATAGATGGCACCTATTGGATAGCCTTCCCAATATCCGTTGTAGGAAAGTTGGTTATTAGGTGCTTTATATTTAGTTATTTTACTCACGTTATAAGCTAAATTTCCAGATAAATATAAATTGAAGTCCTTATTTTTTATAGGAGTTCCATTCAATGTAGCTTCAATTCCTTTATTTTCTACATCTGCTGTGTTGTATTTCTGGTTACTGTATCCGGTTGTTGTCAGAACTCTTACACTGGTAACCATATCGGTGGTTTTGCGATAATATCCCTCAACAATACCATTCAACCGATCGTTGAAAAGTCCAAAATCTAGGGCTATTTTCATATCTTTTGTCTTTTCCCAGCGTAAGCTCGGATTTGGAGGAGAACTGATGCTTCCGATATGATAGGCATTGTTGGCCACATTGCGATAATCATTAAAGAGATCAATGATAAGTTGCGGACTTACAGCACGGCTGATATTACCAGTGAATCCGGTTGCCAGACGAAGAGTTAGTCTGTTCAATACAGGTTTGATGGATTGCATAAAGTTCTCCTCACTGATGTTCCATGCGGCACCTGCTGCCCAGTTCGGATTGAATTGTTGATCGCTACCGAAGTTGGAACTACCATCTGTACGGAAAGACGCATTCAATACATACTTCGTTTTATAATAATAGTCGGCAGAAGCGTAGAAAGAAGCAAATTTTTGTTCATTCCATGTTTCACCGGAAGAAGCATCCAGTGCGGCAAGGTACTCTTTAAGTTTGTCATAGTTGACTCCTTCTGGAGTAGAAGGTAGCGGAGTAATAGTATTGCCTGTAAGAGAATCGTAGCCGTATCGTTTACTAAAAAGACCATTTGACTTGCTTCCACGTAGTTCGGCTCCTGCAATCAAGGAGATAGAATGGTCATTTCTGAATTGATCGTCATAAGCGAAATGACCCCGTACCATATAGCTATCGTTATCAATATTACGTTGCAAAAGAGAAGCATATTCCTTTTTTGATAGCCCGTCTACCGTCATACGGTTGTCTAGTGCGGCTTTAGTTCCGTTGCCATATATTTCTTTCAGGCGATTGGTGGAGTAGGTATATGAAGCAAGTCCCACAAAACGTAGTTTGCTGATAATACTATAGTCAATGCCGGCCCGTACGGTTGTATTTATGTTCTTTGTACGTGATGAAGTTTCATTCATTTCCCGCATAATATTATAACCACTGTCGGGCACTTTCTTTCTACTTGTTTTTTCATAGTTATATTTACCTAATGTGTAGTATGTTTCATCAGTGCAATAACTACCATCTGCATTATATGGCTTCTCGTAAGGATTGGCAAAATATGCATATTTGAACGGATCAAACGTACTCAGTGCTGGGGATTTAGAATATTGGTAAGCCATTGTTGCACTAAAATCCAATCTTACTTTTTGATTGGGAGTCATAGTGAGATTGGCTGTTACATTATAACGGTCATAATCATTATTCTTTAACAAACCAGCGTTGCGTGTATACGCTAATGATGTGTAATAGGTGTATTTCTCGCCTCCGCCACTGATGGATAAGTTGTGTGTTGTTGATACTCCATTTCGGAAAAGCTCATCATACCAGTTCGTGTCGTTCTGGCTTAATTCATTAAGATAGGTATCCTGTTGGTCTTTTGTCCAACCTTTGAAACGATCTTTTCCGGAACGAACGATGCCAACTATACCTATCGTTGGATAATCTGTCTTACCTTCTCCGAAATAAGGGGCGGAGAATTCATCCCATAATCCTTGTTCGTAAGCAATCTTCTCCTGAGAATTCATTAAAGAATAATTCCTTTGTGGTTGTAGTGTGACAGAAACATTACCGGAATAGTTGATCCTTGCTTTTCCCTGTTTACCTTTCTTGGTAGTCACCACAATAACACCTCCTGCTGCACGAGAGCCATAAATAGCTGTAGCGGAAGCATCCTTTAGAATAGTGATGCTCTCGATATCACTTGGGTTGATACCAGCTATACCATTCATAAACATATCATCGAATTGCCCTGATTTGATCTCCGAACTACTTGGCATATCAGCTACACTTTCTTGCATGGGTACTCCATCGATAACCCATAGAGGCTGCCCGTCTCCGGTGATTGTATTGGTACCTCTGATTCGTATTTTTTGTGTACTACCGGGCTGTCCGGTTACAGCTGATACAGCTACACCTGCAATTTTACCTTGCATTAAGGCATCGACAGTAGGTTGAGCCTGATCTTTTAGCTGATCGGCAGTGATGACTCCCACTGAACCAGTCATCTTTTTAAATGTAGTCTGGGTATAGCCGGTGATAACAACCTGATCGAGTTCACTTGTTTCTGCCTCCATCTGTATTTTGATGAAAGAGGTTGTCCCTTTTAGTAAACGCTCTGTATTTTTCATACCGATATAGGAAAAAACAAGCGTTTTCCCTTCATTTACTTCCTTGATGGAAAACTTACCATCAATATCTGTAGTAACACCAACTTGGGGGACTTCCTTATAGCGGACGGAGACGCCAACTAATGGTACCCCACTTTCGTCAGTTACAATACCCTTTACTGTTACCTGTGCATTTGCAAATAATGGTAAAATTAGAATAAAAAGTAGTGTTAATGAAAAAATGGGAATTTTATTCATAATTGTAATAATTTGGTTTGAATAAATGCAAATGTATTATTATTAGCTGATATAAACAAGAAAAATGATAATATTTGTGTCTAAAATGTGTGCTTTTGTTTGAGCGGATATCAACCGGTGTTTATTATATTTTTATAAAAGTATAGAAATTTGATTTATGGTATATTACGGCTAGCTTTTTGCATTATAGTATATATTGGGGAGTTTGGTTTGGTAAGTAGTAGAAGGTAAGAAAAGAATGGCTCAGTTTGAGAGTTTGGAGGTAGAACAACTATGCCCCAAACAGTTCGTTTTTATACGGAAATGATCCCAAGATACTACTGCTGACAATAACTTGTCAATATACAGCTTTTATTTCTTTCTCTTGCTTATATTATTCTTTCAATTGCCTAACGAGTTTTCGTTTGACAATTGTTAAGCGATAGTTCAACATATGTCAAGCGTTCGTTCAACAACTGTCAAACGATAACTCCTTAGGCAATGAAATAACTATCAATAGGTAAACGGTTGCCTAAAAATAACTAATAAAATCATTAGTGGCAATTGATTCCAAATCATGCAATTTTGAGCTAAATTCATAGTTACAAGGACTAATCTAACGCAATGCAGTTTTTAGTAATTCTTCTTGGAACTATTATTTTCTTCGTTCCCTAATGAGTTTTCGTTCCACAGTTGTGGAGCGATAGTTCAACTTAAGTGGTTCTATCGTTCGACTTAAGTAGAACGAAAACTGAAGTGCAGATCTAATTATTATTTATAAAAGCCAGGAAACTAAATACAGTATTAAGACAGGTTATCTCTTACTGACTATTGGAAGCTACTGTTTAGTTCATTTCCGTACCGGAATGAATCTATTTTTAAGGGTGTGATTGCCCTGAATCAAATCCCCAAAATTTTCAGATTGAGCCGGGTTCTGGTGGAATCACTCATATGTGAGGTGGATGTTGCTCATTCTTTTTCAGGTAAAGACACTAATTTATGCATTAAATGAGAAAATACGATATCCCCCCTTTATATTTTCTTTTAAAAACGATACCTTTGAAGTGTTTTCTTTCTTTTTTATCAAGTATGGATTGATTTCCGGCAAGTTCTCCTATATTTCCCGAATTAATATTCATTAACTTATTTGCCGTAATACTTTTTAATGCCTCTTGTGTATTAGCTAATAGATATTGAACTATTAACTTTAAAGACTAATATTAT
>ERZ773164.2433-NODE-2433-length-15348-cov-3.849801_pt1 | contig 15348 bp, 8 predicted proteins | sample MGYA00511917_ERZ773164 | MGnify/ENA primary metagenome ERZ773164 (study PRJEB29015, sample SAMEA2737847) | human gut metagenome | biome: human gut; feature: human-associated habitat; material: faeces | place: China | collected 2012 ...
TATTCTGGTTTGTTAACGAACTAAAAGAGAATGAGGCGGAAATTGCAGATGCCAATCCGGGAACTTTTTACAGTGCCATTTCCAATATTAATGTAAGCCTTGGTCAGGGCAATGAATATGCAGTAGCTTTTAGAACTCATTACGCACAGCACTGTTTTATTAACCATATTGACATTAATGTGCAGTCAGGTATGGCAGGCATTTATGATGTTGGAAATGAAATGGAAGACATCTATATTAACGGAGGAAAGTACGGAATTATAACAACAAAGTGTTCTCCGGGCTGGCCTTTTGTAATGGTTGATACAAGATTTTTCGGGCAGACCGTTGGAGCAATTAAGACAAGAGAGGCAGGCTTTAATATTATTCGTACCCATTGTGTTAATACAGCTAAATTTATTGAAGTTGATGATGATTATTTCGAAAAAATATATATAGAAAATTCTGTTTTTGAAGATATGAATTGTATTTTGAATGTGGCAATGGACAACAACTCACTAACACAGGTTTATGTTAAAAATTGTCAGCTTAAGGCAGTGGAAAATGTTGTTGAATATAAGAGCAGTGGCAGACAGATTGCTAATGAAGATTATCAGTGCATTATAAAGAAATACATTCATGGAACTACAGTTAGCGATATTTATCACGATAAACAGATTCACGACCAGATTTACAGATATGCAAAAGACGTAGATTATAGAATCTTAAAAACAGACATACAGCCGTTGCCTGATATGTTAACTTGGGTTAATGCCAAGGAAGTAGGACTTAAAGGTGATGGTGTAACTGATGACACACAGGCTTTAAAAGAGGCAATTGAAAAATATGAAACAATATATTTTCCACAGGGTGAATATATTTTTTCAGATACAATTAAGTTAAAAGAAAATACATCTCTTATAGGAATGAATCCGGTTTCAACGCAACTTATTTTAAAAGAAAATTCTGAAAAGTTTACAGGATTTGGCAAGGCTAAGGCTTTTATTGAAACTTCAAAGGAAAGAAATATTCTGTTCGGTCTTGGTGTTAATACAGGTGGACGAAATCCAAGAGCCTGTGGCGTTAAATGGATGAGTAACAAAAATTCATATATGAATGATGTGAAATTCTTTGGCGGTCACGGTAACCTTGTAAAGATGACAGGAGCTTTTGAACAGCCATATGATGAGGGGAGATGCAGAGATGCAGACCTTAAGAAAGTATGGGACTACCAGTATGCAAGTCTTCTTATTTGTAACGGAGGTGGCGGAACCTTTAAGGATATATGGTCAGCAAGTCCATATGTTTCAGTGGGTGTTCAGATTCAGAATACTGAAACTCCTACAAGAATATATTGTCTGTCATTAGAGCATCATTGCAGATGTGAACTTAGAATGATAAATGCAAAGAATGTAACAATATATGGTTTCCAAAGTGAAGAAGAAAAAGCAGAGGGTGAGTTTGCACTTCCAATAGAATTACATAATTGTAAGGATATTACTTTTGCAACAACATATTGTTTTAGAACTGTTTTTGTGCAGAAACCATTTCCTTATTGTGTAAAAACATGGAATTGTGAAAATATTAAATTTTTGAATGTTCATAATTTTTCACAGATGAAATACACCATGGATAATTTCTTATTAGATGTGAATACCGGCATTGAAATAAGACCATGGCAGGCAGTTTCAATAGAAATAACAGGAAAAGGCGAGAAACAGCCAAAAACAGAAAAGCTGTATTCAGGCTTCCAATTTGCTGATGGTGGAAGCTGTGACGGAAAGGGCAATTTCTATTTCCTTGACAGCTTATATAAGCAGATTTACAGAGTGGATAGGGAAACATTGGAGCTGTCTATGATTTTTGAATCTCCTTATAAAATTAATTCTATAGGATTTGATACAAGGGATAATATTATTGTTATTGGCGAGTATGCCATTCCAAGAGATGCAACAATAAATGGAAAACCTAACATTAATGTTTTGCCGGAGGATTCATATGGAACATCTTATGGATTCTGGTACAACAGTCAGGCTCAGATTGTGGCATTTACAATTGACAGTAACAGAGAATGTGTAAAATTAGAAAAAGTAAACATTGGCGACATAGAGCCGGCAAGAGTTTTATATCCGGGAAACAGATGGCGTGACGGTTCAGACTTTAAGGATGTTATTCAGTATAATCCGAAAAAAGCATTCTTAGCACCGGATGGGGTAACAATTATTCCTTGTCACTATGATTTGATTAGAGCTAACAATCTTTCAAGATCAAAGCCGGGACGTAAATTATATTCAGTTGATGAAATGTATAAGAGAGTTTTCCAATGTGACATTAACAAAGAAGGCTTATTAACAAACCCTCAGGTTATTATTGAAGAGGGTGACTTTAGGGTTAAGAAGTTTGACGAAAAAATCTATGTTGGTGATGATAACATTAAGGTTTATAAGGATGGAAAGTTAATAGATATTATCAGGGTTCCGGAAAGACCTACAACTTTTGATTTTGGAGGGATTAAGCGTAATACTCTTTTTGTTACATCAAGACATAGCGTTTATGCAATTAATATGCAACAAAAAAAGGATGAGGAGAAGTAATAAAAGTATGAGAAAGCAACTAAAAGCTTTATTAATGACAGTAGCTTTGGTTACATTGTCAACAGGACTTATTGGCTGTAACAATGCGAAAAAGCAGCAACAGACAACAACTCAGGTGGAAACAACAGAAAATAAAGTTGAAAATAATATTGAATTTAAGTCTGACGGAGAGCCGGTAAAGGATGATAGTGTTTTAGGAAAGAATACATATGTATTTTCTCCTACAGACAATAAGGATGAAATTCAGGAAAAAGTAAGTCAGATTTTTGCAAGACAGGAATCTAACCAGTTTGGAGATGAAAGATATGCATTACTTTTTAAGCCGGGAGATTATGGAACTTCATTGGAAATTAATGTAGGATTTTATACACAGGTTTTGGGACTTGGAATTTTGCCTACAGATACTAATATTAATAAATTATGGGTTAATGCAGATTGGATGTTTCACAATGCTACCTGCAATTTCTGGAGAAGTGCAGAGAATTTTTCGGTAAATGATTACTGTATGTGGGCTAATTCACAGGCAGTATCTCTTAGACGTGTTAATTTTAATGACGGTATTGTTTTAAGCGATGGCGAGGGCTGGTCATCAGGTGGCTTTATGGCAGACTGCAAAGTGGAAAAGATGGTTTCCTCAGGTTCACAGCAACAGTATCTTTTTAGAAATAATAATTGGGGATATTTTGAAAATGGCGTGTGGAATATGGTTTTTGCAGGTGTAAATGTTGATACTATTCCTACAGGGGGATGGCCATATGAACCATATACTAAAGAAGAAACAGTTCCAAAGATTCAGGAGAAGCCTTATTTGGTTTATGATGAGGACAATGGATATGGCGTTATGGTTCCTGAAAAACGAACAGAATGTCAGGGAATTTCGTGGGAGAACGGAGTTAAAGGTACTTTTTATAGCCTGAATATGTTTTACGTGGCAGATGCCCAAAAGGATAACGCAGATACAATTAATAAGGCTCTTAAAGAAGGAAAAAATCTTCTTTTGACACCTGGAATTTATACTTTAGACAAACCTATTACTGTAGAAGAAAAAGATACTATTATATACGGCATGGGACTTGCTACTCTTGTTTCAACTAATGGAAATGCATGTATGGTAACATCAGATGTAGATGGAATTAAAGTGTGCGGAGTTTTATTTGAAGCAGGGGATAAGCAGTCAGAAACATTGCTTAAAGTTGGAAATGAAAAAGCAGAAGTTTCCCATAGCGACAACCCTATTTGCTTTAGTGATGTGTACTTTAGAGTAGGAGGCGCAAATTACAAGGGCAAAGTTAAGAATTGCGTTACCATTAACAGTAATGATGTAATTGGAGACAATTTCTGGGTTTGGAGAGCTGACCACGGAGACAATGTAGGCTGGGATATGAATACAGCACCTAATGGTATTGTGATAAATGGTGACAATGTTACAATGTATGGATTGTTTGTTGAACATTTTCAGGAATATCAGACCATATGGAATGGTAATGGCGGTAAGCTATACTTCTATCAAAGCGAAATGCCTTACGATGCACCTAACCAGAAATATTATATGAGCCATAATGGTAAGGTGAAAGGTTATGCATCATTTAAAATAGGCGATGAAGTTAATGATTTTTACGGCTGTGGACTTGGAATTTATTGTTACAATAGAGATGCGAACATAGAAATATTCAGTGGAGCAGAGATTCCTGACAAGGATGGAGTAGAAATTAGAAATATTGTAACTGTAAAACTTAACGGTCAGGGACAGATTACACACGTCATAAACGATAAGGGAGATTCAGTTACTTCATCAGGAGATACAGCAAGAATCCAATCTTACGAAAATGGTGAGAAAGAAAAATATTAAAAAAATTATACCTGCCATCCGCCGTCAACGGTAATAATTTGTCCTGTAACATAGGAGCCTGAATTAACAAGACCATATACAGCATTTGCAACATCTTCAGTTGTGCCAAGTCTTGATGCAGGTATTTCTTCTATAATAGAGTCAACATCTTCCTGTGTAAGATGTCCGTTCATTTTGGTGTCTATTATTCCGCAGGAAATAGCGTTAACCTGAATGTTTGAAGGGGCAAGTTCCTTGGCAAGAGCCTTAGTGAAAGAATCAATGGCGCCCTTGGTTGTGGAGTAGCAAACTTCATAGGAAGCACCGCGCTGTCCCCAGACAGAAGAAATGTTGATTATTTTTCCGTAACCCTGCTTTAGAAAAATAGGAATAATCATTTTGCTCATAGCAATGGCAGAGGTAACGTTAGTGTTCCAAAGTCTGGTCCATTCACTATCCGTTATATCCTGAAGCAATCCCAACACCGAAATTCCACTATTGTTAACAAGAATATCAATGGAAATATCTCCTAAATTCTTAAATAGCTTTTCAGCATTATTAAAATCAGATAAGTCGCACTGATAATAAGAAAAATCACTTCCAAGCTCTTCTGCAAGCGCTTCAATAGTAGCTTTATTTTTGTTGTAAGTTCCTATTACTTTATAATTGTTTTTTATAAAAAAACGGCAAATTTCACTTCCGATATCTCCGGAAGCTCCTGTAATTAATATTGTTTTCTTCATAATATATCATCCTTTATAATAGATAGTGCCATATAAGTACCTTAGTACCTTGGTACTGTATTTATTAGAAAAAAGTAGTACCTTGGTACTATAGTACCATAATTATAGGAAAAAATAGTACTTAGGTACTACTTTTTTTATGAAATTAATATTAAAAAAGTAAAAGTGAACCGGGAAATGAAATTAAATAGGAATAAATTGCTAATATGTGCAGGTTGACAATCTACATAAGAGTTGTTATAATTGTAACAAAATTGTAATATTTAGAATTGATTGAGAATAACTTTAGGTATATTTTTAAGATTATATTAAAAAATGTATTGAATATGTAATCAATATGTATTAAAATACTTACTTGATATGGATTTAAACGTATACCGAAATTTTAGAACAGAATTAAAACAAATGGAGGCAGAATTTTCATGAAAAGTAATTATGCTAAGAAACTTGTAGCAGGTACACTTGTGGCATCTATGACAATCACAGCGTCTATGCCATTGTTTGCAGATGAATTAGCAACAGAAATACCTAGCGCAGGTGCAGCAGTTATTGTTGAAGATTACATCAATAATAGTGGTAAAGAAACTGATATTGAGAAGTTACTTCCTACAGAAGCAACAGATAGTACAGCAATATCTAATGAGACAACAAAGACAGAAAATAAGACTGAAAAGACACAGACATCTAATACAGCAACATCAAGTGAGGACAAGTTATTTGCTAACATAGCAATTACTAAGGTTTCAGGTGGTGCAGAAGATTATGTTAATGTAAGAAAGAAACCAACAACAGAATCTAAGGTTGTTGGAAAAATTTATAACAACAGTGGTGCAAAAATTCTTGAAAAGACTAATAACGGTTGGTACAAGATTGTATCAGGTAACTGTACAGGTTATATTAAGTCAGATTTCTTTGTAACAGGAAGTAGTGCTAAGAGCAGAGCTTTAGATAATGGTTATGTACAGGCAGAAGCTAAGGATGCTATCCATGTTAGAGCAGAAGCTAATACTAATTCTAAAGTAGTAACTAACGTTTACAAGAATGAAACATATACTATTAAGAAGTTTGACAAGACTGGCGAATGGATTAAGGTTAAAATTAAAGCCGGTGTTAGTGGTTGGATTTCAGCACAGTATGCGAATGTCAACATTAACATGGAAACAGCTATAACAAGAAAAGAAGAAAAAGCTAAGATTAAGAAAGAACGTGAGGCAGCAAAAGCGGCAGCTGAAGAAGAGGCAAGAAAGCAGGCTGAACAGCAGGAACAGCAGGAACAGCAGGCATCAAATGATAACAGCCAGAGTTCAAGCAATGGTACATATTCGAACAGCTCAAACTCAAGTTCAAGAAGCAACTACAGCAACTCATCATCAAGCAGTAGTTCATCAAGTAGTTCAAGTAGCAGTAGTTCAAGCAAGAAGAGTTATAGTAGCTCATCAAGCAGCTCAAGCGGTTCGGGAACAGGTGCAGCAATTGTAGCATATGCTAAGCAGTTCCTTGGTAACCCTTATGTATACGGTGGAGCAAGTCTTACAAACGGAACAGACTGTTCAGGATTTACAATGTCAGTATACGCTCACTTTGGGTATGGACTTAGCAGATCATCATATACACAGGTTAACAACGGTAGAGCTGTATCAATGAGTAGCTTACAGCCAGGTGACTTGTTATTCTACAAGTATGGTGGTTCTACAATCAGCCACGTAGCTATTTACATTGGTGGTGGACAGATTATACATGCTTCAACAGAAGAAACAGGTATTATAATTAGTGGCATGGGGTCACCTTGTGCAGCTAGAAGAATTATTGGATAATTAAATATAATATAGAAACAAGACCTGAATTGGCAACAACCAATACAGGTCTTATTTTTTTGCAAAATAGTGTGGCGAATTTTAGAAAAAAGTCAATAGTTTATGTGTAAAATGTACAAGTTTGGAACATATCAACAAAACATTAGTTCTTTACAGCTATCGACAAAGATTTACATAAAATGACACACTTTTATGTTGATAATGTTAATAAGTGGGTTAATAACCTATTTTAAGGGAGAATTTTATTGAAAAAAACTGAAAAAACAATGTTAATAACTTTTTAACTATAATTGTGCCAGATAGTTAAAAATGGGTTAAATTTGTATAAAATATACAAAAATAGCGTCGAAAAAACAGTAGAGAAAAATAAGTGAAAAAAGTGTGTTTTTTCTTGTGGAAAATCACCTTAAATGGTATAATTTAATTACTAGTTAACGAAAGGAAGTGGTACCATGAAAATTAAGATTTTCGGTAAGAACATTGAAGTAACAGAAGGCATCAGAAGCGCAGTAGAAGAGAAAATCGGAAAGCTCGATAAATACTTCGCAGAAGAGACTAGAGTGGACGTTACATTAAGTGTTAATAAGAATGAACAGAAGGTGGAGGTAACAATTCCAGTCAAAGGACGTATTATCAGAGCGGAAGAAATAAGTGATGATATGTATGTATCAATCGATATGGTTGAGGAAACAATTGAAAGACAGCTTGTTAAGTATAAGAATAAGATTATTGACAAGAAGAAATCAATTAAGGAAGCTTTTACAGAGACATACATTGAAGCTGATTACGAAGACGAAGATGAGGATCAGATTAAAATCAAAAAGACTAAGAGATTTGGTATTAAGCCAATGGATCCTGAAGAAGCTTGCGTAGAAATGGAATTACTTGGACATAACTTTTTTGTATTCCTTAATGCAGAGACAGAAGAAGTTAATGTAGTTTACAAACGTAAAGGTAATACATACGGTTTAATAGAACCTGAACTTGACTAAAAGATAAAAAGTAACTAAGAAAACTAAATAATATCTAATAAGAGTCCCTGATTGGTTGAAATATATCAGTTAGGGATTCTTTTTTCCGTTTATAAGAACAAAAGTTATGAAATGCCTATGTTTACACTTTTTTAACAAATAAATAACACATACTTGTATTGAATAAAACCGATTTAAATGGTATTATATTCCTTAGCGTGTTGTATTTTACAACAAATATATTTGAGGAGATTACCATGGGCGTAATTAATAAAATCGTAGGAACGCATAGTCAGCGTGAATTAAAAAGACATAATCATACAATAGAGAAGATATTAAGCCTTAAGCCGGAGATGGAAAAACTTACCGACGACGAGATGAAGGCTAAGACAACAGAATTTAGAAATAGATTACAGAAAGGTGAAACTTTAGACGATTTGCTTCCTGAGGCATTTGCCTTAGTTAGAGAAGCAACAAGAAGAACACTTGGAACAGAACATTATCCATGTCAGTTACAGGGTGGTATTATCTTACATCAGGGACGTATCGCAGAAATGAAAACCGGTGAAGGTAAGACACAGACATGTTTGTTGCCTGCATATCTTAATGCATTGGAAGGCAAGGGCGTTCATATCGTAACAGTTAACGAATACCTTGCTACTCGAGATGCTGAGTGGATGGGACAGGTTCACAGATTTTTGGGATTAACAGTAGGCTGTGTTCTTTCAGACATGGAACATGAAGAAAAGAAAGCGGCCTATAACTGTGACATCACATATATTACAAATAACGAATTAGGATTTGACTACTTAAGAGATAACATGGTTGTTTACAAAGAACAGTTAGTTCAGCGTGGACTTCATTACTGTATTATCGACGAAGTTGACTCGGTTCTTATTGATGAGGCAAGAACACCTCTTATTATTTCCGGACAGAGTGGGAAGTCAACTAAGTTATATGAAATGTGTGACATTCTTGCAAGACAGATGGAACGTGGCACAGCTAATCCTGAACTTAGCAAGATGGATGCCATTATGGGTGTTGATATTGAAGAAGATGGAGACTTCCTTGTAAATGAAAAGGACAAGATTGTTACTTTAACAGCACAGGGTATTGAAAAAGTTGAAAAATTCTTCCACATTGACAACTATGCTGATGCTGAAAACTTAGAACTTCAGCACAATGTTATTTTGGCATTAAGAGCACATAACCTTATGCATAGAGATCAGGACTATGTAGTTAAGGATGATGAAGTACTTATTGTAGATGAATTTACAGGACGTATTATGCCGGGCCGTAGATATTCAGATGGCTTACATCAGGCAATTGAAGCTAAGGAACATGTAAAGGTAAACAGAGAGAGTAAGACTCTTGCAACTATTACATTCCAGAACTTCTTTAACAAGTACGAGAAGAAAGCCGGTATGACAGGTACAGCCTTAACAGAAGAAAAAGAATTTAGAGATATATATAGCATGGACGTTGTGGAAATCCCAACTAATAAGCCTATTGCAAGAATAGATCATGAAGATGCAATGTTTAAAACTAAGAAAGAAAAGCTTCATGCAGTAATAGAAGAAATCGTGGCATCTCACGCAAAGGGACAGCCGGTATTAGTTGGTACAATTAATATTGATTCTTCAGAAGAAATTAGTGCATTACTTAAAAAGAGAGGAATTCCTCATAATGTATTGAATGCTAAATTCCATGAAAAGGAAGCTGAAATTGTAGCACAGGCAGGTCAGCATGGTGCAGTTACTATTGCTACTAATATGGCAGGTCGTGGTACTGATATTAAGCTTGACGACGATGCAAGAGCAGCAGGAGGTCTTAAGATTATAGGTACAGAAAGACATGAATCAAGACGTATCGATAACCAGTTAAGAGGACGTTCAGGTCGTCAGGGTGATGTTGGTGAATCTAAGTTTTACATTTCATTGGAAGATGATATTATGAGATTGTTTGCTTCAGAGAAGCTTATGTCAATCTTTAATGCATTAGGTGTTCCGGAGAATGAAGAAATTCACCATAAGTCATTAACTAAGACTATTGAAAGAGCACAGAAGAAGATAGAAGGAAATAACTTTGGCATAAGAAAGAACCTTATGGAATATGATAAGGTTAACAATGACCAGAGAGAGATTATATACGCTGAAAGAGCAAGAGTTCTTAACGGCGAGAATATGAGAGATGCAATTATCAAGATGATGAATGAAGTAATTGAATCTCAGGTTGACATGTTTGTTGGCGATGATCAGGAGACTAAGGATTGGGATGTGGCAGGTTTAAGTCAGTCATTATTTGAAATTATTCCTGTAAAACTTGAAATTCCAAAGAGCGAGATTGAACATCTTTCAAAAGCTGAATTTAAACAGTTATTGAAGGAAGCTGCAGTTAAGCTTTACGAAGCTAAGGAAGCTGAGTTCCCAGAACCTGAACATATTAGAGAATTAGAAAGAATCGTTCTGTTAAGAGTAATCGACAGAAAGTGGATGGATCACTTAGATGATATGGAACAGTTGAAACAGGGTATTGGTCTTATGGCTTATGGTCAGAGAGATCCTGCTGTTGAATACAAGATTCAGGGCTTTGAAATGTTTAATGACATGATTGAAGGTATCAAAGTTGAAACTGTTAAGACTTTATATCATATTCAGGTTGAACAGAAAGTTGAACGTGAAGAGGTGGCAGAAGTTACAGGAACAAACAAGGATGATACAGGTGTTAGCAAGACTAAACACAGAGAATCTGAAAAGATTTATCCAAATGATCCTTGTCCATGTGGTTCAGGAAAGAAGTATAAAAACTGTTGTGGACGTAAGGCTTAATAAAACGGCTTGAATTATAAAGAAAGGGGTTGCTTTAGACGACTCCTTTCTTTTTTGAAAATTTAGAAAAAGTAAGATTGAGGTATGACGTGGTAGAACTTGAACAATACAAATATCAATGGAATCAATATGCAGATCAATTGGAAGAACTGCGCAAAGCCTTTGACATACAGGCAAAAAAAGAAAGAATAGAAGAAATTGAAGGAATAATGGAAGAACAGGGATTTTGGGATAATTTAACAAGGTCTCAGGAAATAACAAAAGAATTAAAACAATTAAAAGACAGTCTTGAAACCATTGAACACCTTCAGCAGAAATATGAAGATCTTGGAACTTTAATTGAAATGGGTGAAGAGGAAAATGATGCTTCAATGGTAGAAGAAGTTGAGCAGGAAACGAAAGAGTTTATAGATGAATTTGAAAAAACTAAAATAGAGACTCTTTTGTCAGGAGAATATGACAAAAACAATGCCATTGTAAAAATCAATGCAGGAGCAGGGGGAACAGAGTCTTGTGACTGGGCAAGTATGTTATATAGAATGTATACCCGTTGGGCAGAAAGTAAGGGATATAAAACAGAAGTACTTGATTTCCTTGATGGAGACGAGGCAGGAATAAAGTCCATAACATTTCAGGTTAACGGCGAAAACGCATATGGTTATTTGAAATCAGAAAAAGGAGTTCACAGACTAGTTAGAATATCTCCTTTTAATGCAGCAGGAAAAAGACAGACTTCTTTTGCTTCATGTGATGTAATGCCTGATATTGAGGAAGACCTTGATGTTGAAATAAATGATGATGACATTAGAATTGATACTTACCGTTCAAGTGGTGCCGGTGGACAGCACATTAACAAAACATCATCGGCGGTAAGAATAACACATAACCCTACAGGAATTGTTGTGCAGTGTCAGAATGAAAGATCTCAGCTTCAGAATAAAGATAAGGCTATGAAGATGTTAAAAGCTAAACTTTATGTTCTAAAAAAACAGGAAGAAGAGGAAAAACGTTCAGGAATTAGAGGAGAAGTAAAAGAGATTGGATGGGGCAGTCAGATACGTTCTTACGTTATGCAACCATATACAATGGTAAAGGATCACAGAACAAATCAGGAGATAACAGACGTTGGAAAAGTAATGGATGGTTACATTGATCCCTTTATAAATGCATACTTAAAATGGATTAATATTAAGAAAGATAACTAATTTTTGTTGCGGATTACCATTAACCGTGCTATTATTCAATGGTAAAATAAACTAAACTTTAACAAGCGAGGAATAAACATGATAAAAGTGGCGATTTTAGGATACGGAACAGTAGGTTCAGGAGTATTCCAGATTATTAAAGAGAACAAAGAATTAATTACAAACAAAGCAGGACAGGAAATTGACATAAAATATGTACTTGATTTAAGAGAGTTTCCAGGAGATCCTTGTGAGAATGTATTAGTTCATGATTACAATATTATTTTAAATGACCCTGAAGTTGAGGTTATTATAGAAGTAATGGGAGGGCTTAAACCATCATACGATTTTGTTAAGTCGGCATTAGAAGCAGGCAAGAGTGTTTGTACATCAAACAAAGAACTTGTTGCAAAATATGGTGCAGAATTAATTAAGATTGCCCAGCAGCATAACAGAAACTTCTTGTTTGAAGCTGCAGTAGGTGGTGGAATCCCTATTATCCGTCCACTTAACATGCATATTACAGCTGATAAGATATGTGAAATAACAGGTATCTTAAATGGTACAACAAATTACATTTTAACAAAAATGGACAAAGAAGGAGCTGACTTTGACAGCACTTTAAAACAGGCACAGGATTTAGGCTATGCTGAAAGAAATCCTGAAGCTGATATCGAAGGCTATGACGCAGTTAGAAAGATTGCTATATTAGCATCTTTAGCAAAAGGTAAAACTGTAAACTTTGAAGAAATTTATACAGAAGGAATTTCAAAAATTACAGCAGAAGATTTTAAATATGCTAAGGCTATGGGACGATCAATTAAGTTATTAGGTAAGTGCAAGAACGAGGATAATCAGGTAGTTGCATCTGTAGCACCTAGACTTTTGGCACCGGATCATCCATTATTTAACGTTAGTGGTGTTGTAAACGGAATACTTGTACGTGGAAATATGGTAGGCGACTTAGTATTTATCGGTAGTGGCGCAGGAAAGCTTCCAACAGCCAGCGCAGTTGTGTCTGACGTGGTAGATAGTGTAAGACATCTTAATGTATCAACAACAGTAATGTGGGATGAAGAAAAATTAGAATTAGAAGATTTTTCAAAGTCAAAGAAGAAATTCTTTGTTAGAAGTAGTAGTTCAAAAGAAGACATTGAAAAGGTATTTGGCAATGTTGAATATGTTGATGCTAACATTGATGGAGAATTTGGATTTATTACAGAAAAGATTAGTGAAGCTACGTTTGCAAAAAAAGCAGATGAATTAGGCACAGTAATCTCTAGAATTAGAATAGAAGGTTAATTTTATTAACTATATCTCATATAACCGCATAATATAAAATAAGATTAAGGGGAAAATATAACATGAAGGAAACAAAGGTTGTTAAGTTTGGGGGAAGTTCATTAGCTGACGCTAAGCAGTTTAAAAAGGTTGCAGAAATAATATTAGATGATCCAACAAGACGTTTTGTTGTAGCATCTGCACCGGGAAAAAGATATGTGGAAGACATTAAAGTAACAGATATGCTTTACAAATGCTATGAAATGGCATCAGAAGGACAGAACTTTGATGAGCAGTTCCAGATGATTAAGGACAGATATAATAACATTATTATGGACTTAGGAATTGAAGATTTTTCTTTAGAGGAAGATTTTGAAATTATAAAGGGAGCTTTTTCACATATGGCAGGCCGTGATTATGCAGCCAGCCGTGGTGAATTTCTTAACAGTAAGGTTTTAGCTAAGTATTTAGGCTTTGAATTTATTGATGCTGCAAAATATATTTTCTTTGATGATATGGGACAGTTTGACTGGGACAAAACAGCAGAAAAATTAATTCCAAAGCTTGCAGCAACAGAAAAAGCAGTAGTACCGGGATTCTACGGCTCAATGCCAAATGGAACAATCAAAACATTTTCACGTGGAGGTTCTGACGTAACAGGGTCTATTATTGCCAGAGCAGCAGAAGCTAAGATTTATGAAAACTGGACAGATGTTAGCGGATGCCTTATTTGTGATCCTAGAATTGTTAACAATCCGGCTCCAATTAACACAATTACATATAGCGAACTTAGAGAATTAGCATATATGGGTGCAACTGTACTTCATGAAGATGCTATTTTCCCAGTAAGAGCAGCAGGCATTCCTGTAAATATAAAGAATACTAATTGCCCGCAGGACAGAGGAACAATGATTGTATCAGAAACAGCAGAACCTTGTGAACATATTATTACAGGTATTGCAGGTAAAAAAGGTATGTCTGTAATCAATATTGAAAAAGACAAGATGAACAGCGAAGTTGGATTTGGTAGAAACGTTCTTCGTGCATTAGAAAAGAGCAATGTAAGTTTTGAACATATGCCATCAGGTGTAGATACAATGAGCGTTGTTATTCAGACAGATAAGTTAGCAGGCAAGGAAACAACAATTCTTGATGAAATTAGATCAAGAGTGCATCCTGACCAGTTATACATTGAAAGCAACTTAGCTCTTATTGCAGTTGTAGGTCGTGGAATGAAGAGTGCAAGAGGTACAGCGGCAATCTTATTTACAGCTTTAGCAGATGCAAGAGTAAATATTAAGATGATTGATCAGGGTTCTTCAGAATTAAACATCATTATCGGTGTTGCAGAGGAAGACTTTGAAGTAGCAATGAAAGCTATTTACAATGCATTTATTAAGGTAAAAAAATAAATAGCAGATAACCTTTGTTAAAAAGTTGACAAAAATTTATATAAGTACTATAATAGCATAGTAAAAATTAAAAATTCTTCGGGGCAGGGTGAAATTCCCTACCGGCTGTGATTGCGAATGCATAAGTCAGCGAGCCAATGGCATGATATGGTGTGAATCCATAACCGACAGTAAAGTCTGGATGAGAGAAGACAGGAGAGTAATTATCATAGATTGATTAAGGATTCTAAAAGCCACTGGAATCTTGCAATCAGTAATTTATGAATATTACATTTCTATATTTGCTTTGTATTTAAGCCCTGGAAATTATTTCCGGGGTTTTCTTTTTGCCACAAAAAGAAAGATACGGCAAACCAAATCACCAATAAGTGTTGAAGAATTTTGAAAAAAGAAAAAGGAGATTTAAAATGAAAAAAGTATTTACTACAAAAAATCTGGTTCTTATGGCAATGTTCTCAGCACTTGCCGCAGTGTTAATGTTATGGGAATTTCCAATTCCTTTTATAGCACCAAACTTTTATGAAATTGATTTAAGTGAGATTCCAATTCTTGTAGGTTCATTTATTATGGGACCTGTATCAGGAATAATTATGGAAGCTATAAAGATTGTGCTTAAAATATTACTTAAAGGGACAACAACAGGTTATGTTGGAGAATTGGCAAATTTTTGCATAGGATGTTGCCTTGTTGTTCCGGCGGGAATAATATATAAAT
>ERZ773164.2436-NODE-2436-length-15346-cov-5.113400_pt1 | contig 15346 bp, 9 predicted proteins | sample MGYA00511917_ERZ773164 | MGnify/ENA primary metagenome ERZ773164 (study PRJEB29015, sample SAMEA2737847) | human gut metagenome | biome: human gut; feature: human-associated habitat; material: faeces | place: China | collected 2012 ...
CTACTGCCGGACCGTAATGGAATGCACATATATCATCATCAAATAGCTTTTTATTCTTTAGTGCCAACATTGCTCCTTGTGCATAATATAATAATCTTTGCATTTTGTTGTTTGATTTTAGATCATCACCGGTTTCCATACGTCTGTAATTATTATAGTGTATGAAAACCAAAATTCAAAATTAATCGAAAGAAATATCGGATAAAGCAAAAAACATCATCTATATTTTACCACCTATTTTTAGGCATAGGTATGGCTACTAAAAAGGCTTCATACGGATTGTGTAATGAAACTATTTTATATATACGCTCTATTCTGTCTTAGAAACACTTGAAAATCGAACGCTATATCGCTTATACCGACCAGACAATCCTTAGGAGAAGGAAACGGCTTCAGGGCGTAGCTATCCTATAGAAAGTCTACAAGATAGATACAACCAAAACTTTTTCAACCCTTTATCGTGAGGTATCCGTGTTCTTTTTCCTGACCATGAATATCCGTAAATACTCATCACACTTTGATAGTCCTCGAAGCCCCATCTGACTACCAGTCGTTTCCAACTGTTGTGTGTATCCCTTCAAAAAAACACTAACTAATTCCAAAGGTAGCCTATGACATTGCTGTCATAACATTCGCCCCCGCTTACTCTTTAACCTTGGACTTTTTCAAGCCTTTAGGCTTCCCTTTCTGTTCGGGTGGAATATCCCTATTCCAATGAGGATATGTATAAGCTTTCCTCCCCTGAGGTCATACACCTATGGAAATATGGTATAGGTGTAACCCTGCGAATTTTATGGTTAAGCTCGCAACACTCCGGTTTACATTTATACTGCCTTCAAGCATTGCAGATAGTGAATATATAAGAGAATTAGTGTATACCTATATACCACCTTCTTCCTTTTCCAAGAAGCCGGAGAGAGAAAGAAAAAAAATTCCTCTCATTATATAAGTGCCTGAAATCGACACTTTTTCTACTTTTTCATAAACAAATGGCGGTAAATATTTTTTTAACAATTTTTTACTGTTTTTTGTAAAAAACAACACTGTTTGATGAATCATCTAACATAATAAGTGATTGCTTTCTTATTTCTTTTATAAGTCCGTTTGAATACAATACAGCGTAAACATCTGCCGTTCGTGTTTCATTACTTGAGTTATGACATTTTAAAGAAATATTATAATTTTCTTTTGTTGTACTATAATCAAGTTTATAACCTGACTTGACATATTCGATTGAATAATCCCCATTATTAGCCAACATACTGATTTCGGGTTCATATTGTACTTCATCAGCATAAGACACAGATGGAATCATACAAGCCGATAAACACCCAATCACCGCTATTGTGCTTATAATTTTTTTAATATTCATAATAACTCCTCCTCTATTCATACAAACAAATTTTAATTTTAAAAAAACTTACTCAGGGATTACTCTGGGGTTCGGCTTATCTCGCATAGTGAGGAGCTTACTGCCCAGAGCTATTACTTAGGAAGTTTGGGAATAAAAAATTTATTCCTCATTAATATAGTCCCTATTTTAAGCACTATTTCTACCTTTTCATAAGCAAATGGCGGTAAAATATTAAATCAATCAAAAAAAAAGAGAGCAACATAACAGTTGCTCTCTTTCCCTAAATTTTTAATTAAATTCTCATTATTCTCAGCTTACACGCTTTTGACTTTCTATATAATCGGCTATTATATCATCACAATCAATGGTATAATTTGTTGTTACAAAGAAATTTTTGGTCCATATTGATTTACTGGTAATGATTTCAGGATGCTTTTCAGCTAAAATTTTAGTAGATTCTTTTCTGATTATTTGATGTAGTTGCTTTGGACTATAATCACAATTGCATTTAATCCGCAAATCAGCCGTATAGTTTTTTGTATCAGCCGAAATTAACTGAAAATTATGTTTGTTGCAAATTTCAACCAAAGCCTCTTTAAAGTCTTTCCGTATTGAAGCAAACTTGAATATTTTTCTACTTCTTCTTGTACAGAAAACGAGTCTGTATTCAATATAATAAGTTGCATATTCATTTTTCTCAAATCCCAATATCATTATTATCACTCTTTCTTAATTAATCTATTGTTAATTCAGATACATTTGTATTCGCATATACTGTCATATTATCAAGTGCTGTCCATATAAAGTATTTTACTTTTATTGGCTCATTAAAGTCATTTGAAATACTATAATCATTAGCACCGGCATTAAATCCGTTAATAGTTTCAATTTTTAATAACGTACCTGATGAACTGTATATTGCGATTATTCCTGTTGCTGTTATATATCCGTCAGTATTGTTTTCAGCAGTACATACAATATCGTTATCAACCTTTTTAATACCTGTTTCAATCGTATAGTTTGATTCCGGTTTTCTCTCTAACTTTACAGTAATTGATTTACTTGCAAATGAAGTCGGTGTTGACATAAAACGGATTTCATATTCGCCTTCTTCAAGTTCAAGTTCTGTTGCTCCTGTTGTAAACCAATTATTTTCGCCCTTATTTGATATTTCGATTGTTTCTTTCAGATTTTTTATCTTTGTTCCCTGTACTTCAAGAAAATCAGGAGCATCTCCGAGAGTCGGTATATAAATTTCTTGTGGATCACTATCTTGAAATTTTTCATTTGATGCTTTACATATTATCGTTATAGTAGTTCCGTACCAAGAATCTTCAATATTCAATGAACCGTTTTCTGTATGATATTCTTTTCCGTTGACTAAATATGTAGATGTATTATTTAAGTAATCTAAAGTTCTTCTGCTGTATTCAATTTCGGCTGTTGGTGTTATTTCTTTAGGTTTAACTTTTTCTTCTACATTTAAAGTAAAGATTTCACTCGCAAAAGCCGTATCTGTTGCTTTATATCTGATTTCATAAATACCAAACGGAACATTTTCAAGAATTTCCGAATTAATTTCATGCCATTCGGTCTCTGTTGTTAATTTATATTCCATATCTGAATTAACATTATAAATATTATAATCAGCCGTTGCGATACCGGTTGGAGCTAAAGACAATGTTGGTAAATAAATTGATTTACTATTGCTGTCAACATATTCATCATTTCTTGCTTTTCTCGTTATAGTTAAATCACGACCGTACCAATTATCAGCAATATCTAATTTTCCGTCAACAGGTGTTATTTCATTATCATTCAATGTATAGTTACTTTCAGAATCAAATCCGACTAATTGATTGTTCTTATAATCAACTGTAATATTCGGTGTTTCCTCTTTTATTTTTGTACGAACAGTTACAGAATTACTTGCAAAATCAGTATCTGTAGCTTTATATCTTATTTCAAATTCATTTGCTCCCAAAGTGCTTGTTTCAATTTTATTAGATGTACAAGGTGTCCAAGTATCTGAATTTGTTGCTTTATATTCCATTGTATTATCTACACCGTTTATTGTTGTATCAGTTGTTAAAATACCGTTAGGAGCTTCAGGACGTGCAGGTATGTTTAATGATAATACTTCACTGTCAGTAAAACTGCTATTTCTTGCTTTTCTTTGAATTTTAAGAGATGTTCCAAGCCAATCACTGTTAACATCAATCTGACCATAAGAAAAACTGAATATAATTCCTATCTCATTTTTATTGCTTGTTAAAGTAATCGGTTTATCGTTAATGTAATAGTTTCCGTCATTTATAAAACCGTTAATGATTTCATTTTTATAATCTATCGTAAGTTCAGGTGTTTTTTCAGGTGCTGTTTCCGGTAAGGCACGAACATAATTATAAATGCCTTCAAAATCAATCATACCATAACCGGTATTTATATCATAGCCTTCTCCGTCAATGTCTATTGCAGTTTCTTTAAGAATTTCTTTGAACATATCAGTATCAATATACGGTCTCATTTGTTTTACACCAATTGCAGCTGCTGCTACCATTGGAGTAGCTTCTGATGTTCCCATATGAGAAATATACGGTGCAACACCTTCCCATCCGTATGCATAAGTTCTTATTTCTTTGCCCGGAGCTGAGATAAATACACTGTCATTCGCTGTTGAAAAATCACACTTTTTATATTGATTTCTCTCTAAATCATTTACCATATCAAAAGTGTATGTATTAACTTCACCATAAACTTGAAAATGTTGTGGATTACCTATTTCACCATATAAACCTGTAGCATCATCTACAATTAAGTGAAGTGGTTCACAATCAGGTTCGACTGCACCTACACCTATTACATTCTCACAAGAGGCAGGATATATATTAGCATTTGCCAAATCACCATATTTATCTACTTCACCTTCATTGCCTGTCGCTGCAACAATTATCATACCGTTAGATGTTACCGAATTGACAACACTGTTAAAAATCTTTATTTCTTCAACGGAAGGTGTTCCTATAGAGCCCATGCTTATATTACATACATCACAACCATCTTCATAAGCTAATTGCAATGCTTTTAATATCGAAGCACCGCTATTAGCAAAATCTGAACAAGCAGTATCCTCGACTTTATACGGTATTACAGTACATTCATCAACTATACCGGCAATACCTTTTTCGTTATTAATTTTCGCTGCTATATTGCCAATTATACCAGTTCCGTGAGGGTGTGCATCACCCATAATATGTAGACGTTCTTCATTATTATCTAATAAAGCACATACATTAATACCATCTTGAATATCGACACCTTCAAAGTCCTCCCAATCACGCATAATTCCGGTGTCAATAACACCAACCTTTACCCCTTTACCTGTAATATGATTTTCACGATATACATAATCTCTCATAGCATTATGATGCCACATCTGATAATATAGCAAATCATTTGTATAATGCTCCGGTAAAGGTGTTGTCGTTGGTTCTTCCGTTGCTGTCGGTTCATTTGTAGATGACGGTTCTTCCGTTGTTTCAGGAGTTTCAGTTGAAACAGGTGTATCTATTTCAGGTATATTTGTTGTTTCAGGAATATCTGTACTATTAGGTTCTGATATTTCATCTGAAAAGAGTTCTAAATTGTCATCAACAATCGGAATAGGTTGAATTGGTGTGTTTTCTGCAATAAAATTAATATCAACTTTATCTTCTATTGCTTTTATTGCTTTAATTGATTTTGATACATATACATTTGCATCAGCTGAGATAACAATAATATCATCATTTGTAATATCAAAGTCAGGTGCTTCTTTTAATGAAAAGATATATCCGCACTTATTACCTTCAGGTGGATAATTAATATTGCTTTCTGCTGTTGCTAAAGGTATATTTATAGTTGAAATAATCATTATGATTGCGATTATATTTGAAATAAACTTTTTCATATTTTTCTCCTTATCATCTGTTTTATTAACTATATTATACCATATTTTCGGCTAAAATTCAATAGTTTTGTACCATTAATAGCAATATTCTCTAATTTTAACAAGAATAAATTGTTAATTTGTATGATATTATGCTTGACAGATTCAAATGTTTTGTTCATCAAAAAAGAACATCCGAGTGGATGCTCTTTTTTTGATAAGTAATATAAATTTTTTATATTACTTTATATATGACAATACAATAGTCAAAAGGATTCCCGATATTATTATCACAATGAGAACATTTAATTTTTTTAGGTATATCAGCAATAACACTATAACATTGCTTTGATACTTTATTACATTTCGGGCAAAGAACTTTTATATAAGGTTTTACAATACCATTATCAGAACAAATTTTTAGTATTTCGTAGATTGCTTTTTTATCTAAATTGAAGTTTTCAATAATATCACTTGCATATATCCACTCTTGCTGATGATATTTACCAAGAAAATTTATTAAATTATCTAAATCAATATCAAACTTCTTTTCTTCTAATATTGGTTTTGACTTCAAAAATAGATTTAAACCCATAATTCTTCCCCATTCATCAATAATTATAAAATATTACGATTATATATTTTCTCCACACCTAAGAGGGAAAAATCCCTCTTAGGCAAAAAAATCAGTCTATATCTTTGATAACAGCATCCGGTGTTTGAGCTACACCTGAGAATACCTTATCACCAATAGTGTCAATCGAAAGAAATTCCGCTGACTTTGGATTGATAGTAAATTCAACGTTTTTTGAACCTTTAAACACACCAATACCTGTTGCAGTCAAAATAGCTGTTCCGGCATTGATATTGTTCGTGTAAGTCAAATTATAATCCTTACCTTCGACAAGTGTATATTCAAGCATTGTTGAGGTTTCATTATTGTAATTTTGATATACAATTGTAGGTACAGGCTTTTGCTCGGCTTTATTATAGGTAAAAGTTCCTGTTATTGTAGGGTGTAATGTACTCATATCTACAGGATCTTTATCATGTCTTTGTGGATCATAAGGCTCAATTGTGAATGTAGTTTCAGCTACACCTACGTAGTTGCCTATACCGGTAATTTTTATATTACCAGTACCTACTTGTACATTATTTGAATACTCAACTGTATAATCAGTATTTTTAACAAGTTCTCTGCCGTCAACTGTTACTGTAAAATTCGGATATAGTTTACCGCCACTGAATTCTGCCGTTTCAATATCCGTAAATACAGCGTTATTGATACTTGCCGATGTAATGGTAAAGTTATTTGATTTAGAATTGCTAAATCCACCTACACCATTTACCGTTACAGTTCCTGTTCCTGCATCTGTATTGTTTGCATATGACAAGTTAAAATCTTGACCTTCAATCAATGAATATGAATAAACATCATTAAAGTAATATCTTATAGATGTCGGTTTCGGTTTCTTTTCATTTCCGTCATAAACATAGCTTGTATTATCCCAATTAATTTTTAACTTATCACTATTCAATGAAATTGGATTACTTGAATCAGGTGTAAAGTCTTTAATCGTGAAATCCTTAGAAGTTGTACCTGTAAAATTTCCTTTTCCTGTAATCGTTACGGTTGCTGTTCCGACTCTGTTGTTATTTGAATAACTAAGTGTATAATCTGTGTTATTTGAAAGAGTCTTACCGTTATATGTTATTGCAGGTATAGGTGTCACTGCTACACCCATATATTTTTGTTCAGGAATGGTATTTACACTTGTATTACTGATAGATTCAGGATTAATTGTAAACGTTACATTTTTAGTTCCGGTAAAGTTATTTTTTCCTGAAAGTGTGATTGTAGCCGTACCGGCATTTGTGTTATCGCTGTATGAAACAGTATAATCAGTATTGGCAACAAGTGTTTTATTATTATATGTAGCTGTTACTGTAGGAGTTAAACTATTTCCTGTATATTTTTGTGCTGCTATTGCAGCTACACTAACATCCGACATATTTCTTGAGCTAATAGCAAACGTAAAAGTTTTTAAACCGCTAAAATTACCGATACCGGCAACTTTTACAGTAGCTGTTCCTTTGTTTACATTATTAGAATAAGTAGCTTTAAAATCAACATCTTTAGTTAAACTTTTTCCGTTATATGTAATAGTCGGTAAAGGAGTTAATTCTGAACCGGTATAGCTTTGATTTGCTATTGTTCCAAACGATACTTGTGAAATATCTTTAGATACAATAGAAAATGTTTTAGACGTTGTTCCTTTAAAATTACCTTTACCTGTTATTGTAACAGTTCCTGTACCTACATTAACATTATTGGAATATGTTAGCGTATAATCAGTTCCTTTCGTTAATGTTGCTTCGTTATAGGTTATAACCGGTAATACAGAAATCGAATTACCTGTGTATGTTTGATTTAGTATACTTCCGATAGTTGTATCCGAAATATCTCTTGCAACAATATTAAAATTCTTTGTAATTGTGCCGGTATAATCTCCGATACCTGTAATTGATATTGTTGCTGTACCTACATTTTTATTGTTACTGTACGATACTGTATAATCAGTATCTTTAACAAGTTCAACATCATTACAACTAACAGTAATATTAGGAACAATAAGTGAACCTGTATATGTTTGATCTGCAATATCACTGATAACAACGGCATTATCCGTTGTATTTTTGAAATCTCTTGCTTTCCAATATATAGTGCCATCTGTACCCCAATTTGAATAACAAGGAATTGAACCTTTATATTTATCTATATAAATGTCACAAGTCGAATATTTTTCTTCGTTATAATATTTACAAGCTGTATTTGCAACACTTGTTATACTTGAAGGTAAATTTACTCTCGTTAAACTATCATTATCAGCAAAAGCATATTTTTCGATTGTTGTTACACCATTTTCAACATTAATAGTTTTTAAATCTTTTATGTTCTCGAATGAACGTGACGTTATTGTTGTAACACCTTTAGGGATAGTTAATTCATTATTTTTAAATCTCGGACCGTTAGAAAATGCTAATTCATTAATTGTTTTTAATGTACTTGGCAATGTTAAATCTGTTAAACTTGAACAACCATAAAACGCTCTATCATCTATATAAGTTAACCCTTCCGGTAATTTTATATTATTTAACTTTCTACAGTTGTTAAATGTATACCCATAAATCGAAGTGATACCATCCGGAATATTAATTGTTTCAAGATTTGAACAACCTGCAAATGCTTTTTCGGCTAAAAATGTCAATGTGCTTGGTAATTTCACATTAACAACATTTTTAAATGGTTTTAAAACAGGCTCATATATTTTAGTTATTCCATCTTCAAATATAATATCTGTAACCGTACCCGCTGAAAATTTTACATTAGAAGAATTTGTCCAATAAGTGCTTGATGGCATATTAGACGGAAAAGCACCCGAACCATATATATATAATGTTCCTTCATCATATGTATATGAAAAATCCATTGCATAAGGAATATTTCCTGAATCATATGTTTCTTTTCCTGAGAATAATGAAATTCCAAAATCATCATCTGAAACATACTCATTCAATGGATTATTATTGTTTAAATCTTCAAAAGGAGCTTTATCATCATTTTGTGTTAATGTTGATTCTGAATTATCATCCGTTGGGGTTACTGTAGGTTCGATTGTAGGGCTTGTCGTTGGCTCAATTGTAGGGCTTGCTGTAGGTTCATTTACAGTTTCCGGTGTTGCAGTTACCTCAGTTATATTCGTTTCATTTACATCAGTATTTGATGTTTCCTTATCAAAATCAGCCAAAGCTGACACAGATGTAACACCAATAGCTGTTGTCAATACAACTGCTGTTACTTTCTTTTTTACTTCTTTCATAATAGTACGAGAAGAACCATACACAAATGGTTCTCCTCTTCCTCCCTTCTTTAGTTTACGTTGTGATTAATTACTGCTTCAAGAATTTGATTATAAGCCCAATGCTTATCTGAAACATCATTGAATGGATTTTCTGTATTACTCATATCCGTTCTTTCAAGAACTGAATTTATAATCTTTACTGCCTCTGCTCTTGTAATAGGGCTGTCCGGTTTGAATGTTCCGTCAGTATAACCGTTAATATATCCTGCTTTGTAAGCCGAATAAATATAATCGGCACTCCACAATGATTTATCAACATCAGAAAACGGTACACTTTCAAATTTGGATACTGTCTTTAATTGCATAATCATTGTTACAAATTCTGCACGAGTAATTTCGTTATCAGGTCTGAATGTTCCGTCAGTATAACCGTTAATTACACCGGCTTTACTCATTTCTTCAATCGGTTCAATATACCAAGCACCGTTTACAAGGTCCGAGAAAGTCAGCTTCTCGTTATCTGATTCAGTATCTAATACTCTGTAAAGCATTGATGCTGTTTCAGCTCTTGTTATATTACCGTCCGGTTTAAAATTACCGTTATCATAACCTGAAATATATGCCTTATGCTCATATTCAGGTTCAGGTGTCATTGTCGGAATCGGACTTGCTTCCGGTGTTGGAGATGGTATTGTTTGCGATATTACAAGTTTACCGTTTTCATCTGTCACACCTTCTGCCTTATTTCCTTTCTTGTCAACTACCTCTACCTTTTTGTTTGGTATTGGCTTTTTATCTTTATCGGTTATGATAATTGTGTAACTGTCATCTTTCGATATAGTCTTATTTGACGGCAATGTGATAACTTTGGTATCACCGTTATCCTTTACATTGACTGTTATCTTATTATTGTTTTTATCTTCAACTGAAACATTTTCTGTGTTTTTTAAAGGACCATGTGATCCTCCTGAAGAAGATTTTTTCTTGATTTCAAATGTAGCATCTTTAGAGCCTGAATAATTTCCGATGAAATTGATTATAACTGTTGCTGTACCTGCATTAACATTATCTTTATACGTCAATGTATAATCAACATCTTTTGTCAATACTTTACCCTCAACAACAATTTCTATATCTTTATTATCTTGAACTTCCTGAGTATTGATATTGGGATTGGTTGTTTCTTCGGCATTTACCATTACAGCAGCACTTGAAGCCAACATTGCAGCAATCAATATTGAAGAAATTAACTTTTTCATGAACATATACAGGGAAATCAATTTTCATTAACTTCCCTGTTTCCTCCCTTCTTATCTTGTTGTGTCTGTAATTACCGGCTCAGGTTTAATTTCTTTACCGGTGTACGTTTGGTCAGCTATTGGACTTACAACGATTGTGGTATCATCATCAGTGATTACTCTTGAAATAATTTCAAAAGCAGTAGAAGCATCACCTGAATAATTACCTATGAATGTAACTTTGACTGTTGCATGTCCAACGTTGACATTATTTTCATATGAAAGCGTGTAATCTTTATCTTTTTCAAGAGTCACGCTATTATATGTAATGGTTGGTTCAGGTTTAATTTCTTTGCCTGTATAGGTCTTATTTTCGATAGTTGAGAAATTAACCTTTTCTTGTGAAAGTACATCAGGTACGACTTCAAATGTTGTTGCTGCATTACCGCCGTAGTTACCCTTAAATGTAATTGTTATATCGGCTGTACCAACATTAATATTGTTCTTATATGTAAGCTCATAATCCTTGTCTTTAACAAGAACAACACTGCCGTACTTAACTTCCGGTTCAGGTTTGATTTCACTGCCTGTAAATGTCTTATTGTCGATATTGGCAATCTTTACTTTTTCCTGTGTTAAAATATCCGGTATAATCTCAAAATCTGTTTCTGCCGTACCGGTATAGTTTCCGGTGAATGTAACTTTTACTTTACCTGTTCCTACATCTGTATTATCTTCATATGACAAAGTATAATCTTTGTCTTTTTCCAATACAGTTTCGCCGAACTTAATTGTCGGTTCAGGTGTCATCGGACTGCCGGTATAAGTCAAATCATCAATCGTTGTAAAGGTTACATCATCTGTTGATAACGTCTTTGCAATGATATTAAAATTGATTTTTCGTATTCCCGAATAATTCCCCTTAAACGTTGCAGTAATCGTTGCCGTACCTACGTTGACATTATCTTCATATGTCAAATCATAGTCAGTTCCTTTTACAAGTTGTACCCCACTGTCCATTACAGAAATGTCCGGTGTAATAGAATCACCGTTATAAACTGTTGTGTTGTTATTCGGTGCTGATGTTGATTCTGCATCATTACTTTTTTCTGCAAAACAATTTATTGCAGAAAAAGCCAAAGTCAATGATAGTGCACCTGCTATCATATTTTTGATAGACTTTTTCACTTTCATCATTCCTTTCAAAATAGTTTTTAGAACTCCAAACCTAAAATTAGCTAATTCTTTTTGGGGGGAATAGAATTGCAGTCTTTCTTTGAGAGAGAATTATATTTTTTTTAGCTTTTGCTAACGGCGAGAAGAGTTCTAAAACCTCTCTCATTAATATAGTCCCTATTTTTTTGCGATTTTCTACCTTTTCATAAGCAAATGGCGGTAAAATAAAATTTTTCAAAAAAAGCCCTGAACTATTAGATTCAGAGCTTAGATTTTTCTTAACATAAATTCAATTTATACTTTACGCTGCACTTACCTCCTCGATTTTTTCAAGCATCCTTGTCAATATTTTCTCCATAGACGGACAGCCTTTTTCTTTTATCAGCTCAATTTTAAATTCAGCATTCTCTTTTTTACCGTAAGAATCATCTTTTTTTGTTTCTTCAGCTTTCGGATCTTCTGTTTTTAATTCTGAATTTACACTTTGAACTTCTTTAGGCTTTTTCTTGATTGGATTTCTTTCGCTATCTGTTTTTATCGGTTCAATTTCAATATCTTCCACTTTTTCTGCTTGAAATTCATCTAAAATTTCAATATCCGAAGTTTCGATAATCTCATTTTCTTCAAAATCAAGTATTGTTTCTTTATAATCGTTATTGGTCAATTCAATATCGCCTTTAGGCTTAATATTTTTCTTATGGACCTTTTTAGATTCTGCACTATTGGTTTTTTTCTTAATATGATTTAAGATTGAATCTTTATGAACAGCCTTTGCGGTATTTGTCTTTTTCTTTTTATCAAGATTATTATAGTAATCTTCTACAGATTTCTTGGCTTGTTCTTCAAAAACTTTCCTTCCTTCAACATCTGTAATATCAGGTCTGTCTTGAATTCTTATATCACTGAAATACTTTGCTTCCGGGTGCTGCGAAAAATCATATTTATACGCTTTCATAACATTTTTGCCACGTAGAATAATAAGTTCTTCATTACCCGGTACTCTCATAACCTCATCTTCTGTCATAATTTTACGCTTACCATCACCACTGCTGTGTTTTCTTCCTATTTGGAAAAAGGACTCTATTTTTTCATGTTGTTCCGTCTTTACCTTTATAGTAGCATCTCCGGTTCTGCCTGATATGAATTTAGCTGTTTCCGGTTCATTACAACCCAAGAATAGGTGTGTATCACAGTTTCCCAAAATACCTACCCATTTACCTTCGGGATAACGTGCTTGTAATTGAGTAATACCCTGAAAGATAATGGATATATTAAGTCGTCTTGAACGTACTGTAGCTATCTTTTTATCAAAATCAGGAATAGAGCCGATGTTTGGAAACTCATCAAGCAAGAAGTTTACCGGAACAGGGCATACACCACCGTTCATATCAGCATATTCTACCAAGTCTATAAACAATGATGTAAAGAAAGATGACGATAAAAAGTTTAAAGCACTATGTTGGTCTGACATAATACAAAAATATGCACAAGGTTGCTTTGCAGGCAAAACCAAGTCAATATCATCTTTAGCTGTAATTTCTCGTATAACCTCATTTTGAAATACTTGTAATCTCGTTGCTAATCCTGTAATAATGTTACCTCGCATATTATCCGAACCTTGTTTAAATGTCATATACGGTCCAAGGCAACATTTTTCATCTCTTGTTAATGAATTAACATCAAATACCGTATCTAAATACGATTCGCCTGCCGGATTCTGAATTAGGTTATATGCCTCACCTATGCTTTGTCTGTTATTTTTCGCAAAGTCGTGTCCTCTTTCTACTCTTAACATAAGTGCTTTTAACAGTGATTCAGCCGAACTGTCAAACACATTATTTCCTGCACCTGTATTATTCATAATTACATTTGCAAGTATTTGTGCTCTCAGTTCATCACCACGAATTTCTTTTAGCATATTCCATCCGTCAGATTTTGCAGGATGAACCAAGTCAAATATTTTAACAATATATCCGTTGTCTTGCAGATATTTAGCAGTAGATTCATATAATTCACCTTTTGGATCTGTTACAATTATACTTTCACGTCTTTTAACTGCATTTATAATAAAAGGACGTGCATAACAACGTGATTTACCTGTACCTGAAGCTCCGAATATAGCAACGTGTTTATTCATTCTGCTGTTCATATCAGTATTCACTATTCTGTTACCGGTTTCATCTAATTGTCCGAGAATAACACCTTCTGCTTCTTTGGCATTATTTACTTTACAATATCCTTTTAATTCAGATTCTGTAAGCAATCCTGCTGTTCCATATACACCTGAATCAGAATATTTGAAATTTCTTTCATCTTCTTCAAAATTATCTTTTTTTGATTGATAAATTAAAAATCCTGTTACAAGTAATAGTATTCCTAAGATAATTAAACTTTCTTTAAAAGGGAATCCTAAGACCCCTATATCTTTCAATAGAGGTCCTAAGCTCCACTTTAATTCATTGGCACTTTTAAAATGCTGATACACAAGAGCAAAATATACTGAAAATATGTACATTGGAATACAAAGAATTGCAAATTTCTTTAGTTTTCTTTTTATTTTTTCAAACATAATTAATTTCCTCCTTTGTTTTCCTCTGTCTTATTATCTGTTGTACCTTTTTCCTTGTTTTGCTTCATCAGTTCATCATCACCTTTATATTTCGCATATGCTGCATCATTATATCCGCAAATATCACCCGATGGGAAAAATCCGTAGAATTTGTATGTAGCACCATAAGGATTCTGTATTATGTCACCATGTTGATATGCTTCTTTTGCTTTAGCATTAAGTACGTCCATTGGGAATGTATCAAATTCAATTACATAACGTGGTAAATAACGGTATCCCTGATTAAAGACTTCTTTGACTGCTTGAATTGCTTCATCAGTACAACCGTCTTTCCAAGACCTCGCAGCATACCACGCATATCCGGTTGTGCCTCGTGGTGCAACTACTTGTCTTACAAAACTCTCATTTTTTTCTTTATTGGTGAATTCTTCAATATGATTAGCTGCATGTGAAGCATAAATTCTACACGAATTCAAGTCATTACCGCCACCTTCACCTGTCATACATGTAGCAACCCATTTGATTGTATCGTCAGATAAGTTATATGTTTGACAACCTGTGAGATAACCGTCAGCTCCTTGTGCGGATGAAGCCGGATAAGCCGGTCTGCAATAACCGTCCCAACCTAAGCCTATCATAGAATCAATAGAATATTTCTTTTCCCATACACCCTGACCTGAGTTCGTACCGTATCCGTTATCGTTCATATTAGATGATGTATTGCCTTCAACAGTATACACATAGTTATCCTCTACTTTTTCAACAATACCGATGTGAGCACCGTGCCGTCCGTATGATCCTCCACCTTTTAAGATAATATCACCCGGCTGCATTTCAGTAAATTGAGATGCAGAAGTGACATTAACAGCTTGTCCTTTTTGTTCAAACCAACTATATGTAGTCGAACATAGTGCTGATTTTGGAATGATACCACCATCTATAAGTCCACATTCATTTGCACACCATGACACAAAGATATTACACCAAAAATCACCGTTCATACCAAACCATTGACCGTATTTTGTATAATTACCACCACCGGGATTAGCAGTTTTATCTTCCAATTGTGAATTAGAGGCTTTTTCCAAATAACCAACTTCATTTAAAGCTACTTGAACTAATTGAGTACCACTGCCTCCGCCACCTGATAAACCTCCACTACCGTATATTCCGAAATATTCGCAAGTATTTTTAACCATATCATCAAATACCTCACTA
>ERZ773164.2439-NODE-2439-length-15326-cov-2.827975_pt1 | contig 15326 bp, 11 predicted proteins | sample MGYA00511917_ERZ773164 | MGnify/ENA primary metagenome ERZ773164 (study PRJEB29015, sample SAMEA2737847) | human gut metagenome | biome: human gut; feature: human-associated habitat; material: faeces | place: China | collected 2012 ...
TTGGCAAGCAACTGTCCTTTTTTCACCGATGTTCCTTCTTCAAAATTGATTTCAATATCCGGATTTTCCTTTTCAAAAGCTTCGATAACTTTCTGATATTTGTCATAGCTATCATAGCTCTGCCAGTTTAATGTAATTTTATCTCCGGAATCTCCCTTGGCAGCCATTACATCCACCCCACTGCCAACGCTGACAACTGGCACCATACATGCTGTTAATACAAGTGCAATTACCTTTTTCTTCATTTTGTTCTCCCTTCGTATTATAACTTTTCTCCATATGTTAACCGGTTTCACATTGTTTATTTTTCTTTATATTACCATTCATTTTTTACTTTGTAAATATACTTTTTTCATTTCATGCATTATGTATGGTTTTATCAAATTATTTTTGTATATTATTCACAATTTCGCGGTTTCCTAAATAAAAAAAGCCCCTACAATGCCTTTCGACACCATAGGAGCTTTCTCTGTAATTTTTCTTTATTCTATTCTGCCTTCAGATAAATCTGGAATGCATCATAATTTTGCTCTGGTAATGGAAGCAGGATTCCGGCATGCATCAACGCCGCGCCGGAGAAGTTTCCAGCGTCTTCTCCATCCAGCTGCATCTGATAAACCTTTTTCGGATCCAGCCCTTTCCATTTCACGATCTCAGATGCTGCATTTGCATACATATCTGTATAAACGACAGACATGCAGGCCTCACTGCCATCCTGTGCCGCATATTCCCATACAGTATAGTCTCTGTTTTCAAATGGTGAAGTCAGTCTGTAATAATCTCCGAACTGGAACAGTCTTCCATGTTCTTTGAAGAACGCAATCTGTTCTCCCGCCATCTTCTTTTCTTCATCAGTCATCTTACTGAGATCCAGTTCATATCCAAATGTTCCCTGCATTGCACAGATTCCTCTTGTCTTGAATGGTGTCACGCGATGATTCTGATGATTCGGGCAAACCGATACGTGTGCGGAAACAGAAGACATCGGATAGCCAAAGGAAGTACCGTACTGAATACGCAGTCTTTCAATCGCATCCGTATTATCGCTACACCAGATCTGCGGACAGTAATACAACATACCTGCATCAAACCGTCCACCGCCGCCACTGCATCCTTCCAGCAGAAGTTCCGGGAATCTCTGAGTCACAGCTTCCAGTACTTTATAAAGGCCAAGCACATAACGATGTCTCAGTTCCCCCTGACGGTCACGTGGAAGCTTCGCACTGTAAGCAGCCATAAGTGAACGGTTCATATCCCATTTAATATACTGGATATCTGCTTTCTCTACAATATCACAGATCCGCTCTGTCAGATAATCTGTCACATCTTCTCTGGACATATCCAATACCAGCTGGGAACGACTTCTGATCGGCTGTCTTCCCGGTATGACCAGTGCCCAGTCCGGATGTGCCCGATACAGATCACTGTCCTCAGAGATCATCTCCGGCTCAAACCAAAGCCCGAAAGAAAGCCCCATATCATGTACTTCTTTCACCAGCTCAGAAAGGGTTCCGCACAGCTTTTTCTCATTTACAAACCAGTCGCCAAGACCGGAGAAATCATCATCCCTTTTTCCAAACCATCCATCATCCAGTACCAGCATATCCAGATTCAGTTCTGCCGCTTCTTTTGCAATTGCAATCAGATTGTCTTTGTTAAAATCAAAATAGGTTGCTTCCCAGTTATTTACCAGAATCGGGCGCACTCTGTCTTTCCAGCAGCTGCGGATCAGATTCGACACGATTGCCTGATGCAGAGTCTGGGACAGCTTTGAAAATCCATCTGCACTGTATGTCAGACATACCTCAGGTGTGCTGAAGCTTTCACCCTTTTTTAGTTTCCAGGAAAAATCATAGTCATCAATTCCAATGACCAGTCTTGTCTGATTAAACTGATCTACTTCTGCCTGTGCATGAAAACCGCCACTGTACAGAAAAGATGCACTGTAGCACTCACCAGTACTCTCTGTAGTGTCTTTATCCGCAAGAATCACAAAAGGATTATGCTGGTGGCTGGAAGTTCCACGGGTACTGCGAAGCTCCGTGATGCCGTGTGGCAGACTGTTTCTTTCCATCTGACGCTCACCGGCATGTTTTCCATAAAAATGAATCAGATCATATTTTCCCATTCCAAGATCCAGACACGCACTCATAATTCTGGAAATCTGGATATCACCCTCTGTACGGTTTTCGACTACTGCTGCTCTTGTAATGATATCCAGCTCTTCAAAGACTCCATAAAGAAGATGTACATAGACTTCTTCAACAGCATCTTTCAGAACGATCTCCAGTGTCTCTCCTTCTGATTTCTCAGAAGAAAAGAATGCCGGAAGCCCCGGAATGTTATATTTTCCATCTCTTACCTGATAGCTGTCAAAGAAAAACATCCCGTCCTGTACACCGCTTCCAAGGTCTGCTTTCAGACAGTCTACACGATAATCTCCGTCGCCATATACCGGAAACTCCTGCGGAAGAAAATCCAGAGAATATACACGCTCTCTGTCAGTCCCCGGGATATTTCCGCTGAATCCACGGTCTGCCATACGAATCAGATAGGAACAGTCCGTATCATCCGTACGGTTTCCGTAATAAGTGTGAATAAGCATATTCTGCTCGTCCACTTTCATCTGATAAGTACTGTTTTTTGTATGAAGAGTAAAAATCTGATTCTTTATATTGATAGCCATTGTCGTTTTCCCTTTCTGTCTTTTTCAAGAATTATTTTACTGCTCCGTTTACAACACCATTGATAATCTGCTTCTGGCAAATGATATAGAAGATCAGAATTGGTAAAAGTGCCAGGAGATAAGATGCAAATGCCAGGTTATAATTCGTTCCGAACTGTGTCTGGAAATTCAGCTGTGCCAGCGGCAGTGTGTTCTGATCTGTACCGGACATGATGACCAGTGGAGTCATAACGTCATTCCAGGTACTCATTGCTGTGAGAACTGCTACTGTTGCATGCATCGGTTTCATATTTGGAAAAATAATCTTCCAGTAAGTCTGCCATACTCCGGCTCCATCCACACAGGCAGCCTCTTCCAGTGCCATCGGGATATTATTCAGATATCCGGAATAAAGCAGTACATTCATCGGCATAAAAAACACAACATACAATACAATAACACCAAAGCGGTTTGCGATTCCCAGCTGTGCAGTTTCTTTTACCAGCGGCATCATAAGAACCGCAAACGGTACAAACATACCACTTACAATGTAATAGTAAGAAATCTTAAATATCTTACGCTGCTTCATCTTTCTTCCGATCAGATAACCGGCAAGTGAATGTATTAATATACATAATACCACAGTTACCCCGGTAATAAGAAGACTGTTTCCAAGAGAATGCCAGAAATCAGTTACACGCATTGCTTCTGCAAAGTTTTCAAAACTCCATTTCTGTGGGAATGCCAGTGCACCAGCTACATCATTTGTCATTTCCGATGGCTTCTTAAATGCAATGATCACTGTCATATACAGTGGAAATAAAATCGTCAGACAGCCAAGTACCAGTAAAATATTAATAATCCTGTTTGTAGTCTTACCACGAACAGTGCCTTCTTTTTTCTTTGTTCTGCTCATTATAACTGCTCCTCCTTACTTCCCAGGAATTTCATCTGAAACAGTGATATCGCAACGATCACAATAAAGAATACAAATGCATTCGCACTCTGGAAACCAAACTGTCCTCCACTCATACCATTGTTATAGATCAGATAAGAAATGGACTCTGTGCTCTGTGACGGGCCACCTTTTGTCAAAGACATGATCTGGTCAAATACCATCAGCGCATTTTTCATACAAAGGACAAGGTTAATTGTTACAAATGGCATGATCAATGGAAGTGTAATGCTCTTAAATTTTTTCCATCCGGATGCTCCATCCAGCATACATGCCTCATAAACTTCTTCCGGTACTGTCTGCAGACCGGAAATATAGATAATCGTATTCATTGCGATTCCCTGCCATGCTCCGACGATCACGATTGCAAGCCATGCCCATTTTGTGCTTCCAAGCAGACTCGTTTTCAGGAAACCAATTCCTGTTACTTCTCCGATCGTCGGCAGAATATAGGTAAAAATGAAGCTGAAGATATAACCGACAACCAGACCTCCCAGAATATTTGGTACAAAATAGATTCCTCTGAGTGCATTTTTTCCACGGATCTTGCTGTTCAGTCCCAGTGCCAGGATCAGGCTGAGGAGATTGACCACAATTGTCATAACCAGTGCATATTTAAATGTAAACAGATATGAGTGACCCACACGGGAATCCTGGAAAATTTCTGCAAAGTTCCGCAGTCCTACAAAATCATAACTTCCATATCCGCGGAAGTTTGTAAGTCCGTAATAAAAACCTTTGATCAGCGGTAATGTATTAAAGCAGAAGAAAAGAACCAGAATCGGTGCCAGCAGGCCAAAAAATATCTTTTCATTTTTGCTCCACGCACCATGTTTTTTATTCATGATCATTACCCTCCTCATATGCTTTTACTTTTGCCACGACATCTCTGTTGTAGCGAATCCATTCTTTGTCAAATCGTTTCATAAATGTATCTGTCGCATCAGCACTGTCATCCATCAGATATGTCTGGATCATTGCATCTACTGACATTTCGCTCGGATAATGATGGTCCTGATAATCCGCTACAATACCGTTTTCGATATAATCACGCATTTCTTCCAGCTCCGGAGTAACCTCAAAATCACCTTTTTTACATGGAACAGCACTCTGTGCATTCAGATATTTTTTAATGCTTTCATCTTCAAGCATATAACTGAGCACTTCATAAGCTGCCTCTTTATTTTTACAATCTTTCATCACGCAGAACATCAGATCATTTCCGGAATTCAGCACATTTTTATCTGCATCTTCATTTGCCGGAAATACAAAAGAACCAATATTCATATCCGGATTTACAGATTTGATCTGAGAGATCGCATAGCTTCCAATTGTAAACATCGCAGATGCTCCTCTTGCGAATGCAGTGCAGGCATCGTTATATCCCTGAGACACCGGATCTTTCTGTCCATATGCAAGAAGCGCTTTTTCCTTTTCTGCCACTTCTCTGTAATTTTCTGCAAAAGTTGTTTTTCCACTGTTTACCTGATAAGTCAGATCAGAATCGCACAGACTTACTGCAATTGCATTCCACGGTGCCAGTGTAGTCCATGTATCTTTAAAACCAAAATATAATGGCTGGATTCCTTCTGACTGGATCTGATCACAAAGATTCGTAAATTCTGTCCATGTGGTCGGAACCTCCCAGCCATGTTCTTCAAACATATCCCGGTTAAAAAGAATTCCAGCTGCATTTGCCATATACGGAACGGCATAAACACCATCTTTCGGCACATATTCCAGATCTTTGTTCATCTCAAGATATTTCTCTTTAATATCGTTCAGTCCTTCAAAATCAGAAATATCCATCAGCATGTCTGCATCCAGAAAATTGGAATAATTAATATCCCCGCCAATTCCGATGATATCCGGATTATCCTCACGGATAAATCTTGTTTTCAGGATTGTCATTGCGTCGTTCGGTGAATCAATCTTTAAATAAATATCATCGTGCGTTGCATTGAACTCATCCTGAAACTGTTCAAAAATATCTACCGCCTCCGGTTTATACTGTACCATTTCAATTACAGTTTTGCCCTCTGTTTCGTCCTTTCCGGAGCATCCTGTCATAACTGTTCCCATTGCCAGAACTCCCGCAAGGAAAACAGCACCTACCTTATGCTTTCCCATTTGTTTCTCCCTTCTTTACAGCTATTCACTGCCATCTGGCAGTTCAGATTCAGACCGGTCATCTCTGTTTGATTCGATTCTAGCACCAAAAGAAAAGCTTCGTACATAGATGGATAACATCAAAATATACCATAATGCGTTATTTCCAGAATAATGTTGATGTTACTACGCATTATGGTATATAATAGTACTAAATAGCGATATTTCGTTAAAATTGTACGATTTCTGTATCTCGTTTTTATGCATATTTTACTATATTTTGTAGGAGGAAATGATAAAAACCATGTCAGATTCTATTTTTCACATATTTTCCAATGAACTTTTTCTTGACCTGACCGTATACCAATACGGCTATGAGAAATGTGATCCTCTGCATTCTTATGGACCATTTGTACGTAATCATTATCTTTTTCACTATATTATTTCCGGCAAAGGAATGCTGAGTGTTACAGAAAAAGATGACAATGCTGTTTACCATATGGAAGCACATTCCGGCTTTCTCATTGAACCGGGGCGTATCAATCTTTACAGTGCTGACCAGAAATTCCCATGGGAATACGTCTGGGTAGAGTTCGATGGACTGCGTGCAAAAGAGCTGATGGAAGAAGCCGGACTGTCCAACGATCATCCGGTCTTTCATCCCATTTCCGATACAGCAGCAGATAAGCTTCGCGATGAAATGCTGCGTCTGACACAATACCCGGACAATTCCCGCCCACTTGGAATCATTGGTCAGTTATATCTTATTATGGATGCCCTTATCCAGGGTTCTTCCAATAAAAAAAGGCTTCAGGGCGGAAAGCTTTCTAGATTTTACGCACAGGAAGCACTTTCTTTTATTGAACAAAATTATGCATTACCTATTACAGTCGAAGATATGGCTAATCGATGCAATCTTGACCGAAGCTATTTTGGTAAAGTTTTCAAAGATATGATCGGACAGTCTCCACAGGACTTCCTGATCCGCTATCGAATGAGTAAAGCAACCTCTCTGCTTACCAGCACCAGCCTGTCCATTGGTGACATCAGCGTTCAGGTTGGATATCCAAACCAGCTTCATTTTTCCAGAGCGTTCCGTAACATTTACGGGATGTCACCAAGACAATATCGCCAGCAGAACAAATTATTGTCCTGAATCACAGGCAGGTTACGTTTCTGTTTACTTTTCTTCATGATATTGCATTTTCTGTGAAAAGAATAGCTTTTACACCAGTCCGATGGTAAAATAAAAACCGAAAAATAAAACTGGAGGAACCCTATGAAAAAGAAAAGATTTTTTCCTCTCTCTATGGGAATCGGTTTTCTGTTCACAGGTCTGTTCTGCTGTTTTTCTGTATCAGCAGATGCTGTTGAAGGCTCACCAGGGCAGACTGTTTCCGGAGAATATGCCGTTATTATAAATACAGACACCTCTTCATCTCAGAATACCGGAACTCTGGTTTTTGACGATGGTACAGATACTGTCTCTTCTTATCTCAGCACTGGCAGCAGCGCAGCCAATCTGCCTGCGTCCCAGATTCTCAAAAAAGCTTCTGACACCAGTGATTATAATGTTCTTTCTTCATCTGCCCTTTCCGCAGCAGCTGCACAGTCTGCTGCCACAAGTTACTACATCGGGCAGGAAAAATATATCTATCGTTCAAATAGTACAGGCAAAACTTATGTATGCATCGGCATTGGTGAACACTGCTATATCTGGATGGATAAAGATATGAAAGCCAGTTACGATGCAGCTGGTAAGACTTCCTCAATCGCAAAGGATATGGCAGGTGTATATGACGGACAACCTTATCGAATCCTGAATACTCTGGCCGGTGGTAACATCCCATATGAAGATAATTCCGGTAAAATTTCAATTCTTCTCGAAACTTTATCTTCCGCAAGCGGCATGTACATGTACGACACAGACATCACAGCAATCCATATCAACACTCCTTCTGCATCTGCCTATGTTTCCGGTGAAATGTCCAAAAGAAACGGTCTGCTTGTACACGAAGGACAGCATGCACTGCTCTGGCTGAAAACCAGATTTTCCAATACCGGCAGATATATGTGGCTCAATGAGGGACTGGCTGTGACTGCTATGGACTATCTCTGGGGTGGCATTGATTCCAGCGGATGGTTAAACGGCATTGCCGGAAGTACCGCTATTCGAAGCGGCTCTTCCCTGATCTATCAGACCTACCGTGATGATACGGCGCAGGATTACGGCATGCCTTATCTTTTTATGCGTTATGTGATCGACCGTATGGCCGGAAGCTATAAACCAATGGATGTTCTGCCAAAATTTTACCAGATAGATGCCTCCACCCTTACCTGTGAAGAATACCTGACGCAGGTAACCGGCATTCCATTTAAGACATTAATGTCTGATTTCTATACCGCAATCGCTGCCGGCGATCTCTACGGCAATTACAGTTTCTCTGGTGACCGTATTGCCGCCGGAAAGGCTGCAACATTTCCTGTTTTTTCCGGAAACAGTAACCAGAACTATACGCTGCCTGCAGCTTCTGCAGTCATTATAAAACTGAAAAATGGGAAATTCACGGTTCCTGCCAACGGAAGCTCCAGCATTATTTACCGTATCGTCGGAAATCGCACCACTTCTGCAGCTCCATCTGAAGGTAGTGGTACTGCCTCTGATCCATATAAGATCACTTCTCTCGATGATTTGAACCTTATCTCGGATCATCCGGGTGCTTATTACAGTCTGACCAAAGATATTCAGACAAATGGAAATATTAATTTCTCTGTAAATTATTTCAGTGGACACTTAGATGGTAATTCACACACTATTTACGGATTAAAAAAACCGCTTATCGCCCAAAATGACGGAACCATTGAAAATCTGCGAATTGTAGCTGATTTTGACGATGACAGCCAGAATGTACAGGGTGTCATTGCACAATATAATCAGGGAAAGATTCAGGAATGTTCTGTTTCCGGCACGGTCACCGGACATATGGGTGGCGATGGATCCATGGTCTTTCCTGAATTTGGCGGCATTGCCGGTCAGAACGAACTTGCCGGAATCATCAGTGGGTGTACGGCCCGCCTGAATATAAATCTGTCTATGCCAGCTATGAAAGGCTGGGTCGGCGGTATTGCCGGATTAAATATTGGTACAATAGAAAAGTGTGTCAGCAATGGAATCATCTCTGTCACCCAGGAAAACGGCACTTCTTATCCTCTTTATGTCGGTGGTATTGCCGGTGAAACCCAAAAATTCAGTGGTATGGGTGGTGTGATCAAAGAATGTCTGCATGCCGGTCAGATTAAAGTTTCCGGTGGTTCCTCTTTTGTTGGACAAATTTGCGGTCTTGCAGCTGCAAATGTAATAAATTCTTCAACCGGATTAAATGGTCACATCCTGAACTGTTATGGAAAAACGGGATCTGGAAATCTGGTCGGTTCTACTGCTGCAGTGCCTTCAACCGGTGGTCTGCTGACAGATGCACAGATGAAGGATTCTTCCTCTTACCAGGGATGGTCTTTTGGAGCTGACTGGAAAATGTCTGATGATGGAATCCCGGCTCGAACCGATTCCTCAGACATTACTTCACTTTCTGTAAAATATACTCCGTCCTCCTGTTATATTGGTGAAACACCATGGAGCTTCGGAACGCTTGTTATAAACAACAAAACGGAAGTTTCCATTACGCGGGATATGGTCAGCGGTTTTGATAATACATCGGCACATACCTGCCAGATTACTGTAACATACAAAGGCCGACAGACCAGTTATTTACTTCCTGTCGTTGCTCCAAAAACAAGTGATATTACAAGTCTCCAGATATCAGCAAAACCATCCAGACTTTCCTATACAGAGGGAGATCTGTTCAATCCATCCGGTGTCAGCTTCTTTGCTACCATAGGCGGTCGCTATGCCTATATTTACAGCGGATATACTTATGATAAAACGCGTGCGCTGACTTCTTCTGATACAGAAGTTACTTTTGACTATTTTGGTGCAAAAGTAACACAGAAGATTTCTGTTGCAGCAAATACACCAACAAAACTGAATATTCTTTCTTCGCCATCAAAGACTCAGTACACCATCGGAGATAAGCTGGATCTTTCGGGAATAAAGCTTCAGATTGTTTACAGCAATGGAACCCTTTCTCCAATAATTACTACTGATACTCTGGATACCTATGGAATTCATATAGCACTTGGCGCTGCTTCAAATGTTACTGCGATTGACAAAAAGCATATTATGACTGCTTCGGACAGCGGAAGCTCTCTTCTGTTTTATGCTACAGATATATTACCAGGACAGTATGGAACTGTAACTGCAGTTTCCTCGACTCTCAGTGTACTGGCTCCTCTGCAGATCACAGATACAGAGCTTCATCTGTGCACTGGAACCAAGAACACTCAATATGCTTATTCCGGCAACGTAACCGGCGGCAGTGGCGAGTACAAGACAACCGTTGTCAGCGAGAATCTTCCGTCCGGACTGAGCCGAAATAATATACCTGACAGTTCCAGTTACTCTTATTTCTATTACTCAGGAACAGTTACTGCTCCTGTCGGCACTTACGAGTCACTGTACACCGTTCAGGATACTCAGACAAAAGCGACCTTATCGGTAAAAATTGTATTACATGTACTTGCTTCCAGTGAAGCAAAATTTTACAGTTTCGTACTGCGTGCCTCGGATAACCCGGAACTTAAACAGGATGTCATCGGAGAGATTGGAACGGACACGATCATTCTCCGGCTGCCAAAAGGCACAAATGTAACTGCCCTGAAACCATCTATTGATTTTGGCTACAGTTACGGTACTTCCCTTCCGTCTGCCTTTTGGAGTGGAAACCCACATGATTTTACCAATCCGGTCATTTATACATTAACTGCACCGGACGGAGTTACAAAGAAATCCTACACCGCGCAAGTAGAATTCTATGATTCTGCTCAAGGAGTCACAACTCCGACTCCAAAGCCGACCAATACTCCGACTCCAAAGCCCACCAGTACTCCGACTCCGAAGCCTACCAGCACCCCGACTCCGAAGCCTACCAGCACCCCGACTCCGAAGCCTACCAGTACTCCGACTCCGAAGCCTACCAGTACTCCGACTCCGAAGCCCACCTGTACTCCAGTACCAACAAATACTCCGGTTCCGAAGCCACAGCCTACCAGTACTCCAGCTCCAAGACCTTACCCAGTTGGAATGCCTGTCAAACATACAGCAAGTAATAGCATATATAAGGTAACCGGCACTCAAACTCTGGAGTATACAAAACCCGTAAATAAAAAATCGAGTGTTATTAATATTCCGGACCGCATTACACTCAATGGTCTGGATTACACTGTAACCTCTGTTGGAAGCAAAGCTTTCAAAAACAACAAATATCTGAAGAAGGTATCCATTGGAAATAACGTTGTTCAGATCAAAAATTATGCTTTCTATAAATGCCCTAAACTGTCTTCTGTAAAAGTTGGAAGATCCGTTCGGTTAATTGGAAAGCAATGTTTCTACGGATGTAAGAAATTAAGAACACTGAACATTCAATCTCCAGGATTATCGCAGAAATACACTGGTTCAAATGCCTTTAAAGGAACACCTGCAAAAATGAAAGTCTATGTTCCAAGAAAACAGGCCAAAAATTATAAAAAATTATTCCTGAAACGAGGGATGCGCAAAACTGTCACTTTCAAAGGCATTCGATAGGTAGTAAAAAGAAGGAGCAGTCCGAAAACATATTTCAGACAGCTCCTTTTTTTCTGACTTAAGAAGGGGAATTTCTGATATAAATACTGTTCGCCCATATTCTCCCCACCAGCAGTTTTATTTACCTACTGCAACTCCTTCAATATTGATCTTCCAATCGTGCCTTCCGGCATCTGTACCCCAAAATTTTCTGCAACAGATGCACCGATCACCGCAAATGTATCCTGATTCTCAATAGCTCCTGTTTCTTTCATTTTCTTTGAATATGCAATAAATGGTACATATTCTCTTGTATGATCTGTTCCGGTATAAGTTGGATCATTTCCATGATCCGCAGTCAGGATCAGAAGATCATCCTCTCGCAACTCATTCATCAGAGTTCCGAGTCCACTATCAAACTTCTCAATCTCACGTCCGTATCCTTCCGGATTTCTTCTATGCCCCCACAAAGCGTCAAAATCCACCAGATTCACAAAGCAGAGACCATGAAAATCTTTTTTACAGATATCAATCGTCTGTTGCATGCCATGCACAGAACTGTCTGAATGGTAAGTCTGTGTAATTCCCTCACCACAGAAAATATCATTGATCTTTCCAACACCAATCACATCAAGACCTGCATCCTTCAATGCATTTAAGGCTGTTCTTCCAGTCGGTTTCAACGCATAGTCATGGCGGTTTCTGGTTCTCTTAAACGTACCCTTTTTCTTTCCGACATACGGTCTCGCAATGACTCTGCCAACTCGCCACTCATCTTTCATGGTCAGTTCCCTGGCAATCTCACAGCAGCGATACAGGTTTGCAAGATCAAATGTCTCTTCATTTCCACAGATCTGCATTACTGAATCCGCAGAGGTATAGACAATCATCGCTCCTGTATTGATTTCTTCCTCGCCAAGTTCCTCGATGATTTCTGTTCCACTGGCACTCTTATTGCCAATCACACGCATGCTTTATAATTTATTTCATTTATTTTTGGTCATTATGTATGATTTATGTGTCTTGCTTTATTATTTATTTATTCGCAATCCTTTCATTTGTCTAATTTTCACAAATTAAGTTTTGCAATTACCACATAGTAATATGGGAACGGTGTTTTTGGCTCTTTTACTGTCCCCGGTGGCAGAAAAAAGAAACCGAATGGATTTCTCCACTCGATTTCTCTGATTTTACTGTCTGCTTCTGTCCATTCCACTTCTGGTGTAGTATTGCTTCTTACTCTCGTACATTCTTTCATCTGAAGCTTTTGAAATATCAAATATGCTGTTCCACTTGCGCTCCGAACTGAAGACATATCCGTACGAAACCGCCATCGACTCGACAAATTCTCCATGCCAGCTTTCCACTCTCTGCTCAAATGCTCTCAGAAGGTTTTCAAACTGCGGTATATCTTTTGTAATGATGATAACGAACTCGTCACCGCCCATTCTGTATACCTTACCATGTTCACTGAAACTGTGTTCTTCATACAATCCGCAGCTGCCCGTATAAGCTCATCACCTGCCGCATGTCCGAAGGAATCATTAGCGTTCTTGAGTCCATTAATATCCATAGAAACATACACCCACTCCTTAGTAAGGTCGAGCTTGTTTATGTCCTCCTCATATGCACGTCTGTTGTAACACCGGGTAAGTTCGTCTGTATTCAACGTATAACGGAATTTCTCCTTTTCGTACTTCTCTTTCATGACCTTCGACAGCATATATACCATACAGCACGAAGCCAGAGTCAGATATATTCCAACTATAAGAATAGCCAAAAGACTTCCCTGCAGATAATAAGAATCCTCTACCATTACAGCAACAATATATGCCCCGTCCTGTTTCTCCACGCACCGATAATTCCGCATATCAATGCTGTCAATTTCCTGTCCTATTTTGCTACTGTCTGTAGCTCCGGCTATGATCTTTGTATCTGCATCCGCAACCAGAATCTCCATTCCCTTGTAAACCGGCATATCCGCAACTACATTAGAAACCTCATTCTGCTTGGCCTCGTTAAGAAGGCGTTTCGGCTCAATGCCGACCTGGATCATTTTGTTTCCCGCTTCATTCCAGGTGATCGCATACATCATTTCTTTAGCCTCGGAAGTATTCGGCGTAACGTCCTGGCACATGGTAAGCTTCTTATCCTTAAGCATTGGTTTAAAATATGCCATCTGCTCTCCGGAATCAAAGCTATAACCAAAATATTTTGGCACAGAACCGCTGTAAATATAACCTTTTGTGTCAAACAAATGTATCTCATCCACAGATATCAACGCCGCAATCTTCTGTAACTCGTCGACATCATATTCTACCTCTGGTTTTGCATCGATAATATAAGAAACCGCCTTAGCTCTTACTATATAATCGTCTTTCAACGATTTGATAAGCGCTTCTTCACTCTTATCATTTTTATCGAGTACGGTGATAACACGATCCAGAAGTACTTTTGACGTCCGGTCTGAGTTTTTGTCATTAACATACTTTAGAATAAATCCTTCCAACAATAACGCCGCAGCGATTATCGTGATGGCAAGAATTATAAGTTTTCTCTTTTTCATATCATAAGTTTTTTCCGATATCCTCCAGTTCTTTCAATGAATTTTCATCTTTCGCAAGATCTGTTTTTTCACTGGCATAATATGATTTCTGAAAAAGCATATCCCATGACAGATAATCAGCCATGCAGTCGAACTGTTTGTTGATCAGCTCATACTGTATGCTGTCAACCGGTGAACCTCCAACAGCAATCACACCGACTTTCTTGTTTTTCAACTGCAGTCCACGGCAATAGCATTTGTCGATCACAAGCTTCAGCTGCGCCGACATCCCCCACCAATATACAGGTGTTGTAAAGAGAATCATATCAGCTGCTGCAATCTTATCAATTGTTGGATTTGTATCATCATTATCTACACATCCCTTATGGCATTGACAGGCACCACAACCCTTGCACGGAGCTATCTGCAGTTTATCCGGCTCGATTACTTCAATTTCATTCTTCTCAGAAGCACCTTTTATAAGTGCATTGATTGCTGTTAATGTATTTCCTTTTCTGGCGCTTCCATTAATAATTATAATTTTCATATACGTCCTCCCGTTTTTTACAATTTTATATGCTATGGTGATTGTATCATTCCTATAATGAATTGTATCATAAAAACGAAATTTCCGATTATTTCTTTTTCTCTCCTGGTGATCTTCCGTACCTCCTGATACACTTCTACACTTTTCTCTCTCCGTTACTGTTCACTCCGTTCACAGTAACTTGGTCAAAATGCATTCCAAATCACCTTCGGTGATGGCATTTTGCCCCGTATGTCTCGGGATTTTGCCTTTCTTCTGCTGGACATCCAGTCCGAATTTATCAAGAATCTCCATCTCTGTATAAATTGTTCTTCTGTCCGTACTGATCCCATATTCCTGATCCAGAATCGTGCATAATTCCGATGCATTCAACATATGTTCATCATCGGTACGTTCCAGCAGGATTTCCATCAGATATAACGTACGGAGTTTCTGATCAAATGAAGCCATAACACATCACCTCTATTTTCTGTTTCCACTCTTCCCAGTGAAATATTTTCACATTTACCACTCTTCACATTTAATATCAATTATCTGTTCAATTGGAATGACCGTTTGATCCGTCATGATTATGGTATGCTCGTATTCGTCTACCTTTTTTGCAACACCAGAACACACAACATAGGATCCACCGGATTTTTTTGCATCGGGAATAAAATAAGTTATCGATACATTCTGTTCTATACCGATATTATTTCTGATTATATTGATTTTTTCGTTCAGCTGAGCAATCACTTCCTCACTTAGTTCCAATCTTTCATCGGTTAATCTTGCTGTTTCTTTTATCGCAGCATCATGCCCAGTCAAGGCTGCAAAAGGAGCAAACTG
>ERZ773164.2457-NODE-2457-length-15218-cov-28.115676_pt1 | contig 15218 bp, 14 predicted proteins | sample MGYA00511917_ERZ773164 | MGnify/ENA primary metagenome ERZ773164 (study PRJEB29015, sample SAMEA2737847) | human gut metagenome | biome: human gut; feature: human-associated habitat; material: faeces | place: China | collected 2012 ...
GTCATCGGGCATTATCTGAACATAAAACACTATCAATAAGTTGGAGTCATTACCGGGCCAAATCGATAAATCGCTCGATGAAGCCTCACTCAGCCTGCGCGCCGGTTCCCTGCGTACCATTACGCACATCCTGCTGCCGCTGCTGCGCCCGGCGATCCTCTCGGCGCTGATTTACAGCTTTGTGCGCGCCATTACCACCGTCAGCGCCATTGTGTTCCTCGTCACGCCGGATACCCGCGTAGCGACGGCTTACATCCTCAACCGCGTGGAAGATGGCGAATACGGTGTAGCGATTGCCTACGGTTCCATTCTGATCGTGGTGATGCTGGCGATTATTTTCATCTTTGACTGGCTGATCGGTGAATCACGTACCTCCCGTTCAAAAGCCAAAAACCAGGCGTAATGGAGCGCACTATGACTCAGAAAAATTTCGTTGAACTGCGCAACGTCACTAAACGATTTGGCAGTAATACGGTAATCGACAATATCAACCTCACCATCCCGCAGGGGCAAATGGTGACGCTGCTCGGCCCGTCCGGCTGCGGCAAAACCACTATTTTGCGCCTGGTTGCCGGGCTGGAAAAACCGAGCGAAGGGCAAATTTTCATTGATGGCGAAGACGTCACCCATCGCTCTATTCAGCAGCGCGATATCTGTATGGTGTTTCAGTCCTATGCCCTGTTCCCGCATATGTCGCTGGGAGAGAATGTCGGTTATGGCCTGAAAATGCTCGGCGTACCGCGCGCAGAGCTGAAAGCCCGCGTCAAAGAGGCGTTGGCGATGGTGGATCTGGAAGGATTCGAAGACCGCTTTGTCGATCAGATCTCCGGCGGGCAGCAGCAGCGCGTGGCGCTGGCCCGCGCGCTGATCCTCAAGCCGAAAGTGCTGCTGTTTGATGAGCCGTTGAGTAACCTCGACGCCAACCTGCGTCGCAGCATGCGCGACAAGATCCGCGAGTTGCAAAAGCAGTTTGATATCACCTCGCTGTACGTCACCCACGATCAGAGCGAAGCCTTTGCGGTTTCTGATACTGTGCTGGTGATGAACAAGGGACACATCATGCAGATCGGCTCACCGCAGGATCTTTACCGCCAGCCCGCCTCCCGCTTTATGGCGAGCTTTATGGGCGATGCCAACCTGTTCCCGGCAACCTTCAGCGACGGATACGTTGATATCTACGGCTATCATCTGCCGCGCCCGCTGCACTTTGGTACACAGGGTGAAGGGATGGTCGGTGTGCGCCCGGAAGCGATCACGCTCAGCGATCGCGGCGAAGAGAGCCAGCGCTGCGTGATCCGCCATGTCGCCTATATGGGGCCGCAGTATGAAGTGACGGTGGAATGGCACGGGCAGGAGATATTATTGCAGGTCAACGCTACGCGTCTGCAACCGGACGTCGGCGAGCAGTATTATCTTGAAATCCATCCGTACGGCATGTTTGTTCTGGCGGATGCGGCATAACGTTTTGTGGTTTTGTAGGCCGGATAAGGCGCTTGTGCCGCCATCCGGCAATGCCTGATGCGCTGCGCTTATCAGGCCTACAATGAACGATGTAGACCCGATAAACCCTCAGCTTCGCGCTTTTAACGCGGCGATATCCGCAGGCGTGGTGCGACAGCACCCGCCAATCAACCGTGCGCCAGCGGCCTGCCACTGCGGCAGATAATCCGCCAGCTGCGCGCAATGTTCACCGTGATGATGCCAGGTTTTGCTCACGGCATCGTAATGCTCGCCCGAGTTCGGATACACCACCAGCGGCAGCACCGTTAAACCGTGTAAATGCTGCAACGCAGCGGTGGTGTTTTCCAGCGCAATACAGTTAATGCCTAGCGCCACCACCTGCGGATAACCCGCCAGCAACGCAACCACGTCACGCAGCGGCGTACCGTCGCTCAGGTGTTCGCTGTCGCGCAGGGTAAATGAGAACCACGCCCGCGCACGCGGATATGCGGTCAACAGCTCGGCCAACGCCTCAATCTCGGAAAAATTCGGCAGGGTTTCGCAGGCCAGCAGATCGGCCCCGGCATCCAGCAAGGCTTCCACGCGCGGGCGATGAAACGCCTGAAATGCCTCAACGCTACAATGATAATCGCCACGGTATTCAGAGCCATCCGCCAGATACGCGCCGTAAGGCCCGACGGATCCCGCCACCAGAAGCGTTCCCGCCTGCGGGTTCTCTGCCAGATACGCTTCACGGGCTTTACGCGCCAGCTCCACGCTTTTGCCAATCAGCGCTTTCGACTGCGCTTCATCCAGACCTCGCGCGGCGAAGCCCGCCGGCGTCGCCTGATAGCTGGCAGTGATCGCGCATTGCGCCCCCGCCCGGTAGTAATCAAGATGCACTTCGCGGATAAGCTCCGGGTTTTCTACCAGCACTTTGGCTGACCACAGGCTGTCGGCTAAGTTACACCCTCGCGCTTCCAGCTCCGTCGCCATCGCGCCATCCAGCAGCAGGATATCCTGTTTATCAAGAAGAGCGCGTAACGGATTATTCTGCGACATGTTCTGGCTCCTGTTTTGCGTTTCGGGGTTGAGTAAGGAAATAAGCACCATAGCACAACGCAACAAACGGTAACCCGCACCACAACGCAATTCTCTGCGCTGGATCGAATGCCAGCCCAACACAGGCCACCAGGCACAGCACAAAACCTAATACTGGCACCAGCGGATACCACGGCGCGCGATAATGTAATTCACTCAATGCCTTACCTTGTTGCAGATGACGGCGACGAAAAACAAAATGCGAGGCGCAGATACTCAGCCACACCGCTACCACCGCAAACCCGGAGATTGCCGACAGCGCAACAAATACCGTGTCCGGGGCCACCACGCTGGAAAACAGCGCCAGCACACCACCGAGCATACTGACCGACAGCGCCGTCAGTGGCACGCCGTTTTTCGTTACTCGCGCAAAACAGGCCGGTAGTGTACGTTCATTCGACAACGACCACAGCATGCGCCCGGAGGCATATAACCCGGAGTTCGCTGCAGAAAGAATAGCCGTCAGGATCACGAAGTTAAAAATATCAGCGGCGTACGGGATCCCTACTTTCTCAAATACCAGCACAAACGGGCTTTTCTCCACGCCCGCCTGCTGCATCGGGATCAGCGCTGCCAGCACAAACACGGTGCCGATAAAGAAAATAATCAGTCGCGCGATGGTAGTACGAATCGCTACCGGGATAACTTTGCGCGGGTTTTCCGTTTCACCGGCGGCAATGCCGATAAGCTCGGTACCCGAAAAAGCAAAGTTCACTGCCACCATAGTCATCAAAATCGGTAAGCCACCGTGCGGGAACCAGCCTTCTGCCGTGATATTACTCAGCCCCGGCGCGGGCGAGCCATCCTGCATCGGAATAAAGCCGAAAATCGCCGCCCCACCGAGGATGATAAAGGCGATGATAGTGACCACTTTGACCAGCGAGAACCAGAACTCCCCTTCGGCAAAAAAGCGCGTGGAGATAACATTCAGACCAAAAATAATCGCGCAGAACACCACGCACCAGACCCATACCGGCACCTGTGGAAACCAGTACTGCATACAGAATCCAGCGGCGGTAAAGCTCGAACCCAGCGCCACGGTCCAGGTCAGCCAGTAAAGCCAGGCCACGGTATACCCGGTAGCCGGACCAAGATAGCGCGCGGCATAAACGTGAAACGCTCCGGTCTCCGGCATCGCGACCGACAGCTCGCCCAGACACTGCATAACCAGCCAGACCACCAGCGCACCAATCAGATAGGCCAGCAGCGTTCCCGCCGCTCCAGTGGTGGAAATGATGTACCCGGTATTGAAGAATAATCCTGTGCCAATCACGCCGCCCAAGGAAAGCATAATCAGGTGACGCGTTTTCATTGTGCGCTTCAGTGGCGCATTTTGTTGTGTTGTTTGCATATAACCTTCTAAACGTATGGACATCTAAACATCCAAAGAAGGTTTGTTATACCGCGTTTGTTAACAGAATGCAAAGTCAACCCTGCACCAGACGCAGATGCCCGCGCCGGGCGCTTAATAGCGGGTGGGGATTAATAATCAGATACAAAAAGGGCCGCCAGCTCATAACGCCTCCGTTGCCATGTTTTATCTAAACTTTGGCACCACAGTTGACTGACGGCGTTAACCCGGAAGTGGGAATCAAATCTCCCCACTCCCACAACCGGATGAATGCTTAAGCACCGCTGGCCGGGATCGGCATCTGTGATTTGCGGCTCATCAGAATAAATACCGCCAGGCCTGCCAGCAAAATGCCCGGCGCAGAAGCCGCCATCACCCCTACCGTTCCGGTACCGAGCGCTAACATTTTCCCTGCCAGCAGCGGACCGCTCATCGCCCCCAGACGCCCGACTGCGACGGCGGTTCCCACGCCTGTGGCGCGGATCTGCGTGCTGTAAAACAGCGGCGCCAGCGCATACAACACACTTTGCCCGCCGGTGGCGAACATCCCCGCCACAAATCCCGCCATTAGCATGCCGCTCAATGACGACACCGTACCCAGCGCCAGCAGTGAAGCCAACATCCCGGTGTAGGTCAGCAGCGACATCACCACCGGGCGCAGTTTATCCATTAACGCCCCGAGAATTAACGTGCCGCTGGCCGCGCCAATTTGCAGAGCAAACATTACGCCTGCCGCCTGCGATGGCCGAAAGCCCTGCTCCACCAGCAGCATCGGCAGCCAGTTGATCAGCATATACACCACCAGCAGGGTGAAGAAATAGCACAACCACAGCAGCAGCGTGGCACTCGCCGTCGCTGGCGCAAACAGGGCGCGCAACGGTGCGGCGGCCACCTGCGTTTGTTGGGTATAAACCTGAGATTCCGGCAGCCAGCGCATCAACAGCGGCACCAGCAGCAGCGGGATCACCCCGCCTACCCAGAACACCGTTTGCCAGGCGGAGGCCAGGCCGCTAAACCCGAGCGCTGCCGCCAGCGCCGCGCCAATCGGCACACCGCAGTACATCAGGCTCACCGCCGTACCGCGAAAACGCGGGCCCGCCGCCTCGGAAGTCAGCGCGATCAGATTCGGCAACGCCGCGCCCAGCCCGACGCCGGTCATCAGACGGGCAAACACCAGCGATGAGAAATCCCAGGAAATCGCCGTCGCCAGCGAGAACAGGCCGAACAGCGCCACAGAGGCAATGAGAATACGCTTGCGGCCATAGCGGTCGGCCAGCATGCCGCCCACCAGCGCGCCGGGCAGCAGCCCGAGAATGCCCGCACTGAAGATCCAGCCCATCTGCATTTTATCCAGCGCAAACGCGTGGGCGATACCGACGGCAGCGATACCGGCGGCCTGTAAATCCAGCCCTTCCATCAGGGCAACTAAAAAGCAAAGCCCAACGGTCAACGTCAGGCGGTAAGATGCGGAGGTACGGGTCGTCATAAGATGTCCCTCTGAGGTCACGATGCAGGTGAATCGCGGCTGATACGTTGCCAGCCGCGTAATCATTTTTTATTTGCGGTTGCGCAGGTCCAGCGCTACGTCGACGATCATATCTTCCTGGCCGCCCACCATCCGACGTTTGCCCAGTTCCACCAGAATATCTACTGCGCTCAGGCCATAACGTGCTGCCGCCACTTCGCAATGACGCAGAAAACTGGAGTACACCCCGGCATAGCCCAGCGCCAGCGTTTCACGATCCACCCGCACCGGGCGGTCTTGTAGTGGACGCACTAAATCGTCGGCGGCGTCCATCAGTGCGTAGAGATCGGTTCCGTGCTGCCAACCAAGCTTATCCGCAGCGGCGATAAATACCTCCAATGGTGCGTTGCCCGCGCCTGCGCCCATCCCTGCCAGGCTGGCGTCGACACGGTCACACCCCTCTTCTACTGCGGCAATCGAGTTCGCCACCCCAAGACTCAGGTTGTGATGCGCATGCATTCCGGTTTCTGTTTCAGGCTTCAGCACCGCTTTCAGTGCGCGGAAGCGGGCGCGAATATCGCTCATGTTCATTGCGCCGCCGGAATCGACCACATAAATACAGGTCGCGCCGTAGTTTTCCATCAGCTTCGCCTGCTGTGCCAGGTTCTCCGGTGTGGTCATATGGCTCATCATCAGAAAACCGACGGTATCCATGCCAAGCTCACGCGCATACTGAATATGCTGGGCCGACACATCCGCTTCAGTGCAGTGGGTCGCCACGCGCACTACCCGTGCGCCGGCCTGATATGCATTTTTCAGGTCATGAATAGTGCCGATACCCGGCAGCAACAGCGTGGCAATTTTGGCATGCTTCACCACGTCCGCCGCCGCTTCAATCCACTCCAGGTCGCTGTGTGCACCAAAGCCGTAGTTGAAGCTGGAACCTTGTAAACCGTCGCCGTGGGCCACTTCAATAGAATCAACCCGTGCGTCGTCCAGCGCTTTGGCTATCTGGCGCACATTCTCCAGCGAATATTGATGACGAATAGCGTGCATACCGTCGCGCAGGGTCACGTCAGAGATATAGAGTTTTTTACCGTTCATTCTGCTTCTCCTGCCTGACGAGCGAGGGACTGCGCCATCTTCTCAGCGGTCGCCAGCGCGCTGGAGGTCATAATGTCGAGGTTGCCCGCGTAGGCGGGTAAATAGTGCGCCGCGCCTTCCACTTCCAGATACACCGCGGTTTTCAGCCCAGAGAACTGGCCGATACCCGGCAGATTCACCGGTTTATCTTCCGGGATGACTTCAAACTGGACACGCTGTTTCAGGCGATAGCCCGGCACGTAGGCCTGTACCGCCACCGCCATCTCATTAATCGACGCTTCAACTTCAACCTCAGAGGCCGCTTCACTCAGCACATACACCGTGTCACGCATCATCAGCGGCGGTTCGGCCGGGTTAAGGACAATAATGGCTTTGCCTTTTGCCGCGCCGCCGACCACTTCAATCGCCTTCGAGGTAGTTTCGGTAAACTCGTCGATATTGGCGCGGGTACCCGGCCCCGCCGATTTACTGGCGATCGAGGCGATAATCTCGGCGTAATGGACTTTTGCCACGCGAGAAACTGCCGCCACCATTGGGATGGTCGCCTGTCCGCCGCAGGTCACCATATTGACGTTCTGCTGATCAACGTTGGCTGCCAGATTCACCACCGGCACGCAGTAAGGACCGATTGCCGCGGGCGTCAGGTCGATCAGGCGGATGCCAAGTTTAACGGCACGTAGCGCGGCGTCGTTCTTCACATGCGCGCCTGCACTGGTGGCGTCAAACACGATGTCGATATCGGCGAATTCCGGCATGGCGATAAGCCCTGTCACCCCTTCATGGGTGGTGGCAACGCCCATGCGTCGAGCACGCGCCAGGCCATCAGATTCTGGATCGATACCAACCATCACAGCCATTTCCAGATGCACGCCGTGACGCAGAATTTTTATCATCAAATCGGTACCGATGTTGCCGGAGCCGATAATGGCGGCTTTACGCTTACTCATGACTGACTTCCTTTTGTAACCGCCGCTGAAAAGGTGGCGGCGACTGAACCAATACCGTCGATATGGGCTTCGAAACGATCGCCCGCATTCACCGCCACCATCGGACCTAACGCTCCGGTGAGAATAATGTCTCCGGCACGCAGCGGCTCGCCGAGGCTGGCCATTTTGCGCGCCAGCCAGACGGCGGCGTTGATCGGATGTCCCAGGCATTCGCTGCCGCGCCCGCTGGAGACATCTTCGTTGTTGCGCGTCATTTTCATCGCGCAGTTTTTCAGATCTAATCCTGCCGGACGCTGTGCCGGACCGCCGACCACATACACGCCACAGGAGGCGTTATCCGCCACGGTATCAACAAATTTGATCGACCAGTCGCGGATACGGCTGCCGACCACTTCCAGCGCGGGAAGTACCCACTCTATGGCGTTGTAAAGCTCGTCAAAAGTGGTGTCGGTATTGGGCAGATCGCGGTTCAGCACCAGCGCAATTTCGGCTTCAATACGCGGTTGCAGCACACGGGAAAACGGGATGGTTTCGTTATCGCCATAACACATATCAGCAAACAGCGTACCGAAGTCCGGTTGATCGACACCCAGCTGTTGCTGCACTTTCGGGTGCGTCAGCCCCACTTTGCGCCCGACCTCGCGACGGCCGCGCGCCACGTCGTACTGCACGTTGATGCGCTGAATGGCGTAGGCCGCTTCGGCGTTATCCACACCAATCAATTCACGCAGTGGGGCGATGGCTTCCCCTTTTTCTTCAGCCTGACGTAAATCGGCGGCTAGCTGCTCAAGATTACGATTCGTCATGTCCGTTCCTTAAGGGCGTGTGAGGAAATTCAGCACCAGTTGGTTAAAGGCATCCGCATGTTCCCACTGCGCCCAGTGCCCGCAGTCGCGGTAGATGTGCAGTTCAGAACCGGCAATCCCAGAAAGCAGGCGCAGACCGGCATCCATCGGCACAAAGCGGTCATTGCGTCCCCAGACAATCAGGGTCTGGGCTTTGATTTCACCCAGACGCGGGCTGAAATCCGGGAACTGTTTCGGGTTGGCCTCCAGACTCTGGACAAAGTTTTCCAGGTGATCGCGACGCGACAGCATGTTATTCAGGCGCGCCTTAAACAACGCCTCGGTCAGGTCGCTGGTGTCGAAGACAAAGATCTCCATCATCAGCTTCAGGTTCTCGATGGTCGGCTCACGATACAGCTGATTCAGGCGCTTGATACCTTCGGTCGGCATCGGGGTAAACAGGCTCATGCCGCCCGTTCCGCCGCCCATTAATACCAGTTTGCCCACGCGCTCCGGCCAGCTCAGGGTAAACGCCACAGCACTGTGACCGCCCATCGAGTTACCCAGCAGGTGGACTGTTTGAATATCCAACTGATCGACCACGCTTTTCAGGATGCGGGCGTTGAGATCGGATCGCGAACCGCGGTTAACGATCCCATCGCTTTTGCCCCAGCCAGGACAATCCAGCAGGATCACCCGGTATCCGGCCTGTACCAACGGATCGATATTACGGCTGAAGTTTGCCCAGCCCGTCGCGCCAGGACCAGAGCCATGCAACAGCACGACGGTCTCATCGCCCTGCCCACAGTCATTGAAATGCACGCGTAGGGTTTCGCCTGCTTCCTGCACTTCCAGAAAACGACTGGTAGCGGCTTCGGTTTGCGGTTGGTAAGTCATGATGTTCTCCTGCATATTCAGTTCTGTTTTAGTTCTGTGTAGTGGCGCTCAGGGAGCCGAATCCGGCGATCCACTCCGGGATCGGGCGGTAATAACGGCCTTCGCTGCGCCAGTTGCCAAAAGCAGAAATGGCGGCAAAGGCGGCAAAGGCGGCAACCCAGGTTTTCACTTCGTGCGTTGATTTGCCCGCCATCGCGGACAGCTCTTCGTTACTGACCGCGTCCAGCCCCTGCAAACGCCCCTGCTCAAGCAGGGACATAAAACGGTTATCCCAGACAGGGTTAAGCGGGTGTAGCGTGTTTTGATCGACCACAAACTTCTCGGCGGCGCTGATCACCCGCTGCTGGCGCAGCTCGCGCTCGTTTTCAGGTAACTGTTTGCCACTGCCGAGCAGGCGGTCACGCATATGGGCATCAGCCTTCGCCAGCTCCGGTACCGGCGGCTGATGCGATAGCCCGCCGGAGCCTAAAAACAGCACGCGCTTATTCAGCGAGCTGGCGAAACGGCCAATCGCTTCACCGAGCATGCGGGTACGCTGAAAGCCCGGCAGCGGCGTTGCGACGCCGTTAATAAACACTGGCAGCACCGGCACCTTATCCAGGCCGCCGAGCAAAAACTCCAGCGGCTGCGCGAAGCCATGATCGACCTGCATGTTGTAGGACACGGCGAGATCGATACCGCTTTTCATTACCGCGTGGGCGCAGGCTTCAGCCAGATCTGTCGGCACCGGTAATTCCCCCGCCGCGCTACCAAAATCGCCGATCGCCGTAGCGCCAACGCCTAAACAGAACGGCGGCATCACGTCGTAGAAAAATCCGTTGTAGTGATCGGGGGCAAACAGCACGACCAGTTCAGGTTCGAACGCCGCAATACGTGCCCGAGCGCTGGCGATCACGCCATTAACCTCGTCGAGCACAGCCTGTGCCGGGTCGACATAGCCCACCAGCGGCGAGTGGGAAAGACAGTGAAGATAAGCGTGCATATCAGGCAACCTTTTCAACAGGAATGTCGGCAGTAGCGCGAGTGAGCGTCATCACCGACGCCAGTTTATTCAGGGTGCTGCCCAGGGTTTGCGGAATGGCGATGGCGGCCACGAAGCGGTCCGGGCGCATGACTACCAGCGCGGCGTTGTGCTGGGCAAACCACGCGCGCAGGCGGTTTTGCGTATCGCCTATGCGGGTAACGCCGTCGTGGTTATCCTGATCGGTATGTATCTGCGTATCCGGCACGACCTGGATAAAACGCGTCCCCAGCGCCTGCCACTGTTGGATCTGCGCCTCGCTCATGCCCCATAGTGGGTTACAGCCCCAGCCAATCACCGCAAAATTCGGTCCGATGACGTTGTCGAGCAACGTCACTTCGCCCGATTCCAGCGTCACCTTCGGCTGGATAAACATCTTGCCGACCGGTGAAGTTTTCGCGTCGCCTTCACGCACCAGCGCCCCGGCGTGGTACTGCGGCATCGGCTTAAACCGCATTTCAAGGAAGTAGCGTTTGACCGACGGAATATAGTTCAACAGCCAGGAAACCCCATCGCGTACCGCGCCGTGCCAGCGTTTGGGCGGCGCAAGTACGTTGCCAGCGGTCACGGAGAGGTCGATCATCGCTTTGGCGTGGTCGCGGCGTTCCTGCTGGTAGGTATCCAACAGCGCATCGTCGGCTTTACCGTTAATCACCAGCGCCAGTTTCCATGCCAGGTTGAAAGCATCGCGCATGCCGCTGTTGTATCCCTGACCCTGCCAGACCGGCATAATGTGCGCCGCATCGCCCGCCAGCAGCACGCGGTCAATACGAAAACGTTCGGCCAGACGAGCATTATGGGTATACACGCGCTGGCGGATCAGCTCGACGTTGTCCGGGTTCGGCAGCACTTTGCTCAGTAACTGGCGCATATTCTGCGGCTCGCTAAGCTGCGCTTCGGTTTCCCCCGGCATAACCATAAACTCAAAACGGCGCACCGCGTGCGGCAGCGCGGCAGAGACATACAGGCGCACCGGATCGCAGCATAAATACACATGCGGCGTGCTGAGCGGATCGTTGGCGATATCCACCACAATCCACTGATTCGGCGCGGTTTTACCTTCAAACGGCACGTTCAGAGAACGTCTGACGTTGCTGCCGCCGCCGTCGCAGGCCACCAGCCACTGAGCCTTCACCGTTTCACGTTGACCGTCTGGCGCTTTCAGATTTAGCGTCACTTCGCCGTTTTGTTGGCTGAAGGCCTCCAGCTCGCGGGAGAACAGGCAGCGCACGTTGGGAAAACGCGACAACCCTTCCAACATCACCGCGTCCACCTGCGGCTGAATAAACGCATTACGACGCGACCAGCCAAATTCGTCGGTCATCGGCTGGATATCAGCAAAGCAACCGCGCTCTTGATGTCAGACTCCCTGAACAGTTCTCGATAATCGGGAAACTCAGGGCGCGTTATCCTGTGGCCACTCTCTGCCATGTGTTCGGGGTCCATCGCAGCAGCTACAAATACTGGAAAAACCGTCCTGAAAAGCCAGACGGCAGACGGGCTGTATTACGCAGCCAGGTACTTGAACTGCATGGCATCAGCCACGGCTCTGCCGGAGCAAGAAGCATCGCCACAATGGCAACCCAGAGAGGCTACCAGATGGGGCGCTGGCTTGCTGGCAGACTCATGAAAGAGCTGGGGCTGGTCAGTTGCCAGCAGCCGACTCACCGGTATAAGCGTGGCGGTCATGAGCACGTTGCTATCCCGAATCATCTTGAGCGACAGTTCGCCGTAACGGAACCAAATCAGGTGTGGTGCGGTGATGTGACCTATATCTGGACGGGTAAGCGCTGGGCGTACCTCGCCGTTGTTCTCGACCTGTTCGCAAGAAAACCAGTGGGCTGGGCCATGTCGTTCTCGCCGGACAGCAGGCTTACCATGAAAGCACTGGAAATGGCATGGGAAACCCGTGGTAAGCCCGTCGGGGTGATGTTCCACAGCGATCAAGGCAGTCATTATACGAGCAGGCAGTTCCGGCAGTTACTGTGGCGATACCGGATCAGGCAGAGTATGAGTCGGCGTGGAAACTGCTGGGATAACAGTCCAATGGAGTGCTTCTTCAGGAGTCTGAAGAACGAATGGGTGCCAGCGACGGGCTATGTAAGCTTCAGCGATGCAGCTCACGCAATAACGGACTATATCGTTGGATATTACAGCGCACTAAGACCGCACGAATATAATGGTGGGTTACCACCAAACGAATCAGAAAACCGATACTGGAAAAACTCTAACGCGGTGGCCAGTTTTTGTTGACCACTTCATACCGCAGGAGGCATGATGGAGAGCATTAATAATTCAAGTGCAGTCGGTACGCCAGTTGCTGGCCATTCCCCAACTGGCCATCCCAAGCTATCAGCGACCTTACCGCTGGGGCTCCAAGAATATCTCGGATCTCTTTACCGATTTGGCAACCCATCAGGACAAGAGCGCCTACCGGCTGGGCTCGGTGGTGTTTCATCAGCACACCGATAGTGAGCAGGGCGAGATGCTTGATATCGTCGATGGTCAGCAACGCACCCTGACCCTGATGTTGACCGTCAAGGCGCTGATCGAGGTGCTGGATAACGAAAATCGCAGTGGCAAAGAGAAGAGTATCCGGTTTCAACGTCAGGATCTGCGTGAGCAATTGCAGGTCTTGCGTGGACCTATCGATGCGTTTATGCAGCGCCAGCGCTTCCCCAGCCGGGATTCGGAGTTCAACCTCAGACGCAACTATCTGGAGTTGCGTCGGCTGGTGGCCCGCCCTGAGTTTGACGAGCAGCAAATTGACTTTCTGCTCAACCGCTGTCAGGTGGTCTGCTTTGTGCTGCAGGATATCTCGGAGGCGTTCCAGTTCTTCGATTCGCAAAATGCCCGGGGGCGCGATCTGGCTCCTCACGATCTGCTCAAGGCATTTCACCTGCGCGAGTTTGCCGGTCATGAGGCCAATCTCAAGGCCGAGGCGGTCGCCCATTGGGAGCGCCTGCCAAGCGACGAGCTGGCCAATCTGTTCGCCCTCTATCTCTATCGGGTACGCCAGTGGGCCGAGGGCAAGTCGGCCCGCTACTTTGGCAAGGGGGAGGTGGATCTCTTCAAGGGGGTCAACCTAGATCGGGTAGGGCATTATCCTTACGTGGAGTCGCTGCGCATCGCCCACCACTTTGTCGATGAGTACAACAGCCAGTACCAGCGCAAGATTGACGGCCAGTACATGACGTTTCCCTTTCATCTCGACCAGATGATCATCAATGGTCGGCGCTTTTTCGAGATGGCCGAGTACTACCAGACGCGGGTGGCCGCCATCGTGGCCGAGGAGTCTGATTCCGGCAAGGCGCAATCTGCCACCCTGCTCGGCGAAACGCTGACACCGATGGCCAGCAAGGTGCTATCGACCCTGGGCAGTTACGAGCGACGCCACCGCACCGGGGATCGTTATGTGCGGGCCATGTTCGACTGCGCCCTGATCTTCTATATCGACAAGTTCGGCAGCCAAGGGCTGTCACTGGCCATCGAGAAGTGCTTTATCTGGGCCTATCGCTGCCGCATCCGCCAGCAGGTAGTGCAGTTGGCAACCATGGATAACTATGTGCTGGAGCACAATCTGATCCGTGCCATTCGTGATGCTCGTCTGCCGGGAGATCTGCACGGCTTCCCTTTGCCTAGCATGAGCAGTCGAGAGAACAAGAACAATCGCAATGGTGCCGAAGATGAGCTGGTCGGGCTGTTTCGGGAGATGAAATATTATGAATGATGCAGGCGTTCGCCCCTTTTCCATTCGTGCACTGCTTGAAGATCGCGCCCGCTATCTGGTGCCCATGTACCAGCGCAACTATGCCTGGGGTGAGGGAGAGATCACCCAGCTGCTGCAGGATGTGCTGGATTATCAGCAAAAATTGGTCAGTGGTAAGGGGCCGCAAACCTACTATATCGGCACCCTGGTGGTGTTTGCCCGGGACGATGGCAGTTTCGAGGTAATCGATGGCCAGCAGCGCTTTACTACCCTCTCTCTGCTGGCCAATTGGCTCAAACATCACGCGATAGATTCGGTGGATATGAGCTGGTATCAGACCATCAACCTCGCTTTTGAGAGTCGCCCGATATCGAGCCATACCTTCGAGCGCTTATGGCAGGGTGTTGCCCCCTACGATTTGCGGGGGAGTACCTTCAATGAAGGTTTGGTGAACGGTTTTGAGCTGATTGACAAGGCAATGGCGGATCTTGGTTTGGTAGGGGCTAAACTGACGGCCTTTTGCGACTACCTCTTCAAGCATGTGCAGATCTCTCGTATCGAAGTACCCAAGGATACCGATCTCAATCACTTCTTCGAGGCGATGAACAATCGCGGCGAGCAGTTGGAAAAGCATGAAGTGATCAAGGCGCGGCTGATGGAGACGCTGAACCAGATACCCGAGGAAGAGCATCGTCGCCAAAGTATTCATATCCTGACCCGGGTATGGGATGCCTGCGCCAATATGGAGCGCTATATCCAGTACGGCTTTACCCCGCAAGAGCGCCACCGTCTGTTTGGTGAGAGCGACTGGGGTCAGTTTGTGCCCCGTGATTTTGCCCATCTGCTTGATCTGCTAGGACCCCCAAACACGGCCGACGCTGCCGATAAAAGCCGTGCAGCTGCCGGTAGCCAAGGGCGCACCTTGTTGGCCATTTTGCAGGATGACAAGCTTGATGGTGAGCAGACGGTGGAGGAGGAGAGCGCAGGCTCCGAGCGCTTTAACAGCGTCATCAACTTCTCCAACTTCTTGCTCCATGTGCTGCGACTCCTGAGCCGCGACCCGGGTGATACGGAGGGGGTGCCGCTTGATGATAAACAACTGGTCGATCAGTTTGAGCTGCGAGTGATAAGGCAACCGGATCCAGTAGCGGCAGTTCAGCGTTTTATCTATGGCCTGTTAAAGAGCAAGTATCTGTTTGATCAGTTCATCATCAAGCGCGAGTTTGCCGATGGCAAGGATAGTTGGAGTCTGAAGCGGCTGCACTGGTATTCGGAAAAGAGCGTCAGTTACATCAATACCTTTGACAAGGATGAAAATGAGAATGGTTTCTCTGGTGTTAACCGGCGGGTCCTGATGTTGCTGTCGGCGTTTCATGTGTCGACCCCGACCCTGGTTTA
>ERZ773164.2461-NODE-2461-length-15207-cov-22.206837_pt1 | contig 15207 bp, 8 predicted proteins | sample MGYA00511917_ERZ773164 | MGnify/ENA primary metagenome ERZ773164 (study PRJEB29015, sample SAMEA2737847) | human gut metagenome | biome: human gut; feature: human-associated habitat; material: faeces | place: China | collected 2012 ...
TCCTGGCCAACGTGAAGCTGCAGGGTCTCAAATTTATAGTTAGACATAGTATTTTACCTCTCTATTTGTACTTTTAGTATAATTCCCTGATACAAAAAATCCCGATGCGTGATACATAAGCGCACCGGGCAAACACAATTCAAAGCTATTCTGTCAACGTCACATTCGGGTACACATTCGTGCACAGCAAGAGGGCATCGTACAGTTCACAGCAAGATGTTCTGCCCGGTCACCGCACATTCGCCCACAGCGGAAGTTTGCATGCAGCAGGTCGTTCCAAATCAGCTTCATATCCGTGCCCTCCTTTCCCGTAAAACTCTTTCCCACTCATCTACAAACCGGCACCTCTATCTGCTCTGTACCGGGAAGCAAAACCTTTGCTTTCTTTTTCCCACTATGTTTGTGGATTTGTTGTTTGCATTATATCCCCTCTTACCTAGTTTGTCAATAGGTTAATTCCAGTTTTTTTCAAATTGAGTTTTCTGCACGATGCGCAGCCCGCATTTGCAGCATCCCGTTGTGCAGTTCCAACAGGAGTAACACTTCTGCTTCTTCGAAAATTTTTATTTTTCCATTGATAAAACCTTAAAATTTTATTGTTATACTAAAGCTGTTCCTTGCAAACGCCCTGCAAATCGTTTATTATGGTAGCGTTCTTTTTTATCATCAAAGGAGTTTTTTCGATGCTGCATCGTTTCTTTCATTTTTTAAAGCAGAGCCTGCTCGTTGTTCTTTGCATCCTGCTGCTTGGCGGGCTGCTGGCAGGCGGCTGGTTCTTTTATCAGGGTAGGCAGCTGTACCGCAGTGCCGCCAGCAGTTACCCAGTGGCTTCCATGTACGACACCATCTGTGCCCGCGGGAGCTATACTTCCTACGATGCGCTGCCGCAGATCTATATTAACGCAGTCATCTGCACCGAGGACGAGCATTTTATGACCCACAAGGGCATCGACCCGGGGGCCATTGCCCGCGCCCTGCTGGCCGACCTGCGCACCCACTCGCTGGCCGAGGGTGGCAGCACCCTGACCCAGCAGCTTGCCAAGAACGAGCTGTTCACGCAGGACAAGCATCTGGCCCGCAAGGCTGCCGAGATGCTTGCTGCTTTTGATCTTGAAAAGACCTACTCCAAGCAGCAGATCTTTGAGATGTACGCCAACACCATCTATTTTGGCAGCGGGTATTATGGCATTGCAGAAGCTGCCGAGGGCTACTTTGGCAAGGAACCGGCCCAGCTGACCGATGCCGAAGCGATCTATCTGGCGGGTATGCCCAACGCGCCTTCCACCTACGCCAGCAGCCCGGAGCTTGCCTTCAAGCGGATGCAGGTGGTGCTCAAGCGGATGGTCAAGTGCCGCGTGCTCACCCAGCAGCAGGCCGATGCCATTGCCGCAGATGCTGAAAACTTAACGGTTTAAACAAGACACCGCGCCCTGTCTGCTGCGGATCAGACAAGGCGCGGTGTTTTGTTTTGCGGTATTTGGTTTGGTAAAGGAGGAATCATGTTACCCGTTCAGGCGGTTGCGGCCCCGCCTGTCGGTAGCATTATCATACCAAAGAATTTCTGCGAAACCATGTTCTTTTTATGAAGATTTTGTAAACTCACTCCGGCGCTTTCATGCTTTCCACCATGCTGATATGCCGCACATGCCGCCGCATGGCAAAGCACACCACAAAGGTGAACAGCATCGTCAATGCCACTGCCAGCAGATAACTGTGGGGTGCAATGGTGCGAATAAACATCAGCTGATCCATTTCCACGGTCAGGACGATGAACCGGTGCAGCGGCACGCCCAGCAGCAGGCCCACGCCGGAGCCGATGAGGGACAAAAGCTCGATCTCGCGGAAGATGTAGCGGTACACTTCTTTGTCATAGAAGCCCAGAACCTTGATAGTGGCAAGCTCCTTTTTGCGCTCGGCAAGGTTGACGCTGATCAGGTTGTACAGCACCACCGCCGCCAGCGCCGCCGCGCACACGATGATCAGCACCACCACGTAGTTCAGGCTGCCGATCAGGCTGCCGAACATGGAGGTGGTGTCCTCGGTGAAGCTGACGCTGCTCACATAGTTGCAGTCCAGCAGCTTTGTGCGCAGGGCGTTGTACTCCGCCTCGGTGGTACAGCCGGTCAGGCCGTACACAGTATTCCACTCCGGCGTGCTGCCCAGCAGGGCCTGCAGCTGCGCATTGGAGAGATACAGCCGGGTGAACATGTAGTTCTCGGTAATGCCGGTCAGGGTCAGCGGCACGCGGCTCCCGTCTGCAGCCTCCACATAGAACGTATCGCCCACGCTCAGCTCCAGATTCAGGGCCGTTTTTTCGGTCAGGATCACGCTGTCCTCTTCAAAGGGAATGGGGTCGTGGCCCACCCGAGTGCGGAAGGTGAAGTATTCGGTCATCCGGGCATCGTCCTCCGCGCCTACGATGCTGACATCGGCGCTCCCGCCCTCTTCATTATAAAGGGTGGTGGACTTTGTGTAGAACGCGCCCCAGCTGTGGACCGCACTGCTGCTGTCCAGCGTGTCGGCAAGGCCCTGCTCCATGGTCAGCGCCTTTTCATCGCTGAGCGAGATGGTGAGATCGTTGTGGGTCAGCTGCCCGGACTGCTTGTCCACGATGGGCAGGATGGAATCCTGAATGCCAAAACCGATCAGCAGCAGCGCCGTGCAGCCTGCCACGCCCAGCACTGTCATGAAGAAGCGCTTTTTGTAGCGGAACAGGTTGCGGGCTGTGGTCTTTTGGGAGAAGCTCATGTGCTGCCACAGCGGGGTGATGTACTCCAAAAAGATGCGCTTGCCTGCCACCGGGGCCCGGGGCAGCAGCAAAGCTGCGGTCTTTTCCTTCAGGCTGGCACGGCAGGCGTTCCATGTAGCAAAACCGATGACGGCCGCGCTGATGGCTACGCTGGCTGCCGCCATGCCGGGGTAAAAGTGCAGCGTAAAGGTGGACATGCTGAAGATCATCTGGTAAGCATACCAGATGATGAGCGGGAACACCACAAAACCGATGACCATGCCCACGATGCTGCCCAGCACACTGGCGCTGAGGGCATAGAACAGATACTTGCCTGCGATCTTTGCATTGGAGTAACCCAGAGCTTTCAGAGTCCCCAGCTGCAGGCGGTTCTCGTCCACCATGCGGGTCATAGTAGTAGTGGCCACCAGCGCCGCCACCAGGAAGAAGAACACCGGGAACACCCGTGCAATGGCATCCATGCGGTCGGCATACTGCTCAAAAGTGACAAAGCTCACGGTGGAGCTGCGGTCCAGCACATACCACTCGCCGCTCTTGATCTGGCTCACCTGCTCCTCGGCATCGTTCAGCTGGGCAAGGCCGTCGGCCAGCTGCTGTTCGGCATCGGCCTTCCGGCTCTCGTACTCCGCGCGGGAATCGGCCAGCTGCTGCACGCCGTCGTTGTACTGCTGCCAGCCTTCGTCCAGCCGGGTGCGAGCCGCATCAAACTGGGTGTAGGCTGTGGCCGTGCCGGTGGTGAGCTGCAGCTGCCCCTGCAGAAGCTTTACCTTCATCTGGCGCAGTGCGGCTTTGGCTTCGGTCACCAGCTGCTCGTTGGAAAGGCTGGGCGAAGAGATCAGCCCCTGTGCATACATCTGGCGCTTGCCCTCGTCCAGCTGGGCCTGATAGCCGTTCAGCTGGCCGCTGATGTTGTCGTAAGCATCCTGCGCCTTCTGCAGGGCATCCCGCAGCTCGGTGTACTCTTCATCGACAGGTTCCGCCTCGTCCAGCGCCTTCTGCGCGTTGTGCAGAGCCGTTTCGGCATAGCCCAGCAGCGGGTCGGCTACCTTTTTCAGATTCACCAGCATCTCGATCTGCTGCAGCTGATCCTCAAATTCCAGCAGTTGTTCCTCGCCGCTCACCAGCTCGTCCGCACCGCCCTGCATGGTATCCGGCAGGGCCTTTTTGCTGGCGGCAAGCTCCGCTTCGCCCGCGTCCAGCTGGGCTTTGGCGCTGTCCAGCTGTGCCTGTGCATCGGCCAGCTGCTGCTCTGCCTCCGCAAACTGACGGTCTGCTTCGGCTTTTTTGTCGTTGTACTCGGCCCGGGCATCGGCCAGCTCTGCACTGGCGTCCTCGATCAGCTCCGCCCGCCGGGCCGTGCACTGTGCGCCGCTGATGGCCTTTACCCTTACGGCTGTGTCATCCACTGCTGCCTGATACGCGTCCGAGTAATTATCATACAGGCCGGCATTTTTTACTTTGAGATAGCACGCCGTATAATAATCCGTGGTCAGGCTGCCCTCCGGCAGGAATACGATATCATCCAGCTGGCCGTCACCGGCGGTGCTGCTCTCCTTGTCCGTGGAAAAATGCTGCGGGTCCTGCACGGTGCCCACTACCGTGAACTGCTTCCGGCTCACATGTTCGGTGTCCTCCGGCAGGGTGAGCACCGTGCCCGGTTCCACCGGGTCGCCGTAGCCCATCACATGCACCACGCACTCATCCGGGGCCTCAGGCATCCGGCCCGAGAGCAACACCAGACGGTTCATATTTTCTGCCGTGTCGGCCCCGGGGTCGGCGGGCAGCTGCTGCAGGCGCACCACCGCCGTCTCGCTCTGGCCCTGCCACTGGGCCTCCACGTCCTGATATTTCACCGGCTGCACAGCCTCCACGCCGTCCACGGCGGCAATGGCGGCAATGTCCTCCTCCGAAAGGCCCAGCGTGGACAGCACCCGCAGGTCGAACACGTTCTGCTGCACGTAGTATTTCTGCCCGGCGATGCGCATGCTGGGCGCAAAACTCATCAGGCCGGTCAGCATCATCACGCCCAGCGCCACGATGCCGAACAGCGAGACCATGCGGCTCAGGTTGTCCTTCATTTCCCGCAGGATGTTTTTACGATAACTTTTCAGCACAGCTCTCACCACTCAATCTCCTGCACCGGCACAGGGTGCTCGTTGACCTGATTGGAGACGATCTTGCCGCTGCGCACCCGAATGATGCGGTCTGCCATCGCCGTCAGGGCGGTGTTGTGGGTAATAACGATCACCGTGCGGCCGGTGCGGCGGCAGGTATCCTGCAAAAGGGCCAGCACCTGCTTGCCGGTCTTGTAATCCAGTGCACCGGTGGGCTCGTCGCAGAGCAGCAGCTTGGGGTTTTTGGCCAGTGCGCGGGCAATGGACACCCGCTGCTGCTCGCCGCCGGAAAGCTGGGCCGGGAAGTTGTTCAGCCGCTCTCCCAGACCCACGCTGCGCAGGGTCTCTTTGGGGTCCAGCGGGTCGCGGCAGATCTCGCTGGCCAGCTCCACGTTCTCCAGTGCGGTCAGGTTCTGCACAAGGTTGTAGAACTGGAACACAAAGCCCACATCGTACCGGCGGTAGGTGGTGAGCTCTCTGGCGGTAAAGTGGCTCACGTTCTGGCCGTCCAGCCAGACGTTTCCCTCGTCGCAGCTGTCCATGCCGCCGAGGATGTTCAGCAGGGTGGTCTTGCCTGCGCCGGAAGGCCCCACGATGATGCAGAACTCGCCCTTATCCACATAGAAATTCAGGTGGTCTGCGGCGGCGATCTTCACACTGCCGGTCTGGTAGTATTTGCAAACGTCCTCAAACTCCACAAAATGCTCCATGGCGTTTTTTCCTTTCTATCGGGAATGCATACTGTTTCAATTTAACTATAACATCTCCCGGCAGACTTTGCAAAGACATCTGCGCAAATTTTCAAAAACTTAACAGAAAAGCGCAAAAAGGGCCGCTGCACATCTCTGCGTGCAGCAGCCCTTTCATCATTTGATCTCAGCGGTCAGCGCCCCACGATCAAATCGCGGCGGCAGCGCAGGCCCACGGTGAGGAAGGTGTTTTCGCCCAGTCGGCGCAGCACCACGCGGTCGGTGCCCTTCTGGCCCTCCACCAGCAGAGACAGGTTCAGGGTGGTGGAGCCCTTCTCGGTCTGGACCACCAGCGTGCTCACACCCTCGTTCAGCAGGGTCTGCATGTCCTGCACGGTGGTGCGGAAGGTAGCAGAACCGGCGGGCACATCCAGCGTCAGCACGCTGTCCTTCTGGCGGGCAGTGTACAGCACTTCTCTGCCGAACAGGCCCTTGACGGTGTAACGGGCCTCGCTCTTTTTCGCCGCTGCATCTGCGGACGGGGCGGCCAGCTCATCGCCGGAGATCAGCATGATATTGCCCTGAATGGGGTTTCCCTCCGGTGCGCCGTAGCCGCCGTAGGTGGGGTCCTTTTCGCCGATCGCCACATCGGCGCTGTGCAGGGCGATATCCCCCTGCACCATCTGCTCCTGCGGGGGCAGATAGCCTGCGGCAGCAGGGTCGTTGATGTCTGCCTCTGCGGCAAATGCGCCCACGCTCAGCATGGCGGCAGCACCCAGCACTGCAGCGGTGGTGGTGACGGTACGGACAAATTTATGGTTCAGTTTCATTTGGAATACCTCCGTTGACGGCGGTTTTGCACCGCACATTTTTGTTTTGTGGAAAACCATGGTCTGCCATGCGGTGTAATACAAAACCGCCGCATCTGTCTTATAAACGGATGCGGCGGCGGGATTATTGCAGCAGGCTAAAAAAATTTTTTGGAAGCTCTGCCGCCGGGGTCACTGGGCCTGTGCCGGTTCCCGGTTCAGGATCTCCATGAACTCCTCGCCGGTGATGGTCTCCTTCTGGTACAGATACTGTGCCAGCTCGTCCAGCTTGGCGCGGTTGTCGGTCAGGATGCGGACAGCCTTTTCGTGCTGAGCCTTGACCAGTTCCACCACCTTCTGGTCGATCTCGCGCTGGGTCTGGGCCGAGCAGGCCAGCGAGGTGTCGCCGCCCAGATACTGGTTGTTCACGGTCTCCAGCGCCACCATGTCAAAGTCCTTGCTCATGCCGTAGCGGGTAAGCATGGCGCGGGCAAGCTTGGTGGCCTGCTCAATATCGTTGGAGGCACCGGTGGTGATGGATCGGAACACCACTTCCTCGGCGGCGCGTCCGCCGGTGAGGGTGGCGATCTTGTTTTCCAGCTCTTCCTTGCTCATCAGGTAGTGGTTGCCCTCGTCCACCTGCATGGTGTAGCCCAGTGCGCCGGAGGTGCGGGGGATAATGGTGATCTTCTGCACAGGGGCAGAGTTGGATTGCTTGGCCGCCACCAGTGCATGGCCGATCTCGTGGTAGGCCACGATGCACTTTTCCTTGTCGGTAAGGATGGAGTTCTTCTTCTGGTAGCCTGCAATGACCACCTCGATGCTCTCCTCCAGATCGGCCTGGGTCACGCTCTTGCGGCCTGCACGCACGGCGCGCAGGGCTGCTTCGTTGACGATGTTGGCAAGTTCCGCACCGGATGCACCGGAAGCCATGCGGGCCACGGTGTTGAAGTCGATGCCCGGGGCCAGCGCCACCTTTTTGGCGTGCACTTTCAAAATCTCTTCGCGGCCCTTGAGGTCGGGCAGCTCCACCGGAACACGGCGGTCAAAGCGTCCGGGACGGGTCAGCGCCGGGTCCAACGAATCCGGGCGGTTGGTAGCCGCCAGAATGATGACGCCGGTGTTGCCCTCAAAGCCGTCCATCTCGGTGAGCAGCTGGTTCAAAGTCTGCTCACGCTCGTCGTTGCCGCCGAGATTGCCGCTGTTGCGCTTCTGACCGATGGCATCGATCTCATCGATGAACACGATGCAGGGGGCCTTTTCCTTGGCCTGCCGGAACAGGTCGCGCACCTTGGATGCGCCCATGCCCACGAACATCTCCACGAATTCAGAGCCGGAAATGGAGAAGAACGGCACGTTGGATTCGCCTGCCACGGCCTTGGCCAGCATGGTCTTGCCGGTGCCCGGCGGGCCCACCAGCAGGATGCCCTTGGGCATGGATGCGCCAATGCTCTCGTACTTGCCGGGGTCGTGCAGGTAATCCACGATCTCCTGCAGGTTTTCCTTTGCTTCATCCTCACCGGCCACATCCGCAAAGCGAATGCCGTGGGTGGACTGCACATAGACCTTGACGTTGGACTTGCCCACGCCGCCGAACATCATGGATCCCGGGCCGCCGCCGGCCTTTTCCATCAGCTTTTTGTTCATCTGGTTGCCGATGAAGCTGAACAACAGGATGGGCAGCAGGAACCAGATCAGGAAATTGAGCATCGGCGACCCCTGCTCCACGATCTCGCTGGAAAACTGTGCTCCGGCATCATACAGGCGCTGGGTAAGCTCCGGGTCGTTCATCAGGCCGGTCTTGTAGACCTGCTTTTCCTCTTTATCGGTAAAAATGATCTGGTTGGATTCGATATCCACACGGCCGATGTTCTTTTCCTCGGTCATGGTCATAAAGGTACCGTAGTCCACTTCCTCCACCTGACGCTCGCTCATCCACGGCAGCAGCACAAGGTTGAGCAGCAGCAGGACCGCCAGCACGATGGCATAGTAGATCACCAGCGGCTTTTTGGAAGGTTTGACTTCTTTCATGTGGCAATTCCTCCTTTGGTTCCTGATGCAAGTAGTATAGCACAGTAAAACCGGGCGCAACAGCAATTCGAGCACAACTTTCCAAAAACTTAGCAGTTTGTTAACAAAGGTCCCCTCTGCATACAAAAAGAGAGCAGCCGAAGCTGCTCCCTTTGGTTTCGCATGGGTTTACTGTTTTGGGAATGCCTTTTCCCACACTTCAATGGTCTTGAACTTGGGCATCCAGCCTTCCGGCTTGAAGTTGCTCTCGCTCTTGGCCTCCATGATGCCCTGTTCCACACACCACTGGGCTGCCTTGGCGGTGTCGGCATCTGCCACATCCGCAAAAGCCGGGGTGTTCACAGGTTCAGGTCTGCCTGCGGTGTTCCACACCAGCAGTGCCAGCTGGCCGCGGTTTGCGGGGATCTCTGCGCCCTCGGGCAGGATGTTGTGCAGGATCACCCGGGTAGCGATCTCGTAGCCGCCCCAGACTGCTGCGCCGCCAACAATAACAGCCGCAACTGCGCCGCCGGCGCCGGAACCGCCGCCGGTAAAGTCGTCATCGTCGGGCACGACAGGGGGAGTGCCCACAGCGGTAATGGAGATGTACGATTCATCAACGGTTTCAGAGAATGTTCCGCCTTCTTCCTTTGTTGCAACAGGTTCTTTACTTGCAGCATCTTCGGCATTTTCACCGGCCTTGATCTCATAAGGTTTGGTACTGGGGTCCGGGGTGTATTTCAGCACACCGCTGACAGCATTGCCGCTACCCGTGTTTTCCAGCACCACAGGGCCGGAGCAGGTGATGGTAACGTTGCCGCCAACGGTTGCTCCATCGTCGCGATTGCCAGAGATGGTCACGTCTGTTGCGCCCTTGATAATCAAGTTGCCCGCATGGAGTGCCGCTGCAGTATCACTGGTGATTTCCACCTTACCACTGCATTCGATTTTCGTCATGATCGTAGAATCATGACGCTCATCCCAGATGGCACGTCCAGCCGCCTTAATCTTTACGTCTTTAGCATCTTTAACCACAATCGGATCCCAGATTGCCATGCCATTGCTGCTTACGATTTCGACATTTCCATTGCCGCTGCAGGTGATGTCAGCTCTGCCGTAAATCGCATACGAACGATTTCCTTCAGTGCCCACATTTTTAATCGTGACACTCCTGGCACTGTTCACAGCCAAGTTTGTTGCGATATTAGTGCCTATCACATTGCCTGTTCCGGTATTTTCCATCAGGATGTCACCGGCGCAGGAAATAGTAGTTTTGCCATCAATGAGAGCGCTGGAAGATGTACCCGTTACTTCCACATCCTGTGCGCCGGTAACGGTCAGGCTGCCATTTACCACAGCACCGTTCGCATTGCTCAGTACCACATCCACCTTATCCTCGAGATCGTCAGTGATCTCGACCTTCATCTTGCCAAAGCTGCCGGTACCGGTCAGGGTGTGGGTATCCGGGTCATAGGTGAGCTTGTCGTTTCCGACTCCAAGAATGTGCCCGCAGTTTTCGCTGGTCACTTCAATGGGAGGATTATTGCCTATCGTGACTGTGATGCCGTAGTTGGTTGCTTGATCAGTGACCTTCTCCCATTTAGCGGTCAGGGTCGTGTTTTCGTTCACAGTAACAGTGATATTTTCGCTGGTCTCGCTGCTTCCCTCCCAGCCAGTGAATTTCCACCGAGAGACATTATCCGGCGCTTCGGCAACGACATACACCTTAGTGCCTTTGGCAACAGAATAAATACCAGCTTCGTTCTTGTCTGCTTCCACCGTATGGTTTTCGTCGGTATAAGCCTTGGCATTCGTCAGGGTAAGGGTGTGCTTGACAGTGGTATTTTCCGGCGTTCCGGTCTGGATGTTCAGATACTTTGCATCCACCGTTGCAGAGTAATTCGTATCCGTCAGCGCAGTCTGAGTATTGCTGCTTTCACTTTCACCAACTGCCACACGGTAAGCACTTGTGGTATCTGCGCCGGTGAACACGACCTTGCCCACAGTGCCGCCGTTATTCTTCATGGTCAGGGTCTTGGCTTTGATCATGGTCGAATCGTAGGTTGTTCCGTAGAGCCATGCCAATCCGTTGCTGCTGCTGCCTTCGATTTTAACGTCTCCGGCAGATTCAGCAACCCGGATGTAGCTTTCTGTGATTGCGCCGGACGGATTCGTCAGTGTAACATCGCCCTTGCTGTAAACAGAAAAATCACCCGAAATGATGAATCTGCTGTCATCGCCGGTCACTGTAACATTCTGTGCATTACCATATACCAGAACGCCTTCGGCTGTGCGGGTAGCACCGCCCGTGACCTTGCCGCTCGGGTTTTCAATCACCACATTACCATAGCAGTCAAGGCAGGCGTATCCCCTGATCGCCGCACTGCTGCTACTGTCTGTCACAATGGTAATGTTCTTGGCACCTCGGGTCTGAGACGGGAATCCGACCGTCAAAGCCGCACCTACTGCGTTATCGCCATTGCCGTCCAGCTTGATGCTGTCGGTTTTAGGGTCTGTACAGGTCAGATTGACAAACGGCTTCTCACTCTCGGGAAGTGACAGCGTTCCCGTAAAAACAAAGGTACTGGTTGCCGTATCGTACTTCACATCAATTCCTTCAAACGGCTTTTTGTCGTTTTCCCAGCTGACGCTTCCATCTGCATAGTGGTTCAGCGTATACTTGACGATCGCATAATTGTCGGAATCTCCGTCGCGGACGATCAGCGAACTTACAGGAGCCACCTGTGCCGCTCCGCTGATATCCTCTGCCGCCAGTGCGCTGAGGGGGCTTGCCGCCTGCAGCAGCATACCAAAGCTCAGCAGACCGGCAAGGAGTTTTCGGGTCCATCGTTTCATAAAATGAGTGCCTCCTCTCTTTCTTTGTCTGTATCATATCATGCTTGCCCCTCCCCCGGACGATCTCCGGCACGAATCGACCGAAAAATGCGTCGAATCGACCGGTGCACAATTTTGGAAAATTCTGCCCCTTATTTTGTGAAATTGTTTCATTTTGAGAATGAGTCAGATTGCTTGACACTGCCCGTGAATCATGCTAAACTTAGTCCACTTTGAAAAAAGCACAAATGCGTTGACGGGGAAAAAACGATTTTCTTCTGCGTACAGAGAGCCGCCGGGTGGTGCAAGGCGGGTGCAGAGGGTTTCGGTTACTGGCCCCTGAGCGGCAGGGCTGAACACACAAGTAGGCTCTGACGGATGTCCACCGTTACAAGGACAGCGATTCGCCGCAAAAAGCCGATCGTGCAAAGCGGCTGTGCCCAAAGGCGCAGCAAAGAGAGTGGTACCACGGGTGCCCTGTAGTTTGAACTTTACAGGCTCTCGTCTCTCAAGGTTTTCGCCTTGAAAGACGAGAGCCTTTTCGTATATCTGCCTTTTGGAAGCAGGCTTGCCCTCTCCGTCACGGCTTACGCCGTGCCACCTCTCCCAAAGTGAGAGGCCTTGGCAGTACGGCAAAGTTTTCGGTTTTGCCAAGGGCTCCCCCCTTGGGGGAGCTGTCGAACGAATGTGAGACTGAGAGGGCAAGGACGCTCACAAAGAGCATGGAGCAAGAAGTGTAAATTGTTTGGGAGGACGCGCAAATGATGGACGCAACCAAGTACGCTCCGGGTTACTACCCGGTACCCGCAGGCTATGACAGCTGGGTAAAGAAGGATCACATTGAAAAAGCCCCCGCATGGTGCAGTGTGGACCTGCGCGACGGCAATCAGGCCCTGATCGTGCCCATGAGCCTTGAGGAAAAGCTGGAGTTCTTCCGGATGCTGGTCAAGATCGGCTTCAAGGAGATCGAGGTGGGCTTCCCTGCCGCCAGCGACACCGAGTACGAGTTCCTGCGCACCCTGATCGAGAAGAACATGATCCCCGAGGATGTCACCGTGCAGGTGCTGACCCAGTGCCGCGACCACATCATCCGCAAGACCTTCGAGGCCGTCAAGGGCGCTCCCCGCGCGGTGATCCACTTCTACAATTCCACCTCTGTGGCCCAGCGCGAGCAGGTGTTCCACAAGAGCAAGGAGGAGATCAAGAAAATCGCCACCGACGGCGCAAAGCTGGTCAAGCAGCTCAGTCAGGAGTACGAGGGTAACTTCCTGTTCGAGTACAGCCCCGAGAGCTTTACCGGCACCGAGGTGGACTATGCGGTGGATGTGTGCAACGCCGTGCTGGACATCATGCAGCCCACCCCGGACCGCCCCATGATCATCAACCTGCCCGTTACCGTGGAAATGAGCATGCCGCACGTCTACGCAAACCAGATCGAGTACTGCGACAAGCACCTGAAATACCGCGACAGCGTCATCATCTCCACCCATCCCCACAACGACCGCGGCACCGGCGTGGCCTGCGCAGAGCTGGCCGTGCTGGCGGGTGCACAGCGGGTGGAGTGCTGCCTGTTCGGCAACGGCGAGCGCACCGGCAACGTGGATGCGGTGACGCTGGCCATGAACATGTACAGCCACGGCGTGGACCCCAAGCTGGACTTCTCCGATATGCCGGACATCTGCGCCACCTACGAGCGGGTGACCCGGATGCACATTTACGAGCGCACCCCCTACGCCGGTCAGCTGGTGTTTGCCGCTTTCTCCGGCAGCCATCAGGATGCCATTGCAAAGGGCATGGCCTACCGCAAGGAGCATGGCGAACACCGCTGGACCTGCCCCTACATTCCCGTTGACCCCCACGACATCGGACGCACCTACGATGCCGATGTTATCCGCATCAACAGCCAGAGCGGCAAGGGCGGCATCGGCTTTGTGCTGGAACAGAACTTCGGCTACAACCTGCCGCCCAAGATGCGTGAGGCGCTGGGCTACAAGGTCAAGAGCGTTTCCGACCACAGCCACAAGGAGCTGAGCGCAAACGAGGTGCTGCACATCTTCGAGGATGCCTTTCTCAACCGCTGCAAGCCGCTCAACGTTCTGGAAGCCCACTTTGCACAGGTGGGCGGCATCACCGCCACCGTCACGCTGGAGCTGAACGGTCAGCGCAAGGTGGTCACCTCGGTGGGCAATGGCCGTCTGGACGCTGTGGCAAACGCCATCCAGAGCGCCACCGGCATGGAGTTCCACCTCGAGACCTACTCCGAGCACAGTCTGGACGAAGGCTCCACCTCCCGCGCTGCCTCCTATGTCGGCCTTGTCTGGGGTGATAACACCGTCACATGGGGTGCCGGCACCGACACCGATATCATCGTGGCCGGCATCAAGGCACTGGTGAGCGCCATCAATAATAAATAAAGAACTCCCCCAGTCTGCTTCGCAGACAGCTCCCTCCTTGAGGGAGCTGGAACGGCGCAAGCCGTGCCTGAAGGAGTTCTACCAACAGATAAAAGGAGAGTACCATCATGGGAATGACCCTGACGCAGAAAATTCTTGCCGCACATGCCGGTCTTGCCGAGGTCAAGGCAGGCCAGCTCATCAATGCAAAGCTGGACATCGTGCTGGGCAACGACATCACCACCCCGGTTGCCATCAACGAGTTTGAAAAGGCCGGTTTTGACGGTGTGTTCGACAAAGAGCACATTGCCATCGTGCTGGACCACTTTGTGCCCAACAAGGACATCAAGAGCGCCACCCAGTCCAAGCAGTGCCGCGAGTTTGCCAACAAGTACGACATCCTCAACTTCTACGATGTGGGCCAGATGGGCATTGAGCACGCTCTGCTGCCGGAAAAAGGCATCGTGACCGCAGGCGACTGCGTGATCGGTGCGGACAGCCACACCTGCACCTATGGTGCACTGGGTGCCTTCTCCACCGGTGTCGGCTCCACCGATATGGCCGCCGGTATGGCCACCGGCATGGCATGGTTCAAGGTGCCCTCTGCCATCAAGTTCGTGCTCAAGGGCAAGTTCGGCCCCCGCGTCTCCGGCAAGGACCTGATCCTGCACATTATCGGCATGATCGGTGTGGACGGTGCGCTGTACAAATCCATGGAGTTCACCGGCCCGGGCGTTGCCAGCCTGACGATGGACGATCGCCTGTGCATCTGCAACATGGCCATCGAAGCCGGTGCCAAGAACGGCATCTTCCCTGTAGACGATGTGACCCGCAGCTACCTCAAGGGCCGCAGCCAGCGTGAGCCGGTGTTCTTTGAGGCCGACCCGGATGCCGAGTACGAAAAGACCATTGAGATCGATCTGGACAAGCTGGAACCCACCGTCAGCTACCCCCACCTGCCCGAGAACACCCACCTTGCCAGCGAGGGCAAGGACATCAAGATCGATCAGGTTGTGATCGGCAGCTGCACCAACGGCCGTCTGGAGGACATGGAAGCCGCCTACAACGTGCTCAAGGGCAAGCACATTGCCAAGGGCGTGCGCGGCATCATCATCCCCGCCACCATGGCCGTTTACAAGGAATGCATCCTGCGCGGCTGGACCACTGCCTTTATTGATGCAGGCTGCATCGTGTCCACCCCCACCTGCGGCCCCTGTCTGGGCGGCTACATGGGCATTCTGGCCGAGGGCGAGCGCTGCGTTTCCACCACAAACCGCAACTTTGTGGGCCGCATGGGCCATGTGAAGAGCGAGGTCTACCTTGCTTCTCCCGCCACCGCCGCCGCCAGCGCACTGACCGGCTGCATCACCGACCCCCGCACGGTCTGATCGGAAAGGAGCACAACAATGAACGCAAAAGGTTCTGTTTTCAAATACCCGGACAACGTGGATACCGATGTCATCATCCCGGCCCGCCACCTGAACACGCAGGATGCTAAAGAGCTGGCCAGCCACTGCATGGAGGACATCGACAAGGACTTCGTCAAGAAGGTGAAGGACGGCGACATCATGGTGGGCGGCTGGAACTTCGGCTGCGGCTCCTCCCGTG
>ERZ773164.2462-NODE-2462-length-15198-cov-20.232979_pt1 | contig 15198 bp, 12 predicted proteins | sample MGYA00511917_ERZ773164 | MGnify/ENA primary metagenome ERZ773164 (study PRJEB29015, sample SAMEA2737847) | human gut metagenome | biome: human gut; feature: human-associated habitat; material: faeces | place: China | collected 2012 ...
GACGCATAAATGATAATTTAGAGGAGCAGGCCAAAGCGCTGTTTAATCATTACTTTATTCAAAATACAGAGAATTTAGGAGAATGGCAAGACGGGGTTTTGACTGACATTGCCCAATACCTTAATGGATTGGCTATGCAAAAATATCCAGCGATGCCTAATGAGGCAGGATTGCCAGTTTTAAAGATTAAAGAACTTGGACAAGGACAATGTGACACCAACAGTGATCGTTGCTCATCTTTAATAAAACCTGAATATATAATTTCTGATGGAACCATTATATTTTCTTGGTCAGGAACCCTACTTGTAGATATTTGGTGTGGTGGAAAATGTGGGCTCAACCAACATTTATTTAAGGTATCTTCGGCAAAGTATCCTCAATGGTTTGTTTTTTATTGGACAAAGCATCATTTGAATAAATTTATTCGCATTGCGAAAGACAAAGCGGTTACTATGGGGCATATCAAACGATGTGATTTAGAAATATCAAAAGTAAAAATCCCAAGTAAGCAGGCTTTGGTTAATTTAGATAAGTTATTTTCTCCCATCTTTAATAGAATGGTTACTTGTCGAATTGAAAATAGGAAATTATCATCTCTCCGCGATACCCTTCTACCCAAACTCATGTCCGGTGAGATCTCCGTTGAGGAGGTTTCCCTCGATTAGCTTGCTAAATTATCATTTATCGGTTATCTTTGTGTGTATTTCAATGGACTGCGTAACTTTATCAATTTCAATAATACAAACGCAGCCATGAAAGAAAAACTAATTAACGAAATTAAAACCGCGATGCGTACCGTCATTACAGCAGATCAAATGAGCATCTTATGCAACGTGCTGAATCGCACATTGCAAAATATTGTCATCGCAGAAAAGCTTCCGGATAGCGAAGCGCGAATCAAGGCTAATTCTCAACTGCAAACGCTATTTATATCAGCCAAGCGAGTCGAGGGATGCTCCGAGAAAACACTAAAATATTATGCTTCGACTATCGAATATATGTTACGGCAGATCGACAAGAATATCATCGATATAACAACGACTGATCTACGATGTTATCTTGCATCATACCAATCGAATAACCAATCGTCAAAAGTTACCATAGACAATATCCGCAGAATCTTCTCAAGCTTTTTCGCATGGCTCGAAGATGAAGATTATATCCTTAAAAGCCCGGTGAGACGCATCCATAAAGTTAAAACCGGCTCCTTAATTAAAGAGGTGCTATCCGATGAAAATCTCGAGATTTTGCGTGACAACTGCACCCATATACGAGATCTGGCAATCGTAGATATGCTATCGTCTACCGGCATCCGCGTCGGCGAACTGGTAAAAATTAATCGAGAAGATATAGACTTTCACGAACGCGAATGCGTCGTTTTCGGTAAAGGCAACAAAGAACGGGAAGTCTATTTCAACGCCCGCACAAAAATTCATCTGAAACAATACCTCGAAAGCCGGACAGATGACAATCCGGCACTCTTCGTATCCATTGCCAAGCCGCATAATCGACTTAAAATTAGCGGAGTAGAGTTACGTCTCCGCCAACTCGGCCGCAAAGTTTCGATTCACAAAGTTCATCCGCATAAATTCCGCCGAACACTTGCTACAATGGCCATTGATAAAGGAATGCCGATCGAACAGGTGCAGAAGCTATTGGGACACGTCAAGATCGACACCACAATGCACTATGCAATGGTTAATCAAAGCAATGTCAAAATCTCACATCGGAAATATATAAATTAGATATGAACGAGTGGAAAATATATAAACTTTCAGAAATTGGGACAATTATAGGTGGAGCAACTCCATCAACCTCAAATCCCCATTATTATGGTGGACAAATTCCATGGATAACCCCTAAAGATTTATCTACTCTCAACGGTAGATTTATTGAAAAAGGAGAGCGAAATATCACTGAAAAGGGACTGAGTAGCTGTTCTGCGCAATTACTCCCACAAGGTTCTATTCTTTTCACCTCTCGTGCACCGATTGGATATGTTGCAATAGCCAAGAATCCTATTACAACGAACCAAGGATTTAAAAGCATAGTCCCCAACGAAAAAGTTAACAATATATTTTTGTATTATCTGATGGTATACAACAAGAGTAATATTGAAGCAATGGGCAGTGGGACAACTTTTAAGGAAGTATCCGGTTCTACAATGAAAAAAGTTGAGATTAGAATACCTAATATTGATGTGCAAAAAAGAATAGCCTCTATCCTTGCATCATTAGATGATAAAATAGAACTCAATCGACGCATAAATGATAATTTAGAGGAGCAGGCCAAAGCGTTGTTTAAGTCGTGGTTTGTGGATTTCGATCGAAACGAATGGGTTCACTGTGAATTAGGAGATATCACACTTATTACTGCTGGAGGTGATAGGCCTTCAAAATATACTAATAAAAAGACTATTGAGTGTCATGTTCCTATATATTCTAATGGAATAGATAATGAAGGATTATATGGTTATACAAATGTTGCAAAAATTCACGAGGAAAGTATAACTATTTCTGCAAGAGGAACTATAGGTTATGTCTGTTTGAGATTAGAACCATATGTTCCTATTGTCCGGCTAATTTCAATAATCCCTAATAAAAAAGAGTTGTCTGCAAAATATTTATACTTGTGGGCATTAACTCAGAATATTACAGGAACGGGGACGACTCAGCAACAATTGACTGTTCCGATTTTCAGAAAAACTCCAATATCAATACCCTCTGACACTAAATTGAAGCAATTTAACTCTATTGCTGATCCTTTATTTAGTCAAATTGAATCTAATAAAAAAGAAAACATAAAATTATCCACTCTCCGCGATACCCTTCTACCCAAACTCATGTCCGGTGAGATCTCCGTTGAGGAGGTTTCCCTCGATTAGCTTGCTAAATTATCATTTATCAAAGTTACTATTGTAATTTCTATTTTTGTTATATTTGTATTAAACTGGGATTTCTAATGGAATTAGATCTTAATATTGATTCAAACGGCAATGTAATCGTCAATACATTGTCGAAATATGTTGCATATATTTCTCAGTTGCAAGCTGCCAATGAAGGTAGCAATGAGCGATTCTTTTTCAGGGGCCAATCCAATAAAAATTGGGATGTGCGCCCATGTTTATTTAGAGAGAATAACCTGACGATTGAATCCGATATTATATCCGAAGCTTGTGCTCGTGCTCCTTTTGAATTTGGTGGCCGAAGCGCATTTGAACGACTGACAAAATTACAACATTATGGACTGCCAACCAGAATGTTGGATGTAACGCTAAACCCTTTAGTCGCGTTGTATTTTGCGTGTGCAAAATGTGAAGATAAAGAAAACTACGACAAGAATTATAAAGAATCTGATACTATTGATGTCGATTCCGATCATCCATTTGATAATGAATATGATGTCGATGGGGCTGTTTATTATAGACGGGCTTATGGACATAAGCATAATTCAGATGATATTGATCTGTTGGCTCGAATTGCGGAAATGGATTTCAACGGAGATATTGTATTGCATCAATTGGTCGAGAAATTAGGATTACGCAGTCAAATAAAACAAGCCGAGGATTTTGAGGAACTGGCAAAGGTGATGCAAAATGCTTACTTTGTTATATCGACATTCAACAATGAACGTTTGATTCGGCAGAGCGGAGCCTTTTTGCTTTCGGGTAGCATTAATATTCAACTCAATAAATCTGATTACGGCGCCAGTCGGATCGAAAAGAGCAGTTGTTCTTTAAATAGCCAGTTTGCGAGCGAAAGGATAATCATACCGGCCGGAAGTAAGGAAAGCCTTTTAGAAGAATTGAATTTCTACAATATAAACCAAGGGGCTTTATTTCCGGAGTTGGAGCATCAGATGGCATATATCAAATATAGTATGTGTAAATCTAATGTCAGAAGCGCTTCATCTTTTGAAAAGATAGATTTTGATGCAATAAAAGCTGAAGAATCGAAGGAAGGTGTTGAGATAGCTGAATCCGTAGTGAAAGAAGAGTTAGTTGATAAGGCTATTTATGATATCGTATCACAATATATTTCAGATGATGCTATAAAACAGAATGTTCTTCGAATTATTACACGGCAAACCGAATATATAGATTGGGCCAATAAGGAAGCGACCATTAGTGATTTGAGACGTAAAATCAAACGAAGCCTGTCTTTACAATCTATTAGTTCTGATGTCGCAACGCAATCTGCGCGTAATATGGTATCACAGCTTGTTAACTTGTATGTGAAAAAATAACAATTATATGCACTTCACCGAAGATGATTTTGAAAACGCTATTCTCGAGTTGTTTCGAGAGCAATTAGGTTACGATTATGTGTACGGCCCCAATGTGATACGCGACTATGCAGAACCGCTTTACGTGGAGGTACTGGAGGCTATGTTGCCGCAGATCAATCGTGGACTGCCACAGGCCGCTATTGACGAAGCCATGGTGAAGATTCGAACTTATGAGGGCGGAACGTTGGTACAGAAGAATGAATTGTTCACGGATTATTTGCAAAATGGCGTAGCTGTCAATTATTTCGATGGCCGCGAGCAATGTTCCGCCAATGTCCGGCTTGTCGATTATGATTCACCATTACATAATCGGTTTACAATCGCTAATCAATGGACGGTCGATGGGCACTCGGTAAGGCGTGCGGATATGATCGTATTTGTCAATGGATTGCCGCTGGTGGTGGTCGAACTCAAATCGCCATCGCGTGAGAATACAGACGTGTCGGAAGCTTATGCACAATTGCGTAACTATATGCAGGAGATTCCGTCACTCTTTATCTATAACGCTTTTTGTGTGATGAGCGATCAGGGGATGACTAAGGCGGGGACGATCACAGCGGGTGAAGACCGTTTTATGCAGTGGAAAACGGTAGATGGGAGTTATGAAGATACCCATAGCGCGAATTTCGATGTGCTTTTCGCGGGAATGTTCGAAAAAACGCGGTTTGTTGAATTGTTGCGGAATTTTATTTGCTACTCGAAAGACGGTAAACAGCGCGTTAAGATATTAAGTGCCTATCATCAGTTTTATGCCGTACGCAAGGCTGTGCTTTCGACGGTCAAAGCAGCTGAGACGGATGGTCGGGGTGGCGTGTTTTGGCATACGCAGGGCAGCGGAAAGTCATTGTCGATGGTCTTTTTCGCCAAGCAGTTGCAGCAGGCGATGTCGTCGCCGACGATTGTCGTGCTGACAGACCGTAACGATTTGGACGGCCAGTTGTACCGGCAGTTCGCTTGTTGCAGGGATTTTTTGCGTCAGACACCCGTGCAAGCCGAAAGTCGGGCTCATCTTCGGGAATTATTGGCGGGACGCGAAGCGAACGGTATCTTTTTCTCGACGATGCAGAAATTCGAGGAGAGCGAAGAACCGCTTTCGATACGACGAAACATAGTCGTTATGGCCGACGAGGCGCATCGCAGTCAATATGGATTGGAGGAGAGGGTCCGAATGGTTACGGATGCTGACGGGGTGATGCAGGCCAAAGTTGTAATCGGCGCGGCGCGTCTGGTGCGTAATGCGTTGCCGAATGCTACCTATATCGGGTTTACCGGAACGCCTATTGCGCAAAAAGATCGGTCGACACGCGAAGTATTCGGCGATTACATCGACGTGTACGATATGACGCAGTCGGTGGATGACGGTGCGACACGGCCGGTATTTTACGAGAGCCGTGTAATCAATCTGAAACTCGACGAGCAGACCTTGCGACGTATTGATGCGGAGTATGATGCGATGGCCGAGGAAGCGGAAGAGTATGTCATTGAGAAAAGCAAGCGTGAATTGGGGCGGCTCGATTCGATCTTTGGAGCTGACGCGACGGTGGCATCATTGTGCGAGGACATCGTAAAACACTATGAGGAATTCCGGCAATACGAGCAGACGGGTAAGGCGATGATAGTAGCCTATTCGCGGCCGATAGCGATCAAGATTTACCGTCGGATTCTCGAAATGCGCCCGGTATGGGGTGACAAGCTGGCTGTTGTGATGACTTCCGGTAATAAAGATCCGGAAGACTGGCGGGCGATTATCGGAAATGATTCCCACAAGAAAGAGTTGGAGAAGAGGTTCAAAGACAACGACAGCTCGTTGAAAATCGTCATCGTAGTTGATATGTGGCTTACGGGTTTCGACGTACCTTCGCTTTCGACGATGTATGTTTATAAACCGATGTCCGGACACAATCTAATGCAGGCTATTGCTCGTGTGAATCGTGTGTTCGGGGATAAACAAGGCGGTTTGGTTGTGGATTATGTGGGTATCGCTTCGGCGTTGAAGACGGCGATGAACGATTATACATACCGTGACCGCAAAAATTATGGTGATACGGATGTGGCTAAAACCGCCTATCCGGAGTTTCAAAAGAAACTGGACGTTTGCCGTGATCTGATGTATGGATTCAATTATGGCGCTTTCTTCGGTAAGTCTGATTTGGAGCGGGCGAAAGCCATCAGCGGAGGTGTCGATTTCATGCAGTCCCCTGAGCGGATGGAAACGAAAAAACTCTATATCAAAGAGGCGCTGCTGCTGCGGCAGGCATTGTCGCTTTGTCAGAGTTTGCTGAATTACGAGCAGCGTATCGAAGCTGCCTATTTTGAGGCGGTGCGCACATTACTGACGCGCGTGGAGGGCAAGGGTAAGATTTCGTTCCGTGAGATCAACGGGCGTATTAATGAATTGCTCAAGCAGAGTATCAAGAGCGAAGGGGTAATTAATCTTTTCTCCGATATTAAGGAGGAGTTCTCTTTGTTCGATCCGAAATTCCTTGAAGAGGTTGCCCGGATGAAGGAACGGAATTTCGCCGTAGAATTATTGCGTAGGTTGATTGCAGAACAGGTACAACTATATCAGCGAACGAATACGGTACGAGCCGAGAAGTTTTCGGAAATTCTGTCCGATGCCATGAGTCGCTATTTGAAAGGGATGCTGACGAACGAAGAGGTTATCGAAGAATTACTGAAAATAGCCCGTGAGATCGTTTTCGGCGAAAAGGCCGGCGAGTCGCTTAATCTGAACAGCGAAGAACTTGCCTTTTATGATGCGTTGACCAAGCCTGAGGCTGTAAAAGATTTCTATTCCAACGATCAGTTGATCGCTATTACACGTGAGCTGACGGATGCACTCCGGCGTAACAAAACGATCGACTGGAATATGAAGGAGAGTGCTCGTGCCGGAATGCGGCGTATTGTCAAACGGTTGTTGAAAAAGTATGATTATCCGCCTGCAGGGCAGGAAGATGCTTTGAATACGATTATGGAGCAGTGTAAGAAGTGGAACGAAAATAATTGAATGGGATAGCTATGGGTAAGTTGGAAGAGTCGTATAGAAGAGTTGCATAATGATTTTGCAAGATAAGTAATACGCGCCTGTTAACTCTGATTAGATAACAGGCGCGTATGATTATTTTGTAATGTCTAATTCCTTTTGGAACTGCTTTGCTTTTTGCCGGATATCTTCTGCTTCCTGCTTTCGGATAACGCTACGTTGTTGATTCTCGATTGCTTCCCGGACGGCTGTTTCGTAACGCTCAACTTGTTGCCGGAGCGAGCGACGGTCTGCGCGGCGTTCGGAATCGTAGAAGAGGGCGTTCAGGTTGCGCAATTTTTGCTCGTCGATGTCGCCCATCATTTGAACGTAACGGTATTTCAATTCCGTATCACGCAGGTTGGCAATACGGTCGTATAATTTAGTAATATGGATGCCGCCGCAGAGAATCACGATGAAAGAGATCGCCATATAGAGTAGTGCCCACGAGGTGTTGAAGTCGATGACGTGGATATGCCGTTGGGCTGCGGGTTGCGCAGGATGAGCGACGGCCGCAATAATTTTCTCGGTATGGTTTTCAGTCTCTTTTCCGATAGTTGTAATGCGGTCTGCAAGTTCCATGCGTACCCGTTCGACATTCGTGCGGGTGAATTGGGCCGTTTCGAGCAGTCGGGCGATTTTATCATCCGTTGTTACTGGAGCTGGGGCGGATATGTTGCGGTCGTCTATTCTGCGGCTGAGGGAGGTGAGTTGTTTTCTCAGTTCTTCGAAAAGTTCGATAATCGTGTTCGTGTCCATAAATAATAGGTATTGTCGATTAAAGTCGGTGTTGTTTTCTCTTTTTGCGCAGTCGTTCCTGAAGGCGCCGTTCTTCGTCCGCATCGTAGACCGGTTGCAGAAGATCTTCGAGCAGGTGACTGAACGATGCGACCGGATTGCTTACAGAACCGCGTTCGTTTGCGGAGAGTGCTTGTCGGCGGTTCAGGCTCAGCGCATGGTCGATTTTGGAGAAACTGAACTGCCGGTCGATTTTCGAACCGTTGAACGGGTAGCCGTTCCTGGCGAAGACGACGCCTTGTACGTCGGATGTGCCGCCGCGCATCCGGAACTCGGTAGCGATCCCTTCGTGCCGCAGCGCTGCCGTCAACTCCGGCCAGTCGCGGCAGCGGGGTACGGCGTCGCGCAGCGCGTGGAAAATTTCATATTTCGTTTTGTCCGGTTCGCGCAGGCGGTGCTCCTTGACATTCTCTTTGCCCGATGCGAAGTAGAGCCCATGCCGGACGGTCAGCTCCTTGCAGAGTCGCTCCGAACGGTAGCGGTCGTTGCGGTCGGAGACGGTACGGCCGTCGTTGTCCACCCGGTTGAAAAGGATATGCAGATGGGGATGTTCCCGGTCGCGGTGGCGGGCGATGATGAACTGCGTGTTTCGGATGCCCATGCCGGAGAGATACTCCGCGGCGATTCCGACCATCCGCCTGTTGTCGAGCCGTGCGGCGTCCTGTGCCGAAAAGGCGAGGACGATGTGGCCGACGGGCTTCGAAAGATGCGGATTCAGTGCCGCCTGCATTCGGAAGCTGCGGACGATGGAATCCCGGTCTTTCATCCGGACGCCCAGTCCGGCGAGCAATTCGGCGTCTTTTCCTTTGTCAAGGACGTAATCGACGGCTCCGCCGAACGAACCGCCTTTCGATATTTTGGCAATCATGGTTATTCGTTAATTTGATCTATTAGCGTATCTATCTTTTCGATCAGAGCTGTGCACTCCGCTGCTGCCTGAACATATCCGGCGGAGTTGGCTTTTCGGGCGAGCTGATTGAGGTTGTTGGCCATACCGGCGAGCTGCCGCAGCAGGGTCATCTGTTCTTCTTTCGTCAGCTTGGAATAGTCGATGCCGATCTGTCCCATCAGGACATTCATCTTCTTTTCCAACGGAGAACCTTCAAACTTCTGTGCATTTTCAAGCTGCTTCCTCGCTTGCTCGACCGCTGCGCCGTCCGACGTGGTCTTATCGGTCCCATGTGCCGCTTTGATCTGCTTCAGGATCGCCGCCAGCTCATCATAGAGGATCTGCCCGAAATATTCGTCCTCGTTGATCTGCGCCGCCTTCAGCGTCCGCATGGTCAGGTCCTCTGCATCGGCATGGTATCGCTTTTCCAGTTCCTGCCGGGTGGCTTCCACCATGGCATTCATATCCCGGATGCGGTCACTGACCAGACCGTCCACACAGATCTCAAGGTCGGTCATCCACCGGGAAAAATCGGGATGTTCCAAAAGTTCACACAGCAGCCGATGATTGAAATTCCCATTCCTTAATACGTCCACTGCGCCATCGCTCAGATGCAAGTCCGAAAGGACTGCATCTGGGCGTTTTTTGTTTTCCGTCACCCCCAGCAGGTAGTCCGTGGTCACGCCATAGAACTCAGCCAGCGTTGTCACCGCATAAATGCTGAGGTCGGTCACATCGTCGCTCTCGTATTTCGACAGTGCCGATTTGGACAGACCCGTCTGCTCTGCCAGAGCTTCCAGCTTCAGATTCCGCTCCACACGCAGGTCTTTGAGCCGTTCTCCCAGTGTCAGCTTGATGTTCATGGTCGCACCTCCGATGTTTTTTGCACAGTATACCACTTCCGGCAGTTCCTGTCCATAAGCGTGGAATTTTGCAGTTTCTGCACCTGTTTTCCGACATTATGGATATACGGCACAGCGGCCATTGCGGTGCTATCCTATAGACAGAAAGAAAACATATTAACTCCCCAGCAGCGAACATATTAAGGGCTTCCCGCGAAAGCCCTCTGAAATATCTTTCATACCAGGACCTTGAAAACAGCATGACCGTCCGAACTGCCCAGACCGCCAAGACCTCCCATCGGGGGAGCGAGCGCCCTGCATGGGGCCGACACAGAGTCCAAAAAGATTTCCTGTCGGGAGGCAGCAAGGGAGACCGGCTTTGAACGTGGCAGGGATCAAATTGATTCGTGCCAAAACCTTTGACCAAAGGAGAAATTTTGAGTTTATATCAAAAGATCAAGTCCGCCATCACCGTTCGGCAGGTGGGAGAGATGTACGGCATGGAGCCCGACCGCCATGGCATGGTGTGCTGTCCGTTCCATTCCGACAGCGACCCCAGCATGAAGCTGAACGACACCTATTATTATTGCTTTGGCTGTGGAGCCAACGGCGATGCCATCGACCTCACCGCCAAGCTGTTCGACCTGAACCCACGGCAAGCCGCCGAGAAGCTGATACACGACTTCGGGCTTGACCCGGACAAGCCGCCCGCCAATGCCATCGCTCTGCCGCCGCCCAAGCGTGGCCTGACAGACGAGCAGTGGGCAGACATCGCCTACTGCCTGCGGGTGCTGACCGATTATCTCGACCTGCTGCACGACTGGCAGGAGCGCTACAAGCCCGCCAGCCCGGAAGAACCGCTGGACGAGCGGTTCGTGGAAGCTCTCCACATGACCGAGACCATCGAGCACCTGACGGACTGCGTTGCATTTGGAACGCCCCAGCAGAAGGCCGCTGCCGCCGCACAGCTGCTGTCCGGGTCGTACCTGCTGATGCTGGAGGAGCGCACCGACCGCCTTGCTCTGGCAAAGTGTGCCTGACGATTCATTCACCTGAAGTGGTGTTTATCATTATGAGAATCACCACTTCACTTTTCTAAAGGAGAACCACCCTATGAAGAAAAACATTTTCCGCAACCCCTTATGGCCGGACTGGTACAACGGCAAGAAAATTGACGAAGTCCAGTTTGGCCGTGCCTTTCTGGAACAGTGGCCGCTGAAATGCGTCAACGGAACGCTGTACACGCTGGACGGCCCGGTGGAGGACGAGAGCGAGATCAAGCAGCGCATCTTGGAGAACATCGAGGAATATGTCACCTCCGGCCTGTCCAAAAAGGTCACCAACATTCTGGAGACCATCAAGCTGCTGGCCTTTTCCGACCCGTTCCCCATCGAACAGGACTGCATCCACCTCCAGAACGGCGTGTACCATCTGCCGGACGGCTCTTTTCAGGAGAGCCGCCTGTTCTGCCAGAACCGCCTGCCTGTGAGGTATGACCCCAAAGCCGCCAGCCCTGATCACTGGCTGACCTTTCTGCACGAGCTGCTGGACGATGCCGACATCCCCACCTTGCAGGAGTATCTGGGCTACTGCCTGATCCCCAGCACCAAGGGACAGAAGATGATGCTCATTGTCGGCAAGGGCGGCGAGGGCAAGTCCCGCATCGGGCTGGTGCTGAAGCGGCTCATGGGAGATGCCGCCAGCAATGGCAGCGTCCAGAAAGTGGAGAATAACCGTTTTGCCCGCGCCGATCTGGAACGCCGCCTGCTGATGATCGACGATGATATGGACATGAACGCCCTGCCCAAGACGAATTATATTAAGACCATCGTGACCGCCGAAGCCAAGCTGGACTTGGAGCGCAAGGGTGTCCAGAGCTACCAGCGGGACATCTACGCCCGGTTCCTCTGCTTCGGCAACGGCGCGCTGACCTCGCTGTATGACCATTCGGACGGTTTCTTTCGCCGCCAGCTCATCCTGACCACCAAGGACAAGCCTGCCGACCGCACGGATGACCCCTTCCTTGTGGAGAAGATGTGCGCCGAGTTGGAAGGCATCCTGCTCTGGTGTCTGGAAGGGCTGCACCGGCTGGTGCAGAACGATTTCCGCTTCACGGTCAGCGAACGAGCCGCCGCCAACGTGGACACCATCAAGCGCAGCAGCAACAATGTCATCGACTTCATGGAGTCCGAGGGCTACTTCCGCTTCAAGGCGGACTACTCCATCAGCTCCAAGGAGTTCTACGACATTTATAAACAGTGGTGCGAGGACAACGCCTGCCACAGCGTATCGGCCATCCGTTTCAGCGCGGAACTGCGCCAGAATGACCGCCGCTATAACCTTGAAGCCACCAACAACATCTACCTGCCCGGTGACCGCAGGGTGCGTGGTTTCGTGGGCATCGAACCGCTTGTCCACCCCTGTCCGTAAAAAGTGCATTTTTCACGGAAGAAGTTCGTACAACCTGTACGGTCTGTACCCGTACGCACCCGTACGGCAAGCAGAAGAAAATTAAAACGTGTTATCGTTTATATTTCGTCTGCTCGTACATTGTACGAACCGTACAGGTTATTTGAAGTCCGTACAGATTTTTTGTACACCCCAGAAAGGAACGTGATCTATGAAAGCCCAACACGGAATCCTGCGATTCAAAAAGTACAAGGGACCTGCCATCAGCCCCATCGAAGCCCACAACGAGCGCGCCAAAGAGCAGTACGCCAGCAACCCGGATATCGACACGAGCCGTAGCCGCTACAACTTCCATCTGGTGCAGCCACAGGGCAAATACCGGGCAGAAGCCGACCACCAAATTACGGCTGCCAATTGCCGTGTCCGCAAGGACAGCGTGCGGGTGGTGGAGGCTCTTATCACTGCCAGCCCGGAGTTCTTCAAGGACAAGTCGCGCAGCGAGATCAAGGCGTATTTCGAGTACGCCTTGAAATTCTTGGAGGGCAAACAGCGCCCGGATACCTTTCTCTCTGCCGTTGTCCACATGGACGAGAAAACGCCCCATCTGCACCTCTGCTTTGTGCCCCTGACCCCTGACGGACGGTTGAGCGCCAAGGAGATCATCGGCAACCGCAAGAACCTTGTGAAGTGGCAGGACGAGTTCTGGCAGCACATGGTCAAGCAGTACCCGGAGTTGGAACGGGGCGAAAGCGCCAGCCAGACCGGGCGGGAACACATCCCGCCCCGCATCTTCAAGGAGATGACCCAGCTGACCAAGCAGAAGGAGCAGTTGGATGCCCTGCTGGTGGGCATCACCCCCTTCAACGGCAAGAGCCGTGCGGCGGAGATCAGTAAGGTGCTGGACAGCTATATCCCGGCAGTATCCAAAATGCGCACCGAACTGAACCGCTATCAGGTCGCCTTTACGGAGACCACCGCCGAGAACAGACAACTGAAAAAGAAAAATAAGACGCTCTCTGCCTCGCTGGATAAAGCGAAGGAAGGGAGCGTCTTGAAGCGTCTGGAGGATGCCAAGCTGCGGCAGGACTATGAAGCTGCCCTGAAAACGCTGGACAGCATCCCGCCGGAGGTCATTCGATTTTATGAAAACCGCACGCAGGAGCCTGTGATGCGTCACGATAAGTAAGGAGAACTGCCTATGTGTAATAAAATGTACGAGAATGTGAAATCTTTGGATTATACGAAAAAGTTCTTGCAGTCGGACTCTGATCCGGCTACAATGGAGGTGGTCACTCGAACCAATGCCGTCAAGTCTCCGACCAACAGCCCTAAAGCCCCGAAGCTGGTGTACACGGTAAAGGAGGTCGCGCAGATGCTGGCCATCAGCCAGCGTGCCGCCTACAACCTGTGCAACAGCACCACCGAGTTCCGTGTCCTGCGGGCAGGCGGAAGCATCCGCATCCCGAAAGACAGCTTCGATACGTGGCTCCACCGGGCAGCTTGATAAGGAGGCAAATCTATGGCATATATCACGAAACGCGGCAGCTCTTACAGCGTCCGCTACACCTATCAGGACGAGCACGGCAAGAGCTGCGACAAATGGGAGAGCTTTCCCACCAAAGAGGAGGCGGTAAAACGCCAGAAGCAGATCGAGCACGAGCTGGCGACCGGTAATTTCCTGATCCCGTCCACCGTGACGGTGGCAGAGTTCCTGATGGACTGGCTGCCCAAGCAGTGCAGCAAGCACAAGTGGGCACCCAAGACCTACCAGTCCAATCTGGCCCTCATCCAGAATCTCATCATCCCCTATATCGGGGAGATGCAGATGCAGAAGCTGCGGCCCTACCACATCGAAGCCCTGTACGACACCCTGAGCAAGACCCCCTGCGGGCAGTATGTGGGCGGCAAGCGGAGAGACCTCTCGCCCAAGCAGCAAAAGCGCACCCTCTCCGGCACCACCCTCCATGAAGTCCACCAGTTGCTGCACAATTCCTTTCTGCTGGCGGTGGAGTGGGGCATCCTCATCAAAAGCCCCGTCCCGGTGGAAGCCCCCAAAAAGACCACCCAAGAGCGCAGCATCTGGGAGGTGGAGGAGATGCGGGCAGCGTTGGACAGCATGGAGGACCCCATCCTGCATCTGGCAGTGCACCTGACACTGGTGGGTGCACTCCGAGAGGGTGAGGTTGCCGGTCTGACCCCTGAGGACATCGACTTTGATGCTGCCAACAGCATGGGCACCTTCACCGTCAACCGTTCCATGCAGCGGGTGCAGAAGGACACGCTGGCACAGGTGGACAAGGGCTGCATCCTCCGCATCTTCCCGGACAAGCTGGAGGGCAGCAAGACCTCCCTCATCCTGAAAGACACCAAGACCGAAGCCTCCTGCCGCACCATCTTTATGACCGCCGCCTTGCGGGAGGAACTGAAACAGTGGCTGGAACGCCTGAAACGGGAAGAAGCCCTCGACCCGGAGCGATACCGCAACAGTGGGATGCTGCTGCGGCTGCCCAACGGTCTGGCGGTGGAGCCGGTGCTCATCCGCAAGAAGTTCCTGAAATGGCAGGACGCACACCCGGAGTTCCCCCGCATCGTCTTTCACGGTCTGCGGCATTCCAGTGCCACCTACCAGTTGATGATCTCCGGCGGTGACATCAAGGCGGTGCAGGGGACCACAGGACACGCCAGTGCGGATATGCTGGTGAACACCTACGCCCATATCCAGCAGTCCTCCCGTGTGGAGCTGGGCAAGAAGTTTGAAAGCGGCTTCTATGCCAAGCCCGACACCCCCAGCCCGCAGGCTGTACCCGCCGCAGGCGAACCCACCATCTCCATGACGGCTCTTTTGGAATTGCTCAAGGATGCCGACCCGGAAATGAAGGCAAAGCTCCGCTTGGCACTGCTCACCTGATGCAAAAAAGGGCACTGATTGCAATGCAATACAGCGCCCTACA
>ERZ773164.2470-NODE-2470-length-15139-cov-10.835123_pt1 | contig 15139 bp, 11 predicted proteins | sample MGYA00511917_ERZ773164 | MGnify/ENA primary metagenome ERZ773164 (study PRJEB29015, sample SAMEA2737847) | human gut metagenome | biome: human gut; feature: human-associated habitat; material: faeces | place: China | collected 2012 ...
TCTACAAGTTTATTCAACAGTTCTATTCGAACCTTGATTATTACATACCCGACCGATACAATGAAGGGTATGGCATTTCTAAAAAAGGAGTGGACTATGCCGCAGAAACCGGTGTAGGACTGATTATTGTACTCGATTGTGGAATTAAAGCAGTAGAGGAAATCACTTATGCCAAAGAGAAAGGGATTGATTTCATCATCTGCGATCATCATGTACCGGATGATGTGCTTCCGCCTGCCGTAGCTATTCTGAACGCCAAACGCCTGGACAATACGTATCCGTACACTCACCTTTCCGGTTGTGGAGTCGGCTTCAAGTTTATGCAGGCATTCGCTATCAGTAATGGTATCGAGTTCCACCACCTGATTCCTTTGCTTGATATTGTAGCCGTGAGTATTGCATCGGACATCGTTCCGATTATGGGTGAAAACCGTATCCTCGCCTACCACGGTCTGAAGCAACTGAACAGTAACCCGAGCATTGGTATGAAGGCTATTATCGACGTATGCGGACTTTCTGAAAAGGAAATCACCGTCAGCGATATTGTGTTTAAAATCGGACCGCGCATCAATGCGTCGGGACGTATCCAGAACGGAAAAGAAGCAGTAGACCTGCTAACGGAAAAAGACTTCTCGGTGGCACTTGAGAAAGCCGGACAAATCAACCAGTACAACGAAACCCGGAAAGACCTCGACAAGAGTATGACGGAAGAGGCAAACAACATCGTTGCCAATCTGGAAGGATTAGCCGATCGCCGCTCCATCGTGCTCTACAACGAAGAATGGCACAAAGGAGTGATTGGTATCGTAGCTTCCCGTCTGACAGAAGTGTACTACCGCCCTGCCGTGGTACTGACCCGGACGGATGATATGGCAACAGGTTCCGCACGTTCAGTTTCCGGCTTCGACGTATATAAAGCAATCGAGCATTGCCGCGACCTACTGGAAAACTTCGGGGGACATACATACGCCGCCGGACTGTCGATGAAAGTGGAAAACGTGAATGCCTTTACCAAACGATTCGAAGAATACGTTTCACAGCATATCTTACCGGAACAAACCAGTGCCGTTATCGAGATTGATGCTGAAATAGATTTCAGGGATATTTCATCCAAGTTCTTCAGCGACCTGAAAAAGTTTAATCCTTTCGGTCCTGATAACACGAAACCTATTTTCTGCACTCATCATGTTTATGATTACGGAACAAGTAAAGTGGTGGGACGCGATCAGGAACATATCAAACTCGAACTGGTCGATAATAAATCGAATAATGTAATGAACGGTATCGCGTTTGGACAGAGCTCACACGTACGTTATATCAAAACGAAACGCTCGTTCGACATCTGTTACACCATTGAAGAAAACACGCACAAGCGTGGTGAAGTACAACTTCAAATCGAGGATATAAAGCCGATTGAATAAGTATCAGGAGATATTAAAACAATATTGGGGATATGACTCCTTCCGCGACTTGCAGGAGGAGATCATCACCAGTATCGGCGAAGGCAAAGATACACTGGGACTTATGCCGACCGGAGGCGGTAAGTCCATCACTTTTCAAGTGCCTGCTCTCGCCCAGGAAGGGATTTGCATTGTCATTACTCCTCTCATCGCCCTGATGAAAGATCAGGTGCAAAACCTGCGTAAACGCGGCATCAAGGCGCTTGCCATCTATTCAGGCATGACACGGCAGGAGATTCTCACTGCTCTTGAGAATTGCATCTTCGGTAATTATAAATTCCTCTATATTTCTCCGGAACGTCTGGACACGGACATATTCCGTACCAAACTGCGATCAATGAAAGTCTCCATGATTACGGTCGACGAAAGTCACTGTATCTCACAATGGGGATATGACTTCCGTCCTGCTTACCTGAAAATTGCCGAAATACGGACATTGCTACCGGGAATTCCGGTACTGGCACTTACGGCGACCGCCACTCCGGAAGTAGTGAAGGATATTCAAGCCCGCTTGGATTTCCGTGAAGAGAATGTTTTCCGCATGAGCTTCGAACGGAAAAACCTGGCGTATATCGTCCGGCAAACGGATAACAAAACTCAAGAGCTGTTGCATATCTTACGAAAGATACCCGGCAGCGCCATTATCTATGCCCGCAACAGACGGCGCACCAAGGAAATCACCGAGTTACTGGTAAACGAAGATATTACCGCCGACTTCTATCACGCCGGACTGGATAATGCCGTAAAAGACCTCCGGCAAAAACGCTGGCAAAGCGGAGCAGTTCGTGTAATGGTAGCGACAAATGCCTTTGGAATGGGGATTGATAAACCCGACGTGCGCATCGTATTGCATCTCGATCTCCCCGACTCTCTCGAAGCTTACTTCCAAGAAGCCGGTCGTGCAGGAAGGGATGGTGAAAAAGCGTATGCTGTAATCTTATACACCAAAACGGACAGAACGACGCTGCACAGGCGCGTTGTGGATACTTTCCCCGACAAGGAGTATATTCTCAATGTCTACGAACATTTGCAGTATTACTATCAGATGGCAATGGGCGACGGTTTCCAATGTGTCCGCGAGTTTAATCTGGAAGAGTTTTGCCGGAAGTTCAAATACTTCCCGGTTCCGGTAGACAGTGCACTGAAAATATTGACTCAAGCCGGCTATCTGGAATATACGGACGAACAGGATAATGCCTCTCGTATTCTTTTCACGATTCGCCGGGACGAACTATACAAATTGCGAGAAATGGGAACGGAAGCCGAAGCACTGATACAGACGATTCTCCGCTCTTACACCGGAGTATTCACCGACTATGCCTATATCAGCGAAGCAACCCTGTCCATACGTACCGGACTGACCCGCGAACAAATTTATAATATACTGGTCACGCTTACCAAACGTCGTATCGTGGATTACATTCCGCACAAAAAGACACCTTATATTATATACACCCGCGAACGGCAGGAACTTCGTTTTGTGCATATTCCTCCTTCCGTCTACGAAGAACGCAAAGCCCGGTATGAAGCCCGCATCAAAGCGATGGAAGAGTATGTCACTTCGGAGAATGTGTGCCGGAGCCGAATGCTGCTCCGTTACTTCGGAGAGAAGAACGAGCACAACTGCGGACAATGCGATGTTTGTCTTAGTCACCGTGCAACCGATGCCCTGACCGAGAATTCTTTCGATTTCGAAGAACTGAAAAAGAAAATATCAGAATTACTCACCCAGAAACCGCTGACACCAGTAGAAATAGCCGATAAGATAGAAGCGGAAAAAGAGAGCATCAGCGAAGTCATCCAATATTTATTGGAGGAAGGTGAATGGAAGATGCAGAATGGAATGATACATATTTCAAAATAAGTTACTACCTTTGCAAAGTAACTCAAAAATAACACACCATGCCGAACTTTTTTAAATCTTTCTTCTCCGGTAAGTCGGAAACTCCGGAAAGTGAAAAACAGAAAAACGATCAGAAAAATTTCGAGATTTTCAAATACGACGGTTTACGTGCGCAACGCATGGGACGTCCGGATTATGCAGTAAAATGTTTTATTGAAGCTCTTGCCATCAAGGAAGAGTTTGAAACAATGGGCTATCTTAGCCAACTCTATATCCAGATGGGGGAAACGGCAAAGGCCCGCGAGCTATTGGAAAAGATGGCTGCTATGGAACCTGACGTCACAAGCACTTTCCTGACACTGGCCAATGTATGCTTCATCCAGGAAGATTATCAGGCTATGGAAGAAGCTGCCAATAAAGCGATTGCCATCGAAGAAGGAAATGCCGTGGCTTATTATCTATTAGGGAAAGCCCGTAAGGGACAGGATGACGACCTGATGACTATTGCCCATCTCACCAAAGCAATCACTTTGAAAGATGATTTCATTGAAGCTCGCCTATTACGCGCGGAAGCATTGATGAACCTGAAACAGTATAAAGATATGATGGAAGATATAGATGCTGTGCTCGCCCAGAATCCGGAAGAAGAGACAGCCATGCTCCTGCGCGGAAAAGTGAAAGAAGCAGACGGCAAGGACGAAGAGGCAGAAGAAGATTACAAACTGGTGACGGAAATAAACCCGTTCAACGAACAGGCATACCTTTATTTAGGGCAACTTTATATCAACCAGAAAAAACTGACGGAAGCCATCGGCCTGTTTGATGAAGCCATCGAGCTGAATCCGAACTTTGCGGAAGCCTACAAAGAACGCGGACGTGCTAAATTACTGAATGGTGATAAGGACGGTTCGGTAGAGGACATGAAGAAATCTCTGGAATTGAATCCGAAAGAGGAAGCTGGTCTGAACGGAGAATTCAAGAACCTGGGACCAAAGCCTGAAGCACTTCCCGGCATCTTTTAAGTATCCTTTTCATCTATTTTAGGCAAGAAAACAAAAAAAGTATCGTTTTTTGTTTGCATCTAACAGAAAATTATTACTTTTGCCCCAGAATTAAAAACCAAAGCAAAAAAGATAGATTCTAATGAAATCATTTACTTATACATATTACTTCTTTTTTTACTTTTACTTTAGCAACAAAGTAGAGCGGGAGTTTGTATGTATCAAGTGACAGTGATGCTTAAGGACTGAATAGAGAAATCAATCATATGAATCCCGCTCCAATATGGACGCGGGATTTTTTTATATAATACATTTATAACAATGAAAAAAATAGCAATTCAAGGAACACTCGGCTCATATCACGATATCGCCGCACACAAGTACTTCGAGGGAGAAGAAATAGAGTTAATCTGTTGTGCCAACTTCGAAGATGTGTTTACTTCGATACGGAAAGACAGCCAGGTTATCGGAATGCTAGCCATCGAGAATACGATTGCGGGAAGTTTGTTGCACAACAATGAATTGTTGAGACAAAGCGGCACACAGATTATCGGTGAATACAAACTGCGCATCTCGCACAGTTTTGTCTGTCTTCCCGATGAGAACTGGGAAGATCTGACAGAAGTCAACTCCCACCCTATCGCCCTGATGCAGTGTCGCGAATTTCTGAATCAACATCCGCAGTTGAAAGTGGTGGAAGGTGAAGATACGGCCCGCAGCGCAGAAATCATCAAGAATGAAAATCTGAAAGGACACGCTGCCATCTGCTCCAAAGCAGCAGCTGAACGTTACGGTATGAAAGTCCTTCAGGAAGGTATTGAAACAAACAAGCACAACTTCACCCGTTTTCTGGTTGTTGCCGATCCCTGGCAAGTAGACGAACTCCGTCAACATCATGCCAATGCAACCAACAAGGCAAGTATCGTATTCACTCTTCCACATACGGAAGGCAGCCTGTCACAGGTTTTATCCATTCTATCGTTCTATAATATCAATCTGACAAAAATTCAATCGTTGCCTATCATCGGACGGGAATGGGAATACCAGTTTTACGTAGATGTAGCTTTCAACGATTACCTGAGATATAAACAATCGATTACAGCAATCACTCCATTGACGAAAGAACTTAAAATATTAGGCGAATATGCAGAAGGAAAATCAAACGTATAAGGTAGCGCCGGCCGACAGACTGGCCGGTGTAAGCGAATACTACTTTTCGAAGAAACTGAAAGAAGTGGCACGGATGAATGCAGAAGGTAAAGATGTAATCAGCCTGGGAATCGGAAGCCCGGACATGCCTCCTTCGGAACAGACCATCGAAACGCTATGTAATAATGCCCACGATCCGAACGGACACGGTTATCAACCGTATGTGGGTATACCAGAACTTCGCAAGGGTTTTGCCGACTGGTATAAACGCTGGTATGGAGTGGAACTGAATCCGGCAACAGAAATTCAGCCGCTGATCGGATCAAAAGAAGGCATCTTGCACGTGACACTCGCTTTTGTCAATCCGGGAGAACAGGTACTGGTGCCCAATCCGGGATATCCCACCTACACTTCGTTAAGCAAAATACTGGGTGCCGAGGTGGTGAACTATAACCTGAAAGAGGAAGACGGATGGATGCCGGACTTCGATGAACTGGAAAAGATGGATCTGAGCCGCGTGAAACTGATGTGGACCAACTATCCGAACATGCCTACCGGTGCCAACGCTACTCCGGAACTGTACAAACGCCTGGTGGAGTTTGCCCGCCGCAAGAACATCGTGATTGTGAACGACAATCCGTACAGCTTTATCCTGAACGATAAGCCGATCAGTATCCTGAGTGTGCCGGGTGCCAAAGAATGCTGTATAGAATTCAACTCCATGAGTAAAAGTCACAATATGCCGGGATGGCGTATCGGCATGCTGGCTTCGAACGCAGAGTTTGTACAATGGATTCTGAAAGTGAAAAGCAACATCGACAGCGGAATGTTCCGTGCCATGCAACTGGCAGCTGCCAAAGCACTTGAAGCGGATTCGACCTGGTACGAAGGCAACAATGTAAACTATCGGAACCGTCGTCACCTGGCCGGCGAGATTATGAAAACGCTGGGATGCACGTACGACGAAAAGCAGGTGGGCATGTTTCTCTGGGGAAAAATCCCCGCAAGTTGCGCCGATGTAGAAGAACTGACAGAGAAAGTGCTGCAGGAAGCACGCGTCTTCATCACTCCGGGATTTATTTTCGGAAGCAACGGAGCGAGATACATCCGCATCTCTCTCTGCTGCAAAGACGCCAAGCTGGCAGAAGCGCTGGAACGAATCAAATCAATAATGAAATAACAACTAAACGAATTAGATCGATATGGAACTCGAATCAATCTTATTGCCGGGTGTGGAAGATAAACGCCCGATGGTGATAGCCGGCCCTTGCAGTGCCGAAACAGAAGAGCAAGTAATGTCAACCGCCACACAACTGGCAGCCAAAGGAGTAAAAATCTTCCGTGCGGGAATCTGGAAACCGCGCACCAAACCGGGAGGTTTCGAAGGTATCGGTGTGGACGGACTGGCCTGGCTGAAAGAGGTGAAAAAAGAAACCGGCATGTACGTATCTACCGAAGTAGCCACCGCCAAACATGTGTACGAATGCCTGAAAGCGGGTATCGACGTACTCTGGGTAGGAGCACGTACCACTGCCAATCCTTTTGCCGTACAGGAAATAGCCGATGCACTGAAGGGAGTAGACATTCCCGTACTGGTTAAAAACCCGGTAAACCCGGACCTGGAATTATGGATCGGTGCTTTGGAACGCTTAAATATGGCAGGACTGAAAAAAATCGGGGTGATTCATCGGGGGTTTTCTGCTTATGTAAAATCCAAGTACCGCAATGTTCCTCAGTGGCAATTACCTATCGAGATAAAACGGCGTTTTCCCGATATGTTGATGATTTGTGACCCAAGCCATATTTCAGGTAAACGGGAATATATTCAGGAAGTTTCCCAGCAAGCGATGGATTTGGGGTTCGACGGACTGATCATCGAAGCCCACTGCTCGCCCGACTGCGCCTGGAGCGACAAGGCCCAGCAGGTGACCCCCGAGGCGCTGGCCTATATCATCCGCAACCTGGTGATCCGCGACGAGTCGATCACCACCGAGAGCCTCACCGAACTGCGTTCGCAGATCGACAAGCTCGACGACCAGCTGCTGGAGCTGCTCTCGCGCCGCATGCGCGTCTCGCGCGACATCGGACAGTACAAAAAGGAGCACAACATGCCCGTCCTGCAAACGCAGCGTTACGAGGAGCTGCTGGCCCGCCGCGCCGGGCAGGCCGGGCAGATGGGCATGGACCGCGAGTTCATGCGCACCGTCCTGCAGGCCATCCACGAGGAGTCGATCCGCCAGCAGATGGAGGTGCTGGGGAAATAGATTTTCCCGCGTCGCCCGACACGAAAGGCTCCCGGCCGCCGGGGGCCTTTTCGGGTTTTTGCAGGCATCCGGCAAAGGCCCCCTGCGCTTCTTGACCGCAAAAGCGCATGAGACAACATTACATTTCGGTTAAATGTCATGCCGGGGGCATGCAACATCGGTGAATGATGCGTAAATTTGCTGCGGACTCAAACCCGCATTTATGGCAAAACACAAAATCCTGGTGGTCGACGATGAAGAGTCGCTGTGCGAAATCCTGCAATTCAACCTCGAAGTCGAAGGCTACGAAGCCGACGGGGCATACAGCGCCGAGCAGGCCCTCCGGATGCATCCCGAACGCTATTCGCTGATCCTGCTGGACGTTATGATGGGCGAGATGAGCGGCTTTCGGATGGCGCAGCTCCTGAAAGCCGATCCCGAAACGGCCCGGGTCCCCGTGATCTTCTGCACCGCGAAGGACTCCGAGGACGACACGGTGGCCGGGCTGAACATCGGAGCCGACGACTACATCACCAAACCCTTTTCGGTCCGCGAAGTGCTGGCCCGCGTGCGCAGCGTACTGCGCCGCACGTCCGCCGCACGCGCCGAATCCGAAAGCATCCGCTTCGAAGGTCTGGAGATCGACCTCCGGCGCAAAGTCTGCACGCTCGACGGCAAGGAGCTGCAACTCACCAAGAAAGAGTTCGAAATCCTGGCTCTGCTGCTCTCGAACCGGGGCGTGATCTTTTCACGCGAGGAGATCCTGCGCCGCATCTGGAGCGACGAGGTGATCGTCCTCGACCGCACGGTCGACGTGAACATCACACGCCTGCGCCGTAAAGTCGGACCTTACGGGGAACACATCGTAACGCGCCTGGGCTATGGCTACGGCTTTGAAGCATAAACTTTCCTACCACCGGCGGCTGTTCCTGCTGCTGCTCGTCTTTTCGTGGACGCTGGTGGGGTGTTTTATCCTCTTCCAGTACGGGCGCGAAAAGCACTTCAAGGCCAAGCGGCTCGACGCGCAGTTGCAGCTTTTCAACCTGCGGATGCTCGACGCCGTGAATGCGGGCGCGCCCCCCGACGCCTTCATCGCCCGCTCCGGCGCACCCTGCGAAGGAGTGCGCGTGACGCTGATCGACCCGGCGGGACACGTCGTTTTCGACAATTCGCTCGACACACTGCCCGGCGCGAACCACCTTGACCGCCCCGAGGTCGCCGAGGCGCTGGCCCGCGGGACGGGGTACACCATCCGCCGCCACTCCGAAAGCACCGACCGCAACTATTTCTACTCGGCCATGCGGGGCGACCGCTACATCGTCCGTTCGGCCGTGCCCTACTCCGTGCCGCTGGGTGAAATCCTGGCCGCCGACCGCGAATTCCTCTGGTTCATGCTGGGCGTGACGCTGCTGATGAGCGTGGCGGGCTATTTCGCCACGCGCCGCCTGGGCCAGAACATCACCCGGCTGAACGAATTCGCCGAACGGGCCGAGCGGGGCGAGCGGATCGACGACCTCCCGGCATTTCCCCACGACGAACTGGGCGAAATATCGAGCCACATCATCCGCCTCTACGCCCGTCTGCAAAAAACCACTGCCGACCGCGACCGCGAGCACGCCCTCGCGCTGCACGAGGAACAGGAGAAAATACGCATCAAGAAACAGCTCACCAACAACATCAACCACGAGCTGAAGACCCCCGTGGCGGCGATTCAGGGCTATCTGGAAACACTGCTGGCCAACCCGTCGCTCGACGCGCAAAGACGCACGGACTTCCTGGAAAAAGCGCCGCACAGACCGAGCGTCTGCGGCGTCTGCTGGCCGACATCTCGACCATCACGCGCATGGACGAGGCGAGCCAGCTGATCCAGAAGGAGCGCGTCGTGCTGAACGACCTGATCGCCGAAGTCACGGCCGACATGGAACTGAAACCCGCCGACCAGCGGCTGCGGGTGAACATCGACTTCCCGCAGCAGGTCGAGATCGTCGGCAGCCCGTCGCTGCTGGCATCAATATTCCGCAACCTCGCGGACAACGCCGCGGCCTATTCCGGCGGACGCGACATCTTCATCCGGCTGCTTTCCGACACCCCCGAAGAGTGCACGGTCTCGTTCGCCGACAACGGCATCGGCATCGGCGAGGAGCACCTGCCGCACATCTTCGAACGCTTCTACCGCATCGACAAGGGCCGATCGCGCAAACAGGGCGGCACGGGACTGGGGCTGGCGATCGTCAAAAACGCCGTTGCGATCCACGGCGGCACGATCACGGCCCGCGAACGCGAACGCGGCGGGCTGGAGTTCGTCTTCACATTGAAGAAACACAGTTAACAAATTCCAGCTACACGACAACCCGCCCGGCCGCATTCGCAGCCTTCGGCTGCGATTACGAATCGGCCCACCCCTGACTCCCCGCCTCGGCGGGGAGTTAAGGCGCAAAAACACACACCTTGACTGCTGTGGCGGCTGCTCGGCAATTCGCAAGCGATTGCGCTCGCCTGTCGCCTGCAGTTGTCGCATGCGGCCGGACAGGCGGCCGGATCGGGTTTTTACCGCTCCCCGATATTTTTTCACTCCCCCGCAACGCCCCTGTAACGCCTTTGTAACATCGGTTTCGGACCTTTGCAACGGTAAAGAACCATAACAATTACGAAAACGGATAATCCATGTCCCCGCTATTCACCGCAATCGTCGTCATCCTGGCCCTGCTGGCCGTGATGGGCATCGTCGTGGGCGTCGCCAACGACGCCGTCAACTTTCTCAACTCGGCCCTCGGCTCGAAAGTCGCACCGCGCCGCGTGATCCTCTGGGTCGCAGCCGCCGGCATTCTGGTCGGCACGCTCACCTCGAGCGGCATGATGGAGGTCGCCCGCAGCGGCGTCTTCTACCCCGGACAGTTCTCCTTTCAGGAGATTATGATGCTGTTTCTGGGCATGATGCTGGGCAACGTGCTGCTGCTGGACCTCTACAACACGCTGGGACTGCCCACCTCGACCACCGTATCGATGGTCTTCGGTCTGCTGGGCGCCGCCGTCGCCGCCGCCCTGTTCCGCATCGCCGGCAACCCGGGGACCTCCTTGCAGGACCTCTCGCAGTTCATCAACACGGGCAAAGCCATGGTCATCATCGCGGCGATCCTGTTGTCGGTGGCGCTGGCCTTCGTGGCCGGAACGCTTTTCATGTACATTTCGCGCCTCATCTTCTCGTTCCGCTACGCCGCCGTCTTCCGCCGCTGGGGAGCCGTCTGGTGCGGCATCTCGCTGGCCGGAATCCTCTATTTCGCGCTGTTCAAGGGGTTGAAAAGCTCGGGACTGATCCCGACCTCCGTTTCGGCCTACGTCGGCGACCACGTCCTCGTGACGCTCCTCGCCTTCTGGGCCGCGGCGTCGCTCCTCCTCTACATTTTCCAGCGCATGCGGCTCAACATCATGCGCATCACGATCCTGTCGGGAACCTTCTCGCTGGCCCTTGCCTTCGCGGGCAACGACCTGGTGAACTTCATCGGCGTGCCGCTGGCCGGCTACGACGCCTGGCGCATCGCCGGCGAGACGGGCAGCGAAACGATGATGATGGGGGCGCTCGAAGCTCCCGCCCGGGCCAACTTCCTGCTGCTGGGCGTCTCGGGACTGATCATGGTGCTGACGCTGTTCTTCTCGAAAAAGTCGCAGCACGTCACCGAGACCGAACTGTCGCTCGCCTCGCAGCACGAGGGCGACGAACGCTTCGGCTCGACCCTCATTTCGCGCAGTCTGGTGCGCGCGACGCTGGTGATGAACACGATGTGGACCGGGCTGATTCCGGCGCGGGTTCAGAAGGCCATCGACCGGCGTTTCGAGCCGCTCCCTGCCGAAGAGCGTTCGTCGGCCCCCTACGACATGGTCCGCGCCGTGGTCAACCTCACCGCCGCGTCGATCCTGATCGCCATCGCCACCTCCTACAAACTGCCGCTGTCGACGACCTACGTGGTCTTCATGGTGGCCATGGGATCGTCGCTCGCCGACCGCTCGTGGGGCCGCGAAAGCGCCGTCTACCGCATCACGGGCGTGATGGCCGTCATCTCGGGGTGGTTCATCACGGCGCTCGGCGGATTCCTGATCGCCTTCGGCGTGACACTGCTCCTGCTGTGGGGCGGCTGGATCGCCGTGGCAGCCCTCACGGCGCTCTGCGCCTGGCTGCTCGTCCGCAGCCACCTCAAGACGCCCGGACTGAAAGAGGAGGCCGAAAAGGCCCTGCTGCCGCTCGAAACGGCCGAGACCCCCGACGAGGTGCTGTGCGCCTGCATCGGCGAGGTCTGCACGACGATGCAGGAGGTCACGCGCATCTACAACCGCACGCTGGTAGCCGTCTTCAAGGAGAACCGCAAGGTGCTCAAGGAGATGGTGCGCGACTCGAACCGCCTTTTCGAGGAGGCCCGCATCCGCAAATACAACGTCATGCCGACGCTGCGCCGCCTGCAACGGTGCGACATCGACACGGGGCACTTCTACGTGCAGGTCACGGACTACCTCTCGGAGGTGACCAAGGCCCTGATCCACATCACGCGCCCGGCATTCGAACACATCGACAACAACCACGAGGGCATGTCGAAGGAGCAGATCGTCGACCTGATGCGCGTGAACGACCAGGTGGAGGCGATTTTCGACAAGATCAACGACATGCTGGCGACGAAGGATTTCTCGGACCTCGATCTGGTGCTCGAAATGCGCGACAAGCTCTTCGACACGATCGTCGAGGCGATCAAGAGCCAGCTGCGGCGCATCAACGACGTCCCGTCGGGCAGCACCCGCGCCGGGGTGCTCTACCTCACGATCCTCAACGAGACGAAGACGATGATGCTCCAGTCGCGCAACCTGCTCAAATCGCAGCAATATTTTCTGGAGGCCAAAAAATAATGCCGATACGCCATCGTGCAGACAATCCACCCAAACCCTCCTTTGAAAAGGAGAGCTTCAAAAAGCGCCGTGTAACGAAAATGCAACGGGTCCGTCATTTCAGCGAAACGACGGCCCCGTATCTTTGCACTGTGAAAACCGGAGAACCGGATTCACAAGTTGGTTTTAGGTTACATAAGTAGGTTAGTGGGAGATGCAGTGACGCGACGTCGCGGCATCTTCGTTTTTGTCAAAAGATGCCGCTTCGCTAAATCACCCTTAAAAAAGGGCGGCTTGAACACGACCGGACAATTATTCCGAATCCCGCTTGTCAAGCGGGTTCTCCATATCCTTGAGGTGAATCTCCAGCGCCCGGACCGAGATCTGAATCTCCCAGATCGAAACGCCCAGCGAACCGACCAGCAGCAGCAACGCCGCACCGAAGACATAAGCCGAAAGCAGCATCAGCCCCACGTAGATCAGAAACATCGTCACCACGCACAGGAACAGGCTCGTGACGCCCAGCAACTGCATCGTGCGCGTGAGGTGGAGCCGCCGGCGGAGGTTGTCGATCTGCGCGCGCGTCACCTTCGAGGGGTGCTGCAAATGCTGCTCCTTGAGCGTGCGCACCAATTGCGCATAGGACAGAAACCGGTTGGTGTAGGCCAGCAGAATCAGCGACACGGCCGAAAACAGCAGGGCGGGGGTCGTAAGCGAGAGTTCTTCCATCGTTATCGGGATTTACGCTGCAAAGATACGCTTTTTATCAAAGCCAAAGGTGAAAGGTTGTAAATGAAAAATTCACCTTTCATCTTACACCTTTCACCTTACAAAGCGGCGGGACCCGGGGGCCGGATGCGCAACTCAAACCCCCGGGCCGTAATCCGCCGCACCAATCGTCGGCCGTCAGTGATCGGTCTCCACCAGCCGGAAACGGCGGTTGAATTTCAGTTCCAGTCCGTTGTCGAGGGAGACCTCATGGTTGCGGCCGTCGCGTTCGACACCCCGGACGTGCCGCCCCGGATAGTTCGCAGCCACGAATTTCAGGATCGGCTGCGGAATCAGCCCGTCCGGCACGACACCCCCCGGCCGCTCGACATCGGTCCACTCGCCGCGGGCGTCGAAGTCGATCTCCGTACCGTCGGCCAACTTCACCTCATAGCTCGGGGCCACGCCCTTCTCCATCGTGGCGGAAACCACCTCGATGTCGTGAAAATACTTTTTCACCAACGTCTTCGCCGCATCGGGCAGTTCGTGCATCCTGACCGGAACTTCGTCACCGCCGGCGAACGCCGCCGTCGCAAAAAGCCCCGCACCCAGCAGGGCAATCCAGAATCTTTTCATCGTTTTTCGTATTTATACACTCCCGCCCCTGCAAAAGCAGGGCCACAAACGCCGCAACGCCTTCCTGTAACTATTGCATGTCCCGGAAGGCGCCGTCAATACCTGATCGTAGGTATTTTTTAAATTTTTATAAAAAATTGTAACCGCTCTTTGGCCGGTGTGAAAAAAATAACGTATCTTTGCCGACCGAAATAGGACAATTATCATCTCAAAACGAACAATATCATCTATGGAACTGAACAAAACCTTTATCGACGGGCTTTGGAGCAAAGAGATCAACGTGACGAGCTTCGTACAGACAAACATCACCCCCTACCTGGGCGACGCCTCGTTCCTCGCAGGACCTACCGAGCGAACGAAGCACATCTGGAACCTCTGCCTCAAGGCCCTCGAAGAGGAGCGTCAGCATAACGGCGTCCGCGCGCTGGACAACAAGACCGTTTCGACCGTCACCTCGCACAAGGCCGGCTACATCGACCGCGAAAACGAGCTGATCGTGGGCCTTCAAACCGACGAACTGCTCAAGCGCGCCATCAAACCTTTCGGCGGCATCAATGTCGTATCGCGCGCCTGCAAGGAGAACGGCGTGGAGGTCGACGAGAAGGTGAAGGACATCTTCACCCACTACCGCAAGACGCACAACGACGGCGTGTTCGACGTCTACACCGAGGAGATCCGCTCGTTCCGCTCGCTGGGCTTCCTGACGGGTCTTCCCGACAACTACGCCCGCGGCCGCATCATCGGCGACTACCGCCGTCTGGCCCTCTACGGAACCGACCGCCTGATCGAGGCCAAGCAGGAGGACCTCCGCAACCTCACCGGCCCGATGACCGACGCCCGCATCCGCCTGCGCGAAGAGGTCGCCGAACAGATCAAGGCCCTGAAGGACATCCGCACGATGGGCGAATACTACGGACTGGACCTCAGCCGCCCGGCGCATTCGGCGCAGGAGGCCGTGCAGTGGGTCTACATGGCCTATCTGGCCGCCGTCAAGGAGCAGGACGGAGCCGCCATGTCGCTGGGCAACGTATCGTCGTTCCTCGACATCTTCATCGAATACGACCTCGCGCACGGGACGATCGACGAGTCGTTCGCCCAGGAGCTGATCGACCAGTTCGTCATCAAGCTGCGCATGGTGCGCCACCTGCGCATGCAGTCCTACAACGACATCTTCGCCGGCGACCCGACGTGGGTGACCGAGGCCATCGGCGGACGCTTCAACGACGGTCG
>ERZ773164.2475-NODE-2475-length-15121-cov-21.628833_pt1 | contig 15121 bp, 16 predicted proteins | sample MGYA00511917_ERZ773164 | MGnify/ENA primary metagenome ERZ773164 (study PRJEB29015, sample SAMEA2737847) | human gut metagenome | biome: human gut; feature: human-associated habitat; material: faeces | place: China | collected 2012 ...
CAACAGATGGAATGCTTGTTTAAAATAGAGTTTTATCATGATCGTTACCAGTATAAAGTTCAGTATATTTCTTACTCGTCTCTTAGTGCTTCGGCCGGTTGCACTTTCATTGATTGCAGAGCCGGATACAACACGCCAAGAATAATCATTATCGCCATCAAGAGATATGTCAGTAAAATGGCTATCAGGAAACGGGGTACTGTAAATGCCATTTGTGATATATCCACCAGTTCAGTATATCCAATATTGAATGCAATCAATGCGGCAGGAAGAGCCGACATGCTTAACAGTAACAAACTTTCCGTAATCAAACGATAGAATATGTTTTTCCGGTTAGCTCCCATCGCCATGCGTAAAGCAACTTCTCCCCGGCGTTGCTGGGTACGGAACCAGAAAGTGCCGATCACTCCCAGAAAGATATTCAACAACAGGAAAAAGAGAATACAGAACTGGGTACGTAATTCATTATCATTGTCTATCTCACTGGCTGTCCGGACTTTGCTTAATGGAGTGACATCAAGTATATAAACATTCCCTACCTGATAGATACGGTCGGCATCATTCATAAGACGTTCCACAAAGCCATCGTCTACACCTTCGCGGACACGCAGACTTAATTCGAGATAGGCTACGTTTTCGACTGTTTCCATTTGTTCGTCAGAAAGGTAAGTGCCGATATAGGTTCCGGTAAAAGGTTTTCCGGCAATGTTATAACGATCGTAGCGAACGGGCTCTGTTAAAGCTGCAATACGAAAGTTGGTATCACTCATGCGAGCTTCTTTACCCAAAAGGTCTTTTCCGTGGAAAGTAGCATCCGGATAATAGTCTGCAACATCGACAGGAACGATTATTGTATTTTTCTCCAGAGCTTTCACCAGACTTTCATGACCGGAACCATCGATATTCCGGAAACGAAACACCTTATAATATTCAGGAGTCGTCCAACGATCCATCGTACTTATCCAAACCGTGTCGTTATCCGGAAAACGGAAACTCGCTCCACTGCACCCTTCATTGTATGGAATACTGTTTTGAGAGATACAGACAGATTCAACTTCCGGATGACGGGACAAACGTCCGGCTATTTCCCTTAAAGCAGTCATATCATCTTTAACAGTCAGCTCCGGATTGAAATCGGTAGATTTATCGGTAAGACGGTTCATACGTAATACATACGTATTTTCTATATTAAAGCCCATTGGCTGATAATAGATATGCAAAGTGACATAAACCAAATCAATGATATACCACAATACGACAAACACCAACAATAGCTCAATCCATAGAAAAGCATTGCTCCGGCGCTCATTATATATTTGTTTCAATAACTGTTTCATCATTTCATCTTTGGTTTATTGCATCTACAATGTTCATTCTCGACACTCTCCAAGCCGGAATACCGGCACTCAATAGATTTAATAACAGGCAGAAACAGAATGCAACGAGAAACGTCAACGGACTGAACAACATATCAGTAGACAGAGAAGTTTCCCCGGCAAGACCTGCATTCTCACTGTTATCAAAAAGGAATGAGTTTAACAGGAAAGTAGCTGAATAGCTCAATATCAGTCCCAGTACTCCCGCAAGCAGTGTCAATATCAGATTCTCCCAGAATACCTGTCGCAACAATTCGTTGGCAGTAGCACCGAATGCTTTCCGGACACCGATTTCCGTCATACGCTTCCGCATGCGGGATAAAGTCATACTACTTAGGTTGATAGCTGGAACCAAGAGGAGAATCACAATGATAAGAATGAATCGCCTGACAATGTGTTTCATATCCAAGTCTGTCCCCCAATGGCGGTAAAGGTAGGCAAATTGAGTATCCGGCTGACCACGATAAATCAATTCCATATCCTTCAGCTTACTATTGTAGACCTGACGATATTTTTCGACTTCAGCACGAATAGCCGGAAAATCGTCGGACGAACGTGCAAGGATGACCGCCCGCATAGGTCCCATCAGATTTTCTCTCCACGAGAAAGAAGCCAAATCTGTTGATGTATAGGGAATCCAGACCTGTGCATAAGAAGCTGTCGCCAACTTTGATACGTCTTTCACTACTCCTGTAATGGTATAATCCGCTTTATTTAATTGGATGGTACGCCCTACCACGTCAGTTGTACCGAACAGGTGGCGTGCCACACTGGCAGAAACCACTGCCTTGGACAGCCCACTCTCAAAATCGGCTTTCGTATATGGTTTGCCACACAAGAATTCAAAGCAAAAGACTTGCCAGAACGCTTCATCCGTTTCCATTTCATCTACACTCATCCTGCCTCCTCCGGGAAGAGAAGCACGCATCTTATTATTAACGGAAGTAATGGTAACCGCTTCAGGTATTGTCAACGTCTTAAAGCATTCACGGGCAGTCGTGACGGACATCTGGCTGCTGGCAGCATTATTGTGTTGCTCTTTATGCCGGGACGTCATTGCCTTGACATACAATGATCGTGAACGGTTAACTTCCGGCACGCAGTCTTTTATCCGTATCTGCAATGTCAGCACGATCACCATTATCATGCAAATAGCCAAAGCTGTACCTACCATACAGACAATACTAATAAGCCGGTTCTCTTTCAACTGGTAAAGAGCTTGCTTTATGTATTGCTTCCACATCTTCTTATTCTTTTTTGGAGTTGATTCTACAGGAGTTCACAGAAGAATGTTCTACATTAGAAATTCCAACCTTTCTTTGTTACGTCTTTACACTTCAGGTTTTTGGAGTTGATTTTACCAACGCCATCCCGCTTAAAGAAAGCTGCATCCGCTTTACCGGATACAGTGATATTTCCTACTCCATCCACTTTAGCTTTGATAGTGCTGCAATCAACATTCAACTTCATATTGCCTACTCCGTCAACATCGAGTTTCAACTCATCGCAATAAAGACTTTTCACGTTACAGTTGCCTACTCCATCAAGTTCGAAAGCTATATTTTTAAGTTTTAGTTCTTCTTTTGCATCGAAGTTTCCTACTCCGTCTATTTTCACTTTACTCAAATCGGGAGCAGTAATATAGAAAGTCAGATTCTTGATATTCTTGGCATTTTTATCTTTATAAGAGATAACCAGAGTTCCATTTTTCACTGTCACCCTTGTTTTCTCTACAAATTCAGAAGGACCCTCCAGACGACAGGCACATCCTGCCGATTGAGTAAAAATAATATTCCCGACAGATTGCAGGTTTATGGCAGAAAACTCGTCTACATTATAATCTTTACTCACATTTTGTGCCGATAGCGAACAGAAAGCAACACTTAACAGGACAGCTATCGCAACGATGAAAATATTCTTTGTCATGATGATTTTTAATTTAGAGATACATTAATCAATTTTTCCATTTAGTTCTAATCGTAAGAGGCCGTTTCTATTGTACCTGGCGTCCATCGAAGAAACGAATAGTGCGCGAAGTCTGCTTCGCCTGTTCTTCATTATGGGTAACCATCACGATAGTACGTCCGTCTTCCTTATTCAACCGATGAAGCAGTTCCATTACTTCAGCTCCCATCTTTGAATCCAAGTTACCTGTCGGCTCATCGGCAAGGATTATTTCGGGATTACCGATAATAGCACGGGCAATAGCTACACGTTGGCACTGCCCACCGGAAAGTTGTGTAGGAAAATGTCTCATACGATGGCTTAATCCTACTTTTTCCAATACCTCTTGTGCCAACCGCTTTCGCTCACTACTGCCAACACGGCGATAAAGTAAAGGCAACTCCACATTATCCATCACATTCAACGAATTAATCAAATGAAAAGACTGAAACACAAAACCAAGCGTTTTATTACGAAAAACGGCCAATTCTTTGTCTTTCATTCCTTCGGTACGTATTCCATTGATTTCCACTATTCCCATGGTAGGTGCGTCAAGTAATCCCATTATATTCAACAATGTAGATTTTCCGCACCCGGAAGGTCCCATTATACTTAGGAATTCTCCACGTTCTACCGTCAGATTCACATTTTCCAACGCTACCGTTTCAATCTCATCAGTACGATAAATTTTGGAAAGAGAGTTCAATGTTATCATAACTTCTAGTATTTAAATTATTTAATCTTCAGCTTATTCTTGTTCTTATATGCACTCATATCGCTTACCACTACCCTGTCACCCGGTTGCAATCCACTCAAAACTTCTACATATTCAAAGTTTGAATCACCCAACTGTATCTTACGTTTGACCAGTTCATTGTCAGAGTTGCAGACAAACAATTCGTATTCACCACGCCCCACATAGAAAGAGCCATTGGCAACACGCATCACATCTTCCTTCACGGCATTCATCACATAAACATCTGTCTTCAATCCGGAGCGCAGACGACGGTGATTATCTTCCTTCAACTGAACCGTGAATGATATGACGCCATTCTTGGATAACGGTGTTACACTGCTGACCGTTCCTTCCAGTTTATCGCTTCCTATCTTAACAATTGCTTTTCCTCCAGCTGCCACACGGTCGCCATACGTATCAGCAATCTCGCCTTCTACCTTAAAATGACTTAAATCGGAAATGATAGCGACTTGTCCGCCTTCGGAAACCTGCGCACCAATCTGGTTATTAATATAGGTAAGAATAGCTTTGCGCGGAGAACGGATTTGCGCATCATCCAAAGTACGTTTCTTTTCGGAAAGGCTCTTGCGGAAGATATTAAAATCAAGCTCCTGAACTTTTAGTTCGGCAGCAGCTACTTCCTTCTCATTTTTATATTGTTGCTGAAGTTGTTCGTACTCTAATTGAGCCACATTATAGCTCAATTCAGCCTGGCGTACCTTATCCGTTGTTCCTGCACCGAGACTGTCCAGATAGTGTTCATTTCTCAACTCCACTTTCATACGACTCAATTTCATTGCCGAAACTTTAATCTGCATCGCCATATCGGAAAGCTTCGTCTGATTATTGACACGAAGCTGATCGAGCTTATACCGACGCATCTGCTCTTCGTCCAGCAACTTTTTATATTCGGTTTCCGTACTCTGAAGATCTAGTTTCAGAATCGGAGTACCTACATCTACGCTATCTCCTCCTTTTTTATAAACTTCAAGAATACGACTGTTGATTGGAGAATTGATTATTTCTTCAAATGCAGGAACCACCTTGCCGGAAGCACTGACACTTACCTCAATAACTCCTGTATCGACTGTGGAAAAGACAAGATCTTTTGCCTCCACTCCTGCCCTTAGTACAGATATAAGTACACCAATGACAACAATACTTGCCACCCCGATGGATGAATAACGAATGATCTTCTTGTTACGTTCTTTCTGACGTATTTCTTTAGGAATTTCTCTGTCCATATCTGATCGTTTACGATTTTATCATGTATCAATTTAGCATTTCATATACCAAATCTATGCCAAAATCATAAGTAATTGATAAATAGAATGTAACAAAAAACAAAGGGTGTCCGATATCGGACACCCTGTACGAATTTACTGTTCAGAATATGAATCTATCCACCTGTCGGCGGAAGGTCAGTATACCTGGATAATGCCGGATTGTCAACTACGGTATAATGACTTCTCATTGACTATTTTTTCTCTTGTTCGGAAGCTTGCTGAATCTCCTGCGGAGAGTGTTGCTTCGGTTCCTGTATCAGTTCTTTTCCCCAATGGGTAGTTTCCTCCACCTTTTCACGATCACGAATCTCTTTTGCTTTACGGGCATAGACAATCATACGCATAGACTGATCGTAAGTGAAATAATTCCATACCCAATTCAAGAGTACAATAACCTTATTGCGTACTCCAAGGATAGAACGCAGATGAACAACGAGCCACATCACCCAGGCAAACCATCCCTGCATCTTTACTTTACTAAACTCTGCTACGGCACGATTGCGCCCGACAGTCGCCATCGAACCTAAATTGCGGTAATGGAAAGGTTTCATTTCCTGTCCTTTCTCCATACGAATCAGATTCTTTGCCAATAGTTCTCCTTGCTGGATCGCCACTTGTGCCAGTTGAGGATGCCCGTTCGGGTAATTTTCATCAGCTAACTGAATACATTGGTCGCCAATAGCAAACACATTATTCATCCCTTCTACACGGTTAAATGAATCGACTTTAATACGTCCTCCACGCCCAATCAGAGAGGCATCCAGATTTCCGATAGTCACACCGGTGACACCACTCACCCAGATAAAAGTACGCGTGGCAATCTCTGTACCATCTTCGAGTACTACTTTATGGTCACGATAATCCACAACACGTTTATTCAACAGGATATTTACTCCCATTTCACGGAGAAACTGTTCAGCATGTGCAGATGATTCTTCCGACATTCCGGCAAGCAATCGCGGCCCGGCTTCAATCAAATAGATGTGCATCAGACTGCTGGACATATCAGGATAATCATTCGGCAAGACAAATTTCTTCATCTCGGAAAGTATTCCGGCTACTTCTATCCCGGTAGCTCCACCTCCCACAATTACAATATTCAATAACTCTTGTTGTTCCTGCTTCGTTGAACAGGTCAGCGCTCGTTCCAGATTAGCCAGAAGAGCGTTTCGCAATCCCATCGCTTCTGACACATTTTTCATCGGCATGGCTTCCTCTTCGATATGTTTATTACCGAAATAGTTGGTTGTAGTACCTGCTGCTAACACCAGATAGTCATATTCTGCTTTTCCGATGGAAGTCTGTATCATATTCTTTTCCGGGAAAATGGCACGTACTTCCGCCATACGGAAAAAGAAATCTTTCCGATGCTGGAATATTTTACGGAAGGGGAAGGATATGGAAGTTGGCTCCATACCAGCCGAAGCCACCTGATAAATCAAAGGAGGAAACTGATGATAGTTGTTTTTATCTATCAATACGACTTGAAAGCCTGACTTTTTCAGCTTGTTAGCCAGTTTCAAGCCACCGAAACCACCGCCTACTATGACGACACGTTTCTTATTACTTTTTGCAATGTTTAGACTCATATTCTAATCATGTTTTATCAAGATAATAACACATGAATGAGTCATTAAGTTTCCGAAATTCGAAACTTTTGAGAGAAGTCTCTACCGCAGACGCAATCTATCTCCGATTTCCGGAACATACTCACCATCCTTACGATTCATCTTATACAGATTTTTGAGGCGGATACCATATTTTTGAGAGATGCCATGCATGGAATCTCCATCTTTCACAACATATACAGTATAAGGTTTGGAAGCCTTTTTCTTCTTGCTCTTCAGGTAGATGATATCTCCTTCCATCAAGGTATAATCACGCTGCAAGTCGTTGTACTTCACAAGTTTCCTCCAACTAATATCGAATTCCTTGCCTAAATCTTTAAAGGTATCACCGTTGCGGGCTACCACATAAGCAATATCATTAGCGATATACACCTGATGCGGGCTCATCAACCAAGGATTCTTTTTCAGTTTCCGTTCCGAATATACCCCCTTACGGTCGTATTTATACAAGTCATAATCTTCGATAATTGTAATCAGACGATTAGCATAAGAAGGATCGGTAGCATAGCCTGCTTTTTTCAGTCCACGCGCCCAGCCTTTATAATCGGTGATGTCCAGTTTAAAAAGAAAAGCGTAACGGGCACCTCTTCTAAGGAAGTCGGAATGATCTTCGTAAGAGTCACGCGGATGCTTATAAGCACGGAAACATTCGTTACGGGCATCATCATCATGACGAACCGTACGTCCCCGCCAACTGCCACCACACTTAATACCAAAGTGGTTATTACTCTTTCGTGCCAACTGGCTGTATCCGGCACCGCTTTCCAGCAATCCTTGTGCCAATGTAATACTCGCCGGAATCTTATGAAGCTTCATCTGTTCAACAGCCAAATCACTATACTTATTTATATACTCGACGTAACGGGCATTCCGTTTCTGTGCCTGCACTCCTACGGCAAAGAAAAAAACAACGGTTAAAAAGATAAGTCTATGCAGTTTATTCTCCATTTTTATTCAGATGTGAATTAGATGGCACAAAAATCTGAAAAATAATTGGGATTATCAATCTCTTTCCTAACTTTGTAACATTAATTGTAGAAACCAATACCCTGACGTATATGAAAGACCTCACAATTACCGCTATTATTAAAGTATATCAATATGATGAGTTGAATGAGGGCGATCGGTCACTTATAAAGACTGCCATGGAGGCAACAGCTCGTAGTTATTCTCCGTACTCCCATTTCTCCGTAGGTGCCGCTGCGCTATTGGGCAACGGGACAGTAGTGACAGGAACCAATCAGGAAAATGCGGCCTATCCGTCGGGGCTTTGTGCAGAACGTACTACCCTATTCTATGCCAACTCCCAATATCCCGACCAACCGGTTGTCACTCTTGCCATTGCGGCACGAACGGAAAAGGACTTCATCGACCATCCGATTCCTCCCTGCGGTGCTTGCCGGCAAGTGATTCTGGAAACGGAAAAGCGTTACAAACAACCCATCCGCATCCTATTATATGGCAAAGAATGTATCTACGAAGTAAAAAGTATAGGCGATCTACTGCCGTTATCATTTGACGCATCAGCAATGGAGGATTAATTATGTTACAACAATATCACACGAAACTAAAAGGAACACTCGCACTTACAGACTCTTATCTGACAGAAAAAGCACTGCAAAAAGAAAAAGGGCTTTATAAATTTATATGGGTACGCAACGGAAGCATCACAGTAGAAATCGACCATCAGGAAATGATACTTACCCAAGATGAAGTGATTTCACTCACTCATCTGCAACACCTCGAATTTAAATCGATTGATGGTGAATACCTGACTTTGTTGTTCAACAGCAATTTCTATTGTATCTATGGCAACGACCATGAAGTGTCATGCAGCGGTTTCCTGTTCAACGGTTCTTCTCACCTGATCCGTTTTACCCTGAATGAAAAAGAACGTAAAGAACTCGACACCATTACCGAAGCACTGGAAAACGAGTTTACCGTTTCCGACAGCCTGCAGGAGGAGATGCTACGCATCCTGCTAAAACGTTTCATTATCCAATGTACCCGAATTGCACGTCACCGCATGAATATCACCCGTGAAAAAGAATCCGGTTTTGAGATTGTCCGCCAATACTATAACTTGGTCGACGAGCATTACCGGACGAAGAAACAGGTGCAGGACTATGCCGATATGTTGCATAAATCTCCCAAGACACTATCGAACATCTTTTCTACCTGCAAACTGCCTTCGCCGCTTCGGGTTATCCACGAACGGGTGGAAGCGGAAGCTAAACGTCTCCTGCTTTACAGCAACAAAAGCGCCAAAGAGATTGCCGATATTCTGGGATTTGAAGACCAGGCTTCTTTCAGCCGTTTCTTCAAAAATATGACTGGACAGAGCGCCGTGCAATTCAGAAACACACAGGAAGGGAAAAATTGACAAGGCATACGGAAGTATTGCTATTTTGGGGGTAGTGGAAATGGACGACCTTTGCAACATAAGATAAACCCATTAAAACCCCAACAAAATGAAAGAGAAATTGATCGCTTTACTGACCTTCACTTCAAGTCTGAAAAGTTTTGGTATGAAATTTATCCGCGTTGCCATCCTGGTAGTATTTGTATGGATAGGCGGATTGAAGTATTTCCATTATGAAGCCGACGGGATTGTTCCGTTTGTTGCCAACAGTCCTTTTATGAGTTTCTTCTATGCTAAAGGTGCACCCGAATACAAAGAACATAAAAATGCGGAAGGTGCTTTTGTCCCGGAAAATCGTGCATGGCACGAAGCAAACCGCACTTATACTTTCTCTTACGGACTGGGAGCTCTTATTATGGGGATCGGCATACTGGTATTCTTGGGAATCTTTTTCCCAAAAGTGGGATTGGCAGGCGACACCCTCGCCATTATCATGACGCTCGGCACACTTTCTTTTCTTGTCACCACCCCGGAAGTCTGGGTTCCCGACTTGGGAAGCGGAGAATTCGGTTTCCCATTACTATCCGGTGCAGGGCGGTTGGTGATTAAAGACATTGTGATCCTGGCCAGTGCCGTAGTGTTATTATCCGACTCGTCACAACGCGTACTCAAAACACTTAAAAAAGACTAAGACAACCACTAAAGAGGATTCTGACTTCTTGCCATTGCGGAACAAATCGTATTTTCAGACTGTTATATAGTCTCATACAAATCATTAATACAAGAAGTTATGAAACAATATGATGCAATTATTATAGGATTCGGCAAGGCAGGGAAAACCCTGGCTGCCGAACTTTCCAACCGCGGATGGCAAGTGGCCATCGTAGAACGTTCCAACATGATGTATGGAGGAAGCTGTCCGAATGTAGCCTGTATCCCAACAAAGACGCTGGTGCATGAAGCCGAGGTTTCCGCTTTGCTTTACCACGATGATTTTCCGAAGCAGGCGAATATGTACAAACAGGCCATCGGCCGAAAGAACCGCCTCACTTCCTTTCTTAGGAATGATAATTACGAAAGACTAAGCAAACGTCCTAATGTGACTATCTATACTGGAACGGGGTCTTTCATATCCGCCGATACCATAAAAGTGGAACTTCCCGAAGGAGAAATCGAACTGAAAGGAAAAGAGATATTTATCAACACGGGGTCTACTCCCATTATCCCTGCAATAGATGGTATTCAGCAAAGTCAGCACGTATATACCAGTAGTGCGCTTTTGGACTTAAGTGTACTTCCTCATCACCTGATTATCATAGGTGGAGGATATATCGGACTGGAGTTCGCTTCTATGTATGCCGGTTTCGGCAGTAAAGTGACGATACTCGAAGGAGGAAACAAATTTATGCCTCGCGAAGATCGGGATATTGCAAACAGCGTCAAAGAAGTGATGGAGAAGAAAGGTATTGAAATCCATCTGAACGCTCGTGCACAGTCTATCCATGACACGAATGACGGAGTGACACTGACTTACTCGGACATATCCGACGGTACTCCTTATTATGTAGATGGAGATGCCATTCTTATCGCAACGGGACGTAAACCGATGATTGAAGGATTGAATCTGCAAGCAGCGGGTGTAGGAGTTGATGCTCACGGAGCTATCATCGTAAACGATCAGTTACGCACTACTGTTCCTCATATATGGGCAATGGGAGATGTGAAAGGCGGATCGCAATTTACATATCTCTCGCTGGATGATTTCCGGATTATCCGCGATCAGCTCTTCGGCGACAAGAAACGTGATATCGGAGACCGTGATCCTGTGCAATATGCAGTGTTTATTGATCCGCCATTGGCACATATCGGAATCAGTGAAGAAGAAGCTCTGAAAAGAGGATATTCATTTAAGGTTTCCCGGTTGCCGGCTTCCTCCATCGTCCGTACCCGTACATTGAGGCAGACAGATGGTATGCTAAAAGCTATCATCAATAATCATAACGGGAAGATTATGGGCTGTACTCTATTCTGTGCCGATGCTTCAGAAATCATCAATATCGTAGCTATGGCGATAAAAACAGGGCAAACCTCTACATTCTTGCGCGATTTTATCTTCACGCATCCCAGCATGAGTGAGGGATTAAACCAATTGTTTGACGTATAAGATAAATAGGCTGTTTGCTTGCAAAAAACAGAAAAAATAACGTACTTCGTTCCATAATTGATTGAATACAGGAAAACTCCCTAATAAAAAGGAGGATTCCGCTAGCTATACGAAATTATGATAAGGAAAGTAGATTTAGAAGATGCAAAAGCAATTACAGCAATCTATAACGAGTACGTTATAAATAGTACGGCCACATTCGAAACCGAACCTGTTGCTGTTGAAGATATGCGTGAGCGCATAACACAGATTTCTGCTAACTTCCCTTATTTTGTTTATGAGATAGATAATGAAGTGGTAGGTTACTGTTATGCGCATCTGTGGAAAGAAAGAGCCGCATATCGATATACATTAGAAACAACAGTCTACTTATCTACAAAACATATTGGAAAAGGTATCGGGCGACTACTCATGCAAAGACTCATAGAGAAGTGTCGAGAGAGTGGTTATCATGCGCTGATTGCTTGCATAACGAAAGGGAATGAAACCAGTTACGCTTTACATGCGAAACTGGGTTTTAAGCAAGTAGCCGGATATGAGCAAGTTGGGCGGAAATTTAATCGCTGGCTGGGAGTAGTGGATTATGAGTTGTTGCTCATTCCGTAGTTATAAACTATCATAAAAAAACACAGCTTCTAAATAGGATAAACAGAGGCTGTATTTGGAGTAATCAGGGGCTCTGGATGAGAAAAACAGAGCCTCTAAATAAATGAATTTTATTCTTTTTCAACCTTCATAGAGTGAAATCTAACAGAAAGTGTTATCTTTGCAACCAAGTTAAACTATATACCTACCGCAATGAGAATTAGTAAGTAAGACAACACTTCTAAGTAAACATCACTTTTCTTATATGCTTTTTCTATTTTGTTAAGCATCACGAAATCCGTGTTGTTTAGCCAGTATTGTGTTTGTCGTTCCCCCCTATCCTGTGATTTTCCCTCACTCTATTTTCAACCTCAAACCCAATAGATCATTATGTCTATAAGTATTCAGCAAATCAGCTATATCCATCCGGATAAAGAAGTATTATTCAGTGATCTCAATTTCGCCATCAGTAAGGGGCAGAAACTGGGATTAGTCGGTAACAATGGGTGCGGTAAATCTACTTTGCTGCAAATTATTGCCGGACAACTTTCACCCTCTTCCGGTGTCATTGTCCGTCCGGACGACCTATATTATATCCCGGAACAGTATCCTGGAACAGGCTTACGCTTTCAAACCAGAACCTGCCGGAAACTTAGCGGTGGTGAGAAAATGCGCCTTGCTTTCTGCTGCCTAATGATTAGCAATAATACCCCCGATATGTTTATTCTGGATGAACCGACCAACAATCTGGATATACAGAGCATTGAAATCATCACTGCTACCATCAAGAACTATACGGGTACTGTAATTGCAATCTCACACGACGATTATTTTATTCAGGAAATCGGTATCGAGCAACGTATTTTATTAAGCTAGCCTATTGATATTTTATCCGGTAAGTCTAAATATCAACCTAGTTTTTTATAACTTCGCAGCGCGAAGAAAAGAATTGGAATAAAATGGATCAGACAACACAATCATGGTGGTTTATCTTTTATAAAGATCAACTGCTTCTTGAGAAAAAAGGGGATGGTAAGTATGCCGTCCCATGTGGAGAAAGTTCTCCTATCGTTATTAAAGAAAAAACAACAGTACACAATATCACAACACTGGAAGGGAGAAACTGCAATGCTTTCTCCCTCTCCTCTCCCATTGAAGAATCGGAGCAATGGGCAATGACAGGACTTCGTGCCTCTTATGATTATCTTCCTTTATCGCATTATCAGACTGCAGGAAAAGCGCATTAGATTCTGCATTGGGATAGAAACAGTCGTTTCTGTTCCGCCTGTGGCACGCCGATGGAACAGAAAGAGTCTATCATGAAACGTTGCCCCAAATGCGGTCGGGAGGCATATCCTTCCATATCCACAGCAATTCTTGTATTAGTGAGAAAAAAAGACTCACTGCTCTTAGTGCATGCCCGCAATTTTAAAGGAACATTCAACAGTCTCGTTGCCGGGTTTCTGGAAACCGGAGAAACATTAGAAGAATGTGTAGCCCGTGAAGTGAAAGAAGAAACCGGACTGGACGTAAAGAATATCACTTATTTTGGTAACCAGCCCTGGCCTTATCCCAGCGGTCTGATGGTTGGCTTTATAGCTGATTATGCCGGAGGGGAAATCACACTCCAAGATGAGGAGTTGAGTTCGGGAGACTTTTACACAAGGGATCATTTGCCCGAACTTCCCAGGAAACTTAGTCTTGCACGAAAGATGATTGATTGGTGGATTGAGCATCCAAATGAACATGTAGCAAACTAATAATCATAAATCAACTCCATGGAATTATCAACAAAAACACCCCGAATTGAAGTAGTAGATGCTCTTAGAGGATTTGCTGTAATGGCCATCCTTCTGGTTCATAACCTGGAGCATTTCATTTTCCCCGTATATCCGGAAAGTTCTCCTGAATGGCTCACCATTTTGGATGCCGGAGTATTTAATGCGACATTTTCGCTGCTTGCCGGAAAATCTTATGCCATATTCGCTCTGCTTTTTGGATTCACTTTCTTTATCCAGTCGCACAACCAGCAATTAAAAGGAAAAGATTTCGGTTACCGTTTTTTATGGAGAATGGTGTTACTTGCAGGATTTGCCACTCTTAATGCCGCTTTCTTTCCCGCAGGAGATGTCCTGTTGCTGTTCGTTGTAGTCAGTCTCGTACTGTTTATCGTACGTAAGTGGAGCGACAAAGCTATTCTAATCACCGCCATCCTGTTTTCATTGCAACCGATTGAATGGTTCCATTACATAATGAGTCTTTTCAATCCTGCCTATACCCTACCCGATTTGAATGTCGGAGCAATGTATGCTGAAGTAGCAGATTACACCAAAGCCGGAAACTTCTGGGATTTTCTGATAGGCAATATCACTCTGGGACAGAAAGCAAGTCTGTTCTGGGCTATCGGTGCGGGACGCTTTTTGCAAACTGCCGGACTATTCCTGTTTGGCTTGTATATCGGACGCAAAGAATTGTTTGTAGCCACCGAATCTCATCTGAGATTTTGGACGAAAGCGCTCATTATCACAGCTATCAGCTTTGCGCCACTATATTCTTTAAAAGAACAGATCATGCAAAGTGACAGCAGTCTGATTCAGCAAACAGTAGGTACTGCTTTTGATATGTGGCAGAAGTTTGCATTCACGATTGTACTTGTTTCTTCTTTCATGTTGCTTTATCAGAAGGATAAATTCAAGAAAGCCGTATCCAACCTACGATTCTACGGAAAAATGAGTTTGACCAACTATATTTCCCAATCTATTTTAGGAGCTATTATCTATTTCCCATTCGGGCTTTATCTTGCTCCTTACTGTGGATATACTCTTAGCTTGATTATAGGTATCGTTCTTTTTCTGTTACAGGTTAAGTTCTGCAAATGGTGGCTATCTAACCATAAACAAGGACCATTGGAGACAATATGGCATAAATGGACTTGGATCGGAACCAAGAAATGACAGGAAGAAAAGCAGGCTACGAAATATGCACAACTACAAACGAACAACTTACGAATATGAAACTGAACGTATCACTCTAAAGCATC
>ERZ773164.2486-NODE-2486-length-15077-cov-3.199641_pt1 | contig 15077 bp, 19 predicted proteins | sample MGYA00511917_ERZ773164 | MGnify/ENA primary metagenome ERZ773164 (study PRJEB29015, sample SAMEA2737847) | human gut metagenome | biome: human gut; feature: human-associated habitat; material: faeces | place: China | collected 2012 ...
TTCCGGGGAAATTATTCGATGTTTACCGGTTCCGATGGCAATCTGTATGGACGCCTGGATCTGGACCGTTACATGATCCAGTTTGAATCCGAGCGTTTTATGACCTTCGAGATCTCCAGCGAGGAAACGCAGGGACTTAAAATTCCGGTATCATCGGTGATGGAGAAGGAATTTTATACCATTCCAGTTGACTATATGACAACGGGCGGCAACGCTACTGAAGATGAGGCTGGCTTCAATAAAGAAGTTTACGGCGAAGGCGGAAAGGCGTCGATTGAATTTGTCACGCCGGAGATTTACAGCTCGACCGATGAGTATTATTATGTCGAGAAGAGCGACGATGGGCTGTTAAAGAGCGGCGATTATCTGGTGAAGTCGGATTCAAACGAGCGCTTCCAGGTAGGACCGACGGCAAAGCTGACAGGTGCTTACAATATTAATAAGGGATACGCGGTGTTCAAGCAGGTGAAAGAACTTGCAAATAGCGGTGAATATTACATTGTAGAAAAAGGAACCAAATATGGATTATCGGTTTATGACCATATCGTGTTGGATGCCAGCACCGTATCGGATGGCCAGATCGTATATCAGTAATGATATTTCCAAAATATAGAGATAAGGAAGGTGTATCACATATGGTTCAGGAACAGTTAGAAGAAGTACGTCAGAATATACGGAACGCCTGCGAGCGGAGCGGACGGAAGGTGGAGGATGTCACGCTGATCGCGGTCAGTAAGACAAAGCCGGTGCCGATGCTTCAAGAGGCATATGATGCCGGCGCCAGAGATTTCGGTGAAAACAAGGTGCAGGAGATTCTGGAGAAGGAACCGCAGCTGCCATCTGATATCCGCTGGCATATGATTGGACATTTACAGAAAAATAAAGTCCGTCAGGTAATTGACAAGGCAGTTCTGATTCACTCCGTCGATACGGTGGGACTGGCAGAGCAGATCGAAAAAGAAGCGGTCAAACGTGATCTGGACGTTTCTATTCTTCTGGAGGTCAATGTCGCCGGAGAAGAGTCCAAATTTGGTTTTGCCCCGGAAGAAGTCGAGAAAGCGGCACGCGAAATTGCAAAGTACCCGCATGTCCACATACAGGGACTTATGACGATTGCACCATTTGTAGAGAATTCAGAAGAAAATCGTGGTGTTTTTAAAAAATTATATGAATTATATGTTGACATGAAACGGAAAAACATTGATAATGTTACTATGAATGTCCTTTCGATGGGAATGACCGGAGACTATCAGACAGCGATTGAAGAAGGTGCAACTATGGTAAGAGTCGGTACGGGCATTTTTGGAACCAGGGCAAAGATAGGAGAGAAATAGGGTTATGAGTATTCTGAACAAATTAATGGATACAATGCGTCTCACAGAGAATGATGACGATTACTTCGATGAGGAAGATTACGAAGAAGAAAAACCGGTGATTAAGAAGCGTTCTTTCGGCAAGAGGGACGAAGAGATGGATGATTACCGCCACGAGGAGGAATCTAAGCCGCGTTTTCTGCCACGTTCCTCTAACAATAAGGTAGTGCAGATGCGCCGCAGCATGGAAGTATCTCTGATCAAACCTACTTCCATGGAGGATACGAGAGAGATTTGCGATTACCTGCTGGCTGGAAAAGCTGTTGTTTTAAATATGGAAGGAATCCACATGGAGGTTGCACAGCGTATCATTGATTTTACCTGTGGCGCGACCTATTCGATGGATGGAAATCTCCAGAAGATTTCCAATTACATTTTTATTGCGACACCGTCATCGGTTGAGCTGTCCGGCGACTTTCCCGAACTCTTAGCAGACGGTTCCATGAATGTTTCCGGGATGAATCTCCACTTCTGATACTGATATACTCCCAGGTTCGCTATATATCTGAACCTGGGAGTATTTATTATACAATCGGAAATTTGTGTGATTTCTGATTGTATACAGGCTCTCTGAGCAGGAGCACACTTTATATAAGCACTTTCGAACAGGAGTAGAAACGCGCGATGCTGCAGGAAAAAGAAGAACAGCTTTTAAAAAAGAGAATGATAGAACTGGCCGGACTCTGTTATCAGCGCGATATACAGACAAGTACCGGCTTTTTGTCGTTAAATGAACAGACGATCTTTCACTCGATCGAGAAGACGCTGCCGCCGGTGCGGACTTGCCTGACGGGTGGCTTTGAGGGCGCAGAGCGCAAACTTCTTTGTTTTCTGGCTTCGTATGACGATGAGGAGTTTGGACTTCCGATTGCCGTGTTGGAGGTCATTCCGGCAAACCTGCGTTACAGTGAGGCGCTGACGCACCGGGATTATCTCGGGGCGCTCATGAACCTGGGGATTGAGCGCAGCTGCATCGGGGATATTCTGATGAAGGAAAATGGCTGCTGCGTCTTCTGCCAGGAAAAGATGGCGGATTATCTCTGCCAGGAACTCACGATGGTGCGCCACACCTCTGTGATCTGCCGCAAGGCGGACGCGACGGAGCCGATCACACCGAAGATGGAGCGCGTGAGTGGAAGCGTTGCATCACCGCGTCTTGACAGTGTGATCGCGATGGTATTTTCATCCTCCCGCACGAAGATACTGCCGCTCATTGAGGGTGAAAAGGTGTTTATTGACGGGAAACAGGTGACTTCCCCGGCGGTGCAGCTTAAAGAGGGCGAGATTGTATCTGTGCGCGGCATGGGAAAATTCCGCTTTGCCGGGAGCGGGGGATTGTCGAAAAAGGGACGTCTGTATGTTTATGCGGATAAATATGTGTAAAAAAGAAAGGACTGAAAACCAATGACAGCTGTAAAGAATGAGAAAATGAATCGCGTAACCGTTCACCTGGACGAGAAGCCGATCTATGATATTGTGATGACCGAAGATTTTTCGGCACTTCCGGGTGAAATCGAAAAACTCTCCATTTCAAACCGCCGTCTCTGCATCGTGACGGATTCGAACGTAGAAAAATTATATCTGAATGAGGTAAAAGAACTTCTGGCGCCGTGCTGCAAGACGGTAATTTCGTTCGTATTTCCGGCGGGCGAGGAGCACAAAAACCTCGACACCGTCCGGGATTTATATGAGACCCTGATTTTGAACCATTTTGACCGCAACGATATGCTGGCAGCACTCGGCGGCGGAGTTGTGGGCGATCTCTGCGGATTCGCGGCGGCGACTTATCTGCGCGGCGTTGCCTTCATGCAGATTCCGACGACGCTTCTTTCCCAGGTGGACAGCAGCATTGGCGGCAAGACGGGCGTTGATTTTGACGCGTACAAAAATATGGTTGGCGCGTTTCATATGCCGAAGCTGGTATTTACCAATATCAATACGCTTCAGACGCTTCCGGACAACCAGTTTTCCGCCGGTATGGGCGAGGTTATCAAACATGGTCTGATCAAGGATGCGGCATATTATGAGTGGCTGCTTGAAAATGCGGCAGATATCTGGGCGAGAAAGCCGGAGGCACTCCGCAAGACAGTGACCTGGAGCAATGAGATCAAGCGTGCTGTGGTAGAGAAGGATCCGACCGAAAAAGGCGACCGTATGCTCTTAAACTTTGGTCATACGCTGGGACACGCGATCGAGAAGCTGAAAAACTTTGAACTTCTGCACGGTGAATGCGTGGCACTCGGCGCGCTGGCAGCGATGAAGCTGTCGGAAAACCGCGGCATGATCAAACCGGAGGAAACAAACCGCTTCAAAGAAGCACTGGGAGAATTCCATATCGGTACGCAGGTATCCGGGCTTGAGAAAGATGCGATTGTGGCAGCGTCCAAGAACGACAAGAAGATGGATTCTGGCATCATCAAATTTATTCTCATTCATTCCATCGGCGACGCCTACGTGGATCGCACAGTAACCGAGGACGAGATGAAACAGGCACTCGATCAGGTGCTGGTATAATAGCAGGAAAGGAATCAGGTGCATGAACACGAAATTACGACAGTTCTTTATCTTTTTTATCGGGCTGGGAGTCAGCATCGGACTGGATCAGTTTACAAAACATCTGGCAGTTGTCCATCTGAAAGGGCAGAAGCCATTTGTGCTCATTAAGGGTGTGTTTGAATTTTATTATTCTGAAAACCGCGGCGCTGCTTTTGGAATGCTGCAGGGACGGCAGGGATTCTTCTTCCTGATTGCAGCGGCAGTCATTCTGGCAGTGTTGTGGGCGGTTTACCGGATGCCGGCAGGGAAACGGTATCTGCCGCTGATGTGCAGCTTGTTTCTGCTCGTATCAGGCGCAGTTGGCAATATGATCGACCGTCTGACACAGAAATATGTGGTGGATTTCCTGTATTTTAAGCTGATTGATTTCCCGATTTTTAATGTGGCAGACTGCTATGTGGTGATCGCGACTTTCTCGCTGATCCTTCTGTTTTTCTTCTTCTATTCGGATGAGGAACTGGAATTTCTTTCTTTTAAAGGTGCGAAAAAGGAGTCGGGGCGATGATGCAGGAATATCTGGTTCCAGAAGAGGCGGCTGGAACCCGCATCGATAAATTTCTGGCGGACGCCTGCCCGGATCTGTCCCGTTCCTTTTTGCAGAAACTTCTGAAAGAGAGCAGCGTGACAGCAGATGGAAAAGCGGTTAAAAGCAGTTTCAAGGTAAATGGCGGGGAAACTATCGCCTTTGAAGTTCCAAAACCGCAGGAGGCGGCGATCGAGGCGGAAAATATCCCGTTGGACATTTTGTATGAAGATTCGGATATAATTTTAGTCAATAAGCCGAAGGGGATGGTTGTCCATCCGGCGGCAGGGCATTATACGGGGACTCTGGTCAATGCGCTGATATACCATTGCAAGGATCAGCTCTCCGGCATCAACGGAGTCATGCGCCCTGGGATCGTCCATCGGATCGATATGAACACGACCGGTGTCCTGGTGGTGTGCAAGAATGATTTCGCCCATAATTCACTTGCAGAACAGCTCAAGGTGCATTCGATCACCCGCGTGTATTATGCCATCGTATTTGGCAATCTGCGCGAGGATGAGGGCACTGTCCATGCACCGATCGGGCGTCATCCGACGGATCGCAAGAAAATGAGCATCCACTCCAAACAGGGGCGCGATGCGATCACGCATTACCGCGTACTGGAACGCTTCGGGGCGTATACATTTATCGAGTGCCGCCTGGAGACGGGACGCACACACCAGATCCGCGTCCATATGGCAAGCATCGGTCATCCGCTTCTGGGCGATGAGGTGTACGGTCCGGCGCGGCAGCCATTTTCACTGGAAGGACAGACCCTGCATGCGGGAGTCTTAGGCTTTATCCATCCGCGGACCGGAGAGTATGTGGAGTTTTCTGCGCCGCTGCCAGCGTATTTTGAAGAACTGCTGGAGAAGCTGCGGAAAAAAGCTGGAAAGTAAAAGTAACGTGAATAGTAAGATCGTTCTGATTCGTATACACATTCTTTTCAGATAGTTTATTTTTGTGTCGCTAAGAAATACCTTTTATTCCGAAAAAATGATGACTTTTCAGATAGCTTGTGTTATAATAATGGCAGAACTTGAAAGGAGTTGAGGGAGACATGAAAAAAAATTTAGTAATTACAATCGGTCGCGAATGCGGCAGCTCCGGAAGAGCGATTGGACGAAAACTGGCGGAATCATTGGGAATCAAGTGCTATGATAAAGAGCTTCTTGCACTGGCAGCGAAGAACAGCGGTCTCTGTGAAGAGCTTTTTAAGACGCATGATGAGAAACCAACCAACAGCTTCTTATATTCACTGGTAATGGACACCTATTCGATGGGTTATAATACATCGGCTTATATGGATATGCCGATCAACCACAAGATTTTCCTGGCACAGTTTGACACGATCAAGAAACTGGCAGATGAAGAATCCTGTGTCATTGTAGGACGGTGTGCGGACTATGCGCTGGCAGATTATCCGAACGTAGTGTCTGTTTTCATCTGTGCAGATGAGGAAGTGAAGATTCAGGAATTGATGAAACGTCACAATATTACCCGCGATAAGGCAAAAGATGTGATGATCAAGACCGATAAGCAGCGTTCTGGTTATTATAACTATTATTCCAGCAAACGCTGGGGCAGCTCCAAGAGCTATAACCTCTGCATCAACAGCAGTGTCGTAGGCATCGACGGTGCCGTAGAAATTATTAAGGAATTCGCCAAAAAGAAACAAGAATTTCTTAAGATAAACGAGAACGCATAAAAGTATAATTAAAACCGGTGTGTTTGAATTTCTGGTGAAGAATCAGAAAGGACGCATCGGTTTTTTGCGCCTGGATGTTTTGAAGATGAGATTGCGTTGGGGTATAAAAACAAAATAGTTACTTAAGATTTTGAATGTAGATACATGAAGAAAATGATGATGAAAGAAAGACATTCTTATATAATCCGAACGGCGCTCATGGCGGCATCGGGTATTTTATTGTGCGGGATTGCCGAAGCAGTGCGCCCGGAGGTGGATTTATCAGTCGATGTGCCTGCTGATAAAGTTGTGATTGCAGATGGAATTTTAGACCAGGAGACACAAAATGATACAGACGAATCCTTCTGCGACCGTCTGATGAAGAAAATGGTACACCCGATTCACATGGCATCCCGATTTTTAAATGGTCTGGGGGCAGACTCAGAAGAATATGTTCCGTCGGAAACGGAGTATAACCTGATGGCGCTCCGGACGGAAGAGAGCGCTGTTGATCTGTCTGATCCATTGGCGGCATTTGAGTCTCTTCCATGGTATAAACTTGCAAAACGATTCCGGAGTATGGGGACAGAAGATACCTGGGGCGCGAAGATGTACGAAGCGCTTGGAACGCGGGATGCACAGTGGATATCGGAGATCTACGGGTGGATCCAGACGACACCGCTTACGGCTTCCCAGAAAATGGGGCTGCCAGCTGCACAGGTACTCGGCAGCTATGATCCCTCCAATCCAGAGCATAACGCGCAGGATCCGGCGAGCTGGGTAGTTCCAACTTGGAAAAATATCCGTTTCCAGATATGCGACGGAGACGGAAAGCCGACGTCCCTGGCATCCAATGCGACCGATATTTTGTCCATGGCAAATGTATATACATACAGCCTTGACTGGAAAAATACAGACCTGTTCAATACCTATATCAATCAGCTCTGGACCGGTTCCCACCAGTACCACGTGAGCATTAGCAATGTGTATTACTGTGAGGGCTGTACAGAACTGCCGGACGAGCCGGCAACAGAGGAAACAGCAGATGACGATGTGGAGAGCGGCAGTGCAGCAGGAGAGGCATCCTCGGAGGCTTTAGATGCCCAGGGCGCAGGAGACAGTCAGACAGCGGCAGAAGAGCCGTTAACGGAGAGCGAGGCGGCATCCACAGCAAATAATTATGTCAAACCGGCACAGGGACCGGGGGCTTCCACACAGGAGCAGGCAGCCGAATCAAAAGCGGCTGCGTCCCCGTCAGAGGCGACGCTCAGTGCGGAGAGCGCTGCGGCAGTTACATTAAATGAAAACGGAAAATATTGCCCGGGACATGTTGATCTGACCATTACCGTTAAGACAACCGGTCTGAAAGAGAAGCATAATCTGTTTGCACTCGATGGAACGGGAAATCAGGCTGTCGGGAACTGGCAGGGTTGGACGGAAGAAAAACAGACAGCCGCCCAGACACTCGCTGCTCAGGATTGGCAGGGAATGTACGGGCTTGCCAGTTCAGAGTTTGCACTCGGGAATCCGCTGACACCGGCAGAAATTGCATCTTACCTGGATTTACTTCCAGAGGATTTATCACCGGAGCGGCGTGCCGTTATCACATGCGCGCTCAATTCCGTTGGCAAGATTCCATATTATTATGGAGGAAAACCGAGTACAGCAGGACTTTCCGGCAATCATTTTGCCAGCGTGACAAGCCCGGATTACAAGGGACGGATTTTGTCAGGGCTTGACTGTTCTGGATGGGTCAACTGGGTATACTGGACCGCGCTTGGCAATAGAATGGGTGCCGCCAGCACCTACGAGATTGTGCGGACAGGACGGGCGATCAACAGCGCAGAGCTTCAGCCGGGCGACTTGCTTGTCCAGCTTGGCGGTAATTCGCACGTTGTAATGTTTTTAGGCTGGAACGCAGACGGAACCATACTGGGCGTACATGAATCCGGCAGTGCAAGCAATGTAACGGTCGGAAAGGTCCATACGGTCTGGCCGTATTACCGGGCGTTTTTGGATTAAGAGTTGGATGGATGTTACCTTTGTTTTTTGGCTGGAGTGTTTACTGGTAAAGGGCAAAGGCGGCATCCATTTTGCGTTTAGGTTTATTTGTTTATTTACAAATAAAGGGAAACATGGTATGATAGGGGACAAATAAAACTATTCGTGAAAGCCTACTTTATCGAATAGTTGAAAAAGAAAAATACGGTATATTAGGCAAACTGTTTTTAGTCTGCTTAATATACCGTATTTGATATTTATAGGATGCATTTCATCCTCTTAACGAACTGTCATAAAGAAAATGACTCCCGCCATAGCTACACAAGCAATTCCCCATTTTAGGAAACGCCATAGGGGGATTAATATGTCACCCAGCACTATAACTCCGGGAAGTCTCTGCCCGCCGCCTGGTAATTCCTTTTTGTCCTCTGGGACTGGTGGCAATCCCAGAGGTGTTTCTTCGTAGAATACAGGCTTCTTGTTTCTTCCTGGTTTAACGTGAATAATCATATCATTTCCCCCTTGTGCGTCTTATTGCTCCATGTCTTGTGCTATCAAGTCTTTGATATATCCGCTTAATTTCTTATATCCTTTAGATTCCATGTGTTCTAGTATTGCTGGATAGTCTTCTTCACGAATATAGACTTTGACGGTTTTGTACGTTTCTTTGTTGTATTCTCTAATATAACTGTTTTTATTCATTATATAGTCCTATATACAAAACCTACATATATAGCTCTATATTTTTGGTATATATGCCTATATACATATAGCCCTATATATGCTATTATATAGTTACAAGATAAATAAAGATTTCTTACACAGTAGCAACAAGAACGAATTTTCCGTAGTAGTGAGAACTGTGCAAGATACCATCTTTATTTTATCAGAAAAAGGCTTAAATGCCAAGTGTCAGCGATAGTTATTAGCCGCGCTTCTATAGGCGGTGTGATGATCGGGCGGGTCGATGTAAACTCCCTGCCCGGCTCTTTGAAAACAGAATAACCTCATGAAAGGAGAAAAGGAAATATGAGTAAATTGGTGGGTTTCCGTCGCTTCTCTTCTAAGAAGAACGGCAGAGATTATTGCGTTGCGGAGGTTGTCTCTCCATTCAGTCAGCGCGAACTTGCAAACGGCTGTTGCGGTCAGAAAACCGAACAAATTTTCATGCCGGAGGAACAGTATAATTTGCTGAAAGAATCTGACCTCGGAAAAGAAATTCAGCTTGATTATGAGCTTTCCGGCGGTCGCGCTTATTTAGTCAATGTGACTGTTAAGCATTAATGGATGCTGTGGCAGTTAAAGACTTTACTGGTCTTCTACTTGCTAAGGTGGCAAGCGATGAGGACACAGAGAGTTTCGAAGAATGGGCGGCGGATGATGAGAACACAGAGGACTCTGAACCGTATGCTGAAATTGGTTACTCGGAACAAGTAGAGAACGTTAGTTCTCTTCTTGCGATTAACATATTTGCACAAGGAATCATGGCGGGTCTTGTAATGGGTCTGATTCTGTGGAGGAGATTTCAATGAATTTGAATGAAGTAGTTGAATTATATGCGACTGGTGTCGGTTGCGGTGTTCTGCTTTCACTTCTCCCCTTTGTGGTCGGCACGATTGCCGGACTCGCTTTTGATATTATGAAGAAAGGGGGATTCTAAAATGGAAGCTGTTACTACTGCATTAACTACGGGAGTTACTTCTATTGCCACTGAGGCTATGAGCGCGGTCGGCTCTGTTGTTCCGGCGGCTCTTCCGATTGCTGGCGCGGTTATCGTTGTTGGTATCGGTCTGCGTGTATTCAGAAAGGTAACTGGTAGATAGTGCTATCTTCTTTTATGGGGCGGTTTTATACCGCTCCTTTTTTAATGGAAAGGGGGAACTTATGTTCAAAAGGTATAAAGCCGCAAAACGCGTTCTTGCTCTCCTGCTCTGCGGGTGTCTGGTGTTCGGGTCGGTCAATCAAGCGCGATTTAAGTCTTATGCAATCGTAACTGAAATTATCGCGGGTGGTGCCGCTATCGCTGGCGGTCTGGCGATCGGCTATCTGCTTCATATGCTCGGTGTAACTGCTGGTTCGAAAGAAGTTTATAAGAGTAAAGAAACGGTCATTGACTGGGCAAACGAACAAGTTGCAAAGTATAAGAAATGGAACGCGGCGAATAAGGATGCTTATAAATCGGATGATTTAGATAAGGAGTTTGGCGCTTGGACTACGAAATTAAAGCAAGGAACGCTTGATAAATCATCCGCGATATGGAAAGATTTTAGAAGTTGGGTATCGTCTTCTGTTTATAAGCTTTCTTTTCCCGGTTATGGACCCGACAATCCTTTTGTAGGGTCGTATGGCAGTATTTCTTCAATCTCTCGCCCTTATACGTTTTATGATAAGGTAATTAGCGTTACGGGATGTAAAAATTATTTTGTTGCTGTGTTGAAAATTGATAGTTCTCCTAAGGATAGGGTAATTGCAGTTTCTGATAGTCCTGGAACGGTATTTGTTGATGGTGAAATCAAAGAACTTGAATATAATGAAGTTCATTTGTCAAAGGACGGGAGAAATTTTGATTATCCTGTTTATATGGCTTCATGTTTTGATCCCAAATTTCTGAATGAAAAAAGTTGGTTTGTGGATAGTAGTATGCCTAACTATTTAGGTCGGGATAGGTGGGGATATGGCAAAGCGTGTGCGACTACGTTGTATGAGCTAGTTAAAGCTGGGGCTTTTTCCTCTTCAAAAGATAAATCTTACGGCTATACGGGCGGAATATCTGATGTATACAATAAATCCAATGTTCTCGATAACGTCGATATAGTCGGCGGTGTAGATGCTCCGACTGCTGTCGGTGCTGTCTCTGTCCCGATTGCCTGGCCTGTGAATGAGGATACGCTTGTTGATACGCTCGGCGGTGTGAAAGACGGTTCTATTCCGTGGGACAAAACACTTTCGAACGTAGGTACTGCCGCGGTTGATGTGGCAGGCGGCAAAACCTATGTAATTGGAAATGAGGGTGTAACAACGAAAGAATATGTTTATGCGAAAGACAAAGCGGACGCAAAGGACGAAGAAATCACGGTACCAGATGTAGTTGCGCCGTCTGCGAACCTTGGCGCTTATACGATAGCCGGACTCGAGAAGTTGTTTCCGTTCTGTCTGCCGTTCGACTTGATAGACTTCATCAAGGTTCTGGACGCTCCAGCAGAAGCGCCTAAATTCACGATACCGTTTAAATACCCGACGCGCAGTGGAACGGCAACGTATGATATTGTTATAGATTTATCAATCTTTAATTCGGTTGCGGAACTGCTCCGTGATATGGAATGTTTAGCGTTTATCGTTGGATTGATAATGATAACGCGTTCAAGAATGATAAGGGGGTAAATGTATGCTTTCATGGTTCTATGAGTTAATTACAGCTTTCGCTTCGGTTCTTTCTAGCGTTCTTCCTACGTCTCCATTTCAGCAATATATTAAGGCTTTTGCTGGACTGCCCTATTTAGGGATTCTTAACTGGTTTATCCCGATAGGTGCATTTGTAAAAATTGGCGCGGCATGGCTGGGGGTGATCGCTCTCTTCTATCTCTATTCTATCGCTATGCGCTGGGTTAAAGTGATTGGAGATTAGCATATATGATATATCTTTATTCTGGTACACCGGGGAGTGGCAAGTCCTTGCACGTTGCCCGTGTAATACGAAACACGCTTTTGCTGAATAAACCCGTCCTTGCAAATATTCCCATCAATACAGACCGGATTCGGCATTCGGAGCGCTTCATATACGTTCCGGATGCACGGCTTCGCCCGTCAGCGCTGATAGAGTACAGTCAGAATCATTTTGAGGGGCGGACGGTCAAGGAGGGGGAAATACTGCTTGTAATTGACGAAGCGCAGCGGTTGTTTAACGCTCGCGATTGGTCTAAGTCCGATAGAGCCGCGTGGAATGAGTTCTTCCAGCTTCATCGCCATTATGGTTATGATATTATTCTGGTTGCTCAGTTTGATAGGATGCTTGATAGACAGGTTCGCTCTGTCATTGAGTATGAACAGATTCATCGGAAAGTATCAAATTACGGTTGGCGCGGCTGGCTTCTCTGCGCGCTCATGGTAGCGCCTGCGCTCTTCGTCTCGGTCAAGATGTGGTACCCGATGCGGGAACGTGTAGGAAGTGAGTTCTTCCGCTATTCGAAGCGGTTGGGACGTATGTATGACACATTTATGGCATTCCCAGCGGTTGAGGATTCCGAAGCAAGCGGGGTATCTGTCTAGGTGGGAGGGGGCTGGGGGTCCCTGCCCGCCTGGGCGGATGCCCGCTGCACTCTCTTCTATCGGTTCAGCGTGGCGGCTGTCAAGGGGCGCGGAGCGTGCACTTTACCCCTTTACAGTCGCAAATTATAGCTTGCCTATAGTCCCACTATGTCGGCGGGGTGTTCGGGCGGGCGCAGACTGTTCGGACACCCTTAATTACTCATTGATTCCGTGGCGGTCGAGAAGCTCTCGGCGGTCACTCTCCTGCGGCTGGGTATGAGGTTTGGGGCTAGTATTACCCCAAACCTTTGTAACAATCCCAGCAAACCCTTATAAATCAAGGCTTTCCGATATGTTACATCAATTTGTAACATCTGTAACATGTAACAAAAAGGAATGGGGGCGATAAAATGGCGGAAAAGGATACAATGACAAGGAAGTGGCAAATAACTATTAACAATCCCAAGGACAAGGGAATGACGCACGAATACATAGCACAAAAGGTCGGGGAAATGAAAAATGTGATTTACTGGTGCATGGCGGATGAGATTGGCGCGGAGGGAACATATCACACGCATATCTATCTGGCTGGGAAAAATGGTATTCGTTTTAGCACGATAAAGAGACGCTTTGACGGCGGTCATTTTGAAATGGCAAAGGGGACAAGCCAACAGAACAAGGAATACGTCAGTAAGACGGGAAAGTGGTTGAATGATCGTAAACATGAAACCTGTGTAGATGGCACGTTTGAAGAGTTCGGGGAATGCCCGGTTGAGCGTCAAGGATGCCGGAATGATTTAGTCGATTTATACGGGATGATAAAGGACGGTATGAGTAACTATGAAATCATGGAACAAAATCCAGCATTTATGCTGAATCTGGATAAGATAGAGAGGGCGAGACAAGTGGTTAATGAAGAACGATATAAGCATGAATTTAGGCAGCTAGACGTAACTTACATTTACGGCACAACGGGCGCAGGCAAGACGCGGTCAGTAATGGAACGGTATGGTTATGAATCAGTATTTCGAGTAACGGACTACTTACATCCGTTTGATAACTATAAGGGTCAAGACGTGATTATTTTTGAGGAATTTCGCTCAAGTGTTCGAATCGGAGATATGTTGAACTTCTTAGACGGTTACCCGCTTGAGTTGCCTTGTCGCTACTCTAACAAAGTCGCTTGCTATACGAAAGTGTATGTTATCACAAATATTCCGCTTACGGAACAGTATACACAGCTTCAAAGGGAACAGCCGGAAACATGGTGCGCTCTTCTGCGCCGCTTTCATCATGTTGTCCATTATACTTCGCATGACATTTTGAAGCATAATATTCACTTTGTCGGCGATGGTTTTGTAGAGCTGCTTGATGACGAAAATCAGCCATTCGATAAGGTTCGAATCTCTTCTATTGCTGGATAGGGCAAATTGTGTTAGAATGATAAACACTAGAAACTATTCGTAAAAGTAAACTAAAATGTAATAGTTGGATAAATTTCAACTAGTTCGATAAAGTAAACTTTCACGGAACAGTTCCGAAACCCGCGCGCTCCCTTAGGCGGAAAACGAATGGTCGCGCGCCGGAACTGCCGCTTCGTCTCCGCCTACTCTTTCGTGAAAGTGGGACTTTATCGAATAGTTTGAAATATAAATATGTGTATGCACTTAATCTGTTTGCTAAACTATTCATTCGTTATATTTGAAAGGATGTTCTCATGAAACTTCAACGTCTTCTAAGTTTAACCCGCCAGGCAGTTGATGACTATCGTCTGATTCAATCCGGCGATAAAATAGCTATCGGTATTTCTGGCGGTAAAGACAGCCTGACACTTTTATATGCTTTACAGGGGCTTCGCCGGTTTTACCCGGAACCATTTGAACTTTGTGCTATTACAGTTGATCTGGGCTTTCAGGCGCTTTCTCCGGAGGTTTCGAACCGGTTGTCGCCGACGCTTTCATCGGATGCGGCTGCATTTGATTTAAAACCGGTTCAGGAGCTTTGTGATGAATTAAACGTGCCCTACACGGTCGTTCCGACGGAAATCGGCAAGATTCTCTTTGAAACCCGTCAGGAATCCAATCCATGTGCGCTCTGTGCCAAGATGCGAAAAGGCGCTTTAAATGAAGCGGCTCTGAAACTTGGCTGTAATAAAATCGCCTATGCACATCACCGCGACGACCTGATCGAAACCATGCTTTTATCCCTGATTTATGAGGGACGTTTCTATTCCTTCTCGCCGAAAAACCATCTGGACAAAACGGGATTGACTCTGATCCGCCCGCTGATGTATGTATATGAAGCAGATGTGAAAGGCTTCTGTAACAAATATCAGCTTCCTGTCGTAAAAAGTCCCTGTCCGGCAGACGGCTATACAAAACGTCAGTATGTAAAAGACCTGCTCCGAAAACTGAATCAGGAGAATCCCGGTGTAAAAGAGCGGATGTTTTCTGCAATTGTAAACGGTAACATTCCTGACTGGACATCAAAGATTCGATGATTCACATATATGTGCAAAAGACAGGCCCACATAACAGATATTCTCACCTGTTATGTGGGCCTGTTTCTTATACTGCACAATATACAGCTTCAGACAGTTTAATACAGTTTAGTAAATCGCTGTTTTATATCCCTTTTCTTTCAGCTGAATTGCATTTAACACCAGTTCTACAGATCCATCTACTCCCAT
>ERZ773164.2489-NODE-2489-length-15044-cov-43.683435_pt1 | contig 15044 bp, 10 predicted proteins | sample MGYA00511917_ERZ773164 | MGnify/ENA primary metagenome ERZ773164 (study PRJEB29015, sample SAMEA2737847) | human gut metagenome | biome: human gut; feature: human-associated habitat; material: faeces | place: China | collected 2012 ...
TTCCCAAAGAGGGTGAAAGCGGTGTCATAATAGCACCGCTTCCACCTTCCCCTATATACAAATGTCTGGCAGGACCTTCCTTGCTAGCCGAAATACTTCTGCAGAAATATGAATATCATGTTCCCTTTTACCGTCAGGTAAAGGAATACAGACATTTGGGTGTACGACTGCCGGAAAGTACTTTAAGCGGGTGGTTTAAGCCGGTATGTGAGTTATTAAGTCCTCTTTATTCGGAATTAGTAAAGCTCGTAACGGGCAGCGGATATGTTCAGGTCGACGAAACCACAGTACGGGTCATCAACAAAGGAAAGGGAAAAACCGATAAGGAGTATTTATGGATGGTCAGGGCAGTTATGGAAAAACAGGTCATCTTCCATTATGATGACGGTTCCCGATCCGGACAGACAATCAGAAATTTATTAAAGGACTTCAAAGGATATCTTCAAAGTGACGGATACAGTGCCTACAATGCGTTTGATGGCACTAAGGACGTGTGCCTTATTGCCTGTCTGGCCCATATCAGAAGACATATGGAGCTGGCACTGGATGAAAATAGATCACTTGCTGAATATGCTCTTAAACAAATACAGGAACTATATCATATTGAGCAGATAGCAGATGCCCGGAAACTCGATGCGCAGGGACGATGTGCACTCCGCCAGCGTTTGGCAACTCCCATACTTGACTCCTTTGAAAAATGGGTGGAACAGACTTATGGCAAAGTACCACCAAGAAGTCGCATGGGACAAGCTATTACCTATACTTATCCTCTTTGGCCAAGAATGAAGAATTACCTGAAAGATGGAAATCTGAAAATCGATAATAATCTGGCGGAAAATGCGATTAGACCACTTACTTTGTCCAGAAAGAACTTCCTCTTTTGTGGTAACCACGAGGCTGCTGAAAATACAGCAATCATATGCTCACTATTAGCTACCTGTAAAGCACAGGAAATTAACCCAAGGGAATGGCTGAATGATGTCATAGCCAAACTTCCATACTATCTGGAAAAGGACTCCGGGAAAAATGTTCGTGAACTTCTTCCGGATGTTTGGAAGTTAGAGAAATCCAACACGAATCCAATTGGAGTTTAAATATTTATGTTGAAGAATAAAAAAAACTCGATATTAGCTTTTGACTAAAGTTGATATCGAGTTTTCTATTTTATGAAAATACAATGTGTACTTTATCGGATGCTTACGGTGAACTGTTTGGCGATATACTGGTTCTGCCGTTCAACCCATTTGTCCGTACCGAACAAGGGTACTTTCTCGATAATTTGAGGTGGCGTGAAATCAACCTTGTGGTTATGGAACGGTTGGACAACCGAACGGGCTTTTGTCGCATCTGCGGTCAGCTGCTCCAATTCCTGCTCCTTTGCGTGGAGTTTGTCGGCCTTGTCTTCAAGTTTGGTCTGATACTCGGCAATGAGTTTCTGTATATCCGCTTTCTGCGCTTTATATCTGTCGAGCGTGATCCTGCCGGAAGCCAGTTCCTTTTCCGCCTCTTCAAGTTGCAGCCTATAACTGAAAATCCTTGATTCCAGGTTCCGCATCATGGATTGAAGCCCCTTGACGGCTTTCTCTGCCTGTTTCGCCTCCTTCGTCAGTTTGCGGATATAATCTCGCTTGTTCAGATGCTGTACATTACGCCCGTCAATACTGTCCCCACGTTCCAGACTGTATTTGCTACCAACATCTTCATATAATGAAGTGTGTATCTCTTTCAATATCCGGCCATATTCATAACGGTCTTTCCCGAACTTTGCCGACCACATTACGCACTCACGACCGCTTTTAGGACGGATACCGACCGGAACAATCAGGGCATGAATATGCGGACTGCTCTCATCAAGATGCACCTGAAACCCGATAATGTTTCCCTGACCGTATCGTTTGGCACACCAATCATAGACATCCTTCGCCCAATTTTCAATTTCCTCGCAACGGTGCAGGTGGCTGTTGTCCGCACCTTTTTCCAGATTGACAGACTGATTCCCGAAAGCCATTTCAATAGTCCTGTCGTGATTGCCACCGAAAATGAATCTGGCGCAACAATTCGGCTGAATCTTGCTATCTTGTTTGAAAGGCTTCCAGCCCAGCTCAGTCAACCGTTCCTGCAAACGGACTTCAAGCGGTTTCTCATGATAGCCCAACGGATGGATCTTCCCGTCAGGACCAATTTCGAAATTCAACTTCATTCTCGTCTTGTCATAATTATTTGTGGAGTCTTGATTTTTCCAGTCAATCTTGTCATCGTTCCAACGCCTTTCGTTTTCGTTGGCTTCTGCCGAGCTGAATGACTTGGCTGCTTCAACGTGCATCGCTTGTTTTATATCAGTATTCATAATGTCTTTCTTAAAAGAGTTTTTAATAATTGGAGCTTGCTCCTGTGCCAATTCACGCAATGTGACAATGTCCGGATTTTATTGCCGTCAGGCAAAAAGTCCTTATTGTGTTATGGACTTTCTGTAAACTCCCGGAACGAGTTCCTCCGTTATTCAATAAGTTCTAACCCAAGTTCGTCAATCAATGTCTGCAAGACGGGATTACGGTCAATCATCCGTTGGAGTATCATCTGAGGGGTGTCCTCCATCAGAAGAAAATCCGCAATATCCAATCCTTGACTGCGCTGTTCATCGGTTGCCATATCTTCCAGTACCGTACTGACCGATACAGACCGGCAGACATTGGCAAGTAGGGAAGCCTTCTGCCGCCACTGCTCTGTTGCGCCAAGGTCTGGCATCAGCACCACATCCCGATGCGCCAGTACGCAAACAGCCTTTTCGTTGAAACAGCCGTTCTTTCCTCCGGTCGCCAGCCACAAACCGTCCGGCATGAAGTGAGCGGCGATGAGAGCTGTCTTCTCGCTTTCCACAATGAACACTGTCTTGTCGGGATAGCGGACAAGAAGGTGCTCGCCAAAGAAACACTGGCACAAGTTGAAGTCGGGCAAACGCAGTTCGGTATGTACCCAACATATATGCGGATGCGGAACTTTCAGTCGATGCCCGGTCTTTGTATCATATCCCATAATCTTACCTGCATGTACCTGTCCGTTGGAATCCACCTGCCAGAATACTGCCGAACCGTTCCATTTCCTGGAAGTCCCGACCTGGTAAATCTTGAAGAGCCTTTCGGCATTGCTTCTGCCAATCGTGTCGGACAGGAATGTGTACAACGGGTTGATGTCATAATGTGACAGGGAACGCTGCATGACAGCAGAATCCATAAAAGACGGAGGACTGACTGGCTTCTTTGGAGTTACGGCTTGCGGTTTCCACTCCTGTCTGAATGATTCCGATTCATCAGGATGCTCCCGAAAGAAATCCTTTGGTGTGTAGTGATAACCACAGCTATTCTCGTGGTCACATTTGCCGACATGAGAAGGAAAGGTAATATCTCCCGACTCGTCGACATAACGGGTGAAACAAGCCTTGCGCTTGCATTCGGGGCACGCTGTCTTGCTGCCCCGATGATATTTTTCAAGATGAAAACGATAATTCTCCATGATAATTTCTGAAATGGATTTGCAGTAATTTCAGTCTTCAGTCCTTTCAGTTTTGCAGGAACTGACGGTATGTTCCATCCCGAAACTGAAAAACTGAACATACTGAAAGCTGCAAACGGGGGTTACACATTGCAGTTTTCATCCTCTGTCTGTTCTACCGATATATATGACACTTTCTCGTAGACACCCTGCCTGACCTTGTGGACAAGCCTGTTTCTGGCAAGATTCCTAAGATAGTTCATCACCGTGCGCTCCGTTACCTTAAGTTGTCTTCCTGCATCAAGGGCTTCGGCTGTGGTAAACGTATCTTTCAGCAGGGCGAGCAATTCCAGCGACGGCTCGTCACAGGCGTCGTTTGCCACATATTCGCGTATGCGCCTGTAAGAACCTTCGAAATAGTCATTCAGCCGGATAGCACCTTCAATGGCGGTCGTTGTCACGAATTGCAGATGGCTCTCGCCGCAGGCATAAGACAGGACTTGGAGAACCAGTGCCAGACGCGCCACCTGTACTGGGCTTTTCATGGGACGCGATTCCACAAGGGCTTCATCCCTGATGGCATTAATGCGTTCGATCGTATTGTTGTGCCAGTTGAAGAAAACCCTTTTCGCTTCCGCTTCCATGCCTATCAGATGAGGGATATTCCCTTCATCATTCATTTCATAGTCAAGGGCGAACACCTTTTCCATGATTGCCTCCCATGTCTTCCATGCAGATGCCGGATTGCTTCCGGTATCCTCCTCTTCGCTTTCCGCCCACCGTGACACCAGATACGACTTGGGCATCACGAACAGGATGCGGTCAAGCAGCCCGTTATCCTCGTATCCCTTCTTGAGCAGCTCATGTACACGCCTGGTCTGTGTCGTGCCGACCATATTGATGCACGGATTCTCGATGTGTATGGGAATGGGATTGCTGACACGGGTCACATCTATGGCACTGTTGCTCCATGCGGACAGAAGCTGCTCTATCAACTGCCCGTTGTTGTAGCGGTTGGCTGAATTGAACATGCCCATAATCTCATCCGCAAGTATGGTTATGCCACGGGGACAGTTGTAATGGGCGAGCATCAGGGCTTCAGGCGTGAAATCGGACACGATGGTTCTTCTCAATACAGGCCTGTCCATATCGTTGTTGCCCTTGCTCTCTTTCATTGTATTCTGATATGCGGCCATTTCAGCCTTGAATTTCTCCAGTGCCCGGCAATCCCTTTTGCGGAGCGGCCGGAATACGGCTTCAAGCGGCGGTGTCTTGCCTAGTCCCGGTCGCCCCACCATGATGATATAAAGGACGGCATTGGTTGTCCATTGTCCCTTTACACGGATATTGTAGGTATTACCCAACGCGGAAGCCGTAGCCGACAGCATGGCTGTGGCAAGATACTCCACCTTGAAGTTCTCGTGGCGCACCATGCCAAGGATGACGGACTGGACTTTGGCAGGGAAAGCGTCAATCGGGAAATCCGATTCCGCAATGCCCTGCGCCTGTGCCATCACCCTGTTGCATATATCCAGTTGTCTGATACCCATAATCACTTCTCCTTTCGTTTGCAATAGGATGTCACACTCTCTGACTTGTTGCCTGTTTGAATTCTTCTTATGTCGGATTTGGCATACATGTTCTTATTGCCCACCTTGACGGGGACAAGGTAACCACGTTTCGCCCACAGGTTGAGCGTGCCTTCGCAGACGTTCAGCAACTCGCGGACTTGTTTTGTATTCAGGTATGTCTCTTCCGCTTCACGCTGCATCGCAGCCTTCTGTTCTTCCTGCTGCGCCACAATAGTACGCTGGATGATTGATTCGGCAAACATCTTGAGGTCTGTGGGAGTGACTTCCAGTCTCACATTCGCTCCCATATCGACCAGACTTTCTATGGTAATCATAAAATCTTTTGTTTAGGAATTTACAATGACCATCTGCATGTTCCCTGATGCACCGCCTCCGATGGCTTATAAAAGCGAAGCACCGCCAAACCTCGGGAAAGGATTGACGGTGCAAAAGTATATAGGAATTAAAAGTAATTGATACAGAATGTCTTGTCTTAAATCATCACGACAATATAAGTCTATATGACAATGTAAAACGGCTGCATCTGACCTTATTTTGCGCCAATATCTGTTGTATTACTGATTGTAATATCTGTGATTGTCTGAACCAATTTTTGATACAGTTCCTGGTTTTCGTCACTTTCGATTAGCGGAGCCAACTGGTCTTTGCCTTCCTTGATGACATACTTGGCCGCTTTCAGGAATCCGACAGACTGCCGTATGGCACTCTCGCTTTTGAGCGACGGCAAATCCGGGAATTGTAAAGCCAGACCGACACTGTATTCTTTGGCAGTGTGCATACCTGCGACCAGCCGCAAGTCTTTCAACACATAAAATGGCAATGCCTGATGGACAGCACTGGTGTTTATGGAAATGTATTTGCGTATATGCCTCAAAACCTCCTCTTTGTTGTTGCAGTCAAGATAATCTATAAGAGGTCGTTCCTGTATCTTTTTCTTTCCGGCTGTACGGTGGATTTTTGATGTGGCATCATTGTCCGTGTCAGTTGGTGTATTGGTTACATCATTTTCCGTATCGCCATTGTCCCCATTTTCATTTATTACGGATTGCAATGCCCATTCTCCGATATTGCCCTTTTCAATGGCATCGTTCATGGAAAAGTATCTGTCCCAGTCAGCCTGGGTACGGAAGCCGTTCTTGATGGATACCTGTATTATCCGTTCGGCTACCCAAGAACAGCTCTGCCTGTCCATTCTGTCCGCTTTAGGATTGGCTGATTGTTTGCTGACCATACTGACCATTGCCTCAAAACTCTTTCCGTAATACAGCCAGCTCAGTACAAGTGGTGCGGAAAGGATAATGCCATGTCTTTTAGACTTGCTTCTAAAAAAGGATTTGACCTTGTCCCAAAGGGAATATGAAGCCCTGTCTGATGAATTATTCTCTTCCCTCTGCTTCTGGAATGCTTCCACAATCTGTTCCGGGACGGATTCTTCACTGAACAGCAGGCTTATGTTGTCAAAATCTTCCACACTGTCATCGCCCCAGCACAATTCCCATTCCGTCTTGACCTTTGGCAGCTGTTTGAAGATGGCACGGCAGATAGCGAGATATTGCCTCTCGTCCCCGTTTGTCATCAGACGCGCGAAGCGGTTGTATTCTTCCCTGTGGCTGTTCTTCCATCGGAGAATGTCAGCCTTGAACTGGTCGTATGTCAATCGGGATTCAGCCATAGTGTTGTCTGCAAGTAGTTGGATATAAATGGAACATAGATAGGGAAAGAATAAAATACACCGGACAGGCGATTCTAATCCAGCAGGTTTACCAGTTCTTTCTTGATTTCGTCATCGATATGCCTGTAACGGGTAAAGGCACGGCTTCCCTCGGAATGCCCTGACATGGAAGCAATCAGGTTCGGGTCTTTGACCTGCTTGTAGAGGTTGCCGATAAATGTCTTCCGTGCCGTATGCGTAGTAGCCACTTCATATAACGGTCGTGCCACATCCTCACGTGTCTTCGGGTCAAGGACTCTCACCATGCGGTCAATGCCAACATACTTGAGAATCTCCTTTATCTTCTTGTTATAGCCGAAGTGGGAGAAGCGGGGAAGTAATGCGTCTTCCAAGTCCTTATATCTCTCCAGTATGTCCAACGCCTTTTGGTTAAGCGGAACTCTGACTGTGTTGGCGTGTTCCAGCTTGGTCTTCTGCGGAATGTATTCCACACAACCGTCCACGATGTTTGCCTTGGTCAGTCTGTTCAAGTCACTCACACGGCAACCTATCAGACACTGGAACATGAATATGTCCCGATATACGGAATAGGTTGCCCCCATGCCGCTCAGATCGGCATAATAGACCTTGTCCCTTTCTTCAAGGGTAAGGTAAAACGGATCGCCATACATGGGCTGGGCTATCTGGTACTGATCAAAAGGGTTGTTTCTTGTCAGCCCCCGTTTGATGCACCATTTGATGACGGTGCGGATGCGGTAGAGCGTCCCCGACATGCTGTTCTCGGAGCGTTGTTGGGCTACATCACGGGGCAGCTCGTCTTTATAGAATACGGGATACATTTCCACATACCTGTACTCTTCCTGCATCCACAACTTGAAATCACGGATGTCGTCAGCAGTAATGGAATCTATACAAAGGTGGAAGCCCCGCTGGTGCATGACCTCATGCCGGAAACGCTCGTAACGCTGTACCTTTTTCAGATTGTCGCGGTGATGCTTCCAGCTTTCTGCGGCAAGGTGTGTCTCGTCCATGTACTTCTGTATCTGGTAGGACAGCAGGTACTCGTCTGCCGGATTGCCGCCCCGGAAGTTGATATTTGGGTGGTGGTATTCCTCAATAAGTCCTTTCAGCCAGTTGCCGTCTACTCCACGATGGTATTTCTCGGCAATAAGGTGCGTAATGTTTTGGATGTCCTTTTCAAAGCCCATCCGTTTGTCTTCCGACACCAATGCGACACGGGGCTTATACCCCTGCCGTTCCGCACTCCAGTGGTTAGGGTTGATGGAGAGTTCGCTCGCTGCCTTGATGTCAACGCCTCCCACGTCACGGACTCTGAAATAGACTCGTGCCTGGTCAGTGACATTATTCTTGGCGGCGGTCTTTCTTATAAATGCGGTAACTTTCATTATGCGTCCTCCTTAGTTTATCATATCCACAAGTTTACGTTTCATCTCATCGTCAATCGTGCGGTAGCGGTTGAATGCCCGACTGCCCTCCACATGTCCCGACATGGACGCTATCAGGTTGGGGTCGGGAACCTGCCTGTACAGATTGCCTACAAAAGTCTTCCGTGCCGTGTGGCTGGTGGCTACCTCATATAATGGTTTCTGCACGGTATTGTAGCAGTGCGTGTCAAGGATGGTCACTATCCTGTCTATGCCGCAATGTTTCAACAGTTCCCGTATGCCGAGATTGTACTGGTGTATGGGTTTGAACGGTAACAATTTGTCAGTACTTGATTCATAACGCTCCAGTATTTTCAATGCCTTGGGATGAAGCGGTACTCTGACGACTTTAGCCTGACACTTCTTTGTCTTCTGCGGCATATACTCCAGAAATCCATCTTTGATGTTGTCTCTCGTCAATCTGTACAAATCACCCACACGGCAGCCGATATAGCAATGGAACACGAATATGTCCCTGATAACTGCCAGTTTAGGACAGTCATTCAAATCCGCATCATACAGGACATTCCTTTCTTCGGATGTCAAATAGAACGGATCACCGTATGTCGGTTCCTTGCATCCGTAAAGCTCATACACCTCGTTGTCGGAATACTTCATTTTCTTGCACCAATGGAGAAAGGTGCAGAAGAGGTTCATCGTGTTGATGATGGTCGTGTTCGACAATGGTCTTGGCGCATGGTTGATAAGAATCCGGGACGCATAGAAGTCGGGGTGCTGCTGGCGCAACAGATATTCGTTGGTCACATAATCCCGGAAACCGTTCATCTGCTCCAATGTGACGGTTTCAACAAAGAGGGTGAAATCGGTATTACCTAATATCTCACGTTGATATTCATGGTAACGTATCATCTTGCGCTCGAAGCGGATGATGTGTTCTTTGGTTCTGTTCGCTCCGTCAAATTTTTCCAGATACTCATGAATACGGCATATCAGATTCGGATGGTTTCGTTCGAAAGCCCGTGCAGGGTACAGCACATCCTCGATGGTCTGCTTCAGCCATGCGCTGTTTGCCTTGTCCGAAAATGTCTTCTCCACTTTCTCAATGATGGAGGCAATCTGTTCGGGCAGCAGTTTCTGTTCAACGGCAGGTACGGCTGTCGTGCGCTTGTAACTGAGAGTATCGGAATCCCAGTACTTGTCATGGACTACAAGAGGCGAAACAACCTTTATATCCACGTTCTTCTCACGGACACGGAAACAGATGTTCGAGGTCGAGGAACTGTTCTTTTTCAGATAGACGGAAACTTTCATCGGCAATGCGTTTTTGATTCACATTGCAAAGATAAATAAATTCCCGTATATGTTCCCATATATCCCGAAAAAACTTGTAGCGGATTAAGACAAATTAAAGAGCGTGTCCCGAAAGTGATACCACATAAAACGCTGTATATTAGTGATTATATTTTCTCTTGTTATGCTTTTCTTTTCATTTTCGACTTTCCAAACCCTTAATCAAAACATATATTGCAGTTCCACACTTCTTGTGTCTCTATGATTCCATAATAAGGTTCACTTTTCAATAGCCAAAGTTGTGTGAAAGCGGTAATCCGTTGTGAAGAAATAGATGAGTTGGTTCCCATTTGAAGTTGCTGTAACAATCCTTCCCTATCGGAATGCAATATATGCAGTTGTTTCATCAACAACAAATTCTCATGTTGCAGATTCTCATAATTTATAGATTTGTTCTTTTCTTCACGTAACAGTAACGCATTCTTCTGCTGAGTTCCTTTCAAATCACTGATAATACGCCTATTCTTTTCTATTACAGCTGTGTAATTCTCTATTTGACGCTCATTGTCACGTAAACGTTTCATAACACCAGCCAATACCTTCTCTTTCTTCCACTTCTCCCGATAATACAAAACCAACCCTACTACCAGCAAGCAACATGAAATTGACAGAATGATCAAATAATACATACGCTTTCGAAGTTGCTCATTCTGCAATTGCTGATTCTCCCATTTAAGACGTTCTTTTTCATAATTCTGTCCTAAAGCACGAATCGTCGAAGAAACCGAAATCTGTTTATCAAGCGAATCTTTACACTGGATATAATATTCGGCATACTTAACGGCAGTGTCCGGATGATTGGTTCTCTTCTCAATTTCATATAAAAGCTGATATGCACTCGAACATATATACATATCGCTCGTCTGAACAGCTTTCTTCAACCAAATTCTCGCTTCTTCGGCATTATTCATACCGATATAGTACTCCCCTGCAAGCAAATTGGAAAAATCGTCATCAGATACGCTATCCAAACACTTCAACATCAGACGAGGTGAATAATCGTAAAATCCCGCCTTTGAATAGATAGCTTCCAGTTCTTTGGATATAGTATGCAGTAACTTCTTATCTTCCAAACGGGAAGCCACCTCAATAGCCTGCTCATAATAACAGGCTATGCTATCGGAATGATGCAACACCAAGTTCGTACGCCCTATATTACGCAATGCCAATGCCAACCGGATATTTTCTCCCGTCAATGCATAAATCGACGCACTTTGCCGAAATAAATCGAGTGCATCATAATAAAGTTCACGATATAAATAAACAATTCCGAGACGATCACTAGCAGCCGCTTCCAACGATTGTTCTCCCGTTTGCTTAGCTAATTCCAACGAACGATAATAGAAGGCTATTGAATTTTCCTCATTACCAACCTGACGGCAACTGTCACCCTTCTGTAACAGAGAGGCTATCTTTTCCCTCTCTACTTCAACAGATGATGACTCTTGGCAAGAAACAAAGAGTAATGTGATAAGCAAGTAATATATAATAAAGATGATTCGCATAGTAGTTGGTGTTTGAAATAGAATAAGGCAAAGATAGGCAGCAGCAGAAAAGAATCCAAATATTTGGAATGGACAAATACATGGCAAATACATTACTGATTATCAACATAATAAAAATCCACATCACTCGCAAAGCAGAAATGATGTGGACATTATATATGATTTAATAACAACTAAAACAACTATTATTCCGGCACTTCATATCTTTTTCCTGTCTGCTTCACATATTCTTCCAGAAATTCTTTCGGATACCCCGGACGAATAACACCGGCAGGCTGTCCGATAGAATTACGTTCAAACTTACCGTCCTTTACTCGTTTCACTACTCCGTCGTTATACTTCACAATCAGGAATGTGCCTAATTGTTTCCAAGTATCGAAAGTACTCTGAGCCGTCATATTGGTATAATTCGTCAAAAATTCAACTGCAGCAGACTTATCTTTAGCCAAAAGTCTGGCAGCCATTTCTTCTATGCCCTCCTGAGCATTATTGAAAGTCGTTTCCAGTTCTTTTTGAGTTGCACGTACATCATCAATCATCAAACTGTAACGGGGATAAACCATATTAGACACCCAATTGAAAATCCAGAAAGCCGAATTCCATGAGAAAGTGATATAATCAGCTCCGTCCACACGTGTGTAACATACCGGAGCTTTAGTTGCACAGCAATAAACAGGTGTGAACACCGCCATATTCGCATCATCTACTCCAAACCAAAGCACACCACCTATCGGATCGGGTTTATTGGCACGCATCTGCGCCACAAATACAAAGCCGCTTTGTTGAGTGGAAATCGGACGTTCGTTGAAATATTCCCGGTCGCCTACTTTGAAATTCAGAGGAGAAAGACGATAGGGAGTCTTGTAAAGACCTGCCCCGAAATCATTGGAAATATCGAGAGGCGTACCTTCATAATGGTCACGCATCATGTCTTTTACATCCTGCACGGAAAGCTTATGCTTCGGCTTCACAAAAAGAGGCATTGGGGTATTAGTCTTTCCTTCTATATAAGGAAGATAATCTTTACCGTTATCTGTAAATTTATTGAAATAGCTCCACACACGAGCTTCACAGAAACGACGGGCTCCGAAATCCAACGGTGCATACGCATTGGCAAAGCTGAAATCCTTATTCACACCACTGAAATAGCCTTTCTCACGGGCAAAAGATACGACATCCGGCGAGTATATACAATTCTCCTTGTCGTTCATATCGAACTGATGAATGCGTGATTGGTTGGCGTGAGCCGAGATACAGTCATCCGGCACACGTACAGCTACCCATACTGCTCCACGGATACCGGGACCTTTACCAATCATTTCCATAATCCAAATTTCATTCGGGTCGGCAATGGTAAAAGATTCCCCTTCACTGTAATAACCGTATTGCTGTACCAAATCAGTCATCACCTTAATCGCTTCGCGAGCTGTACGCGAACGTTGCAGACCAATATAAATCAGACTTCCATAGTCGATAATTCCTGTAGAATCAGCCAATTCAGGGCGTCCGCCAAAAGTTGTCTCACCAATAGTAACTTGATATTCATTCATATTACCCACTACATTGTAAGTCTGGCGTGCCTGTTCGATTTCTCCCAAATATTTACCGGTATCCCATTCGTACACTTTCAACATGGTTCCTTTAGGATATGTAGCAGCAGGATAGTGATAAAGTTCTCCAAACAGGCCATACGAGTCGGCAGAATAGGAAACGATAGTCGAACCATCAGTCGATGCATTCTTGCCGACAATTAAATTAGTACAGGCGAAAGTATCCGCCACTGCCGCCAGGAATAGAGCAGCACAAAAAATAAGTCTTTTCTTCATATATGATTTTCTTTTAATAATTTACCAGATAAAACTTTCACGGGATACGGTTTCATTTCCGCAATAATCAGTTACCGTAAATTCAACGATATGTTTTCCACCTTTCTTCACACGCTTCGGATCAAGTACACATTCCCAATACGATTTCACAATATTCGGTCGTCCGAAAAGTGCATATTCGCCGTCAATCGTTCCACGGTAGGATGCAATACCTGTTCCTTTGTCCTTCAAACGATAGACAATCTTTCCGGTTCTTCCCCATTGCTTCTTATTAACAGGAATAATTTCAGGCGGAATTGTGTCAATGGCAACCGTATAAGTTCCCAATTCACGAATAGATGCCTTCATGTATCCGTCTTCATACTTTCCACCGACACTATATTTTCCTCCTCTCGGGGTGACACGGACTACATAATATTTTGTAGTATCAGTTATTGGCTTTCTACGTAAGCCAATACGCAATTCACAGCTTGCATGAAGCGGAATCGGTTTGTCATTTAACTGATATGTAAACGCAATAGCACCGCTATCAGCTTTTACTTGATAATTAAGGGGGGCATCGTCATATAACATTCCTTTGGGAACAACCAGATTCAAACCCGGCTCTTGCAGATAGTTTACCTTATCCCACGCAAAGAAATACTTTTCGCGATGTTGCAATGGCTCAAGCGGTTGTTTTCGCCCCCTAACCGTGAAACTATATTTAGAAGTATTGCCAAAAACGTCCTTCAGAGTATACAAGAAGCGATAATCGCGTTCTTCATCAATAGTCACCAAACCACGATTAGTGTTCGATGCCTTTAATAAACGTAATGTATTTCCCGGCTCGATGAAGGATTTCATATATTGCCCGCAAGTCCAAGAGTTAATCATCCGGTTTTCTTCTTGTGAGAAACGATCGACAGTACTGCGGAATACTTCTTTCTCATCTACTGTAAGCACTACAGAATACACTCCGTAATGATTGCTCACTCCATCCATATAGTCATACGCCTTGATGCCTGTACCTATCACACCCCATGCTTCCACCGGACGTCCGGTGTTCGGAAGAATCATTTTATTTTCTTGCTTACCATCCACTACTCCTTTACCAAGTTGAGGAAAAAACATTATGCCGTCCGCTTTCGGAGCACGCGTATCTTTTATTTTCGTTTTGAAAAAAGGCATGGGATCTACATAATCTCCCGTCTCCGTTTCAAAAACATCCAAATGAAGATGCGGTCCGAATGAATAGCCGGTATTCCCACTCCATGCTATTTGTTGTCCCGCTTTTACTGGATACTCATCCGGTTCGGGGATAATCTCTACTTCCCAGTTTTCATTTTCATATTGCAGTTTTTCCACCCTTTCGGCAATAGGGGAAATAAAACCGCTCAAATGACGATTGATAGTAGAATAACCGTTATGATAGCAGACATCAAGTACATAGCCCGAACCATTCGTCACACGGATACGTGAAATATAGCCTTCTGCCAATGCACGAACAGGTTTACCGATTACTCCTCCCGTTTTAAAATCCAATCCGCCGTGAAAGTGATTAGAACGGATTTCTCCGAAGTTTCCGCTCAATGTAAGAGGAAAGTCAAAAGGTGGTACAAAGGTGGCTTGCTTCTTTTCTTGCCCATATCCTCCGATGCAGCAAGCCAACATCAAAGTGGTGATATATCGTCTCATCATTCCATTCACTTTTTACTCCCGCAAATGTACACTATTCCCACTAAACTACGAAATATCCGAAAGGAATGATAAGCGGAAATACTAGTTAATAATCCTTTTTATTATTATATTCATTGCAAATCTGTAGCAATTATGTTATTTATATTAGTACTTTTGTGCCCGATTTTAATAATAATTAAACATAAAAGGACTCAATGAGAATGTATGTAAAGGTAATGGCAGCGGTCATTGCATGTATATTGATGAGTGGAGAAACACACTCAACATCTGCAACTATCCCTGCTACAGAAAATCAGAGTTGGTTTAAAAAGAGAAAGAAGAAACCAGAGCAAGAGGAGAAAACCAAAAGCGACTACGAAAAGCTTGTGGAAGGTAGCAAAATTACCAAAGGAATGTTTGCTGTTCATCAAAAAAAGAACGATTATTATTTTGAAATTCCTACATCACTTTTAGGGCGTGATTTATTAATTGTCAATAAATTCAATCTCTCAAAAATAGTTTATATAATGATTTGAAAATCAGATTGT